>JADMIO011437871.1_pt1 | contig 85633 bp, 77 predicted proteins | sample 8958161 | NCBI WGS metagenome assembly JADMIO01 (sample SAMN16585339, study PRJNA669376) | soil metagenome | isolation source: Crop rotation soil | place: USA: Cullars Rotation, Alabama | collected 2011 | reverse complement strand
CGCGACAACTTGTCCACGTGGAATTCTAAGCTTAGGATCCCAATGTGCTGGAAAGAATCCGTCATTTGCTTTTTGGTGTGCCTGGATAACCGGTGAATATAAATACCTGTCGCTATTATCGGTAAAGCTTTTAACGGTGTTCCAGTTGGGCATGGATTGCATGCCCCATTCACTTACAAATCTTCCCGTTTTATTTTCAAATGCTTCCCAGTCCTCCAGTCCCCACCAAACACCCCAATAATGACTATCACCCTCGGTAAAGCTTTCTTTGTGTCCCCATCCGTTTTTTGGAGAACTGGGAACATAGGCCCTTGTTCCGTCAAATTCATCCACCCATTTTTTCAGGCTGTCCTGGAATAGTCTTTTATAGTCATTCCAGACTTTGGCTGAATCAGCACCATGTAAATTGAACTGGCCCTGCCAGCCCCAGTTATGCCAGGCCTCGTCGATCTCGTTATTGCCGCACCACAGAACGATGCTGGGATGGTTTCGCAATCTTTCAATTTGATATTTCACTTCTTCTCTTACATTGGCGAAGAACGCATCATCACCGGGGTACATGCCGCCGGCAAACATAAAATCCTGCCAGACCATGATGCCTAATGAATCGCAGAGATCATAAAAATCATCGGACTCATAAATACCCCCGCCCCAGACACGGAGCATATTCATGTTGGCGTCTTTGGCGCTTTGCAGCATTTTACGGTAATCATCTTTCTTTAGCCTGGGCAAGAAAACATCGGCAGGTATCCAGTTGGCCCCTTTGGCATAAATGGGCTTGCCCTCTTTTTCAAAGTAGAAGGAAGTGCCTATTGCATCCGGTTGCTGAACGAGTTTGGCAAATGGCTTTGCGGTGCTCAGTTCATTTGTTTTATTGGTATCGGGAATAAATAATGTGACTTTCTTCCAAATCCCACACCCCACAAATTTTGGCCCCCAATCCCAGCCAAAATGGAACTGTGCTTTGCGGGCATAGACACGGTTATTATCAGGTAGTGTCAATCGTCTTGACTTGGCAATACTATCCACCTTATTTTGGGCTGAGGCGAATTTTATGATCAATTCGTTATTGGATCTTTTAAGGAATGGCTTTACATTCACCGTCCATCCCCTAAACATATTATCAGCCTGCAGCACCAGCTTTCCATTGAGATAAACATCGGCATAGGTATCCAGCCCATCGAATACCAGTTCGATATTTTTTTTATCGAATATTTTCGCATCAACATTAAAGACAGTTTTGTATTCCCAGTCAGCCTTGTCGATCCACTGCAATTTGCTTTCATTATCGCGGTAGAAAGGATCGGGGATAAGTTTGTTGGCGAGGAGATCGGTATGAACGGTTCCTGGTACGATTGCTCTATACCATTTGGTTTCCTTTTGATTTTTAAATTGCCAGCCCTTATTTAATTCGATAGAAATATTTTGTGCAGATATTGCCTGAACAGCAAATAGCAGGATTAAACTGGTTAACCTAAGACTCATTTTATGATCTTTAGGTTATCAATGATCTTTTTTATTTCACTCGCGTCCACTGAAACAGATTTTAGATTCTCATTCATCGCATCTTTTTTATAACTCATTTTACTTTCAACATTCATCCTTGCCGAACTATGAAATTCTGTAGCACCGGTTTTCCTGGCGATCTCTATAATATTCTCAGAACGCACGCCGCTCCCCGGCATAATGATGATCCGATCATCGGCTGCTTTGATCAGTGCTGCAAGGGCATCTGCGCCATCCAGTGCATTGGGCTTGTGTCCGGACGTCAGTATCCTTTCACAGCCAATATCAATGATATCTTCCATCGCTTTAAAGGCATCAACGGTCCTGTCGAATGCACGGTGAAAGGTCACTCCTAAAGGATAAGCAAGTTCGACCAAGCGGGTGCATCTTTCTTTGTCAACTGTGCCATCCGTATTAAGCATGCCTATCACAACACCGTCACAGCCCAGTTGTTTACAAAGCTTCACGTCGGTCTTCATGATCTCAAACTCTTCTTCGCTGTATAAAAAATCACCGCCACGCGGGCGAATGATGGGAAAGAGAGCAATACTTAATTTTTCTCTCGCAGCTTTGATGAATCCATAGGATGGGGTAGTGCCACCATCACCAGGACTATCGCATAGCTCGATGCGATGAGCACCCGCAGACTGGGCAAGCAGGCAGCTTTCTATGTTGAAACCTATGACCTCTAAAATAAAATGCATAATATTCAATTTTCAGCCAGCGATATTCAATTCTCAATAAGGTGCCGGCTGAATAGTGAGATTGAAAATTGATCATTCAGTATTTGTTAAATCAGGTATTTGGAAGGATGCACCTGGTTTTCTTTATCGCTCTTCACACTAAATACAAATCCCTTTTGTATAGCATATGCACCGTATTGTCCTTTTTTATTCAATGCTAAAAAACCAACCTGTAATGTTTTTGCTTTTACGGGATCTCTTTTCACAATTCTTTCCACTGCTTTTTTACAGGCCATCTCGGGTGAAAGTCCCTGCCGCATAAACTCCACCACCAGGTGGGTACCGCAAATGCGGATGACCTCCTCGCCGGTACCGCTGCTGGTGGCCGCACCAAATTCATTGTCTACAAATAAACCTGCGCCAATGATGGGCGAATCGCCAACACGGCCATGTAATTTAAAGGCCATGCCGCTAGTAGTTACCGCGCCGGACAAATTTCCGCCGGCGTCCATTGCCACCAATCCCATGGTGTCATGGTTGAGTGAGCCATCATCAAAGAAACTGGGAGCGAAGGGTCCGTTCTGTTTTTTATTCTCGATATTGATCACCGGCTTATATTCACTTTTTATCAGCCATTCGGCATAGGCTTTTTTTGCGCTTTCGGATAATTCACCGGTCTCTAAGCTAAACCCATTCTCCACAGCAAATTGCTGGGCGCCTGCGCCTACCAATATTACGTGCGGCGTCTTTTCCATCACTTTCCTGGCAACAGATACCGGGTGTTTTATTCTTTCTATACCTGCTACAGCACCGATATTGGCGTGCTCATCCATGATGCAGCTGTCGAGCGTTACAATGCCATCGCGGTCGGGATAGCCGCCGAGACCAACGCAGCAATCGATCTTATCCTCGATATGCCTGGCGCCTGCTTCCACGGCGTCAAGTGCCCTGCCATTGGTAGATAATACTTTCCACGCTTCGGCATTTACCGGCATGCCACTGTCCCAGGTAGAAATAACAATGGGTTTTGTAGTTTGCTCAAAATTGTTGGCAAGCGCTTTTTTAGCGGTTAGCAATGGCGCTGTTAGTGCAGAGAGATGAAGGAATTTTCTTCTGTTCATAGCTAAGGGTTCAAAAGAGGAAAAGAGAGTTGACCTTTTACTCTTGGGAGTTACAAATCAATATTCATTTTGCTAAGGGGTCAAAAGAGAAAAAGAGCAGCCTTTAATCTCTTTTTCTCCTTTCCCCTCTTAGCCTAGTAATCATCATTCAATGCAAAGACCTGTTTCCTCGTTTTATATTTACCTCTTGTAAAATCAGGGATATTTTGCACCTGCCCACCTTCCACTATACTTTTTTCGCTAAGGGGCGTGATGGCATACCAACTTGCATAATCATATACGTCTAACGGAAATTCAACGCCACGCTTAACACATTCCACGAAGGCATGATCAACAAAAAAGTCCATACCACCATGGCCTGCACCCTCTGCTGCAGCGCCATATTTTTTCCAGAGCGGGTGATCATATTCAGTCAGCCACTTTTCCGTGTTATCCCACTTATGGTTATGCTTCATTTCATTTTGAAAATAAATAAAGCCCTGGCTTTTGCCTCCTGATCCGTAGTCCTGCCAAAGGCCTTCTGTACCCTGTACCCTGAACCCTAAATTATAGGGGCGGGGAGAAGAAACATCATGTGTTAATAAAATGGTCTCTCCATTGGCGCATTGTATCTGCGTGTTGACGATATCCCCGCATTTGAATTTTAGTTTTGCATTGGGATGATTGGCACCACCCTTCGGATGTTCAACAACGTATTTATGCAATCCTTTTGACTTTGAGGAAACTGAAGAAAGCCTGGTCATCCTGTTACCACGATTGATATCCATCATCACCGCAACAGGGCCAAGCCCATGGGTCGGATACAACTCGCCATTGCGCTTTAAATTATGTTCGGTGCGCCATTGCGCTTCGCTGTAGGCAGAAGGGCCGAATTCCACGCCGCTGTCATAAGCTGTTTTACCATCATTGAAAAGCACACCCCTGAGATCGTGCTCATACCCGCCCTGCCCATGAATGAGTTCTCCAAAAAGGCCCTTCCGTGTCATGTTCAATACCGCCATCACATCGCGACGGTAACAAACATTCTCCATCATCATCAAGGGTATCTTCGTTCTTTCAGAAGTATTTACTACGTCCCAGCATTCCTGCAGTTTCACAGCGCCGCATACTTCTACACCCGGTATCTTCCCTGCATTCATCGCATCGATGGCCTGGACGCTATGCCATTCCCATGGCGAGCAGATAACCACGGCGTCGATCTCACCCATTTTGAGGAGGTTCTTATAATCCTCGTTCCCTTTTTTAAAAACTACCGGTTCCGGGCGCTGGTATTGTTTGAAAACAACCATGGCCTCGTCCACGCTTCTTTGCTGTGGATCCGCGATGGCAGTGATCTCTACATCATCTCTCTGGAGAAGATTGCCCATGTGCTCGTGTGAGCGTAATCCTGCGCCGATGATACCGATGCGCAGTTTTTCTCTTTTCACGGGAGAAAATGCTTTGATGGGATCGGTCATGGCGAGCGTGGCACCGGTCAGTGCCGATGCTTTAATAAAATTTCTGCGGTCAATTGATGGCATGGCTGGCTGCTGCGTTAAAATTATTTGTGTATGGAAAGCTTTTTTATCATTACATCGGAGATGGGATCGGCATAGATACCATAGGCACTGCTAATGGATCCTTTCATTTTTCCATCTTTTGATTCGACAGCATAAACAACATTCTCATCACCCGGGTCGGTATCACCTTCAAAACGATACACCTCCACTATCTCAAATTCATCAGGATTAAGGCAGGTTCCGGTGTTGGAGCAAATGATCTTGTCAAAGGCGATATTAAAGTCAATATTATATCCCCTGTTCTTCAGCCCTTGTAATGCATCGGTTACGGTATCGTAAGATCTCATATCGAATGATTTGTTCAAAGTTAAGGATTGCCGGGGGCAGATGTTTTGAAAAACGACAAATAAATAATAACTACTGCCGTGATGAAGGCGGTGATCAGGAAAGTGGCCATGGGGCCGAAATAGAGCCAGAGAAACCCGCAAAGGCTGCTGGCGATCAGTGCGGCAATGCTCTGGAAACCGGTGTAGGTGCCAATGGCTGTAGCCGTTTCATGCCGGTCAACAATATTCGTTATCCATGCCTTTGAAATACCGTCTGTAGCGGCGGCATAAAAACCATAAACGGCAAAAAGCGCAAGAAAGATGATGATATTGTTGTTAAAAGCGAAGCCGGTATAAACCGTCATAAACGCAGCCAGCCCAAGCAGGAATATTTTTTTCAATCCCAATTTGTCAGCCAGGACACCGACAGGGTAGGCTACCAGGGCATAGATAAGATTATAAAAAATATAGATGCCCAATATCCCGGTATCATTCATTCCCGTTTCTTTCATTTTAAGAAGAAGGAAGACATCGCTGCTGTTGAATAGAGCGAATAATAATAATCCTGTTACCAGCCTTTTGTATTCAGGGCTGCTTTTTTTCCAGTAACCGACAAATGCAAAAAGACTTGCCCTGGGTTTGTCTTTCTTAACTGCTGATGGCTTTTCTTTGATGAACCTCGTAAGAAAGATCACCAACACACCGGGTATGATCGACCATAAGAAAAGTCCGCGGTAGTTACCAGGATGGTAGTATAAAAAGATCAGCGCAATTACGGGCCCGAATACCGCACCGAGGGTATCCATTGCCCTGTTAAATCCAAAAACGCGGGCCTTGGTTGCGGGCGTTGCTTCATCACTGAGCATGGCATCTCTTGCGCCGGTGCGTATACCTTTCCCCAACCTGTCCATCGTTCTTGCAAGAAATATCCAAAGCGGGTAGATAAAGATGGCCATCATGGGCTTACTGATCGCACTTAATGCATAGCCCAGTTGCACAAAAGGAAGGCGCTTGCCCGACAGGTCGCTTTGCTTACCGAAATAACTCTTGCTTAAACCCGCAACCGCTTCGGCAATTCCTTCCAGCACACCGATGAAAACAATGGAAAAACCGATCTGCTTCAAGAAAATGGGCATTACGGGGATCAGCATTTCACTGGCAACATCATTGCACAAACTGATCAGTGAAAGCATCCATACCGTCCTGGTAATGATCCGTTGTGGAGAATTTGTGGGTGGCTGCACACTGCTTGGTTTGACCGAATGTAGCAATTTCTTGGTAAATTGCAGGATCGGATAGATCATTCGTCACAAAGACACGAAGGCACAAAATATTTCAACATTCAACGCGTCTTTACAATTTAGTGCCAGAAAAAATATGAGTAAGAAAAACAAGCCTCCAAAAAAATCATCACAGGTTGATATTGTAAAAGGAAGATTAGACATTTCACGCAGCGGTATGGGATTCGTGATCGTAGAAGGAATGGAGCAGGATATCCTTGTTCGCCCCAATGACTTTAACCGTGCTTTTCACGGCGATATGGTAAGGGTACAGGTGAACAGGGGCGTTGCCAAAGGTAAGAGGCAGGAAGGCAAGGTGGTGGATGTTGCCGAAAGAAAGCAAACCGAGTTCATCGGGAACATACAACTGAATAAAAATTTTGCATTCTTCGTGGCCGCATCTGAAAAGCCCTTGCCGGATTTTTATATTGCAGCCGATAAGCTGAATGGCGCCAAAGACCAGGAAAGGGTATTGGTGAAACTGCTCAGCTGGGATAAGGCAGATAAAAAGCCACAGGGAGAAGTGATCAGCATTTTAAGATCGGAGGACGATAATGATATGGCGATGAAAGAAATCCTGGTGGATGCCGGTTTCCCCCTGGCATTTGATAAAGAAGTATTGAACGAGGTGAAACTGTTGCCGCAACAGATCACCCGGGAGGAAGTGAAGAAGCGAAAGGATTTCCGTGACATCCTCACCTTTACCATCGACCCGGTTGATGCAAAGGATTTTGATGACGCGATATCGATCAGGAACCTCGACAATGGTAATTACGAGATAGGCGTTCATATTGCAGACGTAAGTCATTATGTAAAGCCGGGAACGCTGCTGGATAAGGAAGCTTACCAGCGGGCAACCAGCGTTTACCTGCCTGACAGGGTGAACCCGATGCTGCCGGAAAGAATTTCCAATGAACTATGCTCATTGAGGCCGCACGAGGATAAATATACTTTCTCCGCGGTTTTTCAAATTACCAACCGTGCCGAGATCAAGCATACCTGGATCGGCAAGACACTTATTCACAGTAATCACCGGTTCACGTATGAAGAAGTGCAGGAGATCATAGAAAAGAAGGATGGCCTGCATTATAAGCCCATCATGCTGTTGAATGACCTGGCACAAAAGTTCAGGAAGGACCGCTTCCGCAACGGGGCGATTAATTTCTCTTCGCAGGAGGTACGCTTCCAGCTGGATGAAAAAGGAAAGCCCATCGGCATCATCATTAAGGAAAGCAAAGAAGCGCATAAACTGATCGAGGAATTCATGCTATTGGCCAACCGCTCGATCGCTGAATATGTTTCCAAGATCAAGGTCAATAAAGAGCCGATACCTTTTCCCTACCGTATTCATGATACACCCGATGATGAAAAGCTGAAGCCTTTTGTGGCCTTTGCCAAAAAATTCGGGTACAGCTTTGATATGCACGATGAACGAGCAGTGGCTGCTTCTTTTAATAAAATGCTGAAAGACGTTGAAGGGAAACCCGAGCAACATGTATTGGAACAACTTGGTATCCGTACCATGGCTAAAGCCGTTTATACTTCGGAAAATATCGGGCATTATGGTTTGGGATTTGAGCACTATTGTCATTTTACTTCTCCCATCCGTCGTTATCCTGACGTGATGGTGCATCGTATCCTGCTCGAATGTTTGGAAAAAAATCTGAAGCTGGATAAGAAGATGGAGGAAAAGTGTAAGCATTGCAGCGACCGGGAGAGAAAGGCCATGGAAGCCGAGCGTGCCGGTAATAAATACAAGCAGGTAGAGTTCATGAAAGATTACCTCGGTGAAGAATTTGACGGCATCATCAGCGGTGTTGCTTCTTTTGGTTTCTTCGTGGAGACCGTTCTGCATAAATGCGAAGGCATGGTTACCGTGAGAGATCTTTCCGAATATGATGATTTCAGGCTTGATGAGACGGACTATGCGCTGGTGGGATTGCGTACCAAGCATAAATTCAGGATGGGGGACAGGGTGAGGATAAAAGTAGTGGCCGCCAATTTGAGCAAGCGACAACTGGATTATGAATGGGTGACGGGTAAAAAACCTGTTGCAGCTGTCAAAGGCGGAAAGCACAAGGTTGCCTTAAATGCTCCCGCAGCTGAAAAAGCATCCAAACAAAAAGCTAAGAAGAAAAGATAGTTTAGTGCCAGGGACACCAGGCAGAATTGTCCCTGTTACATATTCCTCACGCTTTGTATCTTCGCTGTTCTATGCATTCATTTTTAGAGCTCTCCAGGCAATTTGAAGAAAAGTTCAGCATCCGTCATTTCCCGGTACAGCCGGAGACACTGTATGATCCTGCACAGTATATCTTAAAGATCGGCGGCAAGAGGATACGTCCTGTTTGTGTATTGATGGGAAACCAGTTGTTTGGAGAGATAGACCCCGATGCCTACCATGCCGCTGCGGCAATAGAGCTCTTCCATAATTTTACATTGATACACGATGACATCATGGATAAAGCGCCCATGCGCCGTGGTATGGAGACCGTTCATACCAGGTATGGGGAAGCAACGGCATTGCTTGCCGGGGATGCCATGTTTGTAAAATCTTACGAATACCTCAATAAGATCAAGATATCACAGCTCCAAAAAGTGCTGTTCCTTTTCAATAATACAGCAAGCGCTGTTTGCGAAGGGCAACAGCTCGACATGAACTTTGAAAAAAGAGAAATGGTGAGCATGGAAGAATATGTGCACATGATCACCTTAAAAACTTCGGTATTGCTTGCTGCAAGCTTACAACTGGGCGCATTGCTGGGAGGCGCGGGCGAAGGCAACCAGCAGCACCTTTATGAATTCGGGAAGAACCTGGGCATCGCTTTCCAGGTACAGGATGATTACCTGGATGCGTTCGGTAATCCTGAAAAATTTGGTAAAAAGATTGGCGGCGATATTCTTGCAAATAAAAAAACCTTTTTGATGATCCATGCTTTTGAAACGGCAAAAGAGGCGCAGCTGAAAGAGCTACATCAATTGATGAAGACCGATCCTTCCGATAAAGTGGAAAGGGTTATGCAAATATTCAGAGACTGTAAAGTGGATGACTGGGCAAAAGAACTCAAAGATAAATACCTGCAGACTGCATTAAAGCATCTTGAAGATGCCGCGGTATTATCCGTTCGTAAAAAGCCACTACAGGAGTTAGCGGATTATTTGATGATGAGAGAGAGCTAAGGAATAAGGAACAAGGAATAATGAATGCTGATCGAAATGTAATCCTTCGTGATTCGACATTCCTTGTTCCTTGTTCAATATTCACAGGATTTCCTTAATTTACTTTTTCAAACCAAAGCCAACATGTCTAATTCTTTATTCCGCACAAAGAAAATCTCATCTATTATTGCCGAAGGAAGCAATGATCCGCATGGAGGAGGAGGGGGAGGATTAAAGCGTGTGCTTACCGCAAGAGACCTTACCTTCTTTGGCATTGCGGCCATTCTCGGCGCCGGCAGCTTCAGCAGTCTTGGTGGTGCCGTATTCAATGGTGGTCCAGGCGTTGTGGTACTTTTTATCATCACCGCCATCGCCTGTGCCTTTACCGCATTTTGTTATTCTGAATTTGCAAGCCGTATTCCTGTTGCAGGAAGCGCTTATACGTATGCCTATGCATCCTTTGGCGAATTATTTGCCTGGATAATCGGCTGGGCACTTATCATGGAATATTCGATCGGTAATATATACGTTGCTTATAGCTGGAGTGATTATTTTACTTCTTTCATGAGCAAGCTGCATGTTCATATTCCCGAATATCTCTCCACCAGTTATATGGAAGCCAAACATACGATCCTTGATGGAGGAACAAATCCTGATGACATTGCCGCGTGGAATAATGCACCTGTTGTTGGCGGCTTGCGGATCATTTTCGATCTGCCGGCGTTGGTGATCAACCTGCTCATCACTTATCTTGTTTACAGGGGCATTAAAGAGAGCAGGAATTTCAGTAACGTGATGGTAATACTGAAGCTGGCCGTTGTATTGCTGATCATCCTGGTGGGGGGTTACCTGGTTTTTTCACACGGGCTTACCCCAAACTGGACACCAGCCAACGACGCCGGTGTGAAATCATTCATGCCTAACGGCTTTTCGGGTGTGATGACGGCCGTGGCAGGAGTTTTCTTTGCTTATATCGGCTTTGACGCCGTTAGCGTACTTGCAGAGGAAAGCAAGAACCCGCAGCGTGACCTGCCAAGAGGCATGGTACTTTCACTGGTGATCTGCACCGTTATTTATATTTTACTTACACTGGTATTGACCGGCGCTGTTAATTACAGGAATTTTGATGGAGTAGGTGACCCCCTTGCCTTTATCTTCGAGCCACAAAATCTTAATATCGGGTGGATGCAGTTCCTGGTTGCCATTTGTGCCGTTGTTGCCATGACAAGCGTTTTGCTTGTATTTCAGATGGGGCAGCCAAGGATATGGATGAGCATGAGTCGTGATGGATTGCTGCCACCCGTATTTCAAAAGATACATCCGAAATTCAAAACGCCATCTTTTGCAACGATCATCACCGGCCTCGTTGTTGGTGTTCCCATTCTTTTTACAGATAAAACATTTGTACTCGACTTTACCAGTATCGCTACTTTATTTGCTTTCGTATTGGTCTGCGGCGGCGTATTATTGATACCGCGTAAAGAGAAGGTAGCCGGGCGTTTTCATCTTCCCTATATCAACGGGCAGTTCATCTTTCCGCTGATCATCGCAGGTGCTATCATACTGGCTTACTCACTGTCCAACACCTACTTTTCTGACCTGTTCAATTTTGATTTCAGTGGCAATGAAGATTATAAGGCCGGGAAAGCAAGCTTTACAGAACTGGCGACGCCAAAGATCTCACTTATTGTTTTCTGGATATCCGCATTATTGCTTGCCATAATCGCCTTTGTAAAAAAATATTCATTGATACCATTGATGGGGCTGATCACCTGCCTTTACCTGCTCACAGGCATGACCGCAGCAAACTGGGCCTGGTTCAGCGGCTGGCTGGGGTTGGGACTTATTGTTTACTTTCTTTATGGGTATAAAAAGAGTAAGCTGGCCACAGCATCCACTTAAAGCAACAAACAAAGCATTTTACGGCACAAGGTGACTAACTTTGTGCCGTTTTTATATCTGACAATAATGAAGTACCAGCCCGGCGATAAAATAATAGTCCTGCATACCGAAGAAGAAGGTAAAGTAGTGGAGATCATGAACGAAAAAATGGTGATGATCGAAGTGAAAGGTGTTCGCTTCCCTGCCTATATGGACCAGATCGACTTTCCTTATTTTAAAATGTTCACTGAAAAAAGGAAATCAGAAAAGAGAAAGGTCTTTATTGACCAGGTGCAGAAAGAGAAGGAGCAACCAAAGCAAAAGGAGGGGAACGGTATGCGCCTTTCTTTTCTTCCTGTATTTGATAAGGACATATTTGACGACGATGTGGTGGAGAAGCTGAAGCTATACCTGATCAACCAGGATGAGACAGCGTATAATTTTACTTATAATTGCATGATCGGCGGTGCAAGTGATTTCCAGCTTAAAAATACCGTTGAGCCGCTGAGTGATTTTTACCTTCACGATATCCGGTTCGAAGATATGAGTGATAGCCCCAGGTTCGATTTCGAATTTTCATTAAAAGAACCCAACAAAAAGAAAACAGCTTACTACGAGTCTTCTCTAAAACTGAAAGCGAAGCAGCTTTTTAAAAAGATCGAAGAGATACAATTAAAGAACGAACCCGGTTTTGGTTATACGTTGTTTGAGCAGTACCCCGACAAAATAGATGAAGAAAAAGTCGACCTGTCCAAACTCGGCAATTCGGGTTTCAGGATCTATGATGCGGGAAAGATCAGGCAGCACATGGAAAATCCAAGGAGCGTAGTTGACCTTCATATAGAAAAACTCACCGACAGCTGGAAGCATCTCGACAATTTTGAGATATTGACGATGCAGCTCAAAGCCTTTGAAAAATTTTATGAGCTTGCGGTGGCGCATTACCAGCCTTCCTTAACGGTGATACATGGCATTGGTGAGGGCAGATTAAAGGATGAGATCCACGAGATACTAAAAACCAAAAAAGAAGTAAAGTCATTCGTGAACCAATACAGCAATTTGTACGGCTATGGCGCTACGGAGATCTTCTTTTCTTACTAACTGCAAAATGTACAGTATAGATGTCTTTTAATGAGCTGCTTTCTTACATGACCCTGGTAGTGGTATTTGCGCTGACGCCTGGTCCTAACATGATGCTTTTCCTGACCTATACTTTTGAGTATGGCCGTAAAGCAGGCTGGGCTACGGCCGCTGGGGTTGCCAGTTCTTTCGTGATCCATATCACCGCACTGGTCTTAGGAATTACAGCCCTGCTGGTTGCAACCGACTATGCATTGGATATACTGCGCTACTGCGGCATTGCTTACCTTATTTATTTGGCCATTAAGAATTTAAAGACCATAAAGTGGAAGGAGCGCAATGAGGAAACGAATGACAAGCGGGCCGGTCATTTTTATGCCCGGGGATTTATCGGTAACCTGCTTAACCCCGGCTCCCTGTTCCTTTATTTTTCATTGCTCCCGCAATTTATACACCCTGAGAAAGGAAATGTGGCCGGGCAGAATATGATGCTTGGCGGTTTGCAGATGCTGGGAAGTTTTATCACTAACAGTACGGTGATCTTTTTCGCGGGTTATGCCACGCATGTCTTTAAAAATGAAAAGTACCAGCAGCGGATACGATGGGTGATGAGCCTGCTGATCATAGCATTCGCGATAAAGATGCTCTTCCTCAAAATTAAGTGACATTAGTGTTTTAGCGGCCGCTTCTTGATCATTCCTCCCTTGGTATCCTTTACACTACTCATGACGATAAAGGCATTGGGGTCTATTTTGAACAATTCGCTTTTTAATTTATTCAGCTCAAGCCTGGTAACGACGGTAAAGACGATGTCAACATTCCTTGTTTCCCCGCTCTTGCCAAAACCGCTCTTGCCGTTATATAGGGTAACGCCTCTTCCCATTTTGTTGATGATCATTTCACGTATCAATTCACTATGCGACGAAATGATGGTAACGGAAGTATATTCCTCGATGCCTTCAATGATGAAGTCAAGTGTTTTGGAAGCTGCCAGGTAGGTGATCATGGAGTAAAGTGCCGAGTCAATTGAAAGTAATTTTGCTGCGGCAGAAAATACGATGATATTAATGACTACGATTACGTCTCCAATGGTCGTCCCGAATTTCTTGCTCAGGTAGATCGCTAAAACTTCTGTTCCATCGATTACGGCGCCGCCTCGCACCGCAAGCCCAATGCCTGCACCGAGGAAGAATCCGCCGAATACCGCTACCAGCAACCGGTCATCCGTGACTGCGGGGAAATGGAAATTAGCGATACAGATCGCCAGGCCTGTAATGGCAAGCATTGTTTTTATGGCGAAGGCTCTGCCGATGAGCTTATATCCCAGGAAAACAAAGGGGATATTGATCAGCACCACCAGCAGGTAAAGCTGTGTGCCCGTTGTTTCGGAGATTAGCAGGGAGATGCCTGTGGCACCACCATCTATGAATTTTCTGGGTAGCAGAAACCCCTCCAATCCAAAGGCAGCCGAAGTAATACCGGCCGCGATCAGGGCAGTATCCCTTACCGCACGGAAGACGTTTATCTTTAGTTCCCTGAATCCTTTGGCGAGCTCAAAAGGCGAATACTCGGGCTTCCTGCCGGGTATATTCTTTTCTTTGAGAATAGACTGCCTGATTATTTTTGACAATAATGAATTCATCGAACTAAATAACGGGATCTGTATTCCGAAGATAAACCTTTGATTTGAAGATTCGAAGATTTGAAAATGGATAGCTGGTGCTTTGATATAGAATTCAAAATTAAAATGGGCTCTTTGAATTGGCGTCATTTTCAAATTAGCTACCTGAATTTTCCGGAGATGGTATAGCAAACCCTGTCATTGATCCTTTTGAAGATCTCGCCGTTGATCTTACGGAGCCGGCGTTTTTTTCTTTTATCCAGCAATCTCCCTTCACTATCGAAATATTGAGGTTGCTGGAAGTAGGTAAGTACATAATAGCGCTTGTACGTGAATGGTCCGCCGCTCAATGCAACAGGCCTGATAGACATAAATACAAGTGTATTTTTTTTGTCATCAACATAATAATCCTGGTTCTTGATCCAGGTGCATTTAATGCCGTACATCTGGTCGATCAGGCGGGTGATGGCATCGGCATTCAATCCATATCTTTTGAGCGTATCGTATAAGCGGGGCTCATTGTGAGAGAACTCGTACACATAGGTCATTGTATCCGTAATGATCTCAACCGATACGGTTTGAAAATCCTTCGACGTAAACCCGATAGTGAATGGGCGGGGAGCAGATAGGCTTTTGAATGCAATTTCTATGCTATCCAGGACCCGCTTATTCTGGTAATAATAGTTCGTGGAAATATTCTTTGGTGAGCAGGAGAACAGGGAAGCCCCCAGCACGATTGATATGAGTATGGCTGGTATCCTATTTTTCATCTGCTCCTTTTTTTGTGCAGTAAGTGATACCGAAAACGATGCGCTTGAAGAAGGATGAAGACATCTGCATCTGGGTCCTGCCACCATAGTCCCAATAAACAAGCGTGATCTGGTCATCCTCCTTACTTATCCTTTCCGCAACAATGAAATGCGTGGGTACTGCCAGTTTAAGTGTATGATTCTTCTTGTGCACGATGCGGTTATTGATATAAAGTACGATCAGGCCCGTTCTCATTTTTTCGCTGATGTATTCATAAAGGTCTCCCACACGTGGGCGCATAAGATCTGCTCCCTTTGCTCTTGTCCTGTACCTGAGCAGGCTTCCTACCATATGGTTGAATTTGGCATAGTTCACGCCGGCCCAGAAAGTATTCTCATCCCCGCGGTTATACCTGCGGTTAAAGATGTTGATATAGCCTTTGAAATGGCCCGCAAGCGTCATGAACCACATTTGCTCTGCGGGGCGGATATCGAGGACGCCTTTATACCTTAACCTCCCCGCTTCTTTTCTTACCGCTTCGGAGGGTTCAAAAGAAACATTCCTGAACTTTGCACTTCCATTCCTGTATAATTCCAGCAATAATTTTGCATAGCCCAGCGGGTCTTCTTTTAAAAATAAATAGGTGAGTGCCCCATAGCCGCAAAAATTGGTAGCGCTGCCCGGGTAAATGCTCATGGGCTCATGAACATTCTGCTTTAAATTCTTCAGGAATAACGCGGGTTTGATATGCGACCAGTACGAACTTGTTTCCAGTTCCTTTATCTTCTCCACAAAAGCAATGGCTTCCTGCTGGGTTGAAATAACGCCGGTATCAGGAACAGCCTCATATTTCGTGGAGGCAAGCGCCCGGCCATTCAAAACAAGAAGGATCAATGATGTTAATGAAACCAGCTTTATAAGTCTTTTTATTCCAGCCATTGGGTCTTATTTCAACCTGTTTTATTTGTGATAAAGATAGCGGTCTGCCAGTAAGTTCCCCTAATTACAAATTGCTTGCCAAAGGGAAAATGACATCATGAAGAAGAAACGGGCAAACTGGCCTGGCCCAATAGGAGACTACATCTCCCGGGTTTATTGCTTCGTAATAATTTAATCCGGGTTCTCATAAAGACGGAGTTTGTTCCTGAGTGCTGTCAGCTGGTCCTGCATTTCGGCAAGCCTGTGCAACAGGTGAGAAATGGCGTCCATGCCTTCAAGATTAATATCAAGCTCCTGGTGCAGCCGCAGGAAGCGTTCAAGTTCATGGACATGCTCTTCATCAATGAACGAATCCTGTTCCACCCTCACAATTTCGATCAAACCAAAATGGCTCAGTTCATCCACGAACGAAGTTTCTATATTATGATGGATGCAAAAGGTATTGACCGGTATCAGTTTCCCTGTGTCCATAAAAATTATTTTAGTTTCGATAGTTCAGTGAATAATTCTTTTTGCTTTTCGGTAAGGTTAATGGGCATTTTGATCATATAGCTGACGAACAGGTCGCCATATAGCCCCTCTTTTTTGTAAACGGGGAATCCCTTTCCCTTTAACCGTATTTTGGTTCCGTTCTGTGTTTCCGGGGTTACTTTCAGCTTCAGCTTTCCGCCAAGGGTATCGATGGTGATCTCACCACCGAGTACCGCGGTATAGAGGTCGAGGTCCACCGTCATGTACAGGTCATTACCCGCTCTTTTGAACTTTTCATCATTGGGAATAGAGAATGTGATATAAAGATCGCCTGCTGGTCCTCCGTTGGCTCCCGGGCTGCCATGGCCTTTTAATTTCAGCACCTGGCCATTCTCGATCCCGGCGGGAATGGTGACGCGGATATTCTTCCCGTTAACGGTGATGGTTTGTTTTTGTGTAGTATAAGCATCGGTTAATGATAACCGCATCTCGGCGTTAATATCCTGGCCCCTGAATTTGCCACGACTGCTCCTTCCACCCCCGGCATAATCGCCAAACATGGAAGAAAAAAAATCGGAGAAATGCTCACCGGAAAAATCTTCGAAGCCATGTTGCTGGCGCCCTCCTGACTGCTGCTGGTATTGCCTTGCCCTTTCAAATTCCTCGCTGCGTTCCCAGTCTTTGCCGTATTTGTCGTATTTCTTCCGCTTTTCAGGATCGCTCAAAACCTCGTTGGCTTCATTGATCTGCTGGAATTTTTTATTGGCTTCCTTATCGTTCGGGTTAAGATCGGGGTGCAGTTTCCTGGCCAGCTTTCGGTAGGCATTTTTGATGTCATCCTGGCTGGCATTTTTAGAAATGCCCAATACCTGGTAATAGTCTATGAATTCCATAGCGCAAAATTACGAAGGGATGAGCTAATTAGTGATGGGGAATTTGGAATTGGAATTTGTATAGATTAGTTGGTGCTCTTAAATTCTTCTTCGATGATCTCGTTATAAACTGGTTCATTGCTGATCACCCAATCGGGTATCTTACTTCCGGTAACCTTCCAGGCACCTTCGGTTTTTTCCATATTGAAATAAATGCGGCCGCCTCGTTCGTCGATCACGTCAACGGTGAAAAAACCTTCCTGTGAGCTATTTGATTTGCGGAAATTGAATTCTCTTAGTCGGCCATTTACTTTAATAAGCTTGGAGAACTGGATGTTCTTAATAAATTTCAGGTCCATAGGAGGTACGTTTGCGCAAACTTAAGCCAATATGCCCGAACAGCATGGATAAAGGTCCTCTTCAAGGTTTAAAATTTTCATAATTCTAAAAAATATATATGAGAGCCTGATGCAAACAGGAGATATTGAGGAAAAATAATAGGAGTTTTATATTTTTAATGCATGATCTTTTACCTAAAACTCACTGTTATGAAAAGAACGTCCTTTCTTTTAAGCATACTATCCCTGCTTCTTTCCTTTAGCCTGTTGGCACAGGATTGTCCTAAGATATCTGTTTATTCACCCATCAGCGTTAAGGCTGGTGAAGAGATGGTCTTTACGGTGAATGTGAGTGGTTCGAACCTTACATATAACTGGTCGATCAGTGCGGGTACGATCGAAAGCGGGCAGGGAACAACAACCATCAAGGTTAACACTACCGGTCTTGCGGGACAATCAGTAACAGCAACCGTTGAACTGGGCGGTTTGCCTTTAAAATGTGCCAGCGTTTCCTCATCTACCTCTTCCATTGACGCGGCACCGGAGACAGAACTGCACCTCAGCGGTAATTACAATACTACCCGGGCATTTGCAACGGAGGCGGAACTTTTTGCGGGGGATATCATGTCTGGAAATTATATACTGGAATCACCAAAGGCTGTTGTTTTTTTATACCCGGGCAAAACAGCTGCAGCGCTCACTGCCATTAGGAATATGACTGCCATCCTAAAAGCGGCCTTTGCAAAGAAAGGACTTAAAGCACCCATGTACAGCATCATCACTGCTGGTAAAAGGGCACAAACCGCTTATGAGATGTGGATAGTTCCGGAAGGGGGAAAGATGCCCGAGGCTACGCCGGCCAAATAAAAAGTACCGGGTTTTGAAAATAGGCTAAAGGATCACCAACATGGAGTGATCCGCTGGTAGCTGTACTCGTGGCGTTTGATCCATTTTTTCTTATCCAGGAATTTAACGTCTTTGCGGAGCGTATAGGTATTATCGCCGATCTCGTAGGTATAGCGCAGTAGGGCAGGCTTATTATCATTGCCATCAATGCCCTTTACTTCGGTAACGATCTCTATTTTCCCCTGCTTTAATTTTTTCCTTGATTTTACCGTTTCATCATTCAGCATGCTGCCATCTGCGGAAATGGTAAGCGTGTCTGCTGAATTGGCTTTTGGCTCGTCGGGGTATGCATTGGTGAGTGCGAATTTGTTGCTGTTCCCGATCTGCGTCAGGTCCATATTGGCCAATATGGTAAGGGGCCTGCCGGAGCCATAATCAAGATAGGTGAGTGAACCCCGCCAGCAGCCCGTCAGCTTTTTCAGGTCTTCAGCTGATATGGTTTGAGCCGCGGCTCCGAGGCCGGAAATGATGAGTAACAAGGAAAAGATAGATTTCATCTTCATTATTGTTTGTTTTGGCGATCTGCGCGGGTATAAATCTTATTGTAACAAAAGCGTTCTGGATTTGTTCGCTGCGGCAGTAAAGATAAAAGTTCTTTTTTTATTGCCGGCCCGGGTGAAGATCATGTTTCATTTGCGAACGCTGAATGGTGGGTATGGATTAACAATATTTTCACGAATGGAATATTAGTTTTAAAAGACTATCCAGCCTGCTAAAACTTTATAAAATGAAAATCCTCCTTTCCCTCTTTTTGTCAAGTGCATGCACCTTAAACGTAAACAGCCAGTTCACGTATTTTGGAAAACCGGTCATGCTGCCTGGTTCTGTGCCAGCTTCCGAAACTAAAAAAGAATCCACCGTACTCAATTTCCAGGAAAAGCCAGGTTCCGGGAGGATGTCTGCTATACAGTTCAAAAGCCAGGAATTCTGCCGGGCGGAACTGGAGAATTTTGATTTCGATGCCCGCTTCTCCGTTATCGGCGCTACGGTTTATTTTTCAGGAGCCAGTTTTAAGAATGTGGAGATCGGTGCCATTACCAGCAGTAGTTTAAAATCCATTGCCGGATTGATGAAGCGCTGCCAGCCCGGCTCTGTCGTTGTTTTCGATAAGGTTAAGGTGGTTGGACCGGATAAGGAAGTGCGTACCATCCAGGGGCTGAGCCTGATGCTGTATTGAATCGTGCCTGCTCCCCAAGTCGTAGCAGAACTGGCAATAACAGGTCTACGGCCATTTTTTCCGACCCGGGGGTGTGACATTTTTTTGCTGATTTTTTTTTTGCCACATTTTTGTGGCAATTTTTTCTTTGCGTTTTTTTGCCACAGGACTGCAGGCCTCCCATTTTCCACAATGTCCAGGTTGATGGATCTCGGTGCTGTATAAAAACAGGTTTCCCAATGATAACCAGGCCGAAATTTCATGGTATTGCCTAGTTGCGGCGAAACTCGCTGATGGTTCCGTCAAGGTATTCATCTGATACGATCAGCGTGACACCGTTATTGCTTTCTATCATCAGGTCAGTGGCAGCGGGGGAGGAGAAATCAAGAACTTTTTTGCTGTTGTTGTCGTGGATACAATTATGCGCCGGCAGGCTAAAACTGCCCTGTGATGTCAATATGCCATTTGTGTAAAATGAATACTTGCTATCGGAGGACAATACCAGTTCTATATTCTTACCGGTTGACGCAGGGGTATCGTGAATATTATTACCTATGCCGCCATCAGTTCGTACCCATGTCCAGGAACCGGCAAGGTCAGCAGGAGTTTTTTCGCCGGTATTTTCCTTTGAGCAGGAAAGAAAGGGAAGAAATGCAAATACAAAAATGAGTTTATAAAGTTTCATAGCGAATATCTTTCCCGGTAGACAACCCGCAATAAAAAAATGCTGCACCGGATTTGTTATACCGTTTCCTGGCGGAGTATTAGTTTCTTAATGATGACGATCTGCCCAAGGTGGTAATGGGTATGTTCGATGATGCCGTGGATATTCCTGTAATAATTGCCGTACTTCTCTTCCAGTAAGGTGTCCCAAAGCCTGCTCTCCGGCAACTGTTCAATTTCTTTTGCAAAGCTTTCGGCATCGGTGAGGGTTTTGTTTACCAACGCTTCCCAATCTTCCTGCGATCGTATTGGCGGATGATCAAAACTGTATGCATCTTTGGCATTGAGTGGTTGCTCCTGTAATACTTTCAACACGGCGCTTACATAATAGTTCATATGGTAAACGAGTTTGGCAATGGTGTTGAAAGAATCAACCTGGGTAGTCACCTGTTGCCAGCTGATGCCTTCGAGGTTATCCTTAACGTTAGAGCAGGTCCAGTTCCCGCCGAAGTGGATATCCCTGAAATGCTTTGCGATCTGTGCCGTTAAATTCATACTACAGATTTTTAGTTAAGAGGGAATATGTTGCGATCCTCGTTTTTCATCCGCCCTTGCTTTTCGTGTTTCACTGCATTGCCCTTTGTGAAAGATAAGTTTCCAGTTTTTCTGCACTTTGTTCCAGGCCTTTGTCTGCTTTAAAGGTTTTAACTATGATGTCCAGCATTTCCGGTGTTTCAAAAAGTAATGTCCAGTTCATGAGCGTTTTATTGCCTTTGCGCTCAAAAGTTACGGTAGCGATGAAATCGGGATTAAAGTGCTGGTATATTATTTCCCTGGTTGGGATGACCTTCTTATAAATACTTTTATTTGGATAATTCTTTCCATCCGGCCCGTGTAGGGCCAGTAGCCATTCTCCGCCTTCCACTACTTCCATTTTATGGATGGTGCTGGTAAAACCGGAAGGTGCCCACCAGTTTACAATGTGTTCCGGTTTCGTCCAAACTTCCCAAACCAGTTCAATGGGTGCGTGAAGTGTTTTGCTGACATGCAGCTCCCTGTTTTGTGGATCCCCGTTTTGCATTTGTGCTATATTGATGGCAGATCACCCGGGCCTAAATGTAAGCATTAGTTATATTCAAATACCTGGTCAGAGATCATTTAATCCCTTCCCGTTGAGAATTTGCTTTGTATATTTTTCAACCCTTGACGCCCGGGTCTTGGATTGCTTTGGTGCGGAAAAATGCAGGAGGTAAGCTCTTTGCCTTCCCGGTGTCAATGCATAAAAAGCTTTTTTTAAGGCAGGCATCTTATCTAATTTAAGCTGGAACTCTTCGGCTACAGCAAATTCTGTAGCTTTTTTTAATTCCACTTTCAAACCGGCTTTCTCCACTTCAATAGCCTCATGGATATAAGCCTTAATGACGGGTTGCAGTTTAATTATTTCCCTTAGATTGGTGAACCGGAGCTGACGTGCTGCCTGCACATTTTCTGTTTGCTGGATAAGAATTCCTTTTGCGTCCTTTAACAAAGCCCCTTTGAAAAACAATAGCGCACAATATTCTTTGAACACATGTATCAAAACGATATTGGCTTTTTGAAATGTGTAACAAGGGCAACCCCACTTCAATTCTTCATTCAGCCCGCAGTCAAGAACGATCATTCTCAATTGCGCTGTCTCTTCCTGCCATTTGCCTTTGCTGAAATAAAAATCAGCCTTAGGATTCATTATCTTTTTTGTCATAGCGTTTATTTATTTAGACCCTTAGCGAACCACGAAAACCCCTCGCGGCATAATAGGATTCGGCACCGTTATGATAGAGGAAGACCGTATTGTAGCGGCGATCGCAAAAAAGAGCGCCGCCAAGTTTCCTGATAGGGGCGGGGGTTTTGATCCAGCTCGAGGTCTTGGTATCGAAATTTCCTAATTGCTGTAACTCGCGGTATTGTTCTTCTGTTAAAAGATCGATGCCAAGGTCGGCGGCCATCTGTACGGCGCTGTCTTCCGGCTTATGCTCCTTCCTTGATTCCAGCGCTTCATGATCGTAACAAATACTTCTGCGACCCTTCGGACTTTCAGCCGAGCAATCAAAGAAAATATATTCACCCGTCTTTTTATCCTGTGCAACGATATCCGGTTCACCACCGGTTATTTCCATTTCATTCAGCGATAATAATTTTTCGGCATTGGATCCCAGCCTTACCTGTACTTTTTTCCATTCAAATCCCTTATGGCGATCCATATTTTTCTCAAAACGGGCTTTTAATGTTTGGAGTAGCTCCTGTTGTTGTCGTGGAGACAATTTTTTTTTATTGCTATTCATGACATCTTGTTTTTTGTTCTGGTTGTTGACAGCTGTATCAGTTGTCCTGGCTATTAAAATTAACTGAAATAATTTTTCTATCAGCAGGCCTGAAATACCAGGATAGTATGGTGAGGGCCAGTAATAATGTTGGGCCAAAAAGTTCTTTGGGCGCATCTTTCATGACCAAATGGGAAATGATGGCCCCCGACATGGCAAAGAAAAAACCTGCATAGGCCCATTCCTTTAATAAAGGGAACCTGGGGGTAAGCACGGCTATAACACCCAGCATTTTCCAGGCGCCAAGGATGGTTAAAAAATAAAGAGGATAACCCAGGCGCTCCATCATATCCGTTTCGGTTTTTGTTCTCATTAACTGTACGATCCCGGTGGATACCATACCTAAGGCCAGCCAGAGGGTAGCGATCCAATAAATGATCTTGTTTCTTTTTGTCATGATAATTTATTTTAGTTTGGTCATGGTTTCTTCCAGCCTGTTATGCGCCATATTGATGCCCTGTGCAAAAGGCAATTGCAGCATTTGGTCTCTCAGCGCTACAGACCTGTATACAATATGCATCGTAAGCTTGCTGGTATCATCAGTGAGTTTTTCAAATTCAAGGAACTCGAGCTGGGGAGGGAAAGGCGTATTCTCCATTTCAAATGTGCGGATGATCTTCCGTTCGGGATTGAACTCGTGGATCACTCCATTGAATCCGTGCTTATTTCCTTTAGGATCGGTTGTTTCAAATTGGTAGCCGCCGTGCTTTTTATTTTCGAGCTTCAGGACTTTGGTTCCCATCCACTCCTCAATAAGTTCTGGCTCTGCATACGCTTTAAAAAGTAATTCCAGCGGCAGGTCAAATTCCCTTGTTATCGTTAATTCCTGCCTGCCGTCTTCGGCGTTGATCTTTGTTTTTCTTTCCATATTATACTATTTGTCGCCCTGGGCAAAGTCGAAGGGTTATTTAGATGACTTGTATTTTTTCATGACCGATTCCAGTTTATTGAACCTGTCATCCCACATTTTCCGGAATGGCTCGATGAAGTCGGCAACTGCTTTCATTTTTTTTGCATTGGTGTAATAATAGATCTCCCTTCCGTTTTGCTCCTGTTTAAGCAATTCACACTCCGTAAGTATCTGCAGGTGTTTTGAAACGGTTGGCCTGGCTGTGTCAAAGTTGGAAGCGATGGCCCCTGCGGTCATGGACTGGGAAGCAACCAGCAGCAGTATCGCCCTTCGTGTAGGATCGGCAATGGCTTGAAATACGTCTCGTCTAAGGTTCATTGTGTAGCTATTTGGCTACAAATATATGTGTAGTTATTTAACTACGCAAATTTATTTTGAAAAATAATTATGCGGGGCCTTAAAAACCCTTGTCATCTGCGGAAGGACCATATATGGACGGCACCAGTATATCATTCAACCGCATGTAAACTGTCAGCTGCCCACGATGATGCACCCAATGGTTCAATGTAGAACTGATATTTTCCACAAGGGGGGAGCTGATCAGTATCTGGTCGCCATTCTTCAACACAAAGGGTTTGGAAAGGTCATCCATCGACAGATCACCGAATGCCTTTTTCAGACCCTGCACATTTTCATCAAAATGACTGACCATTTCGGCCGTCGTCTTTGGCTGGGAATGCGAAAAGGTTTTGAAATCAATTTCACGGGTCCTGATCATCGTGCTGATCCACATTGGTATCTCGGCAACCAGCAGGGTAAGGTAACCGAGTGCCATGGATTTTTCGTGGGGCTTCCAGTCGAAGAGTTTTTCCGGGATCCTTTCCAGGCATTTTCTCGTAGCAGGAATTTCTGCTTCAAATTCTGTTATGAACTGTTCAATGATACTGTTGCTCATATTTTATGAATTTTAGAATGATAAGTCATGCCGAAGTGCTTTTTTACCACAAAGACGCAGAGACGGGGACAAAGAGCACCATGACCATATCAGCCATCAATTAGTATTCCATTTGGCCTGTCGTCAACAAAATCGATGGTAATATGATGGTTCAGGTCGTGAATGGTTGTAAATGCCATATCCCAGGCCAGGGGTTTTATACCGGGTGCTGGAATGGTCAGGCATACAAGATCAAATTCTTTATAAAAATCACTGATGGTAAAGTCTTCCTTCCAGTTTCGGAATTCGTCTTCGATCATGGGCTTTATCTTTTCTACATATTGTGCAAAGTTTGCCTGGAACTCACGATAAAAATATTTTTGGCTAGCGCCTGGCCCTTCAACGCCTGCCCGTATCAAATACTGGGTCTGGCTACCCGTTGGAGCAAAAAAACCTTTTCCCTCAAAATAATTCCTTAAGGGATCTTTAAGATCAACAAAACGTAAAGGGCCGAAAAAATCGTCCTGGACGATTACCGGCTTTTTAAAGAGATTGAATAGGCCCATAGCAGGTGGTTTATTCTAGTTGTTTTTCCTGCCTCTTTTTCTTTATCCTGTTCCAAGAGAAAAAAACGATCGCCCCCAGTAGGAGTGCAAGAATGACCATGGCCGGAATATGACCATCAAAGAAATTCATAAAGCTTCCTCCAAGCTTGGTGCCGTCAATATGATCATCCATTTTTGAAACATCGGTGTTTGGCCTTAAGGTATGCGTTTTTTCAAAGACAAGGCAGGTATTGTGCAGCAGCACGGTAAAGGTTGTTTCCAGGTCAGGCCGGTAGTTCTCTATTCTCCAGCTGCCGAAAACATGGATCGCATAAAAAAATAACATACTTAACAGCACGCCCATGGCTATAGAGCGGGAAAAGGTTCTTGCTGCAGATTCGCTTTTCATGTCTTAAAGATAATTATTGTAAGCGCTCTAACTACGGCTGCGAACTCTTTTCAGCCGCTGGGCTACGAACAGGATGATATAAGGGATCAGCAGGGAAAGGGGATAATAGGGGGTTACCATGCACAGGATCGTCACGACACCTATTACAGCTATCGCCTGGGACAATAAAAATATGCTGTTGACCCGTTTGAAGTAACCGGATATTTTTGACCCGGGTTGCTGCATATCTTCTTTACCAAAACGGTTTTCAAGGGCGCCATAAACCGACATTGCCGTAAGCATTGAAAGTCCCCCGATCGCCATGATGATAACAGCTGAATTGGTCAGCGCTGAAGTATAGCCATTTTTTTTAAGCAGGTAGGCCAGCACAGTTGATATGACCACAAAGGCCGCCAGCCACCAATTAGAAAGGTCAAGTATTTTGCGGGATATATTCATAGCTGTTATTTACGTGACCACCTCGGCTTTACCGGCGGCGAATCAAGACCCGGTTTAAGCGTTCATTTTGTTGAAAGTTGCATTGATGACTTCGGGATTCGCTTTCGACATGAGCTCACTAAATCCAAACGTAAGTTCGGTCTTGCCTTCTTCTAATTGTTTGAATACTGCTTCTACGAAGTCGCTTACCGGAGGTTGTCCATCGTGTAATCCTTTTCCGCCCAGGTCTGTATTCAGGGCCGGCGGTATCATTTCAATGACTTCAATGTTCTTTGATCTCAACAAATGTCGTAATGAAACGGTAAATGAATGGAAAAATGCTTTTGTCGCACAGTAAACAGGAACTTTTGAAAGTTGAACAAATGCCAGTCCTGATGTCACATTGATGATGCTGTTCAATGAGCCCAGGTTTATAAAAAGGCTTATCAAATGAACGGGTGCCAAAACGTTGGTTGTAATTTCATCATTTGCTCTTTGATAAAAATTACTGTCCGAAATGCTCATCCAGTTTTGTATACCGGCATTGTTAACGAGTACATTCAGGTCACTGTGGTTTTCGGCGACCCAATTATAGAGTTCAATGCGGTCGGCTTCCACCGACAGGTCGCATACTTTGGTAATTACAGAAGGAAATTTGTCTGCAACTTCTTTTAAGGTTTCTTCCCTTCTTCCACAAATGATCACCGTATTTTTTTCCCGGATGAATCTTTCGGTAAGTCCCAGGCCAATACCACTTGCGCCGCCTGTAATTAGGATCTTATTATTTGTAAGCCTCATTTATTCCTGTTTAGATGTATGGTAAAAAGGTAACCCTGCTATATTAACTGCCGCCATTCAACACTTGGGCTGCAGCAACAGCGAGTGTACTGACCGCATCAATATGATCCTGGAGGGGTACCCTTTTTTTCCGGAAATAGGTGCCGAATGTGCCCAGGACCTTTCCTTCTTTATTTTTGATGGGTACACTCCATGCACTGAAAAAACCCAGGGCAAGGGGAAGATGTTTTAATTCTGCCCATTTATCATCTGCATAAAAATCCGCGGTGATCACCATCGATCCTGTTGCCGCTGCTGCGGCGCAGGTACCCACATGGGGACTGGGTTTCAATCCATCGATCGCGGTTAAATAATCAAAGGGCAGGCGAGGGAAGCGCCGTTACGAAGCAAGCCGTCTTTATCAAGTACCAGGATCGATGAAACGGCTCCTTCACCAACAACCTCTTCAGCGGTATAAACTAAATGTGTCAATATTTTGTGAATGGCAACGCCATCGGAAAGCATTTGATTGGCATCTTTCACCGCAGTGTCAATAAAACCTGTTTTCATTGATTAAAGATACAAATTGTAATTCTATGGAACTGCCAAACTTGTGGAACTTAACCTCAGGGCCTGCGACAGCTCGGATCAGCGGTAGCTTCCGGATCAATCCCCAAAATTACCGGTCTTTACTTTCCCGGCCCGCTTGCAGTGGACGATCATCACTCCTTTGGGCGTAACCATACTCTCCACTACCGTGAATGCGGCGGGGATCGTTCCCTTGTCAAATAGTTTTTTTCCCTTCCCGATGGTCAGGGGATGGATCTTGAGCCGGAGCTCATCCACCAGGTCATTCTTTAAAAGCAGCTGAACGAGCTTACTGCTGCCCCAAACCTGTATGTCGGGGCCCTTTGTTTTTTTAAGTTTTTTTATATCTGCCACTGTTTTAATGAATACTGAATTTTTCCAGCCCGACTTTTTCCTGGTCTTCGACAGTATATATTTTTTACCATCATTGATGCCCGGCCAAAATTCGGCATGCTTTGGCCAGTAGCTTTCCCAGATCTCGAATGTCTTCCTGCCCAAAAGATAGGCCGCAGGTGCTTCCAGCTCTTTTTGCACGACCTTATTATAGGCTTCATCAGCATAGGTTACTGTCCACCCACCATATTTGAAACCTCCTGACCTGTCTTCCTTGGTTCCGCCCGGCGCCTGCATCACCCCATCCAGTGTGATCATCGATAATACCGTTATTTTTCTCATCTTTTTTGATTTTAATTTTTATGATCAGTCTAAACTATCACAGGTAAATCCATATTCCTTTACGAGCATCATTATCGGTAACGCCTCAATATTGTCGCCCTCAACCCTGAGGATCTTATCACGATCCGAAAGGTCAAAATTAATTCTAAACGATGGAAATGCGTTAGCCAGGATACTAAGCAGCATTTTGCTTTGCGCTTTTTTCTGAACATTTGTTTTAAAGACTTCTACCATTTTATTAAGAAACTGATCGGTTGCAAATATATATGCAACTATTCGGTTTCGCAAATTTTTTGTGAAATATTTTTTAAGATTGTAGGGAGTTTGAAAAGGGAGAGAAGTAGCGGCTGTGATATATTCTTGATCCGCCAACTGGTCAGTATTATTTTTTGGAATTATGTTCCTGTATCCCTTTTTTACCCTTCCTGAATGCCATTATGAATTGAAAAATGCCTAACGAAAGATAGGTAATCGGCAGTGCTTTTTTGCCAAAGCTAAAAAGATCAATGGCTACCACGATCGATAAAATGCCCTCTATGACGAAAAACACGCCATCGATCCATGGAAATTTCTTTTCTAAACTTGGGTGAAATAATGCAAGCAGTAGAACTATAAGTGCTGCAATGGCAAACAGTTTATAAGAATGGTGCCCGGTTTGATAATTTTCATAGGAATGAATAAGAATTGTTAACCCAGCAGCAAAATGCGCCACTCTTTTACGCGTTTCTTTATTTTTTATTAAATGTCTTCTGATCATTTCAATTTTTTTATAAAAACACCGGCGGGTACGTACAGCAAACAGCAGCGAACTTTAAGGAACCTGCTTGTTATTTTTGATCGCCTGCCATGGCGAAAATGTTGTCATTGTTGGCATAGACTATTTTGACTTTCTTGTCTTGCGATAATTTGGAATTGTCCTGCATAAATTTAATGAATCGCTTGCTTTGCAGGTTCATGAACCTGTTCCAATAAACGACAACAATATAGTCGTAATCAGCAGTATTGAATTTTGAAGTCTGAAATAATGGGTGTAAAAATTTCAGCTGGTCGTTAAGTGATAAGAGGACGTCAGTTGCTGTTTGTTGCCCGGGCGGAAAGGTAGTCAGTATTGAATCCCTGTCCCAGGCCAGGTTTGGTGAACCGCCCGCATTGCAGTTGACCTGGAATGAAATTAATTGCCCGGTTTTGTCGAAATAAAGTGCCTGCAAAGGCTGGTAATGGTTTTTTATTTGCTGTTTGTAAAGTATCCTGTCACGGGATAGCAGGAATGTAGCATACGCAGTATCAAGTTGATAACTGTCTTCCAGGGGGATATTATATTCCTGCCCTAATTGTAAGATCATTTTTTCATCAACGGCTTTCATTTCCTTCATGCCATAAAGCTTGAGCAAAGAACTTGTACAACCTGTTAGCAACAAAATGAAGATCATAAAAACGGCAGGGAAATGCAATATTTGTTTCATAGTGTAGGTTGAGGTTGCAGGTAATACCTGTATTTTATTTAGTTGCCTTAAAAAAATATTCCCTGTATTCCGATTGATCAGGCGAGCCATAGGTTACCTGTACCGATCTTTTTCCGCCCAGCGTGAATAATACCGAGCTGAAAGTAAACCCTCCGCCGCCTTCGCTAAATGTTCTGCAGACAGGATTCATTGGATTGTCTTTGGAACGCAGCGTGGTTTTGATAAGGTCGGTGGAAATATCGGTGGGCTGTTTGTTCAATCGTTGTTGCAATGACGCGAAGCGCAGTTCGCTGTTGCCATATCTGGTTTCACCGGCTATTACCCGCTCATGGTATTTCCTGAACCAGTCTTTCACATCATGATTGACCAGCGCATGATTGGTATGGTATACCACGCCGCTTCCGGCTGACGGCAGGAAGCGGACCACCTGGTTGCTGGAAGCCTCAAAATTATATACGCTGTCGGCAATGCCTAAAATATAATTCTGCCCCGATGCGTGCTTCACCGTTCTTAAGAACTCCATGGCAGCCGCGCCGCTCTGCTTCGCCAGTATGCCGCGGATCATGAAGGCGACAGGCAGTCCGTCTTCGGAAGCCTGCAACTCCATCAGTGTGTTCAGGCAAAGGCCAATGCCTTTTGCATTCATACCGGCAAGGGCGACGAGGCCTGCACAGCTCATGATATATTGTTCGGGCTCACTGGGCGTGGGGGCGAGGTGCAACAATACCTGGTATCCCTGCATATAATTCTCCAGGTCCATATTCTGTGCAATATAGGCCGGGTGGTTATTGGTTGCAGGCACACCCATGCCGCTGCAATGATGATTATCTGTATGAGCCTTTTTATCCAGCCATATCCAGAATTCATCTACCAGCTGGAAGGCATACACGTCGGCGTAGGATTGTCCCGAGCCGGCAGCAATACCCTTCAGCTCTTCCAGTATTCCCGGTGTATATTTCCTGCTGGTGGGTTCAAAGTCGGTGGCAGCCCTGAAGTCGGTCAGTACCACATCGGGATCTTCCTTGCTGTTCCTTCGAATATTCGCTTTCCATTTGGCAAACACTTCGGTTATTTCCTTTTTCAATTGGGTGCCGTGCTGTAATCCCCTGTTATATCCTTCTCCATTCAATTCAATAACGGGAACCGATCTTGCCCCCGATATGGTTTGCGCAAAGCTGCTGACCGGTGAAAAGCAGCCGAGTGCATTGAGGAAAACGATGGCTGTGATCCTGCCGGTCAATTTAAAAGAAATGAATTGTACTGTCATACCAGATCCTTTGGGTTTTGATAAACCGATCATTAAAGGAACAGGATTTCCTCCTTATCGCAAAAGCAGATTGATAAGCGGTCTGATTTTTTTTTGAACCACATAGGCACATAGAAACATAGGTTTCACATAGTGAAATGGTTTCTATTGTGCCCTATGTGGTTCATCGCTGTCAGTCTTTTTTACATTTAAAACTCCGCCATAGATGGCCGAGGGCCTGCCAGTTACTATGCGTAAAAGGTTTAGGAGACAGCTGGTAAAATAAAATGGTCCTGTTTTGTTCAGGGCAGCGCCTCAGGTGTACAATGCAGTTCAGCGTTATAGGCTGGCCCTGCATATAATCGGTCATTTCAATGGTTCCCGTGAAGGTCTTCAGGTCTCCTTTGTCGGTGAAGATCTCTTTGAACGCCGTGACCACTGGTATTATTTTTTCGACGGGCAGCTTATGGCCTTCGCGGTTGGCTTCGATCAGCCCCGTATAATAAGCTTTTAAATTAGCGGCGATGATCGGCGCATTGGTTTCGGGTGTGCCATCCAGCCACCACAAAAAAGCATAGGTCCAGTATTCTTCCGTGTTTAGCTTGGCCCAGCCAGGCGCAAAGCGAATATCCTCAACGCCTCTATAATTTAGCTGCGGCGCAAAGCTGATGGGAACAGGAAATCTTTCGATGCCCCAATCCTTTGGCGTAGCGAGGCTGTAAGGAGGCACCCATTTATGCCCGTCAAAGTCCGCCTGCTGCGCGTGAATGGTCAATGAGATCGTGCAAAGTAAAAGCGATATGATTTTTTTCATCCTGGGGAAGTTGATAATCGATCATTGAGCGTTGAATATTGATTATTTTTTTGAACACGCCCGGGAGAATATTCAATATTCAACACTAAATGCTATAACAGTAAAATAATTTTAAGAACGATCACCTGATGATCACCGAGCTTCCTTTTGCCTTATAAACATTATTATCCACGCCGATGCCTTCGAGCATCCATACCAGGGTCTGTACTTCAACAGCACCGCCCTTGAAGGTTCCGTCCCAGCCGTCTTTGGCATCATGTGTTTCGAATACCAGCTGCCCCCAGCGGTTGAATATGCGGAAGAAATTAAGTTGCTTAATGCCGATCATATAGGGGCGGAGCACATCATTTTTACCGTCTTTATTCGGGGTGAAGCTATTGGGTACATAGATCTCGATACCCTTGACGATCTTCACCAGTTGTGTATCGATGGTAACGCAACCGGAATTTGTTCTTATCTCGATGGTATAGCGTTGTTCTTTAGTACCAACAAATACCGGGGTGTAACTGGCCGGGTTATCCAGGTTGGTGGATGGCGTCCACAGCGCATGATCACCGAATGACCTTGCCTGCAGGGTAAGCGGGAGATTGGTAACGGCGATCTGTGCCGGGTTATTAATGCCCGGTTTCGGCGCATCCACGGCTACAAAACGCTTTTGAATATTCAATGGATGAGGACATTGGCCCGTACTCACGGATAAGCTCATCACGTAATTACCAGCCACATTATACACCTGTTGTGGCGGGTTACGAAGGGTAGATGTGTTGCCATTGCCAAAATCCCATAAGTAATAAACAGGCGTATTGCCCGGCTCAACGGTATTGTTCACCGGAAGCACGGGCAGCTTGATACAAATGGGATCAACATTGAATGCTGCCAGTACATTGGGATATACTTCCACGTCCAGCTCGGTACTGTCGGCGCAACTGCTGTTGCTGCTTACGATGAGCCATACCTTGTATTTACCCGCGGCTTTATAGCTATAGGAAACATCGCGGGTGGCCGCGGTGACACCATCGCCGAATTCCCAGCGGTATTGCATGGAACCAACCGCATTGGTACTTGAATTGGAGAAAGTGAATTTATTACCCAGCAGGCACTGGCCGGGCTTGTTCACTGAAAAGCCCGGAACCGGTATGGAAGAAATATTAACCTCCTTCACCGCTGTGGCCAGGGTGCACCCACCAAAATTAAAGACCATGGCATAATAAGATCCCGTTACCGTAACATGCAATGCGGTTTGGTTGGCGCCAATGATCGGCACATTATTCCTGAACCACTGGATGCTATCCGCGGCCTGCACTTTTAATACCGTACTGTCACCGCTGCCGAGACACCAGTTGAGCTTGCCCTCCAGTTCAATCGCATTGTCGAGGTTGACCGCACGAATGGTAGCAGTGTCTGTACTAAAACAACCTCCGCCATTATGCCTGATGGAAAGCGTATAGGTGGTGGTGTTATCCGGGTTGGCCAGGGGGTTGGATATATTGGCGTCATTCAATCCAAGCGCTGGGCTCCAGGAATATATCCAGCCAGGCTTGGGCGGCACACCCAGCTGAACAAGGGCCTTATTACAGGAAGTTTGATCAGGTCCTGCGTTGGCCAGGTAATTCAATGTATTGGTGAGATCGGTATATAAGGTATCAAGACAACCATAGCCGGCATAAGGTTCCAGCACTACCGCTACCGAGGTTCCGACGGCGGGTGGAGGCATCAGCGTAAGCTGTTGCTGTGTACCTAATACTTGCGTGAAGCTGTTGTTGTACCAGGTATAGTTTTGATAGCCATATGGAGCGTTGACATATACGGCCGTATCATCAGGGCAATATTCAGCACCTTCAAAGCGGTCGCTGCACTCTGTATTCACGTCGATATAGGCATAACCAAAATGCCTGCGGAAAGTACAATCGGCGGTCTTGAAAAAAAGCCGGATACGATTTCCCGCGAGTCCATCGAGGTTAATGGATACAGCCGTCCATTTTTTAAACCAAACGGGTGTGCCGCCCGAATTGGGAGACAATTCAAAGCCGGGCAATGGCGATCCTATCGGGAAAAAAGTAAAGGAAGAGCAATAGATCAGCTGGCCTGTGGTAAGGTTCTTGATCTCGATCTCCATCCTTGGTTGCTCTGTGGGCAAATGCGCCGGGTCCTGGAATACCACGGCATAATTGTAGATCAGGTTATAGATATTGGCAGTTGCAGGGATCTGGAAATCGTAAGACAATCCTTCCGCCTCCGTACCAGCCTGGTCATTTCCCAACCGTATGGAATGGCCGCTGCCGTTAGGACAGTTCTTTGGAAAATCCCCATACTCATCCATGCCATCCCCGGGGTTTGCCGAATACATGGTATGGCGGTTGTTAACCGGTCCTCCTGATGAATTAAAGGTGATCACGTTCTGGTTGCCAACAGAGGCTACTGATCCTGTATAGCAGGTCCAGCCAGCAAAGGTTCCACTTTCAAAATCGATATTGGGCGGACAGTTTTGCGCCTTTGCAGAAAAATGGATCGTGCATATCAGAAATGAACCGGTAAAAAGCAGTCGCAATATGTTTCGGGTTACCGGCATTATGTTCGGTGCTGAGTTTGAATTTCCTGTACGGTCTTTTTAAGCCCTTTAAAGATAAAGCAAAAAACCATTCATTTTAAAGGATTTTATTCCTTTATTCTGAACGAAAAGAATAACAGGCTCGTTGCCAGCCTACATCATCAAATCACCAAATCATCAAATCTCTTACCTTTGCGGCATGACAATAGAACAAATAAAGGCTCTGAGAGACCGTACAGTGGTCTTGAAGAGATTTCTTTGACGTAGAGAACAGGGAGGCTAAAACAGCCAATGACAAGCAACTTTCTCTTTCGCCGGGCTTTTGGGATGACAACGCCAGGGCAACTTCCATTCTTAAGGAGATCAAGGTAAACGAGTATTGGATGGGGCTTTACCAGGAGGTAAATGGCGCCGTGGAGGATTTCGCGGTGATATTTGAATTCTGGAAAGCAGGCGAAGCTACCGAAGAAGAAGCCAGGGAAGCATTTGACAATGCAGTTACCAGGGTAGAGGACGCCGAGTTCAAAAGCACGCTGAATGAGCCGGAGGATTCACTGCCTGCGGTATTGCAGATCAATAGCGGGGCTGGTGGAACCGAAAGCCAGGACTGGGCAGAAATGCTCGCCCGCATGTACCGTATGTATGGCGAAAAGCAGGGCTGGAAAGTGACCGAGATCGACTGGCAATGGGGTGATGGCGCCGGCATAAAGACCTGTACCTATGAATTCGAGGGTGATTTTGCCTATGGCTTTTTAAAATCGGAGAATGGGGTGCACCGCCTGGTGCGTATCTCGCCGTTCGACAGCAATGCAAGAAGACATACTTCCTTTGCCAGTATAAATGTTTATCCATTGGTTGATGATACCATCAATATCGAAGTAAATCCTGCTGATGTTAAGATGGAAACCTCCAGGAGTGGTGGCGCAGGTGGCCAGAACGTAAATAAGGTGGAGACCAAGGTGCAGCTCACGCATATACCAACCGGTATCGTGGTGGTTTGCCAGCAGGACAGGAGCCAGCTCGGCAACAGGGAACTCGCCATGCAGATGCTTAAGAGCCGCCTCTATGAAATTGAACTGCAAAAACGGAATGCCTTAAAAGATGCCGCCAACAGTAAAAAGAAGAAGATAGAGTGGGGCAGCCAGATAAGATCCTATGTCTTCCATCCTTATAAGATGATCAAGGATCACCGCACGGATTATGAAGTTGGAAATATAGGCCCGGTGATGGATGGAGAGCTGGATGGATTTATAAAGGCGTATTTGATGAGTGAGAAGGAGACGGAAAGTTAATTTGAAAATTTGAAAATGTGCAATTTGAAAATGGTGGAGAATACCGAGACAGACGGGATCTTTATCATAGCCAAGTCTCGCCTGTGTTTCAATTTTCAAATCTCCAAATTTTCAAATTGACGTGCAGGACAACAAGGGCCGCAATGTGATAGTGATCTTAACTTTGAATTTGCGCTGAAAATAATGCGGTATTCAGAAATATTGGAAGCCAACCGCAAATACAATATTGCCCGGCAATTGCTGAGATCTGGAACAGGGATCGGCGCCAATGTAAGGGAAGCTCAGAATGCTGAAAGTAAACTTGACTTTATTCATAAACTGAAAATTGCTTCAAAAGAAGCTGAGGAAACCGAATATTGGTTGTTACTTTGCAAAAATTCGGTGGGTTACAGCAATTGTGATGAACTTCTCGCTGCGTGCTAGGTCATCGTAAAAGTGCTTTCCAAAATAATCGCATCATCGAAAACGAAGCGGAATTACTAAAAGGATAATTTTCAAATTGCCACATTTTCAAATTTTCAAATCAATCATATGCAATACGGAGATTTTTATTACCCAATGCCAGCTAACGAACCGGTACTGAGCTATGCACCAGGATCTAAGGAAAGAGCAACACTTAAAGCAACGCTGAAAGAATTAAAGGCAACAAAGATAGACGTGCCCATGTACATCGGTGGCGAAGAAATAAGGACAGGAAAGACCGTTGAGATCCGCCCGCCGCACGAGCGTAAGCATTTGCTCGGACAGTTCCATGTAGGTGAAGCAAAGCATGTTAGCAAAGCGATCAACGCGGCATTAAAAGTAAAAGACAAATGGGCCAATATGAGCTGGGAGAACAGGGCCAATATATTTTTAAAGGCGGCTGATCTTTTAGCAGGAAAGTATCGTTCTTATATAAATGGCACCACCATGCTTGGCCAAAGTAAGAATGCCTTCCAGGCAGAGATCGATTCGGCCTGCGAGCTGATCGACTTCTTACGGTTCAATGTTCATTTCCTGAGTGATATCTACCGCCAGCAACCCATCAGCGGCCCAAATATGAACAACAGGATGGAGTATCGCCCGCTGGAAGGATTTGTGTTTGCATTAACGCCTTTCAATTTTACCGCGATCGGTGGTAACCTTCCTACTTCAGCAGCGATGTGCGGTAACGTGGTGATCTGGAAATGTGCCAACACACAGGTATACAGCGCCCAGATGTTCATGCGCATTTTAAAAGAAGCAGGTCTGCCTGATGGGGTCATCAACCTTGTGTTTATCGACGGCCCAACTATCGGCGAAGTGGTTTTCAATCATCCTGATTTTGCAGGTATACATTTTACCGGCAGCACAGGTGTATTCAATAAGATGTGGGAGACGATCGGTAAGAATATGGCCATGTACCGTTCTTACCCGCGTATCGTAGGGGAAACAGGGGGAAAGGATTTTGTGATGGTGCATAAAAGCGCTGATGTGGATGTGGTGGTTACCGCACTGGCGAGGGGTGCATTCGAATACCAGGGACAAAAATGTTCAGCCGCATCGAGGGCCTATATTCCTTCCAATATGGCGGCGGAAGTAAAAAAGAAATTAACAGATGCTGTGAAGAGTATGAAGATGGGTACGGTGGAAGACTTTACCAATTTCGTTAACGCGGTGATCGACGAAAAAAGCTTTGACAAGCTGGAAGGATATATCAGGGGCGCAAGGAAAAGAGATGCCAAAGCAAAGATATGGGTAGGCGGAGGTTGCGATAAAACCAATGGCTACTTTATCGAGCCAACCATCATTGAAGCAACAGACCCGCAGTACGTGACCATGTGTGAAGAATTGTTCGGGCCGGTGCTTACGGTATATATCTACGACGAGAACAAATATGAAGAAACGCTTAAGCTGGTGGATGCCACTTCACCTTATGCATTAACAGGAGCGGTGATAGCGCAGGATCGTTTTGCTGTGGAACTGGCAACAAATAAATTACGCAACAGTGCCGGTAACTTTTATATCAATGATAAGCCAACAGGTGCGGTAGTGGGCCAGCAGCCTTTCGGTGGGGCAAGGGGCAGCGGAACAAATGATAAGGCAGGTTCTATCCTGAACCTTTACCGCTGGCTGAGTGCAAGAACGATCAAGGAAACATTCAATTCACCAACGGATTACAGGTATCCTTTTATGCAGGAGAAGTAGGGGATTTAAAATTAAAAATTAAGAATTAAGAATTAAGAATTAAGAATTAAGAATTAAGAATTAAGAATTAAGAATGATGAGGCTGCCTTCCCACACACTCATCTCCAACAATGAAAACTATATTCCTGTTCTCTGTGCTCTGGATCTGCCCGAAGCTTATTTTCCCGCAGTCAATGAACTGTGTGACCTATAAAGATCTCGGAAGGAGCGATGAGACAACCACTGCACAATTTGCAGGAACAAAATTCAGGTTCAGGCCGATCGATTATATTTTGGTGTATAATGATTCGATCGCCATTTCCCTGTTTGACTATGATATCAAGGCAAGCCTGGTTAAAAAAATTGCTATTGGTAAAGACGTCCCGGCGCACCATTCCTATTATAAAAAAGGAGTGAACGGGATCTATTACCGGATGAAGAAGAATAAAAGAAACTCCTACCTGCTCCTGGACAGCACCAAAAATTATGAATGGATCTTACTGGATTCCTCGAAGCGTATCCTTGACTATGAGTGCAAACTGGCCTTTCACGTTACCCCGCAACAGGATACTTTGGTAGCCTGGTATACGACGGCGATACCCCAGGGATATGGATTTCATGAGTTCAATGGGCTGCCGGGAATTGTGCTGGAATCAATTTCCCAACCCATGCGCAGGCATCTTATTGCCTATAAGATCGAAAAGATAGATGGGGAGATATATTTCCCCGGGGGGTTAAAAACATATTATTACGAGAAGAGAAATTAAAAACTATGATCCGTTTTTAATTAATAACAGATAAATTCGCTTCACAAATACTGATCTTGAAAACGATCCTCGATAAGCAACAATTACATCTTACCATGCTGAGGCTTGCGCACCAGCTTTTGGAAAATCACCTCCACTTAGATGATGTGGTCTTTATCGGCATACAGCCCCGCGGTGTGCATGTGGGCGCAAGGATCATCGAGTGCATCAAACAGCTCCACCCGGAAGAAAAGATATCCTACGGTATCCTGGACATTACTTTTTACCGCGATGATGTAAGGAATGAACTGCATGTTGCCAATACCACGGATATCCCTTTTTCCATCGAGGGAAAACAGGTGATCCTGATCGACGATGTGCTGTATACCGGCCGTACCATCCGTGCGGCACTGGATGCCATACAGGATTTTGGCAGGCCAAAGAAAGTAGAGCTTTGCGTGCTGGTAGACAGGCGTTTCAACCGCGAGCTTCCCATCCAGCCAGACTATTGCGGAAAGGCGATCGACTCCATCATTTCGCAAAGGGTGAAGGTGGAGTGGGAGAGCGAAGCGGTGGTTTTGTATTGAGTAGTAAGTAATAAGTAGTAAGTAATAAGTAATAAGTAATAAGTATTAAGTAACAGGTGTAAGGGCCGGCTTATAACTTGCCACTTATAACTTAAAACTTTTACCTTAACTTCGCTGCTTAATGCAACTATCCACCAGACATCTATTGGGCATTAAAGACCTCACCGCACAAGACATTTCCCTTATTTTAAGTACCGCCACCCAGTTCAAAGAAGTTTTACAGCGATCAGTAAAGAAAGTTCCTTCCCTGCGTGATGTGACCATCGTGAATTTATTTTATGAGAATTCTACCCGCACCAGGATATCCTTTGAGCTGGCGGAAAGGAGGCTGAGTGCGGATACGATCAACTTCACGGCGTCGGCTTCTTCCGTATCCAAGGGAGAGACCCTGCTGGATACGGTAAATAATATCCTGAGCATGAAGGTGGACATGGTGGTGATGCGCCATAGCGCAAGCGGTGCTCCTCATTTCTTAGCCAAACATATACCAGCTGCCATCATCAATGCCGGAGACGGTATCAACGAGCATCCTACGCAGGCATTACTCGATGCATTATCGATACAGGAAAAACTGGGAAGCCTGGCAGGGAAAAAGGTAGTGCTGATCGGCGATATCATGCATTCAAGGGTGGCATTGAGCAATATTTATTTGCTGAATAAGATGGGCGCCGAGGTAATGGTGGCAGGCCCCCCAACACTTATCCCGAAATATATAAGCGAAGCACTGAATGTAAAAGTAGAATACAATCTTAAGAAAGCACTGGAATGGTGCGATGTGGCGAACGTGCTGCGTATCCAGCTGGAGCGGCAGAACCAGGTATTGTTCTCTTCTTTGCGGGAATATAATCTTGCGTATGGCGTAAGTAAGAAATTACTCGACGGGTTAAAGAAGAAGATCGTGATCATGCACCCGGGGCCCATCAACAGGGGGGTGGAGATCGATAGTGATGTTGCCGACAGCGACCAGTCCATCATACTGCAGCAGGTAGAGAATGGGGTAGCGGTGAGGATGGCGGCACTGTACCTGCTCGCAGGAAAACAACCCTGATAAGATCTATTGGCCTACAATAAAATAAAATGTTCTTACAAAAAATAAGACCGCTCATTTTCTTCGCTGTTGTTTTACTGGCTTCCTGCGGAAGCGGGAAAGACTCGCCGGAAACAGATCCCACGGTAAGGCCGGACAGCGTAGCTCCTAAACCCGTAATAACCGATACATTCATTTTAAGACTGCAGACGGTTTTGACCGATATGCAGAACAAGGAGCTCGCCTTTGAGAACGCAAAGCCTACAGGACTCAGTGTTGATGACATCAGTTACCAGTACATTTCGGAAAAAGAATATTATCAACAGCAGCATGCTTCTCTCGATTCGCTAATGAAGCGTTCCTCCGATAAGGAAAAGACGGGTAAGGCATTGAGCTTTTTGGAGAAGAAGATAAAAGAGTCGGGAGATAAAGCTGAGTTGTATAAAGTGCAGTTCCATTTAAAAGCAAGGGTAGCCGATATCGTATATGATGAGCAAAAAATTGTCTACCTTAAAAAAGATTTGACGCAGCTCCGGATCGTTTACCCGGACTAAGAACCTTAAAGAAGATCATTATGCAACGCATTTGTTTATTTCCAGGCACTTTCGATCCCCTTACGCTGGGGCACACCGATATCATTGACAGGGCCCTGCCGCTGTTTGATAAATTGGTTATCGGCATTGGCCGTAACAGCAGCAAGAAACCCATGTTCAGTGAAGCGCAGCGCCTGAAATGGGTAAGGGAGATCTACAAGAATAATCCAAAGATAGAAGCGCTTGCCTATGATGGTTTAACGGTTGATTGCTGCAAGAAGGTTGGAGCAACATTCATCCTTCGTGGTATTCGTTACGTAAATGATTTCGAATATGAAAAGGCGATCGCCGATATGAACAGGAGTATCGATGGCCATATCGAGACCATCTTTCTTACCTGTCTGCCGCAATTCACTTCTGTTGCCTCCACGCTGGTAAGGGATGTATTACACAATGGAGGCGATGTATCCCAGTTCCTTCCTGAGGTGGTAAAAAGGTCTATCGGGAAAAAGAAATAATCTTCAATACCAATTATGTCGATCTGGTTCAATAAGAATTTAAGCTTACCCGACCTGCAACCGCTTGGTCCGAATACGATGGGTGAATGGCTGGGCATGGAATGGGTAGAGCTCGGTGATGAGTACCTGAAAATGAAGATGCCGGTGGATCACCGCACCAAGCAGCCCTATGGATTATTGCATGGCGGCGCCAGTGTTGCCCTTGCCGAAACCGTTGGCAGTATCGCCTCGCATTTTGTTATCGATAGTGAGAAATTCATCTGCGTGGGACTTGACATCAATGCCAACCATGTACGTGGCGTAATGGGCGGCTATGTAACGGCTACCTGTACCCCATTGCATATCGGGGCCACCACGCATGTTTGGGATATTAAGATCCATGATGGAAAGGAGAAGCTGGTTTGTATCAGCAGGCTGACGGTGGCGATATTGAAGAAGCCGGGGGGTGGGAGTAGTAAGTAATAAGTTGTAAGTAATAAGTAGTAAGTAATAAGTAATAAGTAATAAGTGATAGGTAATAAGTTGTAAGTAATAAGTGATAGGTAATAAGTAGTGGGGTCTAAAAACTTACAACTTATTACTTACAACTTATAACTCTCTTACGGTGTATCAAAAAACTTAGCCAGAATATTCTTTATCGAAGGGTAGGTATTCTTCATCGGTTCTTTTATCTCTGCTGTTTTTACCCATTTTATTTCAGTGATGTTTTCTTCTGTTTGCGGCTTGAGTTCCTGTTTGCCGGTGCAGGTCATGTAGAACCAGTGGGAGGTCTTGAGAAAATGCTTTCCAAACTCATCGTAGGCATGGTAGGTCTCGCCGATCTTCTTTTTCAGCGTGAGGGAATTAACACCTGTCTCTTCCGTAACCTCTCTAAGGGCACATTCTTCGGGCGTTTCTTTCTTTTCTAACTTTCCTTTGGGAAGGTCCCATTTACCCAGGCGATAAATGAATAGTAGTTCCTTGTTGTTGTTCTGCACGATGCCTCCCGCGGCTTCTATCAACGTAAAGTTTTTAAAGAACACTTTCTTTAATTCCTCCAGGTCGGGATTCCATAGCACGCCCGCATGGAACTCTTCTTTTTTGATCTCGTGTAGCAGGGATTTGATCGCACGCGGCGATATCTCATCAACAAATACGGCGTCGGGATGATGCAGTATGCCGTTCAGTTCCTTGTCAATTTCGTTACAAAGAAAAACGGGCTTGTCTCCGAAATATATCCTGATGTACATAGCATGAAGAATTAGGAATTAGTAATTGGGAATTAGTTATTAGGTAATGAATTTCGTGTTGTAGCTAACAGCTTTTCTTTAATTTGCAGCATGACAAATGAAAAAGCAGTCGCTGAAAAGCTTTTACAAATTAATGCAATTAAATTAAGTCCCCAAGAACCCTTTACCTGGGCTAGCGGCTGGAAGAGCCCGATCTATTGCGATAACCGCAAGGTGTTGTCGTATCCTTATATCCGCGATTTTATCAAAAGCGAGATGTGCAGTGTCATTTTTGAAAAATTTCCCGATGCGGATATGCTGGCGGGTGTGGCAACGGCGGGTATTGCCTGGGGAGCCATGGCGGCAGACCAGCTCAAGCTGCCTTATATCTACGTGCGGCCAAAACCTAAAGAGCATGGGCTCAGTAACCAGATAGAAGGCGCATTTGAAAAAGGGCAGCGGGTGATCGTGATCGAAGACCTTATCTCGACGGGTAAGAGCAGCCTGCAGGTTTGTGAGGTGCTACGATCCGCGGGCCTGGAAGTGATGGGTATGGTTTCCATTTTTACTTATGGCTTCGGGGTAGCCGATGAGGCCTTTACAACCGCTGCTGTTCCTTACTATTCCCTTACTAATTATGAAACGCTTATCGGCCTGGCCATTGAGAAGGGGATAGTGACGCCAGACCAACAAAACAGCTTGTTAAATTGGCGATCTGACCCGGCGGGTTGGAGTATGATCAAATAATTTTATCTAATTTTCGGGCATGAAAACAATCTTCCTCAGCGTATTCGCACTGGTTGCCTTCGTTTCAACCGGTCTTTCCCAACAGAAGGCGACCCAGAAAGCCGTTATCAAGACCCCCACCGTACTATGTGAGGTATGCGCTGATAAGGTGACCTTCTTTATTTCCCACCAGGAGGGAGTGACCTCGGTTAATGTGAATACCCGGAAAAAAACAACTACGGTGACCTGGATCACCGACCGGACCACGCTGGAGAATATCAAGGTGGGCATTGCCAACCTGGGCTATGATGCAGATGATATAGAAGCAGAGGAATATGCTTTTAAAAGGCTGCCCAAGGACTGCAAGGCACATAAAGCCGCTGTTCCCAAGCCGGCGGAGCCTGCTAAAAATTAAGTTTCCCTTGTAGATAGGCTCCGCACAAACCTGCTTTCCCGGATATATGCCTCATACTATCCTGATACATCTGTCATACATCCGGCATACTCATTTCATATAGAAGTCATACACTCCTCATACATTCCCCATACATACCTCATACATCTGTCATATACCCGGCATACTGATCTCATATGGAACTCATATATTCCAGATACAGCCCCCATACAGCCCTCATACAGCATTAATACATATTGGATGCTAATGGGTGGGAGTATGGTGGGAGTATTATGGGAACATCCCGGGAGGGTCCATATATGCCTGGTACATTGCTCATACCCGGCTGTTACATGCGGCACGGGTCTGCCATGGAAAGCTGATCATTTTCCAGCCGTTTTCAATTCGATCACAGTAGTGTGACCGATCGCCAAAAGGATATCATTTCGATCACAGCAATGTGATCGATCCGTAAAAAGATCTGTTTTGATCACAGTAATGTGATCGTTTGAAATTTTCTTTTTTCCCGATCACCAACTCAATAGAGAGAGAATTTGTGCATCCCCTCGTAGTTCACGGGGAAGATCTTGAAGATATTGGCCTTACCGAGCGTGACCTTACCCGTCACTTTCAGCAGCACTTCCTTGCCCAGGAAGGTACTGAGGACGTTCTTGAGGAGATTTTTCATGTCCACCTCTACCTGTACGGGCAGGGTGAATTCCCCTCTTTTTGGGATATGGATCTGGTATTCCTGCAGGCTATGGCCTAAATAATTACCGTCAACATAAATGTCCAGGTCGGTGAGCTTTAGCTGTAGCCCGAAATTATTGGGGTTGTAATAGACCAGGTCCATTTTGATCATCGAAGCTGCAGCGCCGATCTTCTCCACTTTCAGGTTCTTAAAATCACGGTATTCCAGGTCTTTTGGCTCCCGGCAGGATGCAAGGAGCAGGAGCAGGGGCAGGGACAGGAGCAGGATATGTCGGAGGCTATTTTTCATGATGATCTTTCAACTGTAATTTAAGGCAAGAAATTGAGAACTTAAGCCATGGGCTCCTTTGTTTGAAAATTGAACCCTTTAGGCAGGTGGGAAACACAGGTATGACGGGCTTTCTATGGTGCCCTATGTGCCTATGTGGTTCAGCCAAACGGCAGATAAAAAAAATGCAATACCCAGCTCGGGTACTGCATTGATATATTCTAAAAAATGTGTTATACGAACATGTCGATATTATTTCTCAATTACCGCATACTATTACGGCCGGCGGGCTCACATACACGCCGCTTGTTCCCGAGGTCATGCTGAATTTGCCCGAAGAGGTATACCATCCGCCTACAAATATGGCGTTGCTCAATGAATGGGTTTGTCCTGTAACGGGATCACCTGTTGTCAACCAGTAACCGGTAAAGAATCCACCCCCGTTAAAATTAGCCCCGTTAAGGATAAGGTTTCCCAGGCCATCATTGTCCCGGGGTCCCTGGGGATAGGGTGCAGGCGGGTTAGATCCACCACCACTGCTGCTGATATCGCCTGCAACGTTGATGAAATTGGAAGCCTTGAGGTCACCATTTGGAACCACGCCACCTCCGCTTTGGAATTTGGCAATACCCTGGTAACCGTTTGACGGGTTTCCGTCAGCGTCCCAGCGCAGGATGTAAATATCATCTGCATCACCGGTGATATTGATCTTTGAGGATACCTGTAAACCTGAAGTGATATTGATCACGGTCATATCAGCCAAGCCATTCTGGGTATTCAGGCCGTTCAGGGAGGTGGAGGATACAGATTCGTAGCCTGCGGAAGCTGTCATCGCGTTGATGAGGCCAAAAGCGTTGTCAAGGTCTGACATGAGGTCACTGATACGGGGAACTTCATTGGTTACCCCCTGGCTTTGTGAGCCATTCTGGTTAATGATGCCCTGCCAGCCGCCGTTTGAAGCCGCATTGGTATAGAGCATGCCGGCATAGGGTACCCCGCCCGAGGTCCTTTCGTTCGCCAGCAGCCCATTAACGGCAACATCGCCGATAAAGCCCTTGGTTGCGCCCTGCCAGTTAGCATCGGCGCTGCCGTTGGTAATAACCAGTAAATATTTTGTGAGATTGCCCAGGCAGATGCCCCCGGCTGGCGGATCGATCTTATTGGGGTCGATCCTGTTCACGATACCGGTGCCCCCGGGATCTGGTTTTGCGACCAGGTCGTTTTTTTTGCAGGATGTAAAGCCGAGTGTCAGGCAAGCAGATAACCCGATAAGTAGCACATTTTTCATAGTTGTGGTTTTTAGTGTTTTGATATTAGAAAAAAAGTAGCTGTACCAACAGCGCTGGCAATTGCTGTAGGCATTCATAAAACGGGGGAGTGAAAGGACTTGTTGCTTAACGGAAATTTTTTTCTTCGCGGGACCGAAAATTGGCATTAAAACATTGACTATATAGTTTAGCAATAATAAATGTTATTCTGTCAGAAGGGCGTGAATAATACTACTATAAAAATTAACACGATAATTTTTATAATTAATTATTGTTTATCAATAGATTATAATGGTTACTTAATTTATTATAAAATCCATCCAGACTAAAAATGGTGATAAACGGACGAATTTATCCAACAAGCTTACCAATTTCCTAAATAATTGACAAATATGGTGATTTTATCTGAATATCAAATTGATGAGGATTTTTAATGACATTTTATTTTTAATAAAATATTGAATAAAATTTTCCGTAATTTATCAGCCTGTGACCAGGTACTCTTCCACTCTTTCAAATTCGGGAAAGCCCCATCAGGATGCCTGCAAGGAGGCGGGAATCCTGGAACCCTAACCCAGGGGTTCCGTGCCGGGGAGCAGCAGGATCGGGAGTATTGGAAGCCCCGGGGCCGGGCAGGGCTGTCAAATCGTTCAATCTTCCTTATAATTTAGCCTCCGCGGAAAATACGCGAATGGGACGACTGTGCACAGCTGTAGTAATCCGGCTACAGGCTGCTCATATTTTCAGCTACGGACCTGATCTTAAGCCTGCTAAGTAAGATTACGATTTCGTTTTTTGTAAAGAGTGGGGGAGTTTGTTGATGAAAATGCAACAAAGAACCTATTTAGCAGAAGAATTTCCACTATTTTATTCATAGATTTGTTAGAAATATGTTAACGCAATAAGGGAAAGGCCGTAGAAATTATTCAATGATTTGGTTGTTTTACGTAAATCCACCCCTTTGTCAGTAAAATTACGGTGGCGAAAACTTGCGGTTTCCGAAAATGCGCTGTATGTTTGCATTGAAATTAAGGATGGCACGATTACCTCGGTTATCCCTTCTTTCCAAAACTAAAATCCCTCCTCCTCTTAAGAACCTCCAATTTTTGGTCCGGGCGCAAGCCCTACGTCAAGCTCCTATCAGAACCAACATCTGAAACCTCAAACCACAGAGAAATGAAACAGATCTTTACGCTATTATTATTATGTCTTGCCATAAGTGCAACTGCACAATTCGAGTCCTGCCCCGCAGGTACTGACGAAAGTTCCGTCCCAAAATTCGCCGGTGTTCCTACTTTAGTAAGTGGTACTGCTTTGCAGCAGGGTGCCGTTTACAGGTACGACAATGCCGTAACTTCTCCGTATACTATGTATGCCCTGGTAACGATCGTTAATATCGACAAGGCGAAATTGGTGGCTATTGATGAAAGGGATCTTTCTGACGTAAGCAAGGACAACCGTTTCCAGCCGCAGATCGCCCCTGACCAGACAATATTGAGCAGCGACAGGAGGGGACTGGTAACTTTTACCATGGCATTTTATAAAGCTTCTAATAATTCTCCCGCTAATATCAACGGCCTTAAGTTCACCCATTATGATATGGATGGTTTCGCCAACGGAACTACCGGATGGTACAAGGAGTTAGGCTGTGTGACCAATGACCAGAGTATCGCGATGAGCATCGTTCCGCTTACCAACCTGTTGAACATTGGCTTATATACTGACCTTGGTTTTATCTGGAAGCAGATCCTCGGTTCTGCAGTAGAGCATAGTGGTATCTCATTTGATCCCGAAGTTGCCCTGGTTGCCAATTATGGTCCTACCTCCTCCGTTACTTTCAGGATGGGTTATGATTTCAAGAAAGGCAATGGTAATAGTTTAACCTCTCCTGAATACAGGCAGTATGCCGCAAAATTCGGTTGCTTCCAGTATGCACAGGGCGCCCTGCCGGTAAAGCTTAGCTTCTTCGGTGTGGTGGGTAAGGATCACCAGGTTACTGCCAACTGGACAACAGAAACTGAAATAAACCATGACCGCTTCGAGCTCGAAAGGAGCTTTGACAATAACGAATTCAGAACCATCGCCCTGATCCTCGGACCAATGAGCAGCAACGGCGAAACAAAATATTACGCTTATAAGGACAAGTCGCCTGAGCTGTCTACCAAGACCATGGCTTACTACCGCCTGAAGCAGATCGACCTTGACGGGAAGATCACTTACAGCACGGTGAAGCTTGCACGTTTTGACGCCGGCAGCGGAGTTGTTTCCTCCATGCAGGTATCCCCAAACCCTTTCGTTGAGACCGTGAGCCTTAAGTTCATGGCCGAGGAAAGCGGTAAGGCGGAGATACGCATCGTGACTATGACCGGGCAAACTTTGTTATCCAAACAATCTTCCATCACCAGGGGCTACAACGACATCCAGGTCAGTAACCTTGGCAGTTTATCAAGTGGCTTGTACACGGCCCAGTTAATTATGAATGGTACTGTAATTGACAACCAGCGTGTCATCAAGAATTGAGTACCTCGTACCCTAAACCAGTTTTAAGGAAGCTGGTGTGAGAGCCGGCTTCCATTCTTAAAGATCTTTTAAATCAAAATAAACGTCATCACCGGTAACTATGCTTACCACAAACCCAAAGCAGATGAAAAAAATGAACAGCCTTACCAGCCAGCTTGCAGCAATAATGGAGCGGATAATGGTGAATTACCGGCCGGTGCAGAAGCGGCAGGCCTTACAGCTGATGCCATCATTTTGGGTGCTGAACCCGGGCAGCAGGGAAGGGATGACCGGAAGAAAATAAAATAGAAAAAAAACATGTTGCGGCTTACCCGCTGCCAGTGTGGATCACAGATAAATTATGGACGAAATTATACCCGACACAAAATAATAAGACCCTAAATCACGTTTATACGGTGCCCCCACCAAGATAAACGTTAGTGCTTGGTTTACGAAGTTTTCTTTGGGGGTTACAGAATCGAAAGATTCTTAACAAAAGCTGCATTTCTATGCGGCTTTTTTGTTTTTGAAGGGGGGAAACCATATGTTGATACATCCTTCTACTCCCACATTACGGTAATAATCCTTCACACCAAAGCATTTTCTCCTTCCATACCCACTTCGTAGTATTGACAACGGGATATATCCGGGCTATTTTGTTACCGACAAAAATTCAATAAATCATTTTAAAACTAGAATTATGAAAACTATGAAAAAATGCCTTTTTTTTATTTTGATTTTAATCACGTCACTTGATTCCGTTGGACAAAAAAATCCCTTTGGAGGACTTAGCTTGCAACAGCTGCTTACGCCAAGATATACCGGGCGTCCTAGCTTGTTTTGTTTACCAACCGTAAACTGTACCCCAAGGAGCCAGCCAGGCTCCTGTACAAACTATATCATCAATAACAGTTTTACGCCGTCGGCCGCTTATGATCCCTCCATATACCAGATCTATATAGATCCTTTTTCCACCTGTCCTCCGCAATTTGGCTATGTCCCAGATTGGGAAGCAGCACAGGGGGATCCTAATATTGATGATATCATGTCAAAATTCTTTTTCGGCATTACCACCCCGCCGCCTTTCCCGGGAGCAGGCTATGCAACAATGATATCATTTGTTCAAAACGGCGTGCTTAATAACGAAGGGATAGCTCAGAAAATAGCTCCTTTGACACAGGGAAATAAGTATGCCCTGAGTTTCTTTGAAAAACTATCGATCGATCCCAATTTTCCAAACGCGGCCACGGATTTTTATGTGGTGCTGATGCACTGCTCAGATTACCCGAATATACTGCCCCCGTTATATACCTACCTGACACCGGCTTTCCCTGCCAATCATCAGACCATTTATTGCGAGTCGGGCATGAATGATCAGAGCTGGCACCAAAAGATAGTCAGTTTTACCGCTAACAGTAATTATGATATGATCTGGATATTACCCAGAGCCATCCAGGGGCCGGACTATGAGGTTGTGGTTGATTTTTCTTTCCCCGAACTTCTGGATGTAACTGGCTTTAACGCCGGCCCTAATCCAACCCCAACACCAGGTAATTGCACAGTTACGATCGGGCCTGCAACCCCGAATAATTGTACCGTGACAAATGCGGTGTTTGTATGGGAAAAGCCAGACCACACCATTATTAACGCGGCACCAAATCAACAGATCCAGGTGGATGCATCTGTTCAGGGGAATGTTGGCACCTGGAAGTTGATCATGACGGCACCTGGAGTTACAAATATTAATAACACCTGTAGCTCACCGCTTTCGGCAACTGTTGTTGTTCCGCCATGCGGGGATACCTGGCCTAAAGCATATGAAACGATCGAGACCTGCACGGGGATCCTGAAAGATTTTAATGGGAATGTACTTTTAGGAACTTATGGCTTTGCGAGTCCATTCAATTCCTATAATCATTATGGGCAGGGTCCTACTATCCCTTCCCTTACTGCATCGGTGAACCTGCATTTTACTACAGCGGGAACTACAACCTGGGTAAACGATAACCAGGAAGCACTTGTTTTTAGTTTCCAGTCGGGAATAGTCCAGACATTCAATGGCAATACATCCACCTATGCTTATTATAATGGCACCACCGGCGCCAGCGTTGCCGCACCCTACAGCTTGTCATCTAACGAAGCAATGGTTGCAGAGATAGGCGGTGGAGATTATATTACCGCCTCAGGCGGAACCATTAACCTGCGTGCTCCGGGTGGAAGTCTTAAACATTCTGTAAATCCTGGTTGCAGCCTGTTTGATTATAAATTTAATCCCAATACCAACAACCTGTTCGTGTATGCTGCTTCAGGCGGTTGCTTTAAAGTATATCATTACAATGGCACACAGCTTGTCACGCTGGTAAATCTTAATAATTCACAGATCAATTCCTGGTCGGTCGTTATAGATAACCAGGACAGGTGCTTCTTTTTAAGCGACCAAGGCAGTAATCAATATGTATTAAAACAATTCGATTACGCAAATAATCTTTATCCAACTGTCACCAGTACGGGTTTTGGCAATGCCAATCTTGTTTACTGCCTGGCGAGGTATTCCAGGTATTCATCGGATAGAATGGTCGTTTTCAACGGTGCTAATAACTATCTTTATTCCGTTGATCTCAGCAGCATCACTCCAGTTGTAAAAAAGATACTGACCAGTAATTTTCCGCAAGACTTTTTCCATTACGAGATCGACGGCCAGTATGTATACCTCGCTGGTAATTATAATAACCAGGCTGCCCTTGTAATCGGAAGTCAAACCATCCCGGTACTGCCAGGTACTGCAACGATTCCATCCTTTATCACTAAGCTCCCGGTAAGCGATTTTCAAAGAAATAGTGGTAATGAAGATAAGACAGTTGCGGACCTTAACAGCTTTGAGGTTTTTGCTTTCCCCAATCCCGTAAGCGGCAATTTTTTGTATTTGGAAATTGCAGCACCCGGAAAGAAAGACAACGATTCGTACGCTGTTGTTATAACGAACCGCGTTGGAAGAGTGATCTTACAAAAGGATAAACATTATCCAGGGAGCAGTATCGATATTTCAAGCCTGGAAAAGGGAGTCTATTATATTACCGTGATAGACCAGGGGGGGTACAAAAAAACGAGGGTATTTAGAAGATTATAAAGGGTATTTATGACAGTATTGCAAGGAGCCGTGTCTTCACGGCTCCTTTGTATTTTCGGCTCTTTTTTCAAGCCAAAGCCTCTACAGGCCTGATTAGATTGGGAATGGGAAAAATAGCTGTAAAAGGGCCTAAAATCTTAATAAAAAATCTCATATTCTATCGGTGATTTCCCATTTTTATGAGTATATTTGATTCCTCCAATACCTTCTGCAAAACCTGTGAATATTCAATTATCCTGGTAAGCAACATTTCCCCCCAAACGAGCATCCGTTAGGATTAATAATTCATTGCAAAACTTAACTTATACAACGCAATATGAGAAAATATCTACTTCTCTGTCTTACTGTATTTTTAGCTTTAGCCTCCACGGCACAGGATTTCAGTAATAAAGGAAAGGATTTTTATTTATGTTTCCCGCAACATGTTCCGAGTGGTGCCAATGCCAAATTGAGTATCTGGATCACGTCGGATAAGGCAAGTTCTGGTTTAATTACCATGGCCAATGCCGCATTTACCGCCAGTTTCGATATCCCGGCCAATGGCCTGGCCGAGATACAGGTTCCTTATGCATTCGCTCATATCAGTAATGGTGAATCAAGCGACGGCACGACCATCAATATTTTAAAGAAATCGATCCGGGTAAAAGTGGACCCGGGAAAGCCGGCCGTAGTAGCTTATGCGCAGCAGTTTGGTAATGCGAGAAGTGCCGCCACTTTATTATTGCCCGTAAATGTATTAGGAAAGAAATATTATGCCGTAAGCTTTACCCAGAACGGCGCCAATTCAGGTTCGAATATTGCCAAGTCGCAATTCCAGGTGATCGCCATCAAGGACAATACTGTTATCCAGATCACGCCGATGAAGAACGGTGCAAAGGGAACGCCTTTTACCGTAACGCTTCCGCTCGCGGGTGACATGATACAATACCAATCAAATGATGCCGCAGCGCTGACCCAGGACCTGACGGGTACGCTCATTGAATCGATCGCATCAGGGAATGGAGGATGCTTACCGATCGCAGTATTTTCCGGGAGTTCTAATTTAAAGATCGGCACCCAAACACCGCTTTGTGGTGCAACGTCAAATTCATACGATCCCTTATTTCAACAATTATACCCGGTAAGTACCTGGGGAAAGAATTTTGGTTTTATTCCATTTGCCAGTTATCCTGCCGGTGTTCCATACCGCGTAATGGCATCTGAGGATAATACCAATGTTTATTTTAATGGTGCGCTGGTGGCTACCTTACTGGCCGGGCAGATCTATCCTTCAGCCTTTACGCTTAACCCGCCAACGCTTACAACGCCAACTTCGATCACAGCAGATAAACCGATCTGTGTTACACAATATGCGCAAAGTGCAGCCTGTGCAGGGAATGGTGCCGGCTCTACACTTGGAGACCCGGATATGGTGGTATTGAACCCGATCGAGCAGAACATTTCCGACATCACGATCTTTTCGACAAAGCAGGAGGTTATCACTGCCCAATGGATAAATGTATTATTAAAAACTACGGCAACAGCAAGCTTTAGGATATCCCGCAACGGGGGACCATTGCTTCCACCCACTGCTGCCTGGCAGACCTTTACCAATTTGCCCGGTTATTCTTACCTGCGGGAGCAATTGCCGGTGCCCGCCGGGATATCAGATTCATACCGCCTGAAGGCCGACAGTGGCTTTAATACCATCGCCTATGGTTTAGGCACCAATGAGACCTATGCGTATTCGGCAGGTACTTATGTAAAGGACCTGAATGCGCCGGGTGTCCATACTGGTTTTGGAATTGAGAATAATAAAGTTTGCGTGGGCCTCGACTTTAAGATCAAGATACCTTTGCCTTATCTCGCGGATTCCATCTACTGGGACGTGAGTGCTTTACCCGGCTATTCTCCTGTATGGACCTATTACCCCCCCAGTACCCCTGATTCCGTGACCGGAACAGTACTCAGGCCGATCTATTGGTATTCATTACCTACCAACTTCACGGTCAATACACCCGGAGTATACGTTATCAAGGCCACCACTTTTAGCCAAAATACGGATGGATGCGGAAGCGAGCAGGATGTGGAATTTGAAATTGAAGTGACAGCTCCGCCTGTAACAGATTTTACTTTTATTGCACCGGGCTGCCCGGCTGAACCGGTTCAATTCAACGATGCGAGTACATCGTCCAATCCTCTTTATAAGTGGTGGTGGGATTTTGGAGATGTGGCAAGTGGTCCGGCGAATAATGCGCTGATAGCAAACCCAATCCATATTTTTTCGGGACCGGGAAACTATACGGTTAGTTATGTAAATATTACAACGCCGGGTTGCGTCAGCGATACGATCCGTCATACGGTGATCGTACCTGATCTTCCTTTAGCAACGGTCGCTGGAAATACAACGGTCTGTGTCAACAGCGCCCCGCAAACAATAACATTTACAGGAACGAATGGAAAAGCTCCCTACATATTTTATTATAACGTAAACGGTACGCCGGGTAATGTAAGCAGCCCGCTTCCAAATGGCACTACGGCTACTATAACGATACCAGCAACAGCAGTAGGAACATTTGTCGTTACGCTTGACAGCGTGAAGAATTTAGGTTCTTCGGTGTGTGTACGCCCGATAACCGGGCAAACCGCGACCGTGATCGTCAAACCTTTGCCAACTGCAACGATAACGGGCGCTACAGTGGTATGCCAGAATGCGGCTTCACCCAATATCACTTTTACCGGGGCAAACGGAACGGCGCCCTATACCTTCCAATATACCATCAACGCCGGGCCGGTTCAAACCGTAACCACGGTTGTTGGTAACTCTGTAACGGTAGCGGTACCGACAGCAACCCAGGGAACATTTACCTATACACTGGTAAGTGTAGACGCAGGAGGTTGTACCCAGCCGCAGGCCGGTTCAGCTGTAGTAACGGTGAACCCATTGCCGACAGCAACCATCAGCGGTACCATCTCCGTATGTTTAAATGCCCCTTCACCGAATATTACTTTTACCGGTGCAACAGGAACGGCACCTTATACCTTCTCTTATACACTGAATGCAGGTCCTGTTCAAACCATCACTACCGTTGTGGGTAATTCGGTAACGATCCCTGTTCCCACCACGGCGACAGGAACATTTACCTACACACTTGTTGGGGTACAGGATGGCAGTTCCACTACCTGCAGCCAGGCACAGGCCGGAACTGCAGTGGTAACCGTGAATCCATTGCCCACTGCAACTATTGCCGGTACAACTACCTTGTGCCAGAATGCAGCATCACCCAATATTACATTTACAGGAGCAGGTTCAACAGCGCCTTATACTTTCTCCTACCAGATAAACGCGGGGCCGATATTGACGGTTACAACTGTAGCCGGCAATTCCGTAACGGTTCCTGTATCCACCGCGGTGCCGGGTACTTTCATCTATACATTAGTGAGTGTGCAGGACGGATCTGTTACCGCCTGTAGCCAGGCACAGACCGGTTCTGCAACAGTCATCATCAATCCATTACCGACGGCCGGTATCAGTGGCAGCACCAGCGTATGCTTAAATGCAGCTTCTCCAAATATCATGTTTGTAGGTGCATTGGGTACTGCGCCTTATACCTTCTCCTACAGGATCAATGCCGGACCTGTATTGACCATCACTACGGTATCAGGAAATTCCGTATTACTTCCTGTTCCAACAAATACAGCGGGCACCTTTATCTATACATTGCTTAGTGTGCAGGATGCCAGCTCAACAACCTGCAGCCAGCCACAGGCCGGTACTGCAACCATTAATGTTAATCCATTGCCCACTGCAACGATCAGCGGGGCAACAACGGTTTGCCAGAATTCCACTGCACCGCTTGTAACCTTTACGGGTGCGGCGGGCACGGCGCCTTATACCTTCTCTTACCGTATCAATGCGGGGCCGATATTAACTGCAACAACGGTGGCGGGTAATTCGATATCAATTCCTGCTTCCACTGCAGTAGTTGGTGCATTTACCTATACGCTGTTAAGCGTGCAGGATGGAAGCTCTACTGCCTGCAGCCAGGCGCAGGCCGGATCGGTGGTCATCACCGTTAACCCGCTGCCAACGGCAACCATCAGCGGTACCATCGCGGTTTGCCAGAATGCAGCTTCGCCAAATATAACCTTCACCGGTGCGGGCACTTCAGCGCCTTATACTTTCTCTTACCGGATAAATGCAGGACCGATCCTGAACGTAACCACGGTTGCGGGTAATTCGGTTACCGTATCAGCGCCAACGGCGGTACCGGGTGTATACGTTTATACATTGATCAATGTACTGGATGGCGGTTCTACCCCCTGTGGTCAGCCACAGGGCGGAACAGCGACGGTAACGGTTAATCCATTACCAACGGCAACGATCACCGGAACAACGTCGGTATGTTTAAATGCCCCTTCACCCAATGTTACTTTTACCGGTGGGGCAGGTACAGCACCTTATACCTTCTCTTATAGACTGAATGCGGGGCCTGTGCTGACCATCAGCACTGTTGCAGGAAACTCGGTATCGATACCTGTTCCAACAACCGCAACCGGTACGTTTACATATACGTTGATAAGTGTGCAGGATGGCAGCTCAACAACCTGCAGCCAGCCACAGGCAGGATCAGCAGTAGTAACTGTTAATCCATTGCCTACGGCAACCATTGCCGGTTCAACAACCGTATGTCAAAGTGCGGCTTCACCCAATATAACCTTTACCGGCGCGAGCACAACAGCACCTTATACCTTCTCGTACAGGATCAACGGCGGACCGATATTAACAGCCACTACGGTTGCGGGTAATTCAATAACAGTTCCTGTATCAACTGCGGTTGCGGGTACCTTCATTTATACTTTGGTTAGCGTACAGGATGGAAGTCCTACAGCCTGCAGCCAGCCACAGGCCGGTACTGCAACAGTGGTCATCAATCCATTGCCGACCGCAACCATCAGTGGAACAACAGCCGTATGTTTAAATGCTGCTGCACCGAATGTTACTTTTACTGGAGCTACAGGTACTGCACCTTATACCTTCTCTTACACAATAAATGCAGGTCCGGTGTTAACAGCAACAACTGTTGCCGGAAATTCAGTAACGGTTTCAGCGCCTACGGGAACAGCGGGAACATTTACTTATACGCTGGTAAGCGTACAGGATGGCAGCTCAACGACCTGTAGCCAGCCACAGGCGGGCTCAGCGGTGATAACGGTCAATCCATTGCCAACAGCAACAATTACAGGCGCAACAACGGTTTGCCTGAATTCCGCATCACCCAATATTACGTTTACGGGGGCAAGCGGAACAGCGCCTTATACTTTCTCCTATAGAATAAATGCAGGCCCGGTCCAAACGATAACCACCGTTGCAGGTAACTCGGTGACCCTGGCCGTTCCAACTACTGCGGTAGGAACATTCACCTATACGCTGGTAAGCGTGCAGGATGGAAGCTCAACAGCCTGTAGCCAGCCGCAGGGCGGATCAGTGACCGTTACAGTGAATGCAGCACCAACTGCTACTATGACGGGCACCACGGCTGTTTGCCAGAATGCAGCATCACCGAATATCACTTTCACAGGAGCCAGCACGATAGCGCCATATACCTTTAGTTATACGATCAACGGTGGACCTGTGCTGACGGTAACTACGGTAGCGGGTAATTCCGTAACCGTGGCTGTACCAACAACAACTGCGGGAACATTCACTTATACATTGGTAAGCGTGCAGGACGGAAGTCCTACGGCCTGCGTACAGGCGCAGAACGCCACGGCTGTTGTAACCGTTAACCCGTTACCAACGGCGACCATTAGTGGCAGCAAGTCGCTGGTTTGTATCGGTTCAACGCCTGCCCCGGATATCACATTTACCGGTGCGGGTGGAACAACGCCTTATACATTCACTTATACCATTAACGGCGGTGCACCGCAAACGATCAGTACTACCGGCTCCAATACTTCGGTAATATTACCTGCATCAACTGCCGCTGCCGGCACCTTCACCTATGCGCTGGTAAGCGTACAGGACGGCAGCTCAACAGCCTGCAGCCAGGCACAGGCAGGTTCGGCAGTGCTGAATGTAAGCAATGTATTCCCGAACCCGAATTTCTCATTCAACGACCCGGTATGTATGCCGAATGCAACGGTTGTATTCCAGAACCTTTCAACCATTTCAAGTGGTAGCATGACCTTTGCCTGGGATTTCGGTGACAGCAATGGCTCTTCAGGATTTGCACCAACACACCGTTATGCCGCGCCGGGGCCGTACACCGTTGTGCTGACGGCGACCAGCGATGCAGGCTGTGTTACCGGTAAGACCGTCATCATGAATAATATACATCCGCAGCCGAAAGCCGACTTCAGCTTTGACAAGCCGATAGGGGTTTGTATAGGAGGCGATGTGTCCTTTACCGATCTCTCGGATCCTAAGGATGGGACTACCCAGCAATGGTTCTGGGACCTGGGCGATGGAACCAAGCCGACCAATAATCCTGTTACGTATAAGTACAAAGACACCATGACCTATAATGTGGTGCTGTATACCGTGAACAGCTTTGGCTGTAACAGCGATACGGTCACCAAGCAATTCACAGTTCATCCTTATCCAAAAGTGAATGCAGGGCCTGACCGTTTCATACTGGAAGGCGGGCAGATCGTTCTTTCACCGGTGGTGTATGGTAATGACCTGACGTTCCTGTGGACACCTGACCAATACCTGCTCGACAATAAGATAGAAAAAGTAAAAGTGAACAAGCCGCTGACGGATATGACCTATACACTTACAGTTACCGCAAGGGGCGGATGTCCTGCCAGCGATGTGGTGTTCGTGAAGCTGCTGAAGTTCCCGAAGATCCCGAATACGTTCACGCCGAATAACGATGGTATCAATGATGTTTGGACCATCGACTACCTGAATACTTATCCTGATAACAGGGTACAGGTATTTACCAGGGCGGGCCAGCTGGTATTTGAATCGAAAGGATATAACAAGCCATGGGATGGCACCATCAAAGGAAAGCCATTGCCGCTTGACACGTACTATTATATCATTGAACCAGGTAACGGACGTGACCCGATAACGGGATATGTTACCATCATTAAATAACTGATCATTTCACAGCGATGGGTTCGCTCATCGCTGTGATCTTAAAACTGACTTATAGAAATTGAAATGAAAGTGCTGAAATCATGAAGAAAAATCTCCTGACCATCCTGACCTGTTTTGTAAGCCTGACCGCTTTGTGCCAGGCTAAGCCTTCTTACACACAATATATCCTGAATAATTATATCCTCAATCCCGGCATCACCGGCATTGAGAATTATACGGATGTAAAACTGAGCTATCGCAACCAATGGGCCGGCATACCCGGAGCACCCGTAACGATGTATTTCAGCATCCATGGACCGGTAGGCAAAAAAGATCTTCGTACCAACGCTACCTCCTTCCAGGTCCCCGGTGAGAACCCGGCTGGAAAAAGGGCCTGGGATGAATATGCGGTTTCACCCGCACACCATGGGGTAGGGCTAAATGTAGTGAATGACAAGGCGGGTTATCTTAACCGCTGGTCTATCGCCGCATCTTATGCCTATCATATGCCACTGAGCGTAAAGACGAGCCTGGCTGCGGGATTGAATGTGGGTGTTACCAGTATGAGCCTCGACAGGTCGAAGATCGAATGGGGTAATCTTGATCCCAATGATCCGGCCATCGGTTATAATAACGGCGAACTAAAAAAGATAAGGCCTGAGATCGGCGCAGGTCTCTGGCTGTATTCGGCCAGGTATTTCCTGGGTATTTCGGCTTTGAATATCATACCCGGCAAGGCAAAATTCGTAAGCAACGATAAGTACGGTGAGTCTTTCACGCCCAACTATTTCATCACCGCCGGCTACAGGTTTGCGATGACAGACGCCATCTCCGTGCTGCCTTCGGCCATGATACAATACTGGAAGCCTTCGCTGACCAATACACACCTGAATGTAAAACTCCAATACGAAGATATCGTTTGGCTGGGGGCGAGCTATCGCTTCTCTAATTTGGTTGGAGGCTATTCAGCCATGGCGGGATTGAATATCTCCAATACTTTCAACATCAGCTATGCCTACGAGCATGCAACCACATCCCGTCTTCAAACTTATACCAGGGGAACGCACGAGATCGTTCTCGGGTTTTTGTTAGGCAATAAATATGGAGATTCCTGTCCGAGGAATGTTTGGTAGAGTGGTGATTTTGAACATGAGTGTTAGAAGTAATTGAAGCAGCTTAAACTCAATTCTATGCGGGGTTCGCTTGTAAGAATCTTAATCCATTCACTTTGTATTTTCCTGATTGCTTGTTCCGGTAACGTAAAATTAATTCATAGTAGCAGGACAGAGTATGGGAACATTAAGTTCTACGCAGAACAAATTTCTAACAATAAATCTTCTGAACGTAGAATGTATGCATGCGTAGACAGTAATAACATTAAAACATATTATAGCTACTATCCGGATAGGATTTTAAAAACATCAGAAATTTCAAAAGTGATATCTTATACGGTATTTTACGGATCTCTACCTGCAAATCATGAAAGCAAAACTTATTTAAGATTTTCATCTCTTGACACTCAAGTGTTGGTTAAAGGAGATAGGCTTTTGGATTCATTAGGCTATGGTAATTTCAAGAAATCAAAAGGTGCGGAAGGGTATTTTGTCGAAGTGAACTTTAATCATGGTTGGCCAAAGCACAGAAAATTTCGCCCGCTCTGATTATTGCTAATAGCGGTGAGGATATCAGGTTTTCTAAGCTACTGAACAATTTATTGCTGGGCAACTGTCTTGTCGCCGCTGGTTGAAACCTAGGCGGGCGGCGTGTAAGAGTTTAACTATCCTGGTAGCAGTTTATTGTTGTGGAACAATTCTCTTCAAAGTACCACTGAGCGTATCGATCTTTTTGGAGAGAGAATCCAGCAAGATCTCTTTAGCCCTGAGTATTCCTTCGGGCTGTAATACCCAGTGGCCGTTCTCGAAGCTCAGGTAATAAATTTTTACGGAAGCTTCTTTAGAGCCGGAGCTTTCTTCTTTGATGATGATCTGCTGTGCGGCGTCATTCTGCTTTGCGCCCGCGGGCATGGCGAAACCGGGCACTACTTCCTCCAGGTCTGCCAGTTCGGCTTTTGGCTCAGCGCTTACCCCGAAGCTTTTTAATTCCTTTGTAGCAGCTGGTTGCTTCGCTGTTTTTGCCATTGGCTTTTCTTCTTCCTTAACAATGGGCAATTCCGTGTTTACGTATTCAGCATCTTTCAATTCAAGGCTGTTAAAGGGCAGGTAGGGGATGGCTGCTGTTGTATAGCTATCCATCACCCTGTTATTTGAATTGAACAATATGGCTGATGACAGGAGCAGCAGTAAGAAAAGGCCGATCGCCGGCGCAATGATATTGAAACGCAAAGGGCGCTTGAAATTCTGTTCGCTGGTAAAGAACTGGATGCGGTGCAGCAGTTGCCTTTTCCTGTTCACGGCGGCCAGTTGGAAATTCGGCACGAGCTGTTTCATTCTTTCTGCCTGTAATAATGTTTCGGCATAGAGCACAGGTGAGTACTGAAAGGAAATAACGCTGATGTCACAATTCTTTTCTCTTTCCAGCCTGATCCTGCGACAGAGACCGGAAACAAAGGGATTGAAGAAGAAGATGGTCTCAGTGAATAACAGGAACCAGTTGAGCAGGTAATCATTTGTCCTGATATGCGTCAGTTCGTGCAGTATAAGTGTTTCCGCCTGCTGCGTGCTGATATTATTCAATAAGGCAACGGGCAATAAAATGATAGGCCTGAAAAATCCAAAGGTCACCGGTGTATGCACGGAGCTGCTTAACCAAAGGGTTACCTTTCTTTTTATCCCGAACTGGTGCGCTTTAAGCTGTGTGAAAAGCTTAAGGTCAACAGCGGGTCTTTGCAATCCTATCTTATACTGCTGCTTGAAACAATGCCAGGTATAGATCGACCTTGTTGCCCTGTAAAAGATCACCATGACATAGATGGTAAAAAGCCATGGGGTTACTGCCTGTATAAGCCCGCCCGATAAAAATGCCGCAACATCTTTAACTGCCCCGTTAACGGCGATCTCGTTTTGATTGCCTGAAAAATAAATATAAAAAGTAAGGATAGACAGTACCAGCTGGGAGCCCAGCATGGCGAAAAGAAAATTACGCTTGGCAAGGGGAGCGTTGTTCCTGGAAAATACCTTGTTGATAAAAGAATACAATAAGAGCAGCAGCGCAGCCTGCCAAAAGCTGTGCAGCATCGCCATGCAGAAACCATAAGAGAACTGTGCCATAGAATGAATACAGTTTGCAGTTAATGTCTTACTTCTCTTTTTTTAATTGCGTGATAAGCTGTTGGATCTTTTCCAGGTCCTCGTTGCTGGCCGAATGCCCGCCCAGCGCCTGTAACACCAGTTCAGAAGGTGACCCGGCAAATAAGGTGTCGATCATCTTATTCAAAAACTGTTTTTGTGTTTTCTCCCGGGTAACAGCCGGCCTGTAAATATGGGTCTTGCTGCTGTCGTCCCTGGTCACCAATCCTTTTTCAAACATGATCTGCATCAGCTTGAGGGTGGTGGTATAACCCGCTTCCTTGGTCTTTAATAGTTCTTCGTGTACCGTGCGAACGGTTGCCGACTGCTCATTCCACAATACCTGCAGGATCTCGAGCTCACTTTCCGTTGGCCTGGTATGCTTGATTAATGTCATAGTACGATTATTTTCGTAAGGCAATTTACGATTTTACTCGTAATATCCAAATCCGTTTATATAATTTTTAACAAATAGCTTTATGCTACAGGTGTCACCTTTTTGAAAGCTGACACCTGTAGCATAAAAAAAGCCCCGCCGGGACCGGCAGGGCTTTGTGTCGCCTGTTTTATGGTTTATTTCTTTGTATTGCTATTTTTGATGTTCAGGTCGGTCCCTCCCAGTGCATTTACCAGTTCCCTGTATTTGCCGACCACTTCTTCTTTCTGCTCGGTACCATTCAGCAGCAACTTTCCTTTTACCAGCGAAAGGGTATAGTTCTCTTTCTGGATAAGGTTATCTGCGGCCAATGCGTCGACCAGCTTATCGGTTGCCGCCTTCATTGCATCAGTACCGGCAGTTACCGTTACACTCATATTGTCTTTATTATCAGTTTTTACAAAAGATATCTCTTTACTGATCTCTTCTTTTACGTTACGGGCTTCCACTTTTCCATGCATAGAAGCAAGGGTAGGAGCGATCACCAAACTTACGATACTCATCAGTTTGATCAGGATATTCATCGACGGGCCTGAGGTATCTTTAAAAGGATCACCAACGGTATCACCTGTTACTGATGCCTTGTGTGGCTCGGATTTTTTGTAGAACATCTCGCCATTGATCTCCACACCTTTCTCGAAAGATTTTTTTGCATTATCCCAGGCTCCGCCTGCATTGTTCTGGAACATACCCATCAATACACCGGTTACGGTTGCTCCTGCGAGGAAGCCTCCCAATGCTTCAGCACCAAGGCCGGGCATGAATCCGATGATCAAAGGAGAGATGATCGCTATAGCGCCAGGCAGCATCATCTTCCTGATAGAAGCCTGTGTAGAGATAGCTACGCATTTATCGTATTCTGGTTTTCCTGTTCCTTCCATGATACCGGGAATGGTGCGGAATTGCCTGCGCACTTCTTCCACCATTGCCATGGCTGCTTCACCAACGGCGCGAATGGCGAGCGAAGAAAATATAAAAGGCACCATACCGCCTACAAATAAGCAGGCCAGGACATTCGCTTTATAAATATCGATACCGCTGATGCCCGCCACGCCAACGAATGCTGCGAACAGCGCCAATGCCGTTAATGCTGCAGACGCGATCGCAAAACCTTTACCGCTTGCGGCTGTGGTGTTACCCACCGCATCAAGAACGTCGGTCTTTTCACGAACATCGCTTGGTAATTCACTCATCTCTGCGATACCACCGGCATTATCAGCGATAGGACCGAATGCATCGATCGCGAGCTGCATGGCTGTAGTAGCCATCATACCGGCAGCTGCAATAGCCACACCATATAAGCCTGCACATTCGTAGCTTCCCCAGATACCACCTGCCAGCACCAAAATGGGTAAGAAGGTAGATTCCATTCCCACCGCAAGACCACCGATAACGTTGGTCGCATGGCCTGTAGAAGACTGACGGATGATCGAAAGCACCGGGCGCTTGCCCATGGCGGTATAATATTCAGTTATGATACTCATTAATGCGCCAACCGCTAATCCAACTGCGATGGCTCCCATAACACCCCATTTGGTGAATGGAATACCGCGTAAGATCATGTGTTCGGGTAATAACCAGTTTACTAAAAAGCCCGCAAAAATAGCGGTGAGGATCATTGATCCCCAGTTACCCATATTCAATGCTTTTTGAACAGTAGATGTATTGATACTTGCCGTTTCACTAATGCGAACGAATAAGGTTCCCACGATAGAAAAAAGGATACCAACACCTGCGATCAGCATTGGCAAAATAATGGGAGAGAAGCCACCGAGCACGTCAGTACCGATCACCTGTGTTTGCTGTCCCAATACGATGGTTGCGAGGACCGTTGCTACATAAGATCCGAAAAGATCAGCGCCCATACCTGCCACATCACCCACATTATCTCCCACGTTATCGGCAATGGTTGCCGGGTTACGCGGATCATCTTCAGGAATACCTGCTTCTACTTTACCCACGAGGTCAGCGCCAACGTCGGCAGCCTTGGTATAGATACCGCCACCCACACGGGCAAATAAGGCGATCGATTCAGCACCCAGGGAAAAGCCTGTCAAAACCTCAATTGTCCTTACCATTTCTTCGGAATTGACAGTTGCACCCGGTGCAAAAAATTGTTTTAATATGATGTATAATCCACCAAGTCCTAATACTGCCAGGCCCGCCACACCAACACCCATCACGGCGCCGCCGGTGAAAGAAACATTCAATGCTTTGGCCAAGCTGGTACGTGCGGCCTGTGCCGTGCGAACATTGGCCTTGGTAGCGGCTTTCATGCCGATATAACCTGCGGTGGCGCTCAATACGGCGCCAATCACAAAAGCTACGGCGATGCTCCAGTGGCTTTGCGGGTTAGCGTTTGCCATTACTGCCAGCAATATGCCAACAATAACAACGAAGTAACCCAGGATCTTCCATTCTGCTTTTAAGAAAGCCATGGCGCCCTCAGCAATATAATTGCTGATCTCTTTCATGCGGTCATTACCGGCGTCCTGCTTACTAACCCAATTAAATTTCCATAAAGTATAAAGTAGTCCTAAAATACCCATTGCCGGAACGGCATAAATCAAATTATCCATAGTAGTAGTTTCTGAATTTTGGACGGCAAAAATAGGGTAAATGAGCCAAAAACGGGCAGAAACGGGGTTTTATTACTTAATATATCGTCAGAGACGAATAACCATTGCATCCTCGTCAGAGACGAGGACGAGGGTGGGGTTTTATACTTGATCTATCGCCGGAGACGAATAGCCATTGCATTCTCGTCAGAGACGAGTACGAGGGGAGAGCAACCACGCCTTAAGGCTGCCTGCTTATTTCTTTGAAGGCATCGCCAAGGCAGTTGCTGATATCACCGGCGACCATGGCTTCCATAGCGTATTTTTCAGCGGCAAGATCACCCGCCATCCCGTGCAGGTAACAGCCTAGCAGGCAGGCTCCGAGGGGTTCGTAGCCCTGTGCCAACAGTCCCGTAAGTATGCCGGTCAATACGTCCCCACTACCCGCAGTGGCCATGCCGGCATTCCCGGTACTATTGAAATAACCCTTACCACCCGGGGTGCTTATAAAACTATAATGACCTTTTAGAATAATATACAGGTTCAATTCTTTTGACCGTTGGAGCGCCAATTGCAAACGATCAGTATCATTGACCGTTTTTCCAAACAGCTTTTCAAATTCTTTGGGGTGGGGTGTAAGGATCGATAAAGAAGGGATAAGCTTTAATAATTCCTGCTGCTGCGATAAGGTATTCAACGCATCTGCGTCGATCACCATGGGCTTAGCTGAACCTTGAAAAATATCCTGCAACAGGTCTTTATGTGTTTCATGCATGCCCATGCCCGGGCCGATGCCTACCGCATCGAATTTTTCCAGGCGGGGGGTATTCAAAAGCCGGTCTTCCCCGGCAACAATGCACATGGCTTCAGGAACGGTTGATTGTAAGATATCATACCCGCATTTGGGGATATAGCAGCTGAGTTTTCCGGCACCGCTTCTTAAGCAGGCTGCTGCGCTTAGCACTGCAGCGCCCATCATGCCATAGGAGCCGCATAACAGGGCGGCGTGGCCGTAGGTTCCTTTGTGGGCGAATTTGGTCCTGGGTTTATAAACAGATCGTATGATCGCCGCATCTGCCAGTTCAAATACCGCGTCCTCGCTTTCCTCGAAATCTTTGTGCAGGCCGATATGAAGCAGGTGTACCTCGCCACAGTATTGCTCATTCTCCGGCAATAAAAAAGCGAGCTTATAATTTTGAAAGGAGAGGGTATGGGTTGCCCTGATGATGATGCCGCCACGGTTCTCCTCTGCCGCCAAACCTGATGGAAGATCAATGGCAATGATGGTCGCACGGGATGCATTAAGCCATTGCACCAACAAAGCCGTCAGGCCCTCCAATGGCTTATTCAAACCGCTGCCCAGCATGGCGTCGATGATGATGTCTTCTTTGCCCATTGCCGGGAAAAAATCTGCCGATTGCAGGAAGTGAATATCACTGCTGAACTGCCGCAGCCTTTCGAGGTTGAGCTGGAAATCAGGCGTACCTGCTTTTCCTGCTGCGGGCGGGTCAAGGATATAGACGGTTACTTTGCATGCGTGTTCGATCAGCAGCCGGGCGATCGCAAGTCCATCCCCGCCATTATTTCCTTTGCCGCAAAATATGCGAAAATGAAAATGCCCGAAATTCTTCCCGATCATCCATTTGCAGCAGGCCATGGCAGCTCTTTCCATCAGGTCGATGGAATCTACCGGTTCATTGGCAATGGTAAATGCATCCCATTTCCTTATTTGTGATGCGGAAAAGATCTTCATGTATTAAAGTTACGAAGAGAAGAATATTGAACAACGAACAACGAATGTTGAACATCGAAGTGCTTACTTCAAAATTCCTTGTTCCTTGTTCCTTGTTCATTATTTATCGACATACTGGTCAATCTTTCATGCAGTGCGATCACCTGCGGCAGCATCATTTCCTGCTCGTCGTTCTTGATGATAAAATCGCAGAGCCTCATCTTGATCTCCTCATCGACCTGCTTATTCATCCTTGATATTACTTCTTCTTTGCTGATGCCATCCCTGTTCATGGCACGAAGGATCCGCAGTGGGGCAGGAGCCCATACGCCAATAACATAATCAAGCTGTTCCTGCGACCCGCTTTCAAATATCAGTGCCGCTTCCTTGATCGTATACGGAGAGGACTGCCGCTGCATCCATGCCGCCGCATCGGCGAGGGTTGCCGGGTGAACGAGTGCATTCAGCTGTTCCAGTTTCCGGGGGTCATTAAAAACAATGCCGGCGAGTTGTTTGGTATTGAGCTTTCCATCCTGGTAAACGTCCTTTCCAAAATGCTGCTGTATCTTTTCTTTTAAGACCTTGTCCTCATCCATCAATCGCTTGGCAGCACTATCGGCATAATAGACGGGTATGCCCAGCAGCTCAAATATTTTTGCTGCCGTGCTTTTGCCGCTGCCAATACCGCCGGTGAGGCCTATTTTAAGCATGGTTGGTAGGTGATAAGTTGATAAGTTGAAAAGTTGATAAGTTGGTAGGTTTATAAGTTGATAAGTGAGTTGTTAACGAGTCAACTTATTAACTTTCCAACTACCCAATAAAAAATCCGGAATCAAAGTTAAACTTCAATCCCGGATAAAAATGTATTCATGTTGATGACTATTTCTTTACTTCCGCTGCAGGTTTATTTACATTGGTCGTCCATTCCATACTCAGGGCGCTGCGCTCTATTTTGATATAGCTGCCCGGGCTGACCTCGAGCATCAAGGTGCCATCATCGTTTACTTTATTGATGGTACCGTGTATACCGGCAATGGTCACGATCTTATCGCCTTTCTGAAGGCCGTTAATGAACTCTTTTTGTTTTTTTGCTTTTTTTGCCTGTGGCCGGATCATGAATAACCAGAATACCAGGATCATCAGTCCCATCATGATCAGGGTGCCGCTGCTTCCGCCTTTTCCCTGCGGATCCATCATCAGAAAAATACTTAATAGTTGCATGTTGTTTTGTTTATTATTAAAGGTTGTTACAAATCTTATTGATTCTTTCCCATCACTTCACCCGTCAGTTCCAGCTGCCAGGTAGGGGGATTGGTATTGGAAGTTACGGTTATCGTCTTATTCACCTGGCCAACCCTTGCCCGGCTGTCAAATACTGCTTTGATGAATCCCATTTCACCGGGCAGGATGGGTTTTTCGGGCTTCTCCGGCAGGGTACAGCCGCAGGTGGCCGTGGCACTGGTGATCACCAGTGGTTTGGTGCCGGTATTCTTAAACCTGTAATTATATTCCACTTTCTCGCCGTCCATCACCTTGCCGAAATTGTAAACTGAATCGATCATCTGTACAGTAGTGGTCTCCTTCAATGCCAGCTCATTTTGCTTTGCGGCATCGTCCGAGATTTTATCTTTCCGCCTCATGTCGCAGGACATCATGATCCCGAGGACGGATAAGCATAAAATATATTTTTTCATTTTCATTTTTTTTTGCAAAGATAGTGGCGGGGTGGTTAAGTTGGTGAGTTGACAGGTTGATAAGTTGGCAGGTGAACAAGTCAACCTGTTAACATATCAACTATAAGGTGCTGTTCTTAAAACTCTTTTTATGTATCTTATCCTCAGCCGCCAGTTCTTTATGAATATTGTCTAAAAGCCCGTTCACAAACTGGCCGCTTTGCACCGTGCTGTATTCCTTGGCCAGGTCGATGTATTCATTGATGGTGACCTTGGTGGGGATGGTCTCAAAATACAAGAATTCACAAACGCCCATTTGCAAAATGATAAGGTCAAGGGCAGCGATCCGTTCCGCATCCCAATTCTTCAATTTGGGCTTTATCAGCTCCATGCAAACATCTTTCTTATCCAGCACGGTCTGCAGCAGGTCTTTGGAGAACTGCCATTTCTCCTTGCTGAGTATCTCGCCGAAATTGGTATTGGCGGGCTTCTGTAAAAAGTTAAGCACCAGTTGCTGCATCATCTCGGCGTCATCATCCCAGTGAATAAAATTCTCTTCCACATGACCGATAAAATCGGCGTTGGGCAGCATCAGGCTGTTGAAAATGAATTCCAGCATTTCCTTCTCCGATCTTTTATCGCGGCTTTGTTCCTGAATGTAGGCTGTATATTCCGGTGAGGCCACCAGCTGTTGATAGGTCTTTTTCAGCAATTCTCCGTCAACCGTATGCCCTGTCTTGAATTCTGCAACGGCGGCCTTGAAGGTCGGCTCTTCCACGATCTTCCATAATAATTCATTGCCCGCGATCTTGGTATTGATGTTGAGGTCCTCGCTGGTGGGAAGGTGCTTGGAAGCCTTTTGCCTGGCGTCGGTCTCGGAATACCGGGCCACTTCAGTGATAAAATATACCAGGTAGGTAAAAAGATGCCTGCTTTGCTCGATCTTTTTGGTGAGTATCGCCACCGCTTCGCCGGGTTTCACTTCTCCACTCATACTGTCGATGCTGTATAAGGTCTGCATCACTTTTACCCGGATATTTCTTCTGCTGATCATGCTTTAAGAACTTTGTATTGGCTGCAAATTTAAGGGATTATCGCTTGCGGGGGAAAGATAAAAGCCGCTTTACTGCCGTTTGTGAAAAATTGTCGGCTTTAAATGCCGCCCCGACTGCCAGCTCCAGCCGATTCCTGACATAAGTTCTATTTAATTTTCTTGGTACAAAAATCGCTGTACCTTTGCCACCCGTAAAAAAACGGGATTCTTTCATTCCCAATAAATCAAAAACTAATACAATTATGGCTAAAGTAAAGAATGCTGCTGCTAAACTGAGCATTACACCTTTGCACGACAGGGTTATTGTACAACCTGCTGCTGCTGAAGAAAAAACCGCCGGTGGGATCATCATACCGGACACTGCAAAAGAAAAACCCCAACGCGGTGTTGTATTGGCCGCCGGACCGGGCAAAAAAGATGAGCCCGTCATGGTTAAAGCTGGCGATACTGTTTTATATGGCAAATACGCCGGAACGGAGATCAGCATCGAAGGCAAGGATTATCTCATCATGAGGGAGAGTGATATACTGGCGATCGTATAATTTGAAGATTTGGTGATGTGCCAATTTGATAATGGCCTGCCTGTTTTCAATTTTCAAATCAACTAATTTTCAAATCATCAAATTAATGTACTATGTCTAAAATGATATTCTTCGATATTGAAGCAAGAAATAAAATGAAAAAAGGCGTTGATACTTTGTCAGACGCTGTAAAGGTTACCCTGGGGCCAAAAGGCCGCAACGTGGTCATCGAACGTAAATTTGGTGCACCAATGGTTACCAAGGATGGTGTTACCGTAGCAAAAGAGATCGAGCTGGAAGACCCCATCGAGAACATGGGCGCCCAGATGGTGAAAGAAGTGGCTTCCAAAACCGCAGATGTTGCGGGTGATGGTACTACTACAGCAACCGTGCTGGCACAGGCCATCATCAGCGAAGGTTTAAAGAATGTTGCTGCAGGCGCTAATCCAATGGACCTGAAGCGTGGTATCGACAAAGCAGTTACTGCCATCATCGACAACCTGCAGAAACAATCACAAACTGTAGGCAACGATAATAAAAAAATTGAGCAGGTGGCATCGATCTCTGCCAATAATGATGCTGCCATCGGTGCTTTGATCGCACAGGCGATGGCCAAGGTGGGTAAAGAAGGTGTGATCACCGTTGAAGAAGCAAAAGGTACCGATACTACCGTTGACGTAGTGGAAGGTATGCAGTTCGACCGCGGTTATATCTCTCCTTACTTCGTGACCAACAGCGAAAAAATGATGGCTGAATTAAGCAACCCTTACATTTTGATCTATGACAAGAAGATATCTACCATGAAAGATATCCTGCATATTTTAGAAAAAGTTGCACAGACAGGCCGTCCATTAGTGATCATCGCAGAAGACCTGGATGGTGAAGCTTTGGCAACCCTTGTTGTAAATAAATTACGTGGCACCATTAAAGTTGCGGCTGTAAAAGCACCGGGTTTTGGCGACAGGAGAAAAGAAATGCTGCAGGACATCGCCATCTTAACTGCCGGTATCGTTGTAAGTGAAGAACAGGGCTTTAAATTAGAGAATGCTGATCTTACTTACCTGGGAACTGCAGAAAGCATTACCATTGATAAGGACAATACTACCATCGTTGGTGGTAAAGGAGCGAAAAAAGATATCACTGCAAGAGTTAACCAGATCAAAGCACAGGTTGAAACAACCACCTCTGATTACGATAAAGAAAAATTACAGGAGCGTTTAGCTAAGCTGGCAGGTGGTGTTGCCGTATTGTATATCGGTGCAGCCACTGAAGTTGAAATGAAGGAAAAGAAAGACCGTGTTGATGATGCATTACATGCTACCAGGGCTGCAGTAGAAGAAGGGATCGTACCGGGCGGTGGTGTTGCTTATGTGCGTGCAAGCGATGTGCTGGCAAAGATGACCGGTATCAATGAAGATGAAACAACCGGTATCGCTATCGTTCGCCGTGCTGTTGAAGAACCATTGCGTACCATCGTTGAGAATGCAGGTTTCGAAGGAAGCGTGGTGGTCAATAAGATCAAGGAAGGCAAAGGAGACTATGGTTTCAATGCCCGTACAGAAAAATATGAGAACCTTTTGAAGGCGGGTGTTATCGACCCAACCAAGGTTAGCCGCGTAGCATTGGAAAATGCAGCTTCTATCGCTGGTATGATGCTGACCACCGAGTGCGTGATCGCTGATAAGCCTAAGAAAGAGGAGCCACATAGCCATGGTGCGCCTGATATGGGTGGCATGGGTGGATATTAAGAACGTTTATAGCGCTTAAAGTTGAAAGGCTTAAAGCTCTTTATACTTATTGTTTAACAGTTAAAATGTAGAAACCTATGAAAGTAAGTTTGTATCGTTTGTATTGTTACTTCAAAAAACTATTAAGGTCTGCAAATGACGATCACTGGGATAATAATCCTTACGTGATCTTATAATGAGATCCCCCGGTTAAGCCGGGGGATTTTTTATTGGTATAGTTAACGAATGAGCACGACCGATCCGGATAATACTACGTCTCTCCGGTAATCGTATCCTTTGATGAGATAGGTATAGCTGCCGTTCGGCGACCTTGCTCCCTTATAGGTTCCGTCCCAGCCTTTATTGATATCACTGGTTTGGAAAAGTTGATTTCCATACCTGTCATATACTGAAAAGGATCGCAGTACAAATGATGTTCCGGGCGGTATCCTGAAGATATCATTCTTTCCATTTCCATTGGGCGTGAAGGAATTCGGTATATAAATATCCTGCAGCACGGTAACCGTTAAGTTTTTACTGGCAACACAATTGTCAGTGGAGACCACTTTCAGATTATAGCTGGTGGTTGTTACCGGGTTGGCAATGGGGTTGGGTATGCTGGTCAAATTAAGGGTCGTTGATGGTGTCCATAAATAACCGGTCACATTCCCGCTAACGCTGGCATGTAACTGAACTGAATTGCCTGATAGGACCGATGGGTTTGCCGGGGTAAAGCTAATTACAGGGAGCGGGTTCACGGTCATGCTAACCGTATCGGAATAAATAAATGGCGAAACCGGGCAACCCGTAAAGCCACTCATGATGCAGCTTATCTTATCACCGTTCGCAAGATTGGAAGTAACATAGCTCGGTATATTGCTGCCCACATTGTTTCCATTCCATCTCCATTGAAGATCGGGTGAAGGCCCGGCATTCAAGGGGATCGCAGTAAATGTTACCATGTCACCGCTGCAAATTGTTGAGGCCGATGTGACGACGTTTAAAGAAGCGGTAGAGGCGGCTAAAACTGTAATAGCGATGGCATTTGATGTTGCATTTACGGGGGATACACAGGCTGCATTGGATGTCATGATAACGGTAACGATATCCCCATTTGCCAATGCAGTGGTTGTAAATATTGCTGCATTGGTACCGGTATTAATACCATTTATTTTCCATTGATAAGAAGGTGCCGTTCCGCCATTGACAGGCGTTGCAGTGAACACAACGCTTGCGCCGGAACAGACAGCGGTTGCGCTGGCGATAATATTTACTGATGGTATGGAAGGAGCCGATACTGCCATGTTGATGCCATTGGATATTGCTGTGGCCGGGAAAACACAAGCCGCAGTTGATGTCATGATAACGGTTACGATATCTCCATTCAGCAATGAATTTGTGGTAAATGTCGATGAGCCGGTTCCGGCATTGATCCCGTTCACCTGCCATTGGAAGGATGGGGTAGCACCGCCATTGGTTGGCACTGCGCTAAAGGTCACATTGCTGCCTGTACAAATGGAGGCGCCGGGGTTTGCTGTAATATTTACAGCCGGCGCAACATTCGCATTCACCGTCATGGTAATGATATTCGAGGTTGCATTGACCGGTGATGCGCAGGCTGAATTGGATGTCATGACAACACGAACGATATCTCCGTTGAGCAGGCTGCCTGTTGTAAAGCTGGCAGCATTGGTTCCTGCATTCAACCCGTTCACCTGCCATTGATAAGAAGGGGCACTGCCACCATTGGTGGGTGCAGCTGTAAAACTAACACTTGTTCCTGCGCAGACAACAGTTCCGGGCGTTGCAGTAATATTTACGGCAGGAGCGGCGCTTGCATTCACCGTCATGGTAATGGCGTTGGACGTTGCGGATGGAGGAGCTGCGCAGCCCAGGCTGGAACTCAATATAACAGTTACAATATCGCCGTTCGCTAATGTGCTTGTTGTAAATATTGGGGAGTTGGCTCCTGCATTTACGCCATTCACCTGCCATTGATAGGAGGGTGTAGCTCCGCCATTGGTTGCTGTTGCAGTAAAGCTGACGGAAGTTCCGGAGCAGATGCTGGCGCCGGGATTTGCAACAATGCTGACCGCAGGTAAAAAATTTGCGCCCACAACAACCGCAAGAACGCCGGGATTGCTGAATGCGCAGCCACTAAATGCTGTTACGGTGATGTTACCGGAGCTTGCGGCCGTAAAATCTACCGTGATCAGTGTATCACCCTGGCCGCTGGTAATCGTAGCACCTGGAGGAACTGTCCAGGTATAGCTTATAGCCCCGGGTGTGGGGTTAATATAATAGGTTACGCCTGTTTGTCCAAGACACACAGTAGCGGGCCCGATGATATCTCCCGGGTTAGATAAGGGGGGCAGCGTTGAAAAATTCCACCCGCTGTTACCGCCCAGGTCAACTGAATTATAGGCCATGAAATTTGCCCCGCCCGTACAATTGATGTCACGTATATGAATATTAAAACCGGTTACGGTACCCGCGGGCTTGGAGAATGCAGCGGGGGAGCCTGGTGTTGTTGATTGTAAAATAATATAGGAAGTACAACTTCCCTGGATAAGCCATTTGTCTGTGATGGTTTGTGTTTTGCCATTCCTCACGAGATAGGTGTATCCTGCAGTAAAAGTTAGATTGGTAAAGCTATTGCTTCCATACATCGTTCCGTTCTTGTGGAACACCACATTGTTGAAACTGTTATTATCATTGATCGTTCCGTCTGAAGCAAAGTTCACGTTGTGAAAAACATTGTTGTCGATGATGCCGCCAAAGGTCATGGATGGGTTTACAAAGTCCAGGTCATAATAGGTTAGTCCGCCTCCTATGAAAGTTGCATTGGCCGCTGCAATGCTGGCATTAATAAGAGATGTTCCGCAATTGACGACCAGGCCGGATGGGGAAGCAATATTCCAGGGAGTTGCTCCCGAAAGATTGAAGACCGATGAACCCATATTAAGGGTTCTTGGCACCAATGAATTTGAATAGAGCTGCGTTGCGTTTACCGTTTGATTATTGGTATTGAGTGTGCCGTTGTTAAAGTTAAGAATGTTGTTGACTGTCAAAACATCCTGCAGTGTCCATCCACCGGCGCCGTTAAAGCCGATGGCATTATTAAATGATCTTCCTGCGCAGGTAATTGTTTTTCCCGGGCTGGTAGCTTCAAAGCTGACCGTTCCCAGGAACTGCTGCAGCATCGCCGGGATAAAATTGAGCGACCCGAATATTTTCAACTGATTTGCAAATGGGCCGCTGAATGTTGGCGTATTGGTTGCGCCTGTCCAGTTCATATCCCTGCAATAAGCGGTAGGAACATTGATCGTTGTGGCCTGGCCTGGTAATGAATAAGAGTTGGCATCGAAGAAAACATTGTCGATCGGGGTGGGTGAGCAGCCTGATGGAGGACCGCCACTGCTCAGCGACCAGTGATTGCCGTCGTTCCAGTTGCCGCCATTGCCGATCCAGTAAAGGTCTTTTGCCGTTGCCGGGTTGATCGTCCATCCCGTATTATTACCCAGGTCGATGGTATTGTTGGCAGTAAACACGGCGCCACCGGCAGCGTTGATGTCCTTAAGGGTAACAAAAGAAATGGTCACCGCTCCCGGTGGATGACTGATCGTTGCCTGGTTGCCGGGCACACTCGAATTGATCGCGATCAATGCCCCACAATTTCCCGTTGCAGAGAATACAGCATTCACGGTTTGTACTTTGGCGTCCCTGATGGTATAGGTGAAGCCTGCGGTGAAGGACAGGTTATTGAAAACATTATTGGTCAGGATCGTTCCGTTCCTGCTGAAGACTGCATTATTAAAACTGTTGTTGCCGCTGATGACGCTGTTGCCCACAAAATTTACATTGTGAAAAAAATTATCATCGTTTATAGTGCCGCCACCGATAAGATTCATATCGTAATAGACAAGCCCCCCGCCATAAAAATTTGAATTGGTGCCGGTGGAATTGATGGTAGAGGTTCCGGAGTTGAGCGTGATACCGGATACGTTCCAAAAAGTTCCGCCGGCGAGGTTAAAGACCGAAGCGCCCATATTGAGGGTCTTGGCACCAATGGAATTGGAATACACCTGTATCGCATTCACCGTTTGATCGTTGCTGTTAACAATGCCGTTATTAATGAAGATGGTATTGGTGCAGGAGAGTGCATCCTGCAATGTCCATCCCCCGCCTACGCCATTAAAAGTTATGGCATTGCTGAATGATTTGCCGGCGCTGGTGATCGTCTGCCCGGTTGTGGTTGCTTCAAGATTAACAGTTCCTGCAAAGAGCATGGTCATATTCGGGACAAATGTCAGCGAGCCATAGATCTTCAGCTGGTTGGCAAATGCTCCGGCCAGTGTAGGATTGTTGGTTGCTCCCGTCCAGTTCATATTCCTGCAATAAGCGGTAGGAATATTTATCGTAGTAGCCTGCCCGGGCAATGAATAAGAGTTGGCATCGAAGAATACATTGTCGATCGGGGTGGGTGAGCAGCCTGAAGGAGGGCCGCCACTGCTAAGTGACCAGTGATTGCCATCATTCCAGTTGCCGCCATTACCGATCCAGTAAAGATCCTTGGATGCTGCAACATTCATGGTCCAGCCGGTATTGTTACCCAGATCAACAGCGTTATTGGCGGTAAAGGATGCTCCGCCGGTGGTATTGATATCCTTAAGGGTGACAAAAGAAACCGTCACTGCTCCCGGTGGATGGCTGATCGTTGTTTGGCTTCCCTGTAACGTAGCACTGATCGCGATAAGCGCCCCGCAATTTCCGGTGGCAGAAAACAGGTTATTGATGGTCTGGGTTTGACCGCTCCTTAAAACATAGCTGTAGCCCGGTGTAAAGCTGAGGTTGTTGAAAATGTTATTTCCATAGATAGTACCATTCCTGGCAAAGCTTACATTGTTGAAACTGTTGTTGTCGATGATGGTCCCGTCTGAGCCAAAGCTTACGTTATGAAAAATATTATTGTCCGCTATACCGCCCCCTGCTGCAAAATTCAGATCATTATAGGTAAGGCCTCCTCCTGAAAAGCCGGCATTGCTTGCAGTGGCATTGATGGTGGAGGTTCCACAATTCATCACAAGTCCTGAAGAAACAGAAACATTCCAGCATGTGCCGGAGGAAAGCGTAAAAACAGAGGATCCCATGTCAAGACCCCGTGTCGCGGTTACACTGGAATAGAACTGGGTAGCATTCACTGCCTGGTTATTCGTATTGAGGGTGCCGCTGTTCAGGGAGATGATATTACTGCAACTAAGGTTGTTCAGCAAGGTCCATCCGCCGCCTGTGCCGTTAAAACTGATGGTATTCGGTATTGTCTTTCCGGCGCTGTTGATCGTTTTGCCGGTTGTGGTTGCTTCAAAACTGAAAGCCCCGGCAAAAGGAAGGTTCATGGCATTAATGAGGGTGAGCGATCCATAGATCTTCAGCAATATTGCGTTTGTACCTGCAAGGGTGGGGTTATTGGTAGCTCCCGTCCAGTTCATATCGTTCACCAGGATCGTGAGTGCATTAAGGGTAACCACCTGTCCGGGCGCAGGAAAGGAATTGGCGTCAAAGAAAACATCATCCAGTGCGGTAGGGATCTGTGTATGTAACACAGCGCCGCCTGAACTCGTTGCCCAATGGTTCAGGTCGGTCCAGTTGCCGGTACCGCCGATCCAATAATAGTTGGAAGCTGTTCCTTTAAAAGAGAAAAAGGCAATGGATAATATGAGGCAAAATTGTTTGATCGTTAGTTTGGTTTACCGCAGCAGGGAACCCGGTCGTGAACAATGAATTCTCCTGCTTAAAGGTACAACTTGCGCTTGTTATGGGCAATCGCCGGGAAACCATGGCAGGTCCGTTTATGAAAAGATTGACGTTACAGGAAGCCCAATTATTGCTCTTTTTTTAAAAGAAGGCCATACCGTTAGTCCTGTTGTTGTAAAATACCCGGCTTTCCCCTTATATGTCAGATTTTATAATTAATTTCCGGTGATCATTACCGGAACTATCCCTCAACCCCTTGAAATAATGCTACTTAAAACAACTTTATGCAGGCAAGGTCGGTCAAAGCGGAATCTCCCGGGCACATGCAATTCGTATTACAGCAAAGCGTGATCCACGCCCCTGGTGGCATGACCGTCCGGTTGTTCAAACCCATCGCTCAATATTCATATCCCCTAAAGAGGAGATACTTTTTCATCATAAAATCCCAACTATGAACCTGCAAACATCTATGCGCAATTTTTTTGTCATTGCCCTGTATTTCCTGCCAGCAGTATTCCTGGCTACGGGTTGCAACACGGCTGAAAAAAAGGAATCTGTAAAAGAAGACCCGGTTGAGGCCAATATCAAAGCATACACACATACATGGGACGAGATCATGAATAAAGGGAGGCTGGACATGTTCAATGATTCCAACTTCACCAAAGACGTGGTCATGCACGTGAGTCCGGCAGATATTGTAGGGATCGATAGTTCAAGGGCATACTATGGCCAGTTCCTTACGGGTTTTTCGAAAATAACTTTCACCATCAAAGATGTATTCGGCCAGGGTGATAAGCTGGTGAAGCACTGGAACTTTAAAGGCACACATACGGGTAATTTTTTCGGCATTCCTGCTACAGGTAAAACGGTTAGCCTGGATGGCGTTACCCTTGTTCGCATGAGCAGTGGAAAGATTGCAGAGGAAAGGGATTTCTTCGATAACCTGGATTTAATGACGCAACTGGGATTGATGCCATCGCCGGGTAAGTAATTGTTTATTCAATAAATTAAAATAGCCGGGAAGGCTGTAAGACGTCTTGTTAAACCTGTTAACGACTTCCCTTCTTTCCGGCAAAAAATAAAACATGACAGCAAAATCGATCAAAGGAAAATCAACAGAAGAGATCAGTGCTGCATTAAGGGAAAGCATGGCCGATGGATTCAAGCCAACATTAGCCATTGTATTCATATCTGTTAAACAGGACAGGGAAGCTATTTCAGGATTACTTGACGAAAAAGGCATCCAGGTATTTGGTGCCAGCACTGCAGGTGAATTTATTGATGGCGAAATTGAAGCATGCAGCATTGCCATGATGTTGCTTGAAATGGACCCGGCTTATTTTAAGATCGAATTTTTCGAAACAAGCCAGGAGACCGCCTTCGAAGACGCGATCAAACTGGGCATTACCGGGAAGGATAGCTTTGCCAACCCTGCGTTCATTATAGCAAACAGCGGAGTGTCCCTGGATGGTGAACCATTTGTTGAAGGCATCATACAAGGCTTTGGAAGTTCCCCCTCCCCGGCATACGGGGAAGTGACCATATTTGGCGGTAAGGCAGGAGATGACCTGGCACTTGAAACAACATTTGTTTTTACCAACGGAAAAACTAACAACTGTGCATTGGTTGCACTCATTATTGATGAAGATAAAATAAATGTTAGCGGCATCGCTACCTGTGGCTGGAAGGCTGTTGGCACCACCAAGACTGTTACTAAAAGCGAAGGTAATATTGTGTATACCATCGATGATAAGCCTGCATTGGATATGCTGATGAATTACCTTGGGGTTGAGATAAAGCAGGAAGATAACAAAGACATCGTGACATTTCTAAGCTCCTGGTATTATCCATTGCAGGTGGAGCGTGAAAATGTAGATCCTGTGATACGTACAGCCATGTTTGCCAATCGGGAAGACCGTTCACTTATTTGCTCCGGAAAAGTACCGCAGGGGTCAAAGATCAAATTTTCGCTGCCACCGGATTTTGATTCCATTGATAGCGTGGTTGCGGATTGTAAGGACCTTAAGGAAAATGCACAACAAGAAGCCGATGCCCTGATCATGTTCTCATGCGTGAGCAGGTATTTATCGTTTGGGGTTGTAATGAAAGAGGAGATAGAGCAGGTGCAAAAGATCTGGGATGCACCCATGGCAGGCTTTTTTTCCTATGGCGAATATGGAAGATCAAAAACCGGTAAATATGATTATCATAATAATACATGCTGTCTGGTGGTATTAAAAGAAAAATAAAACATGTGAAAGCAAAATCGATCAACGGAAATAATGCAGTGGCGATAAAAGCTGCTTTGGATAAAAGTATGGCTGGCGGATATAAACCAACATTGGCTTTTGTATTCTTAACGGAAATAAAAGATATTGATGAAGTTACTGCCGTCATGGATGCAGCAGGGATAGTCATATTCGGTGCAAGCACTTCAGAAAAATTTAACGAACACGGGATTGATCCTACCGGTATTGTTGTATTGCTGATGGATATGAACCTGGATCATTTCAACATTGTTTTAAAAGATTTCAGTTCGGCAGCTTCTGTATATGAAGCTGCCTGCCAGGTTGGTGAAGCCGGTAAAAAAAGCTTTGAGCATCCTGCTTTCATAATTTCCACTGCTGATATAAAAACCCCCGGTGAAGAAGTAATTAAAGGCTTGTTAAACAAGGCAGGGATGGGCGTCTCAGTTATTGGCGGTAACGCGGGAGAACCTGTAAATTTTACCGGCACCGTATTTACGAATCATTCAAAAAGTAACGCAGGAATGATATCGCTGATACTTGACGAAGATAGAATAGATGTCAAAGGAGTTGCCGTATCAGGATGGAAACCTGTTGGAACAGAAAAAAAGATCACCAGAAGCGAAGGGGTCTGGATATACAGTATCGACAATGAGCCTGCCATAAATGTGATAAAAAAATTCCTCGGAAGGGAAATGCTGGTAGGCAATAAAGCAGAAGGGATAGACAGTTTTCCTTTGCAGGTTCAACGGGAATCCGGGAAGCCAATGATGCGTCCCATCGTACTTTGGAATGAAGAAAACCAATCTGTCATGGTTGGCGGACCGGTAAAAGAAGGTTCCTTGTTTCGATTTTCACTTCCACCGGACCTGGAAGTGATAGATACAGTTATTGAAAGTGCCAAAGCAATAAAAGAAAATGAATTGCCGGATGCTGATGCTATGATCGTCTTTTCCTGCGTAGGCAGGCTGTCATCATTGGGGCCAATGTTATCTTCAGAGTTAGATGGCCTGGCTGCAACCTGGAATAAACCGATGGCAGGGTTTTTCTCATTAGGTGAATTTGGTAAGCTGGATGATACCCGGCCGGAATTTCATGGAACAACAGTGAGCTGGGTGGCATTGAAAGAAAAATAGAATTGTGTAATATTTAAATAAAGACATGAAAGCAAAATCGATAAAAGGAAGATCAACAGAAGAAATCAAATCAGTATTACAGCAAAGCATGGCTGATGGCTTTAAGCCAACGCTGGGTATTATTTTTCTTTCTCTCAACCAGGATCGGGAAGCAGTAAGAAAAATATTTGATGATGCAGGTATCGCGATTTTTGGTGCTACTTCTAATGGAGAATTTATCGATGAACAATCCGGGAAGGATGCTGCAGCCATTTTACTGCTGGATATGAACACTGATTATTTCACTATCATCTTTGATGAGTACCCGGAAAAGAATTATCGTGAAAAAGCCGCGGCAATTGCCCGAACTGCTTCGCAAAAATTTACTAACCCTGCTTTTTTAATTTCCTGCAGCAATACGGAAACTGATGCGGAAGCATTGCTCCTGGGTTTTGAAGACATCGTGGGTAAACAGGTGAATGTATATGGCGGCGCAGCGGGTGACAATTATACTTTTGCTGACCAGTATGTGTTCAGTAACCACGGCGAAAGCAGCAATGGAATGGTGGTACTGGTGCTGGACGAGGATAAGGTCAAAATAAAAGGAAGGGCTACCTGCGGCTGGAAGGCGGTAGGAACGGTGAGGACCGTAACGAAGAGCGAAGGCAATCATGTGTACACCATAGATGATATTCCTGTACTTGACCTCACTGCTAAATACGGCGGCATAGAAAATGTTTCGCCGGAAAATACAAACCTGATGCTGGAGATCGCCTGCAATTTCCCACTGCAAATGCAGCGTGAAGCCGGTGACCCGGTGATGAGGCCCGGATTAAAGTTAGACTGGAACGATCATTCTTTTTATTGCAGCGGAACCGTGCCACAGGGCTCCAAAGTACGTTTTTCCCTTCCCCCCGATTTTGATGTGACGGAAAAAGTGATCCGATCCTGCGAAGAATTAAAGGCCACTCAAATGCCTGATGCTGATGCCCTGATCATTTTCAGTTGCGCCGGCAGGCAGGTTGCGCTGGGCCCTATGATACAGCAGGAGATCGAAGGACTTAAGAATATCTGGAATGTTCCAATGGCAGGTATGTTCTCCAATGCGGAACTGGCCAGGGCTCATGGGGGAAACCTGGAGATGCACAACCTTACCAATTGTTGCGTAGTATTAAAAGAAAAATGATGAATCAAAAGCTTCAGCAATTACTGGATTCCATTCAGCAGTCAGCACATTTAAGTGACGATGAGAAAATTGCTTTGGCAAGCTCGGTCAAGGAGGTAGATAAGGAAATGGAGATAACCAGTTTCAAACTCGACCGCACAGAAAAAGTAAAGAAGACCACCGCCATCTTACTGGAAGAGACCATTGAAGAACTCGAGCAGAAAAGAAAAGCGGTAGAAGCACAGAATAAAGAATTGGAAATTGAATCTTCCCTGGAGAGGGTAAGAACGGTGGCGATGGGAATGAATAAGAGGGATGACATGCTCGATATCTGCCGCATCATTTCTGAACAATTGGAACTACTGCAGGTAAAGGATACCAGGAATGTGCAGACAGCCATCATGGATGAAGGAAAGCACATTTACCTGAACTATGAATACTACCGGAAAACCGATAAGACCTTCATTACCGAAGTGGATTATACCCTTCACCCGGTCCAGGAGGCATTTGCCCGGCAGATGCTGAGAGGGAAGGGGTCTTTTTATTCAACCAGGCTTGAAGGAGAGAAACTGGATGAATTTATTAAGCACCAGAAAGCAGGTCCGGAGTTCGTTGACCCATTTCTGTTTGAAGCTGCATCACTCACCTGGTATTGGGCTTCCCTTGGGCCCATCGCGTTTGGTGTATCCACCTATTCGCCGCTGGATGAAGAAAGCCAGGCAATAGTCAAACGCTTCCAGAATGTTTTCGAATTGTCTTACCGCCGCTACCTGGATATTGAGAAAGCAGAAGCGCAATCCAAAGAAGCGCAGATAGAGACCTCCCTGGAACGTGTGCGGGCACAGGCCATGGCCATGCGTACTCCTGAAGACCTCACGGGCATTTGCGAAGTACTCTATAAAGAACTGCACAGCCTCGATTTTGCTGAGATGAGGAATGCCATGATCAACATCCATGATGATCCTAAAGAAAGTTTTGTGAATTACGATTATTCAGATGAGATCGGTAAGAGCATTAATCATTTAACCTACGATATACATCCCCTGATCGCAAAGCAAATAAAGCAGGTCAAGAGTGCAGAAGGATTTTCGGTAACATCTTTTACAGGTCAGGATTTGAAAGACTCGATAGCGTTTCGGAAAAAGGTAGGCGAAAAAGATGACCCAAGGATGGAAAAGGCAGATGCGCTATATTACTATTTCTATTCCATTGGCATGGGCTCCATTGGCATTTCAACATTCAGTGCCATTACCGAAGAAAAATTGGATACGCTCAAACGTTTCAGGAATGTTTTTAATCTTTCTTACCAGCGATATATAGATATAGCGCATGCAGAAGCGCAGGCAAAAGAAGCACAGGTTGAAGCAGCGTTGGAAAAGGTGCGTAGCCGTTCTCTTGCCATGCAAAAGAGTGAAGAGCTTAAAGACGTGATACAGGTCGTGTACGAGCAGTTCGTTCATTTAAAAGTTAATACAGAGCATACAGGGTTTGTGATAGATTATAAGGACCGGGATGACCGGCTGATCTGGGTGGCCAGCAAACACGGGGTTCCTGCACAATTAACGATACCTTATTTTGATTGTGAGTATTATAACAGGTTCAATGAAGCAAAGGAAAAAGGACGGGATTTCTTTGCCACCAATTTAAGCTTTGAAGACAAGAATAGGTTTTACCGCGAACTCTTTAAGTATGTCCCGGACTTACCTGAAGATGCAAAAGAATTTTACTTTAGTTGCAAGGGCCTTGCTGTATCAACCGTCTTATTGGAGAATGTTGCGTTGTACATCGAAAATTTTGAAGGTATCCCTTATTCAGATGAAGACAACGCTATACTGATGCGTTTTGGGAAAGTATTCCAGCAAACCTATACCCGTTTCCTCGATCTTCAAAAAGCAGAAGCACAGGCAAGGGAAGCAAAAATAGAAGCTGCGCTGGAACGCACCCGTACGCAAAGCATGATCATGCAGCATTCGAATGAGCTGGGTGATAGCTTACGGGTCTTTCATGAACAGGTGTTATTGCTTAATATTCCATCAGCATTTTCATTTTTATGGTTACCTGATGAGAAAAATGACCGCCATGCCTTTTGGGCTGCCTGGAAAGAACAGGAAAATGGCTCAGCCGTTTTTAAAACCAAGGCCATTAATTACCCGCTGGACAGGAATGAACCTGCCACCGCACAATGCCTTGTTGACTGGAAAAGCAATGAAGCTGTCTATTCATACCTGGTTCCACCTGCTGCTGTTGAAAATTATTTTGCTGTTTGGCAGGAGCTGATCGATGGTGTTGACCACCTCAAACCTTCCTATTTCTCCGGTGGTCTGCATTATGTGGAAGCTTTTATGAAATATGGCTGTTTTGGTGTAATGGTGGTAAACGATCTAAGCGACGATGAAAAAAAGATCCTTGGCCGCTTTGCCATTGAATTTGAAAGAACTTATACCCGTTTCCTCGACCTGCAAAAAGCAGAGGCACAGGCAAAGGAGGCGCTGATAGAAACGGCAATGGAAAGAGTGCGCAGCCGTTCTATGGGTATGCAGAAAAGCGATGAGCTTGCCGAAACCGCTTATGTGCTGTTCCAGCAACTGGAACTACTGGGCGAAGACCCTGACCAGCTCGGTATTGGCATCCTCAATGAAAAAGAAGCCGTGTTGGAATTATGGACCACGATCAATGGAAAGATCAGGGAAAAAGCGGTCACCGTTTCTTTGGATGAACCCATCGTGATGCAGAAGTATTATGCTGGCTGGAAGGAAGAGAAAAAAACATTGGTCATTGATATCAGTGGAGAAGAGCTGGAACAATATAATAACTACAGGAAAAGTTTGAACACTGTAAATATAGAAACGGGCAAAACAAAAGACCGGCGTGTCATCAGCATTGCTTATTTTTCCAAAGGCGCTATTTCATTAGCCACTGCTGCCCCAAGGCCGGCAGAGACCTTGCAGTTACTCGAAAGATTTGCTAATGTATTCGATCTTACCTATACCCGCTTCCTCGACCTTCAAAGAGCCGAAGCACAGGCAAGGGAAGCACAGATAGAATTAGGCCTGGAAAGGGTGAGGGCAAGAGCCATGGCGATGCAAAGATCAGATGAGTTAAAAGAATTGATCGGTACCGTATTCACTGAATTAACGAAACTCGATCTTGTGCTTACCCGCTGCCTCATAATGATCTTTGATCAGGTATCAAAGGACTCTACCTGGTGGATGGCTAATTCTGAAGCGCCAAATGACCCGACAGGTTTGGTTGTACAGCACCACGAACTTCCTCCTTACCAGGCTTACCTCAAAGGATGGCAGGATCGGAATTTGAGATCACAATACATACTGGAGGGTGAAGATAAAAAGCAATGGGATGATTTTTTATTTGCTGAAACGGGGCTTTCCCGTTTGCCGGATTTCGTGATAGCAGGTATGAAAGCACCCGGCAAGGTATATCTGAATGCGTCATTTAATAGTTTCGGAAATCTTACACTGGCAACGCTTGAACCACTATCAGAAGAGCATTTTGATATCCTGTTGCGTTTTGCCAAAGTGTTTGATCTGACCTATACCCGTTTCAATGATCTGCAAAAAGCAGAAGCACAAACAAGGGAAGCACATATTGATGCAGCACTGGAGAGAGTAAGAGCACAGACCATGGCTATGCACAACAGTGAAGATGTAAGTAGCGCCATTGAAACACTTTTTAAACAAATAGAATTATTAGGTATCGAGATAAGGCGTTGCGGCATAGCCATAGTAAATGAGAATAAAACCATGGAGGTATGGAGTGTAACTATGGGTATAGATGGCAAGGCTGTAAAAGCTACCGGCGATTTTGATATGAGCATTCATCCTTTATGGATGCTGTTTTACGAAGCATGGAAGAAACGATCGCCTTTTTTACACTACTACTTAACCGGCAGGGAAAAAAATGATTATTTACAAATACTGAACAACACAGCTGGTTACCTGGCACAACCGCTGGTGGAAATGCCTGATATGCATTTTCAGTCCTACCATTTTAATGAAGGGGCTATTTGGACCTTCTCCATTAATATCCATACAGAGGAAAACAAGCAGTTGATGAACAGGTTTACTAACGTGTTTTCCCAAACTTTCCGCCGCTACCAGGATTTACAAAAAGCAGAAGCACAGGCAAGGGAAGCACAGATCGAAGCTTCCCTGGAAAGAGTCAGGTCCAAAGCAATGGCTATGCAAAAAAGCGAGGACCTTGCAAATGCAGTAGGCATCGTGTTTGAAGAGCTCGATAAGCTCAACCTTGGCATGCTGCGATGTGGGATCGGTATCCTTAACAAAGAAAAAAGATGCGCCCAGGTATGGACAACAACGGTTTCTGAAAATAATACTGTGGTGCTTTCCAGCACAGTGGGATCCGAAGCTTGGAATTCACGTGACTTGAAGTCGCGG
>JADMIO011204604.1_pt1 | contig 85642 bp, 60 predicted proteins | sample 8958161 | NCBI WGS metagenome assembly JADMIO01 (sample SAMN16585339, study PRJNA669376) | soil metagenome | isolation source: Crop rotation soil | place: USA: Cullars Rotation, Alabama | collected 2011 | reverse complement strand
CCGCGACTTCAAGTCACGTGAATTCCAAGCTTCGGATCCCACTGTGCTGGAAAGTGCGATCTCGAAGTGCCCTCCGAAATATTGAGCATCCCTGCGATCTCGCCATGGTTCATTCCTTCGATGGCATACAGGTTGAAAACCGTGCGATACCCGACAGGCAATTGAACGATCAGCCTGAAAATTTCTTCAGCGGATAAATTGTCGAGCGCTTCCTCCTGTAAAGGGATCTCTTCGGCTGTGGCTTCGGTGACAATGGTAAATACATTTTTTGCACGAAGGAACATCAGGCATTCGTTGATCATTATCCTTTTCAGCCATGAATACAGAGCCGCATCGCCCTGGTAAGTGAAGGAAGCAATCTTTGTAAAGAACTTGTAAAAGCCATCCAGCAATAACTCCTCTGCGTCCTGCGGACTTTTAACATATCGTTGGCAGACCAACAACATCTTTTCCGCAAACTGATCGAACAAGCATTTCTGTGCCGCGGTGCTTCCCTGCTTTGCTTCTTTAATCAGTTCTGATATATTCATAGTCAGCAGTCTTGCGCTTTTTATTTATAAATGCAGTTGTGATCGAAAACGTTGCCCGGTAAAACCGGATATTCAAACAAAAATAAAAACTCTATTAATGCTATCCTCTTTGACCGGGATCAATCCGTATCAAATTCTTGCTTAATTTCGTCAACTTTTTAGGAGTGAAATTGTAGTATAATTTTATTTCTCAAAGGAACGATTGCTGTCATTCTGAAAAAGACCTCATGGCCATAGGTCGTAATCTGCACTCTAAATTGTCGTATTAGCACCTTTGGGTGGATTTTATCAAAAAGTAAATTTGTGACTCTGTTTTTTTAAGAGAGCATAAATTATCAGCTTTTGTTATCCAATGTCCTGCATGAATTTACCCGTTCGTTATAAAGAAGCGGACGCCAGGAAAGAAAGTATTACATCACCAACATAGCGCTATGGAGAAAAATTTAAAACACGCCAGGATCTATTTTCAATTGCCAGTTTTCGTGCTAGTTACTGCATTTGTTTTGTATGCCTGCAAATCGAAAACTGTCGATGCAGGTTATCCCCAGATGCCGCCCCAGGAATTGCCTGTCATTACCGTCAGTAGTCTGCCTGCGACCACTTATCAATTTTATACCGCTTCGCTCCAGGGGAGCAGGGATATCGAGATTCGGCCGCAGGTTGATGGCTATATCAATAAGATCTATGTAGATGAAGGCGCATCCGTAAAAAAGGGACAACTGTTATTTAAGATCGACCCTCAGCCCTATGTCGAGCAATTGAATAATGCCAACGCCTTGTACATGGCGGCTAAGGCTTCATTGGAAGATGCTGAGATAAATGTAAACAAACTTGTTCCTCTTGTTCAAAACAATGTGATCTCTGATGTACAGTTGAAGTCTGCACAAGCAGCATTAAATGTTGCAAAGGCAAATGTGGCGCAAACATCGGCGGCTGTGCAATCGGCGCGCATTAATCTTGGCTATACATCCATTACAGCTCCGGCAAGCGGTTATATCGGGAGGATACCTTATAAAACGGGAAGTCTTGTGGGACGGTCAACTCCCGACCCATTGACTGTTCTTTCCGAAACAAAAGATGTTCGTGCGTACTTCTCAATGAGTGAACTGAACTTTCAACAATTCAAGGACCAGTTTCCCGGAAATACGATCGAAGAAAAAATAAAACGAATGCCACCGGTTGAGTTAGTGCTGGCCACAGATACTGTGTATCCGCAAAAAGGAAAAGTAGAATTGGCCGAAGGGCAATTTGATAAAACAACGGGTACTATAAATTTCCGTGCAACATTTCCTAATGCACAAGGTTTGTTGCGTTCGGGTAATACAGGAAAAATAAGAATCGTAAGAGATCTTGGGAATTCACTCGTGATCCCACAGGAAGCAACATTTGAATTGCAGGACAAAATATTTGTTTATGCGCTGGGTGACAGTAATAAGGTAGCGAGCAAGCCGATCAATGTGGTGGGCACGAGTGGTAATTATTATTTGGTTCAGAGTGGAGTCAACCAGGGAGAAAAGATTGTTTACACAGGTCTTGAGAGGTTAAGAGATGGCGCGGTGATACAACCACAACCGATATCGATGGACAGTTTGTTGAAGGCGAAGCCAATGTTGTGATGCCCCTCTAACTCCCCCGGTGGGGAGAACCCAACGCACAGCGTCGCTTTTCGACGTGAACAATATTTGGTCGTTGCATTGAAAATGTCGGGCTGAAGGTGGGAGTTGAAGTGGTAGTTATGAAGTTCATTAAGGAGATGCAGCACCGTCCTTCTCCAAATGGAGAAAGATAAGAGGATGAGGCTCCAGCCCTCGCCGTTAGAAGAGTGCAAGAGTTATAGTTGCTTCGAAAATGTATAATAGAGATATGAAGATGATGTGGTAGTTATGAAGTTCATTAAAGATATGCAGTACCGCTCCCTCTCTGCCGGAGAGGGAGATGGAGGAAGAGGCCAGTGAACCGAACCTTGAAGTGTGCGACGCAACGGACGGTGATAGTAGTACGAAAGCTGGGCCCATAAAGAAATAGAAACACGAATACAGTTGTCATCAAGTGAAACACAATTCACCATTGACAAATTCACAATTGACAAGACAAACCAACTGGCATGATCAAAAGATTTATCGAAAGACCGGTTTTATCTACAGTAGTATCGATCTTACTTCTATTGTTAGGATTAATATCGTTATTCTCTTTACCTATCACTTTGTTCCCTGACATTGCTCCGCCAACAGTGCAGGTGACTGCCAGCTACCCGGGTGCGAATGCCGAAGTTGTAGCAAGAGCTGTTGCAACGCCTATTGAAGAAGCCATTAACGGTGTGGAGAACATGACGTACATGACATCCACATCGAGCAACGATGGCTCAATGGCAATAAATGTTTTTTTTAAAGTAGGAACAAATCCTGATCTCGCTGCGGTGAATGTGCAGAGCCGTGTATCGCGTGCAGTGAGCCAGGTTCCACCTGAAGTATTGCAAGTAGGGATATCAACACAGAAGCAGCAGAACAGCATGATCTTTATTCCCCTTATCTATAGTACCGATGGAAGTTATGATGAAACGTTTATACAGAATTATGTCAAGATCAATATTGTTCCCGAACTGCAACGTATACCGGGAGTGGGCCAGGCATTCGTATTTGGTGCAAAGGATTATTCAATGCGTATCTGGCTGAAGCCCGAACGTTTGACTGCTAACAATCTTTCTCCGCAGGATGTTTTAAATGCGATCAGAGAACAAAATCTTGAAGCTGCTCCCGGACGGTTTGGAGAAAGCAGCACTCAATCTTTTGAATATGTTATCAAGTACAAAGGGAAACTTTCACGGAATGAGGATTATGAAAATATCATTTTGAAATCGGCGCCGGATGGCTCTGTTCTTCGGTTAAAAGATGTTGCCAGGGTTGAATTTGGCTCCTTATCATATGGAATAAATCTTACGGCCCAGGGAAAACCCGGAACGGGTATTGGTATTTTTCAAACCGCGGGTTCAAATGCGAATGATATTTTGATCGAGGCTGAAAGAGTGATGAAAAATGCCGCCGCAAATTTTCCAAAAGGTCTTGCTTACTTTAATATGTACAGTGCAAAGGAATTTTTGGATGAATCGATCTCGCAGGTGGAAGAAACTTTGTTGATCGCCTTTATACTTGTATTTATTGTTGTATTTATTTTTTTACAGGACTTTCGTTCTACGTTGATCCCCGCGATTGCTGTGCCGGTAGCATTGATCGGTACATTTTTCTTCATGACCTTATTTGGTTTTACGATCAATCTTCTCACTTTGTTCGCCCTGGTTCTTGCCATTGGTATCGTGGTTGATGATGCGATCGTGGTGGTTGAAGCAGTTCATTCCAAAATGGAACGAACCGGGTTGCCGGCAAAAGAAGCAACGATCCAGGCGATGAGTGAAATAACGAGCGCCATCATTTCGATCACATTGGTGATGGCGGCCGTATTTGTTCCCGTCGGTTTTATGCAAGGCCCTGCTGGCGTGTTTTATAAACAGTTTGCATTTACTCTTGCTACCGCGATTTTAATTTCTGCATTGAACGCTTTGACCTTGAGTCCCGCATTGTGTGCATTGTTTTTAAAAAATCCTCATACTGAAGAAGGACAAAAAAGAGGAGGATTCGTGAGAAGATTCTTTCGTGGATTTAACGCAGGTTTTCGTGCGACTACATCAAGATACGGTCAGAGTATAAAATACCTGATGCGAAACAAATGGATCGCGATTGCAGCACTGGTTATAATAACCGCAACTACTTTTTGGATGATGAGAACGGCGCCAACTGGTTTTATTCCCACAGAAGACCAGGGCTTCATTGTTTATTCAGCAAATCTGCCGCCGGGTGCATCGATGGACAGGACACAAAAAGTAATGGACAAAATAGATAGCCTTCTCAGCCAGGTGGAAGCCATCGAAAAAAGAGGCGCCGTCACAGGGTTAAACTTTATTGCAAATGCCGCCTCGTCAAACTATGGTGTTGGCTTTATACATATGAAACCACCCGGAAAGAGAGGCCCGGTAAGTAAAGTGGATGATGTGATGGGTGTGATCAATCAAAAACTAACTGCGATAAAGGAAGCGCAAGTTTTCTTGTACCAGTTTCCAACCGTGCAAGGTTTTGGAAACACAAGTGGTTTTGAATTTATCATCCAGGACAGAACAGGTGGCTCGCTGGAGAAATTAGCCAATACCGCATATGGGCTTATGGGTGCATTGATGCAGCGAAAAGAAATTGCCATTGCTTACACCACTTTCACTACAGGCAATCCTCAATACCAGTTGAATATTGATGAAGCAAGAGCAAAGCAACTCGGAGTTTCGATCAGCGATCTGTTGCAAACGTTGCAGGTTTATTACGGAAGTAGTTTTGTTTCCGACTTCAATCGCTTCGGAAAGTTTTATCGTGTTGTGGTGCAGGCGGATATTCCGTATCGTGCAAACCCGCAAACATTGAATGACGTTTATGTAAAAAATAATTTGGGCGAAATGGTGCCCGTGAATACGGTGGTGAATCTTCAAAGAGTGTATGGCCCGGAAACTGTATTTAGAAATAACCTGTTCAACTGTGTTACATTGAATGGACTTCCGAAACCGGGTTACAGTACGGGTGATGCCATCAAAGCCATACAGGAAGTAACCGCGCAGGTTTTACCAAGAGGTTATTCTTATGAGTGGTCGGGACAAACGAGAGAAGAGATCGGTGCCGGTTCACAACAAACATTGATATTTATTCTGAGCCTTGTGTTTGTTTTCTTTCTTCTTGCAGCACAATATGAAAGTTATATTCTTCCGTTTGCTGTCATTCTCTCCGTGCCAACGGGTATACTTGGTGTATTTACATTCATTCAACTAAAAGGCCTTGATAATAATATTTATGTACAAGTTGGTTTGATCATGCTCGTTGGGTTGCTTGCGAAGAACGCGATCTTGATTGTTGAATACGCTATTCAACGAAGAAGAGCGGGAAAAGGTTTAATGGAATCCGCATTGGAAGCTTCGCAACTGCGATTGCGCCCGATATTGATGACGTCATTTGCATTTATTGTTGGGTTACTTCCGCTCACTTGGGCGAAAGGAGGTTCTGCATTGGGTGACCGTTCCATTGGTACCAGTGCATTGGGCGGAATGCTTACCGGTGTATTGCTGGGCGTATTCATCATCCCGGTTCTCTTTGTCATCTTCCAATGGATACAGGAAAAATTCACGGGGCCTCCAAAACAAACCGACGAAGCAGTCAGTCATTTGGCTGAATAGATTTACTAATGAACAAATAAAAGATATGATGATTCAGAAGAAAAAGTATGAGCGATATGCATTGGTAAGAATGTTATCTTTTTTATGGACCGGGCCGCATTGCCACTATCAACTTTCGTTGCGTCGCACTCTTGTGCGCTTTGTTCGCTACCCGGCAGAGTTCATCCTCTCATCCTTCTCAATTTGTAGAAGGACGGTGCTGCATACGTTTAATAAACTTCGTAACTATCAAATCAACAATAGTACTTTTCTCGGCATGTTCAGAAATTGTCTATTGCCTATTGCCTACTGCCTACTGATGTTCTCCTGCAAAGTCGGCAAGGAATACAAACGCCCGGACCTTGAATTACCTCAGCAATTCAACAATGTAAGTTTTGCAGATACCAGTAGTATTGCGGACATCGAATGGAAAAAATTTTTCACTGATCCTGACCTGCAAAACCTGATCTCAAAAGGACTTGCCTATAACCAGGACCTGCTGATCGCAATGAAGAACATGGAGATTGCTCAACAGCGAATGAAGCAGGCCAAGCTTATCTTATTGCCGGATCTGAATGCGCAGATAACAGCTCAAACATTCAACCCATCAAATAATAGTCTGAATGGAATAAGTGCGAATAGTTTTTTGGGAAAGAACCATGTTGAAAACTACCAGGCTGCTGTGAATCTTTCGTGGGAAGTAGATATATGGGGGAAACTGCGGAATCAAAAAGAAGCAACGCTTGCTCAATATCTTCAAACCTATGAAGCGTCGAAAGCTGTACAAACTCAATTGGTAGCTGATATCGCGCAGGGTTACTTCAACCTGGTAATGCTGGATAAACAACTCGACATTGCGAGATCCAATTTGGCGCTGAATGATACTTTCTTTCGTGCGACACAATTGCTTCGTGATGCAGGTCTCGCCAATTCATTAGCAGTAGAAAGAGCCGCATCGCAAAAGCAAACAACCGAATTGTTGATACCACAACTTGAGCAGGATGTTGCGATACAGGAAAATGCGCTACAGGTATTGGCAGGACAATTGCCAGCCCGTGTTTCAAGAAGCGTGGCATTACAGAATTTTGCCGTGCCCGATTACCTTTCTGCAGGTTTGCCGGTATCTATGGTTAGCCGTCGTCCCGATGTTCGTTCCAATGAAATGGCATTGATGGCTGCCAATGCGCAGGTAGGAGTAGCGCAAGCGAACATGTACCCCGCGCTGAACATAACGGCCGGCGCCGGATTTGAATCATTCAAATCAAGTAATTGGTTCAATATTCCCAGCTCGATATTTGGTATTGCCGCGGGCGCAATAGCGCAACCCATATTCCAGCGAAGAAGATTAAAAACAGAATTTGAGGTTGCCAAGTTACAACGTGAGCAAGCGGTGATTCAATTCCGGCAATCAGTGTTAGTGGCTACGGAAGAAGTAAGTAATGCTCTTGTTCAATTGGATAAATTAAAACAACAGAAAAACATTTCAGTGGCACAGACCGATACATTACGGCTAGCTGTTGATAACGCAAAACTTTTATACAAAGCCGATCTGGCAAATTATCTCGAAGTGATCACTGCGCAAACAGCTCGTTTGCAATCCGAACTTTATCTCGCTTCTGTTCAGCGCCAGGAATTGGCGGCTATGGTTGAGTTGTACCGTTCGTTGGGAGGAGGGTGGAAATAAAATATACCCGTCGTTTTAATACCCTTTCCCGATGAGTCTCACCTAACACAGTTGCGTGCTAACCAGTGGGTTCATTGGACTCATCGCTATTAAATCTTTCCATCTTAGACAAGTAAATAAGAATTCTCTAACGTTTCTTGAGCGTTTTCCCGATGAGTCCACGGCATAAATGCTATGTCTTGCGTGAGACTCATCGGGAAGAAAGTGTGACACTTAGAATCGTATGAAACAACTAAAATCAAACCGGCGGAGGTTTCTCTGCAAGAAATACAATTAATCAGCCGTTGGCGGATCGGATTTCACTGCTTGCTCGATTGAACCCTGCCAAATCTGTTAGTTGTGCACCTGTCATAACAACGTTGGCGATGATCTGATTTGATGTGATCACGAGATCCCTGATCTCGCAATTTACCGGTAGGTTTGTTTTTCCTGTTTTCCGAGCCTCACTAAAATAGGCTTCAATTAATTGATTGAGGAGATCGATTGTGCTTCCCATTTTTTAAAAGTTTGCAATGCTTGACAACTTTCAATTGTTGTAATTATTTCTAAATCTATCCCCCGGCAATGCACGTCGCAAGGGTTTTTGAGTGTCGTGCGTGTTTCTTGAGTGAATGGGCGAGACAATCATACCTCTTTCTCTCCCGATGAGTCTCACCAGAGATCGCTGCCTGCTAACCAGTGGCTTCATGGACTCATCGCTACTCATTTCTCCCATATCACGACAAGTAAATAACCGGGCTACCCTTCAAAGTTGTGAGAAACAATTTCTTTACTTTTTCATGTTGAAGCTCGATTGCAGACTGCGCAATCGTTCCAATCCATCTTAGCTGTTCCTTATGACGCGAATTGGTGAGAGAATATTTTGAAAAAAATATTACTTCTACCCGCTTATTTTTTTCCATCTCGATTTTATTTTAATTACGTGACAGTTTAATAAGTTAATCGCCTGTAGTTGCGTAAAGGTTTCTGTTAATGGCCGGTTTAAGATTTTTCTAACGTTTCTGCGGTACTTTTATCCCTTTGTATATTTACCTGCATTGTTCATCCCGCCACTTACACAGTTAATCGATTTTCCCTTTTTGACCCGTAAAACCAGCGCATAAAAAATTTATCTTAACCTTTTTATGCGGAGAGAGATAATGACTTGCTTGCTTTTTTTATCACTGTTTGTTGCAATCTCGAAAGCGCAGGTTGCCGTACATACAGCCCCGGGTTTGAACTCCGATCAGAAAGAAAAATTGTTCTTCGCACCAACCTTTAAACCGTTTGTAAACATATTTATTGGGTATTGTTATCCCAATGTGGATCAGAATTACCTGCCGCGATATGAGAAGATGTATCATAAGGATATTTCACAAACCGGTCCTTTAATGGCGGCAATCGATTATCAATTCAGCAAAAAAACAAGCATCGGCCTTGTAATAACACGGGGCATTGTCAGTGCTTCATACTATGATTCGTTATCGTCAACTCAAGAAAAGTTCACTGCTAAGTTTTATAATTGGAGTTGCATGCTCGATGTAGTGAGATACATCCTGGTGAGTCAAAAGATTTTTCCTTATATCAGGACAGCTATCGGCGTCAATTCGTGGAACCAGGACTATACAGCGATCGATGGAAGCAAAGCATCTGTAAAGCCAGTGATTTTGCCACGCGTTGCATACCAGGCAGGCATCGGTGCAATATTCATTGTGCTGAGAAATACCTCAGTTTTCATTGAAGGAGGCTATGGAAAATACGTCTTTGATGCAGGTCTATCGGTGAAATTATAGGTCATAATTACATCATCCCACTCCTTTCCCGATGAGTCTCACCAGCGGCCTTTGCGTCTTAGCCTGTGGACTCATGGACTCATCGGTACACCAGCAGTGAAATAAGATTAACTTCATGTGTATAGTAATCATGATGAACAAAAGACCTGCATTCGATAAAATATTTCAACAAGCTGTATCGGCCATTGATGTCGGCGATGAAGAAGCATTAACGCTGTTACTAGACGATCATCCGGAGCTTGCAACAGAACGACTCCATTCTCCCGGCAAGTGGCTCACAAGTGTAATAAGGGATGCACTAAAAAATTTTTTTAAGGATCCTTATTTGCTTTGGTTTGTTTCAGAAGATGCTGTGAGAAATGGTAAGCTGCCAAAGAATATTACAAGGATCGCTTCCATCATTATACAAAAAGCAAGATCACAAAATGCAGCTAACCTGCAGGACCAGCTCGATTATGCATTGAGGTTAGTTGCCTGGTCGAAAGTAGCTCGTGATTGCGGAGTGCAGATCGAACTTCTCGATGTATTGATCGATTCGGGCGCCACTATCAATGCAGTAAGTACCGATGCACTGGTCAATGGCAACTTTGATGCTGCCAGGCACTTAATCAAACGAGGTGGAAAATTGACATTGCCTGCAGCGCTTTGTTTGGAAAAATGGGAGGAGGCAGACCGGCTTGCCGTGAATGCAACCGATGATGAAAAACAATTCAGCCTTGTTCTTACGGCCCTAAACGGAAAAGCAGAGGCTGTTGCAAGGGCAATTGGCTACGGTGCAGATGCTAACAAACCAAGCAATCATCTTTATTCGCACGGCAGACCGCTTCATCATGCAGTGTGGTCCGGTTCGTTGGATACTGTAAAGATTTTGATCAATGCTGGTGCGGATCTCCATGCGACTGATACGGCCTGGAAGGGCACACCGCTGGGCTGGGCAGAGTATGGAAATAAAAAAGAAATAGTTGAGTATTTGAAAGGTCTCGATGACCGACCGAAATAGGCTCACAGATTACACAGATTTTCACTGACAAGTTGTAATAATCTGTGCCAGTCTGTGGAATCAGTGAGATAACCTTTCACTTCCCAGCGTACCTTTAAGTATCAAGTTTATGCCAATGAAATATGATGAAGAAAAGCTAAAGGTGAATGTCGAATTACATCACCTTGAACTGGAAGTAGAAGGAAGTACTGCTTTTATAGACTACAAACTCGATGGCAATTTTCTCGTTCTTATCCATACAGAAGTTCCTCCCGCCCTCGAAGGAAAGGGTGCAGGCAGCGCTATTGTGCAAAAGGCATTTCAGTATGCAAAAGACAATCACTATAAAATTGTTCCTCTTTGTCCTTTTGTACAGTCTTATCTGAAGCGACACAAAGAATGGGATGATATAATAGCGTCCGATGAAGAAAGATATGGTCACAAACATTAGATAAGTTTATGCTCGATATTGTCATTGAAGCCCGCAATGCGGCCATCAGCGAAACGGTAAAAGTGAAACGCATTCTTCCGTTTCGTCTTAGAAGGATGGTGGGTCCGTTTATTTTTATGGATCATGCAGGCCCTATCGGGGAGATCCCGGCGAATCCTTCAACACTGGATGTATTACCACATCCTCATATTGGGCTTTCCACTGTGAGTTATGTTTTCGCAGGTAAGGTAACGCATCGCGATAGTTTAGGAGTGGAGCAAGTTATTCGTCCCGGCGAAGTAAACTGGATGACTGCGGGAAGAGGTATTGCCCATTCAGAAAGATTCGAGGACCCTTCAGCTTTAGCAGGTGGCCTTGAAATGATACAAACATGGGTAGCTCTCCCTGAAAAAGATGAAGAAGCGGCTCCGTCATTCAACAATTATAAACCGGAAGAACTTCCCATATTTACAGAGAAAGGAGTATGGATGCGATTGATAGCGGGCGACGCGTATGGATTGCGCAATGATGTAAAAACAAGATCACCACTTTTTTATTTGCATGTTGTATTACAGCAAGGCGCATCATTCGGGCTTCCGAAGGAACATTCGGAACGCGGTCTCTACATTGTAAAGGGAAGTGTCGAAGTATCCGGTAATGTTTATCATGCAGAACAAATGCTTGTGTTTACAACGGGTGTGGACCCTTTGATATACGCAAAAGAGGATACAACCCTCATGCTCCTCGGAGGTGAACCCATTAGGCGAACGCTTTATCTGGTGGAATTTTGTTTCCAGTCGCAAAGAGCGAATTGAACAAGCAAAGGAGGATTGGAAACAAGGCAGGATCATATTGCCTCCGAATGACAATAAAGAATTTATTCCACTGCCTGATGACAAGTCAAAGCCGGCGGGAGGTGCGCCGAAACCGGAACCGCTTTCGTAATGAAAAATGAATGATGAGTAATGAGTGAGGGACGATGAGTGATGAAGAATGAAAGTAAAATGAGGTCCGATTACTGATTACTCACTATTCATTATTCAACTTTCTCCCTACCTTCCATTTTGTAGATTTTACAAAATAGAGTTCTCTCACTAAAATTTGCCAATATGAGATCATCGAGAAGGGATTTTATAAAAAAATCATCTATGGGTCTTGCTGCTGCGGGGATCGCTTCAGTAATGCCATCAATTCTCAAAGCCAATACGCCAAAAAAAGAAATGCCTTTTAAGTTGGCCTTGTCACAGTTTTCGCTCGCCAGCCAATTCTGGACAAAACAATTGGACCCGCTTGATTTTCCAAAGAAAACCATTACTACGTTTGGCATACCAGGCCTTGATTATTGCTCCATGTTTTTCGCGGACAAAGCAAAAGATGCAACATTTTTAAATGAACTTAAGAAGCGTGCCCTGGATAATGGTTGTTATAACCTTCGCATCATGATCGATGGCGAGGGTGTTTTGGGTGATCTCAATAAAGATGTAAGAACAAAAGCTGTCGGGAATCATTACAAGTGGATTGATGCGGCTGCAACGCTTGGTTGCCCAATGATCCGTGTAAATGTGGAAGGTGATGGTGACCCTAAAGAGGTGTCAAAAGCAGCTAAAGAAAGTTTAAATGCTCTAATTGACTACGGAAAGAAATCCAACGTTGATGTGATCGTTGAAAATCATGTTGGCATTTCCTGTAATGGCGAATGGCTTGCGAGCCTGATGAAAGAAATGAATAATTCCCACTGTGGTACGCTTGCAGACTTTGGTAATTTTTGTGTTAACCGGACAAAACCGCCCACCAATGATATTGCCGGGTGGATGCAGACAAAATGCGTAGAAGAATACGATCGTTATAAGGGCATTAAGGAATTGATGCCGTTTGCAAAGGGAGTTCATGCGAAAACACATGTGTTTGACGCAAACGGTAACGATACTGAAACTGATTTTTCAAAGATGTTTTCTATCATTAAAGATTCTGGTTTTACAGGTTGGGTAAGTGTTGAATACGAAGGCGGCGTGATAAAAATGTACGCCAGGGATGATAAATACCTCGATGACGATGCAGGCGTGCTAGCTACAAAAAAGCTGATCGAGAAAGTGGCAGCGGTTTAAAGCTTTGAGTTTTTAGCTGCGAGCTATGAGGGTCCTACTCGAAGCTCAAAATGTTTAATTTTTCTATGATACAAGCTTCTGTATTTCATGGCGTCGCCTGTTGCGTCGCAATCACTTTATCGTTCCGAACATTATTCAGCCAATTTCGCAGCCAAAGCTTTTGCTCTTTCTAGTAAGCGAGGCTCACCAAGTTTTTTGGTGAATTTCGCAAAGGTCGAAGTAGGACCTTGCCATCTGAGTTCTTCCACATCATCAAACAGGGGCGCATCTGTTCGTAAAGTGGCGAGACGTTTAAACAGCAAAGCTTGTTCCCGTTGTTCATCAAGTATATTCTTCGGAAATCGTTCTATCTGGCCGTACTGGTTAAGAAGTTTTGCTGCGCTGATCTTACCGATGCCAGGAATGCCAGGATAACCATCTGCACTATCACCAACGAGCGCAAGAAAATCAGGAACTAATTTTGGCTCAACACCAAACTTTTTCTTTACCTCATTTGCATCACGGATCGCTCCGGCTCTGCGATCGATCTGGACGATACGGTCTCCCCGAACACACTGCGCAAGGTCTTTATCAGGCGTCCAAATACAAATTTTTTTAACCCGACGATCGGCCGCAGCAAGATGTGCCGCAGAAGCTAATCCATCATCAGCTTCCAACTCTATCATCGGCCAAACCACGATACCCATTGCCGCCAATGCTTCTTCAGTGGGATGAAATTGGGCGAATAATACCGGGTCAATGCCATCGCCTGTTTTATAGTCATCCCAGAGTTCATTGCGAAATGATTCGATCACATGATCTGTTGCCACACCTATATGAGTGGCGCCTTCCTCGATCATTTGCAACACTCCATTAAGAACACCTACAGTGGCGCCAAATGGTTTGTCCTTGCCCTTGTTAAAACTGCGCAGGCCATAGAAGTGGCGGAATAACTCGTAAGTACCGTCAATGAGATGGACGATCATTGCTTTACAAATTTTTGAATCCCTGTAATGCTCCCATGTTCTAACTAAGTATGGTAAATGAGTTAATTTTAAGTAAACTAATAAGTCATTTTGAGATATTATATTACGTTACAAGCAAAACTTTTTATCAGGGCCTTAAAAAACTATAATGAAAATTCCTCTGCTACTCTTATATTTTCATTTCTGGCATTCGTTTTTCTTTCCATCATTTTTTTAGATAAGGTACCTTACGGACCATACCTGTACCTATTTCTTGACATTGTAATTATTTTTTCGTTAGGAGGCAAAATACGAAATCAATTTTTGTCTTCAATTTTTTTAAGAAAGAGATATATTATCCTGAGGGCTGCAGAAAATTTCCTGGCTGCATTTCCATTTATGACCTTCCTGCTTTGTAAAAAACAATATTGGCTTGTTGTTATCAATATTGCCCTTTGTTTGTTGTTGTCATTCTGTAATAAAATTGACCTCACCTCCAATTTACCCGTACCAACGCCTTTTTCAAGAAAACCGTATGAGTTTACAGCCGGGTTTAGAAGAACATTCTGGTTAATAATAATTGTTTATTGCTCGGCCGTGTATTCTATCGTTCATCACGATTTTATTTTAGGCTTGGGTAGCTTGTTGTGTGTTTTTATAATTTGTATGACGTTTTATTCGCATCTTGACCCCATTTTTTATGTGTGGATACATGCTCAACCGGCCAGGACCTTTTTGAGAAGAAAAATAACAACAGCCATCTTTTATAGTTTATTTCTTAGCATGCCAATTGCTTTTCTTCTGATGATATTTTATCCGCGCAACATTGCGGTCATTCTGATGGTTTTATTTATAGGTTTGACATACTTAACACTAAGTGTGCTTTATGTATATGTATGTTTTCCAGTTAAAACGACGCGATCACAAAACCTGCAATATGCGGCTGGAATTTTTATTCCTCCTCTGCTGCTACTCATAATTCCAAATTTTTATTTTCAGGCTGTCAGAAGATTAAAAGACTATTTGTTATGCTAAATGTTATATCGCTATCAAAATGGTACGGATCTAGTCAGGTACTCAGTGACATTAGTTTATCTTTTAAAAGAGGAGAGATTCATGGAATAATCGGGGCTAACGGGGCCGGTAAAACAACTTTATTCAAATGTATTTGTGGATTAGAATCATTCGGCGGAAAACTCGAGTACGATGGAGGTATTATAAAGAATGAAACCGGCTATTTGCCTGCAGAACCTTACTTTCTTTCAAATATGTCCGGCTATGAATATTTACAACTCCTCTGTAATGCAAGGGACATAAAGGTTAAGGACCTCAATTCGCTTAATCTTTTTGATCTACCTCTTTCTAAGTATGCGGAAACATATTCTACCGGTATGCAAAAACAGCTGGCGATCACGGGTATACTTGTTCAAAAAAATGAGATTTTTATTTTAGACGAACCTTTTAATGGTATAGATATTTCAAGCAGCTTTCTGATCAAGGAAATCTTGATCAGGTTAAAACGATCAAACAAACATGTTATCATATCTTCTCATATCCTTTCCTCATTGGAAGAATCTTGTGACTATCTGCACTATTTAAAGGAGGGCAGAACAGTAAAGAGTGTTCCAAAAGGTCAGGATATCGGGGTCGAAATGCGAGACAGTGACAAAGCGTTATCAATTCTTGATTCTCTCATATGAAGCCTAATATCCAATTCCTCTCGCCATTGCAGTTGCTAAAAAAACAATAATTATGAGGAGACCCAATTCAATTTGGCTGAGGCGTGACAATAACGGCGCTGATGAAAGATCAATGGTTTCATTTTTACGTCTTTTGCCTCGCCATTTTATGAAAGTGATCATTGGTTTTATTTCAATAATGAAAACAAGGAGAAAGAAAGCCATCTTCGCAATGAAAGTGTTACTATGCAAATAATAATCGCTTCCTTTCGCAAGACCTCCAAAAGCCCGCCACAATCCTGTTGCGATCCAAAGCAAGGCAGCTAGGCCCCAAAGATTATCGGCTCTAAAAACTTCATTCAATCCCGAAATATCTTTTAGTTTTTTTAATGCGTTGGCACGTGACCAGATGGCGTAAAACCCAAGGCCGAAAGTAAGAAGATGAAGTGTTGCAAGAAGGTATGAAAGATTCATTCTTTATTGTTCATTGAAAACGCGGTAAACATACAGAAAGTTTTCTGATCGATTTTGCAATCGCAGGAAGTTCTCACTGACTACACTGATTTTCACAGAATGGGTTTTTTAAAAAAAATCTGTGTTAGTCCGTGAAATCTGTAAGAAAAAGCGGCCATAGCAGCGAGCCGTGTATTCACCTAACAATTTCTTCATATTCCCCTAATGATTGATTAAAACAATTGGCGTCTCTTTAGTGATCGATTAGTTTCTTTTGGAAGCGATCAATAATTGAATATATGGGCAACTCGCATAGTTAATAGTATAGCAATTGAAGACAAGTCTGACAGGAGATTAACTAATGCCAGTTGTTACGCCGGGTCATAAAACCCGGCTTTTTGTTGTTCCAGTAATGGTAGTAACTCCAGCAGGTTGTCAATGATGGTATGCGGGTTGGCTGTTTGAAGTTGTTCGCGGGTATGTGCCCCTGTTGTGATTCCGATGCTCATTTTGCATCCTGCTTGTTCACCCTCTTCGATATCAATGATCGAATCTCCAACCTTTACCACTTCGTTGCCTTCGTTCACACGAAATTGTTTCATTGCTAATAGTATCATGTCCGGTTGCGGACGGTTGTTTTGTACATCGGTAGCAGTTACCAGGCCATCGTAGTCGATCCCTTTTTTCCATCCTAATTTTTTAATAAGCATTTCGGCAGTTTCCATATTATAGCCGGTATTCAGGATGACAAGGATATTCCGCTTTTTCAATTCATGAAATAATTCCACGGCATTGTTCTGCGGAAAGATCTCCATTGTTTCATATGCCTTTCCCAATTGCGCAATAAAGCTCTTATAGATTTCGCTCGCTAACTCATTGTCATTGATCTGAAGATCTTCTGCCAGGATGCTTTTGATGGCCTGTAATTTTTCTTTTCCTGCTCCTTCTTTTAACACTTGTTCCAATGTAAGATCGTAGCCCTTCTCATTGATCGCTTTCTGCAGTGTTTTATACACAACATTATTTTCATTTACCGTAGTACCTGCCATATCAAAAACAACCATTTTAATCATCTTGATTATTTTATTGTTTACTGAATATCCTGAAACAAGCTACCGTTGCAATGTAAAAAAGGAGTTAAGGCAATTTTACGCTATTGTTAATTGAAAGGCTGTTAAAGCGATCGATTCCAAACGGGTTCTTCATTGATTGTAAAACAGGCAAGGCACAATATTTCTCAAAGGAAGCACAGAAATAGAAAATATCATAAATTTAAGTAAATACCCGCCATGGCTAACAGTTCCACCGACCCGATCACTTTGCTTAAGCTTGAACAGTACTTCGTTTAATCCTGCCCGCCACCTTTAAAACATAATAACTATGTCTAATCGGGCAGACTTCCGCCTAGTGACTGAAGTAAAGTTTCAAAATGTTAATTCGGAGTTTCGAAACTATGGTGTAATGTTCAATCCTTCGTCCTCTAAATCGAGATTGGGAATCGTTGATTCAGGAAAACGATATGAGATAAGATTGACTAAGGACGGAAACGCAGAATATTTTGAGAATGGTGAGTGGAAAACAATTGTTCCTCTTGAAGACAATATCCTCCACCATGCTCGTTTCTTGTCGTTCAATAAGCGAAGAAAAGGGGAGGAGCAGTTCGATGTAAAGTTTGATATGATTGCAGTGGGGCGTGGACGGGTGGTTGCAAAGAGAAAAGATACTGATCAGATTTATCACCTTGTCATGGATGAACTGTTCAGGACTTACGAACAAAAAATTATTTCGCTCTCAAATGACGAAGAACCAGGTGAAGATCCTGCCGTACCCGGAGCTTATTTTAAACTCGATCCTGAGTTTTTTAAAATCACGGAACACTCACCCACTATCCCGGAGACATTAAAAAGAAATTATCATCAGCATCCGGCTAGTCTTCGATTTAAAGTATTTGAGGAGTTGTTGAAAACAAAAAAACTGGACGCAACGATCATTACTCAAAAGCCCAGGGAATGGCATCTGATTGATGCCCGCTCACCTTTAGCAATAACGGCTCCGGAAGATCTTAAAATTAGCGAGAAAGATTTTATAGATGTATTTGATGAAGACCGCCTTAATAAAATTATTTATACAGCTTATCTGCAAAACAAAGAAGAGGCCACTCTTTCCATATACAAAACAGTTTATGATGCTCTTAGAAGGTCAGTCAATGATTTTTGGGACATAACCGGCGTTTCAGGACTTTCTTCCCGTATCAGGAGATTTTTAAGAGATCTAATTGGAAGGCAAGCGTTGGATGCCCTCGATGAAATCGTCAATGTGCCCCGACGAATAGCGAGATTTGTCGGCGGTTGGATAAAGGATCATATAATAGTGCCCCTTATCGATTTCGTTGGTGATAGAATATTTAAAGAGATTTCTAAGTCACTGGCAAGGGAAACGGCTAGACAAATAAGAGCTGAAGGATTTGGCGCACTGATCCTCCCTGCAAATTTCTTCACTCTTTTTTTATTAGATAAATTAAGGGGCAATCCTGGTAACAGGCCCATAGATACAAGGAATGGATTTATCTCTGTTCACCCCAGGAAAGTAATGGCGGTACTTGATTCCTTAATAAAAAGTAATGCTGATCTGGATAAGGGAATTGAAATATTGATGAGACGAGCAAGGAAGAGATATTTCGAGACCACCTTTGGAATTTCTGATGATATTACTTTGTCAACTTTAATTTCTTCGCCCAACAGACCTGCTCCTACATTGCCGGTTTATTTACATACAAAATTTGAGGAACGAAATGGCGATGCTGAAAAACGCAGGTATGCTGTTGCTTTTACAAAAATTTTGGACCTCGGTGTAGGTTACAGTCATTGGTCCGAGCACTGGCAATTGCATTTTGGTGGTGAAATGCACTCATTGCTTGCAACTCGGCCGATCGCTCAGCAGGAGCAATACAACCTGATCCAGTACCGGTTTTTAAATGGGCCTGTTAAAGATGGAGATGCATTTAATGATGGAACCTGTAATTTTTATATGCTGGTGAAATTAAAAGAAAGTGATCAGGAAGCGGATGTACCTTTCATCGCTCGTAAAAAACCTCATCTTCAAAAACAAAAATATGCTATACTGTGGATCGATGAACAGACCTATTTCACCCAACGGTGGCGACTGGCTCATCCTACCCAGGATATACTCGGAGATCTTTTTTCCGTGGGCCGGGCGATAAAAGACAATCCTGAATATTTTCAATTTGACCAGCAAAAATTCTGGCAACCATTCACCGATGATCTGATAAATGATGACAGCCGGATGGTTGTAAAAAGGCAAATCATTTTACTCACCGGTCGAAATAAAGCCGTACACGAAATTTATTCCATTTGCTTCAATTATGGCGTTTGTGATCATTCATGGAGATGGCGCCATTATCCAAAAAATACTTTTGCAAAAGTTTTAGACGAACCGCATTTAATAGCTAACTCACATGGACTGCCAATGCCCGACAATGAAATTCTATCTGACATAAATTATGATGGGCAGGTGTTTGTAAATGCAATTGAGTTAAGAGATGATACCACCATAGTTCTAAAAGGTTTTAAATTTTTTGATAATAACGGAAACCGTTCATGTGAACCAGGAAGATGGTATCAAAAATATTTGCCGGCGGATTTCAGGCATGTACCGAATAAGATGAATTTGATTTCTGGCCGGAAGCCGGATAGGGGTTTTGATTTTGAGTGGCAATTTGTTTCAGAGAAAGCGTACCAGCTAATGGATCAATTTTATGGTTTTGGCATTTACGAGGAGGAAACCAGTTCGCGCTGCCAATATTACGAGGTTGATATTTTAGAACCCGATAAAGGACGTGAGCAACCTGCTCAGCAACAAATTGAGGATACAACCTGGTGCAATGATAGTTCGAAAGGAACAACTCATTTGTTTTTTAATACCATCAACTTTAACTGGAATATTGAAAAAGATGATGATGGATATATTCCCCTTAGAAACCTGATCAAAGACAAAAGGTTTGACAAGACATTATCCATGTATGAGTCGACAACAAGGTTTAAGATACTAGAGCGAAAACCTTTCGGCTATATCGCAATCTTTTATGATAAAAGAGACGATGAGTTGCAACCCGCCAGTCATTTGCCGCAAGCGGTTACTTTGTACAGAGAGACAAAAGAATACAAAAAGCCATTGCGAAAGAAGGGCTTTGATCAGGACAGTAGCGAAAAAGAAGATACAACGAGGAAGGAATTACATCTGAAGGTTCTCTTTAAATCTAATATACGATCGAATTTTCCTCCTATTATTACAAAGGCGGTCATAAAAAAAGAGATAACATCAAACGGACCGTTTTTAAAAGTCTCTTTCTGGACTCCTCAAACTGAGGAACAAGTAAATCAAAATATTTGGCAGATCACATTGGGCGCGTTGGACACGAGCGGTCTGCCGGATGTCTTGTTCAAAGTGGAGAGATTTGGAAACTTTACAAGAACATCAATCCCTTCAAAGCCGCTACCTTTTGAATACGAAGGCGATTTAGGCGACGATTACAGGTACGATTACTTCTGCCCTTTGCCGGCTAATAGTGTGCTTGAACAAAAAGTAAACCTGTATTGCACTGAGAAAGGAAGTATTGACTTTGGAACAAGTCTTTGGTTCGAAGATGTAATTGGCCACAAAGCTTGTTCGCAAAAATTGGTTTTTGAATAGGAGGGTAGGACGCAAATAAAAATACCTTTCACTTGTCAGAGTCATTGCTGGTTCATTCTTTATAAATAATTTTATCTGAAAAAAATTTCCAGCTTGAGTTGACTTCCGTAACTAAATTAATCCTAGGACCAGTCATAGGCGTTCGTTACAATCATCAATAAAAAGCAGTCTGTAATAATGAAAGAAATAGAATTGAGCTATAAGAAATTATTGGAACCGTCAGATGACCTGGTTTCCGAGATCGCCGAACTCAAAGGTGATATTCTTATCCTCGGTGCAGGTGGAAAGATGGGTCCGGCTCTCGCAAGACTTGCCAAACAGGCGGTAGACAAAGCGGGAGTGAATAAAAAAATTATAGGGGTTGCCCGGTTTTCAGAGGAAGGTTTGAAAGAGGAGTTAAACAATGACGGCATTGAAACTATTTGTGCAGATCTATTGGAAGACGACCAGTTGCAGGCTTTGCCAGATGTTAAGAATGTTCTTTACCTGGCGGGAACGAAGTTTGGAACTACAGGCAAGGAATCTTTTACGTGGGCGATGAATTCTTATTTGCCGGGGCGTGTTGCGCAGAAATTTAAAAATTCACGTATTGTGGTTTTTTCGACTGGTAACGTTTATCCTTTAACACCTGTATCAATGGGAGGGGCCGATGAAGTATTAACTCCGCAGCCTGTTGGGGAATATGCTCAATCATGTTTGGGGAGAGAACGTTTGTTTCAGTATTATTCTTTAAAAAACAATACCCCAATTCTTATTTATCGGCTTAATTATGCAAATGACGTAACATACGGTGTGTTGCTTGAAATCGCGCGGTCAGTTAAAGAAAAACGTGCACTGGATCTAAGCATGGGTCATGTGAATGTAATATGGCAGGGTGATGCCAATGAGATGGCCCTAAGAGCGCTTCGCTATTGTTCAGTGCCTTCAAAAGTTCTAAACATCGCCGGGCCGGAGACAATATCTGTGAGGTGGCTTGCAAAAGAGTTTGGAAAACTTTTAGGAGAGACACCGCAGTTCATGAATCATGAACAGGATACAGCATTGTTAAGCAATGCCGCGGAATCGTACAAGCTCTTCGGTTATCCGAAAATGTCTCTCAAAAAAATGATGGAATTGATTGTTGACTGGCTCAATGAAGGCGGAAAGATCATTAATAAACCCACCCATTTCCAGGAAAGAACAGGTCAATTTTAATTACGCAATGGAACAGGCATTAAATAAAGAGATAAGGGAATTGCTTCATAATGGTACTGTTATTCCTGCTCATCCATTGGTTCTGGATGAAAACCGTACACTCGATGAAGAACGTCAGCGAAGGCTTACACGTTACTACATAGCAGCAGGTGCCGGCGGCGTTGCCGTGGGTGTTCATACTACGCAATTTGAGATCAGGAAGCCTGAAATAAATCTTCTGGAAACTGTTTTGAGATTAGCTACTGAAGAAATTGATAGTGCAGAATTAACTTATCCGTTTATAAAAGTTGCCGGTATCGTTGGTCCTGCGCCCAATGCATTAAAGGAAGCAGAATTGGCGGTTAAGTATGGTTACAATCTTGGCCTTGTAAGCCTCGGCGGACTTAACAATTATTCAGAAACAGACCTTATCAAGCATGTTCGTAAAGTATCAGAGACAATTCCTGTATTCGGATTTTACCTGCAACCGGCTGTTGGAGGACAAATTTTAAGCTATAATTTCTGGAAACAGTTTGTTGAAATACCAAATGTTCATGCAATAAAAGTGGCAGCTTTTAACAGGTATCAAACACTTGATGTGGTACGGGCAGTTTGCAATTCAAAAAGACGGGATCAAATTGCTCTCTATACCGGCAATGATGACAACATAGTTGCTGACCTGCTGACACCTTATCGGTTTAACGTAAATGGTGCGCCAGTGGAAAAAAGATTTGTTGGAGGTCTTTTAGGTCACTGGGCGGTGTGGACAAAAAAAGCAGCGGAACTTTTGGTTGCAATCAAAGAATGTCTTGCCAATGACTGTGAAGGAATGGATGATCTATTGGCGAAGGGCATTGGGGTTACGGATATGAATGAAGTGATTTTTGATGCAAGAAACTCATTCCATGGTTGTATTCCCGGGATACATGAAGTGTTAAGAAGGCAAGGATTATTAGAAGGCAGGTGGTGTTTAAATCCGAAAGAAGAACTTTCCAACGGGCAGATCGAGGAGATCGATCGCATCTATAAACAATATTCTGAATTTACTGATGATGAATTTGTACAACAGTTTCTTGCAGAAGATAAGAGGACTGTCGCATTGAGGTAAAAATAGCTGATGTTTCCTCGCTGGTAAAAAAATCAATTTGTGTTAATTCAAGAGATAAAGCAACTGGCAAATGAAATACACGGTTACGTAATTGAAATACGCCGGCATTTGCATGCCCATCCCGAATTATCATTCAATGAGTACGAAACGTCTTCATTTGTAAAAGCACGTTTGGATGAAATGAACGTTTCCTGGGAACCTGTTGCGGGTACCGGGATAGTGGCTTTGATAAAAGGAGAAAAACCGTCGGACCAGGCTATTGCTTTGCGTGCTGATATGGATGCACTACCCATCAACGAAATGAACCATGTTGATTACATTTCTAAGAACAATGGTGTAATGCATGCCTGCGGTCATGATGCACATACATCGTCGTTGCTAGGGACCGCCCGCATATTGCAATCCATTAAAAGCAAATTTGGTGGAACCATTAAACTGATCTTTCAGCCGGGAGAAGAAAAACTTCCCGGCGGAGCAAGCCTGATGATCGAAGAGGGAGTTTTAAATATGCCTCAACCTTCTGCGGTTATTGGACAGCATGTTTCGCCAATAGTGGATACAGGAAAAATCGCCATTCGAAAAGGAAAATTCATGGCATCTATGGATGAGATCTTTATTACAGTTCGTGGAAAAGGAGGTCATGGTGCACAGCCTCACCTGAATATTGATCCGGTTATTATCACTGCACACATACTTGTTGCTTTACAACAGATCGTAAGCCGCGTGGCCAATCCAACACTCCCAACTGTTTTATCTTTTGGAAAACTTATCGCAAATGGAGCTATAAATGTAATTCCTGATGAAGTTTATATCGAAGGAACTTTCAGAACCTTGGACGAAGACTGGCGAACCGAGGCGCATGAACGAATTAAAAAAATTGCAGAAAACATTGCAAAAAGTATGGGCGGTACCTGTGATTGTAAAATTGTACGCGGATATCCCTTCCTTATTAATGAAGAAAACCTTACTGCGCAGGTACATTCTTTTGCCGGGGAATATCTTGGAACAGAAAACGTGATGGATGCAGATATCTGGATGGCTGCGGAGGACTTTGCCTTTTATTCACAGGCTGCGGATTCATGTTTTTATCTTTTAGGAATTGGAAATAAGAAAGAAGGAATTGCGTCATCTCTGCATACGCCAACTTTTAATATTGATGAGAGTGCCCTTGCTGTGAGCACAGGATTGATGGCTTATATTGCTGTGAAGAGGTTAGGCAATTGAGCGGGAGGATCTTTGAAACATTAAATCCACTTAAAGTTTTGGTGAGGAAAGCATAGATATTGTTTCTTGATAAATTTCTAAACGCGGTTTGAAACAATTTATGATCACTGTGGTATTGTTTAATTGTTATATTGTTTAATGGTTGACAATTAAACCATCAAACAATTTGCTATGAATTACTGTAAATCAAGACAGGCCAAATTTTTTTTCTCTTGCTATTTTATATTTAAAACAACAATAGTACTTGGTCAACATTTTACAACAATAAGATCAGACCAGGGTATAGAAATACTAGAAGATCACAAAAAGGTTTTGTTTTACCAGGTGCAACCAAAATCAGTTGATGGTAAATATGAAAGAGCTGGCTTCATTCATCCACTTTATAGCCTTAATGAAAAAAGTTTAACGGAGGACATGCCCCCGGATCATCCTTATCATCGCGGTATTTTTTGGGCATGGCATCAGATCCTATGGAATAACAAACAAATTGCAGATGGATGGATCTCTGAAAATATTTCATGGCAACCTTTGAACGTAGCGCTGTATAAAAAAAAGAAAAGTATAACCCTTCACTCTAAGATGCTTGGAAATCGGTACTTGACAGTAATATGTCAGTACCAATTGCTAGAGAGAATACAAGGATCACGGTGTATCGATCAACCAGTCAATTCCGGATAATAGATTTTGATATCCAGTTGTTCGCCTTAAAAAACAGCCTGAAAATTGGTGGGTCCGATGATGAAAAGGGTTACGGCGGATTTTGTTTGAGGTTGAAGCTTCCCGGGGATATTTCATTTGCTTCAGCAGATACGGAAGTAACTCCTTTGGAAACGGCTGTTCACGCAGGGTCATGGATGGACTTTTTCGGATCCTTTGATGGCAACGATTCTTCAAAAATGGGCGTCGCTGTTTTCTCTCACTTTTCCAATCCTGGTCCTTCAGGAGAATGGATCCTGCGAAAAAAAGGAAGCATGCAAAACATTGTTTATCCCGGAAGAACACCAGTGGCATTATCAAAAAATGGATTGAGACTCAGGTATCGCCTGGTTATTCATGATAGTAGTATCGGAAGAAGTGACCTGGAAAATTTATACCAGGAATATACTCGCAAAAGTTATCGGTGATTGAGTGATCAGTGATGGAGTGATCTTCGGGACAGTATCCATCACCGATCGCATTCCGCGCCTTTCTGCGAAATCTGCGGGACAATTTTACCCGAATTCTGGCCCACAGATCACATATTGTTTGTTTACAGTTCCCGGAAACGAATTTTCTTTTTTATACATCCTCACAAAACCTCGCTGCGATGTAAAACCGATCGAATTTAACCATGCAATTAAATCCTCTTTGTCATTGAGCACGTCGATAACGACCGGTTGACTAATAAGTTCTTTCAGAGCTTTTGTAATTAACATTTTAACGTCATGCATGGTTGAACCAAAGACAGGCCCTACGTGATGATATTTGTTACCCTTTCTTCCCAATGCAAAAGCTGCAATTGAATTATTTCGTTTTAACAACCATGCTTTCTCAGGATATTGTTTTATCAATGATTCAATAAGCGGTTTCCTGTTTACTCCAAAAACCTGTTCATCCAAAGCGATGATCTCTTCTATGTCATTCAGCGAAATTGCTTCCACTGATATTGTTTCATCATCGAACGTTAAATTCTTCATTGCTCCGGTTATAAGCCGGGTAATGAGGTATTCATTTTTGAAATCAAATTTTTCATAGACCTGTTGCCCTGCTGGAGTAGCGTCGAGTTTAATTGATGCGAAGGACTCCAATGTTTTTAAAATATTTGTCAGAAGTAATTTACTGACTCCTTGCCCGCGGTATTCTTTGTCCACGAGTACCATCCCGATCCAGGCAATTTGATTTGCATAGTTCATTGCGGTTGTTGTGCCGATAATTTTTTTGTTGTACTCAGCAAGCAGGCAGACATTTTGTGGATTCTCTATTAAGAGGTTCCAGTTTTTTTCTGTTTGGTTCCAACCTTCTGCAGTGGATAATTTCATCGCCTGCACAATGTCACCCTGCTGCATTGGCCTTACTATGAAATCGGCTTTTCTCATCCAACTGTCTCGGTATAATTCAAGTCCTTCTTAAATGTTTCTTCGAGGTAAACAAGAGCCACCAGCGCGATAGCATAAGTGAGAGCTCCCACTATCAAAGCACTATGAATTGCTCCTCCGTAATTTTTCAAAAGCGCAAAAAGTGAAGTTAAAGGGATCACTGTTCCTCGTACAAAATTGGGTACGGTAGTGGCTACGGTTGCCCGGAGATTGGAACCAAAAAGTTCAGCTGCAACGGTGATGAATAATGTCCAGTAACCGCTGCAAAACCCAAGACAGGCACACAATAAATAGAATGAGGTGGTATGTTTAAACGGAACAAGTAAATCGATCAGGACAAACACGAAAGATAATAGCATAAACAAGAGAATCACTTTTTTCCTGTTTTGAAGATATTGACTCAACGAACCGCTTGTAATGTTTCCGGCAACTTGTGCGGCAAACGTAAAGAGAACAGCCTTCCCTGCATCAACGGGCTGATCGAGACCCATTGCCTGTCCAAATTCAGGAGAGAAGGTGATCAAAATTCCCGTCACAAACCATATCGGCATGCCAATCACAATACTACTGATGTATTTGATGAACCGGGTTTTCGTATTAAACAGCATGCGCACATCGCCGCGTTTAATGTTTTCCTCTTTTAATTTTAAAAAAATCCCTGATTCAAAAACTCTTATTCGTGTAATCAGCAGCATTAATCCCAAACAGCCTCCTATAATGTATGAAGCTCTCCAGTCAAAAACATAAGACACTACATAGGCAAGTAATGCACCCAGCACACCCATAGTGGCCACCAGTGTTGTTCCATAGCCACGATTTTTTTTGGGCAAAATTTCGGTAACCAATGTTATGCCTGCGCCCAACTCGCCTGCGAGACCAAAACCTGCAACGAATCTTAATATTGCGTATTGATTGATGTTAGAAGCAAATCCATTGGCAATATTTGCAAGGGAATAAATTGCAATGGAGCCAAACAAAACAGAGAGTCTTCCTTTTTTATCACCGATAATTCCCCAGACTATTCCGCCGATAAGCAAACCGGCCATTTGAAGATTTAACAGCATGATCCCATTCTTCAAAATGCTATCGCCTGATACATTCAATGATCTCAAACTTGGAACTCTTACTATGCTGAAAAGAAACAAGTCATACATGTCCACCAAATATCCCAATGCTGCAACCAGCACAGGAAGGCGCAAAAGTTGTTGCCTTGTGGTCAGGGAAGAGGAATCTGTTGCTGCAATTGCAAGTGGATCTTTCATTCTGGTTGTTCCTTATTATTTATCAAAAATTTTTCGCCAAACAACAGTCAATAAACAATCCTATCGCTTCGTTGTGGCGGATACTAATTTATACACTTTACCATCTGCTTTGGTTAAAAGATACAATTCTCCTTTGCTATCCATGCCAAATCTCATTTCAACACGGTCCTTTCCGCAAAGCTGGGCCAATGTTGTCGGCGTCCCCTTAAATGAGATTTTCCATTTTTTGATAATAGCTTGTTTTCCCAACTGAAGGTCTTTCATATTTACATAAAACAATTTGCCCGATGAAATGTCTCCAAAGAGATACTTTCCTGCAAGCTGCGGTACAGCAGTTCCCTTATATTCAAACCCACCGGAAATAGCTACTCCCTCATCATGGTCAAATTGAGCAACCGGATACGTAACATGATAAACTGAATCGTTGTCGGGAAGAGGATAGATCTTACCAGTATTGTAAAAGAATCGCTCAAGAAAAGTTCCTTCCCTGATCGGCCATCCATAAAAATGACCGGGTTTAATTATGTTCAAAGCTTCAATATTATGCTCACCAATATTCACAGCAAGCAACTCACCTGATTTACTCCAGCTGATACGGTGAGGATTTCGAAAACCCCACGCATAAATTTCAGGAATGCTATTTTCATTTTTATAAAAGGGATTGTTCCCGGGAATACCGTATTTACCATTCTTGCTATTGTTACCCGAGGGATATATTCTTATAATGCTACCCCATATCTTATCCGGTCTTGTTGACACCAGCGCATGTCCTATTTCTGCGCTACCTCCATCACCGATACCTATATATAACAAGCCGTAATCTTTATCACCTGGCTTTGCCAAACGGTTGAAAATGATCTCCTGCATGCCGTGAATAGCGGTGGGCATATCAATACGCAAAATTTCCCTGCCCGTTCCTGAAAAAGGAAAAGCTGCCGGATCTGTTTTCCATTCTGTCAATACCCATTGTAGCAAAACGGGGATAGAGTCAGGATAGGAAAAATCAGCTTTCGCTGATGCAGGCGGTTCCGTATGCGTAGTATATAAGAGACCATTTTTTGAAAACTCCGGATGAAAAGCAAAGCTGCCGAAACCTGTAGCCAGTCCTGGCTGATTAATAAATTTCGGTTTCAGACTGACCATGTCCATGTAAACTTTTTGTTCACCATTCTGCAATCTGTAAAGTTTGCCACGAAGATCCAGGATGAATAGGTCGCCTGTATTTGGCTGGTAATCCAGTTTGGTTATTCTTGTTACAGGTGGTTCATCAGATGAGCGCGGAATTTGTGTTACGAGGTTCAGGTCAACTACAAGGTCAGAGGATTCGATCGTGTCAGGTATCGGGTTTTTTATATTGTTGGTATCCTCCTGTATCACGGGTTTATCCATTTTCTTTTTGCTGTGAATAAATGCCAGGATAGAATTGATTTCTTCATCAGGCAAATAAGCAAATGATGGCATCAACGTTTTGTATTTTTCAAATAGCTTTTTTGCCGTTGTGTCGCCGGACTCAATTACTTTTTTTGGATCGCGGATAAAATTTTTGATCCAGCCTGCGGAATTTTCTGATGTGATCCCGGCCAATTGCGGACCAATACCATCGTAATTGAGATTGTGACAACTGTTACACTTGCTTGCAAAAGAAGTTTGCCCCTTTGCAATGGTTATTGAATCAGTCGGAATTGAACGGGTATCGAATGAGTCAGGTGAATTGCAGTTGCTGAAGAAAGAGAAAAGAAAACACGCTATGGCGGCAATGCTGATTATTCTTTTTTTCATGATTGAATATTTCATTAAAAGAGAATTATTCAAATTTAATAGGGCGGAACTTATCCAATTCATGAAAGGATCTTTGAACCGGGCCCCATGCCCACTTAATCATTTTACCAGTGTCATAATCGAGCCGGTAAAAATTGGCATTCCAAATCGTGCCGCTTTTAGGAGGAACATTTTCCAGTGGCGTAAGCAGCTCATACGGAAAAAACAACTCCGCACTCCATGAGGTAATTGCAGCATTTGAGATCATTTTTCCTCCGACTACGTTTATCATTTTTTTGACAGCTCTTTCCTTTTCATAATGCCACGGTATCCAACCATAACCGGATCCATTAATCTTTGGTATTAATAAAATGAGTTCCTTGTTCAACTGGTTGATCTCATATTCAAAATAGATGGGTGTGTTTGGCTCCGTATGAAAAAAGACTTCATAAACATCGCCTTTGAAGAGGTCGTCAAAATCCTTATCGTATTGTGTCGAGATCTTGTCATCATCTCCATTAAAAAGTACATAGACTCCTTTAGCAGAATATAGGATCTTAAATTTGGTTAGATAGATCTTGCCACCCTCATCAAGTTTTGTCAAATCGTTCCATTCTGTTTTACTCCATTCATCATTATCACCTTTTCCTGTCAGATCAAAGTCAGAACATTTCCTTACAACCAAGGGATCGATGTTCTGTAACTGGCTCGTTTCGGGGTTATTTCCATAGTTAGAACTGGTAACCATAATTGTCAATATTAAGAGTAATAGTTTCATCCATTTTTGATTGAAGAAAGTTCGATCATTGATGATCTCCTTCATGATTATCCTTTATTTATGCGTTCTAACTTTTTTTTCACGACATCTGCGGGATATTTTAATGCAAGTTTTCTTATTTCATAAGTGAATTCTTTAAAGGTTTCTTCCCACAACCGGGCTTCTTCTTCCGTGTATTCATAAAACCCTTTCGCATTTGCTATTCCCCTGCCACCTTTGCTAACTACGTCATCAATCAGCCGCGGCACCGCAATATCATTGTTAAGTGTGGGAAATAAATCCTTCATTACCGTATGATAGGCGGGCACGCCTGTGAGATCCATCCATCGAAATACGCCAACCAATGTCATAAAATAGCCTGCATTATTACGACAGGATCTGTCCACATCTTCAACAGACGCATAACCATTTTCAACGAGATAAAATGCTTCCCTGTACATAGCATACATAAGGCGATTTGTAATGAAGCCACGAATATCCTTCCGGACCAGGATCGGTTCTTTTCCCCATTGATGCGACAAGTTATATAGATATTCCGCCTTAGTTACATCGCTTAGATCGCCGCATATTATTTCAAGAAAACGCGTAGTGTGGGAAGGCTCTGTCCAATGTAATCCAAAGAAACGTTCCGGATGCTTCGTTTGCTTTTGTAGCATGCTGATCGGTATCGCGGATGTATTGCTCGTCAGTATAGCATCCTTTGCAATGACACGTTCAACTTTATCATACACCGATCTCTTGATGTCGATACTTTCAATGGTGCATTCTATAACGAGGCTGCAATCTTTTAACGAATTGTAATCTTCAGTGATAATAAGCCTTGCCAGGTAGTGGTCGGGTGAATTATTTACCAGGCCTTCCTCCTGCGATTTTCGCAGATGCTCTGTGATGCGATCTTTAGCATGTTTAAGGTCATCTGGTATGGGAGCAACAGCTACCACTGGATGACCCGCTATTAAGAGACAGGTGGTGATACTGCAACCCATCAGCCCGAGTCCGACTACGCCGGTAATTAGATTTTTTGTATCAATAAATTCTGGCATAAGCTTAATGAATTTGTTTTGTGTTTAATCAGTTCGCTGCAGCAAATCAAATGTAAATCCAGTACTAAAAGTGTTTTCTAAATTTAAAAAGAACTATTGCACAATTTAAAATTGAGATGAAAACTAAGTTTTAAAAACGTTTTGCAAATTGAAGATGAGCATATTTGAGTGAATAATTTACAACAAACGTTTGCGCATGTACATGGGTCATTGATTGTGTAAGTTTGAAATTAAATTATGTTGTCATGAAAAGTATACACAGAAGAGAATTTATAAAAGATACTGCAAAAGCAGGCATCGCATTATCCCTGTTCAATCTTCCTCTCAAGAAGTTAACGGTTGAAAAAAAGAATTCAGTGCGTGTAGGGATGATCGCCGTTGGTTTGCGCGGACAACTGCACTTATCAGAAATGCTTAAGCGAGATGATGTAGAAGTCATTGCGATGGCCGATCCGGATAAACGTATGATGGGAATGGCACAACAATTAGTAAAACAATATAACAAGAAGCCTCCTGTAGAATATGGCAATGGACCTTACGATTATAAAAACTTATTGGCAAGAAAAGATATTGATGCTGTATTTATTGCATCTCCATGGGAATGGCATATTTCCCAGGGAATAGATGCGATGAATGCCGGAAAGATCGTTGGCATGGAAGTCTGCGGCGCCATCAAATTAAAGGATTGCTGGGACATTGTAGATGCACAAGAAAAAACAAAAATCCCTGTAATGGTATTAGAAAATGTTTGTTATCGGCGTGATATCATGGCGGTGCATAATATGGTAAAGAAAGGAATGTTTGGGGAGATCATTCATTTGCAGGGAGGGTATCAGCACGATTTACGCGGTGTTCTATTTAATGATGGGAATACCCCTTATAATAGTGGAGTTGAATTTGGTGAAAAAGGATTCAGTGAAGCCAAATGGAGAACGCAGCATTATATTAATCGTAACGGGGAAAATTATCCAACGCATGGCCTGGGGCCTATCGGAACAATGATAGATATCAATAGAGGTAACCGCATTACAAAATTATCTTCAGTGGCTACTAAGTCCAGGGGTTTGCATAGATATATTGTCAATCATCCAAAGGGAGGAGCTAACCATCCGAATGCAAAGATCCAATTCAAGCAGGGTGATATCGTCACGACGCAAATTCAAACCGCTAATGGAGAAACATTAATTCTTTCGTTCGATACCTGCTCTCCGCGTCCATATAATCTTGGCTTCCGTGTTCAAGGCACAAATGGCATCTGGCAGGACCATCATGAAGGTGAAGCAGACAGGGGGATGATTTATTTTGAAGACAAAAGTTCGAATGATCAATGGGAGAATACGAAGAAGTATATGGAGGAGTATGATCATCCATTATGGAAACGTTTTGAAAAAGATGCACAGAATTCAGGTCATGGAGGGATGGACTTCTTTGTGGACAACGCTTTTATTGAATGTATAAAAAGAGACATTGCTTTTCCATTGGATGTATATGATTTGGCTACATGGTATGCAATTACTCCATTGAGTGAAAAATCAATTGCCTCGGGAGGCCAGGTACAAAATATTCCCGATTTCACTCGTGGTAAATGGAAAACAAGACAACCGGTTTTTGGAAACAGCGATGAATTTTAATTAACATTTCAATTGACAAATACAAAGAAAGAAAGTTTGATGTGAGGTGCAGGATAAAAAAATTATGCGTCGAAACACTTTACGTTAATCAGAAACAATCATAGAAACCTATTTCTTTTATAATTCATGAATAACAAATTCAATGAAAATTTTATACTACGGATGACTATTTTCATGTTTCAGATTTTTTTTATTGAATAGCTCTAATGACGTTTTTACTAACTGGCGCTAAGCGACATTCGCCTGGTTCTTCTACTTTTTTTTCAAAATTCACGCAAACGCTTGCACAACAATTTTTTGCGCATTGAAAAAATAATGTCAAATTAGTGGCACCATAACCATAACCAAGATATTTCGCAGTTTGATTTTATGTCGGCTCCTTTGCCGCTTAAGAATGAACGATTGCCAATTTTTCTTTGATAACAATAAAAAACCACTGCGCATGTCAAAATTTAACTGCTTGCTTGTTATTCCCTTATTGTTTTTGGGAATATTCTCATCTGCTCAAGATCGAACAGTTACCGGTAAAGTCGTTTCACTTAAAGATAATGCTGCCGTCGCCGGAGCATCAATTTCTGTGAAGGGTAGAACAACCGGTACCTCTACAGGAGCAGATGGATCTTTTTCTATCGTGGCACCTGCGGGCAAAGTTACCTTGCAGGTCTCATCTGTTGGTTTTGTAGCTGCAGAACACATTGTTGCTGCCAACGAGAATAGTATAGTAATTCATTTGACGGAAGGTGCAACAGAACTTACTGAAGTTGTCGTAACGGCATTGGGTATTCAGCGTCAGGCCAAAACGCTGGTGTATGCAACTCAATCGGTAAAACCTTCTGAGCTCACGGAAATAAGGGACCCGAACAACGTCTTAAATCAGCTGCAAGGTAAAGTTGCAAATGCAGTTGTTACCCAGGGTTCCGGCGGACCTGGAAGCGGCGCGAGAATTGTTTTACGCGGCAACCGCTCCATCCAGCAATCAAATAATGCCTTGATCGTTGTGGATGGGGTTCCAATGAATAATACTACAGAAGGTACCGGTACAAGTGATTTTGGTTCGATCCAGGGATCGGATGGTGCATCGAACATTAACCCTGACGATATTGAATCAATCACTGTTTTGCGTGGTGCCTCTGCCGCAGCCTTGTATGGTAGCCAGGCGGGTAACGGAGTAGTAGTGATAACAACCAAGAAAGGAGTAAAGGATAGAATGTCCGTAACTGTAAACACGGGGATCGGTTTTGAAAATGCCTGGTCATTACCTAATGTTCAAAATCAATACGGCCAGGGGAACGGGGGCGTATTTACAGATACCTTAACCTCGGGCGAAAGTTGGGGTGCGAAAATGGATGGCAGGTCATACACCAACTTCTTAGGACAACAAAGAAGTTATACCGGACAACCAGATAACATCAAGGATTTTTTCAGGACCGGTGTTAGTTCAATGACTTCAATCGGCGTATCCGGCGGAAGCGATAAAATGCAAACTTATTTATCCTATACTTATACCAGCACGCAAGGTATTGTTCCATTCAATGATTTGGCACGTCATAACGTGAACCTGAGAATAAACAACCAGATCAGCAAACGGTTTTCAACGGATGCGAAAGTCACTTACATACGACAGGACATTAAAGATCGCCCGCGTACGGGAGAAGAAAATTCACCTACAATAGATATATACCAGACTCCAAGAAATATTTCCACAGACGATGCAAAGCAATACGAATACGCGAATAATGTTGGGCTACCGACTCCGACTGCATTTCCTTTAAGCTTGAGCTCTATTTACCAAAACCCTTACTGGATGATCAACCGTACGCATATCAATCAAACCAGGGACAGGATCATAGGACTTTTGAGTGCTAAAGTGAAATTAACGGACTGGTTAAGCGTCTCAGGCAGGGTCAATCTCGACAAGACAATGGATAATGATGAAAACCAGATATCGCAAGGAACAACGCTTTGGGGTAAATCAGGAGGGGACTATCAAAAGCAAAATATTTACATCACAGAAAAGTGGTTCGACGCGATGATTGAAGGAATGAATTCGATTACAAAAGACTTGAAAATAAACTATCGTGTGGGCGGAATATACCAGGATAACAAATTTGATGCAACTTACAGCGCAGCCAATGGCTTGAATATCGCCAATAAATTCAGTATGAATTTTGCGAAGAGTCCTTCTGTCAATTCCTCGTTTACGCAAGTGCAGACACAATCTGTTTATGGGCAGGTAAACCTTTCTTTTAAAGATGCCATTTTCCTGGATGCTAGTTTGCGCCATGACTGGGATTCCCGCTTGCCGGCTCCGCACGACTTTAGCTATCCGTCAATAGGGGCATCCGTCGTATTGTCTGATCTTATGACGCTACCCAAAAGCATGTCTTACTTAAAAGCCAGCGTCAATTATGCGGAAGTAGGCAATGGCGGCCAAGCCAAATTGTTAACTACTGTCTATAATTATAGCCAGGGTGCGGGTAACGGATTTTTGCAACGAAGCTCGACACTTCCGATCCCTGGTCTAAAACCTGAGATTGTTAAAAATATCGAGGGAAGTATAGAAGCAAGATTTATCAATAACCGCATAGGATTTACAGCTACTTACTATAAGAGTAATTCATTTAACCAATTACTTACAATCCAATTGCCACCAGCAACGGGATACGCTACTCAATATATTAATGCCGGCAATATTCAGAACCAGGGCTTTGAACTCGTAGCTAATGGCTATCCTATCAGAAAGAATGACTTTAGTTGGGAGGTGGCATTGAATTATGCAACAAATGATAACAAGATAAAGGAGCTAAGTGACGAGATAAAATCGACACCATTGGGAGGTGGTTTCGGTCGTTCCGCTACGCCACTAGTACAGGAAGGTGGATCTTACGGAGACCTGGTGGGCCAAACCTGGGCCAGGGATGATAAGGGAAATCTTATGGTTACGGCGGCTGGCAAACCTGCGATCAACACAACTCCGACTTTATTAGGAAATTTCAATCCCAAGCAAACCCTTGGTTTAACAAACACGATAAATTATAAAGCCTTTTCATTCCGTCTCCTCATCGACGGTCGTTTGGGCGGTATTATTATGTCGGGAACTGAAATGAATCTTGCATTTAGTGGAATTCCAGAAGTAACGCAGAATTACCGGGAAGGCGGTTGGAACCTGGGCGGCGTAGATGGAAGCGGCAATCCAGTGTCCGCGACCATTTCTGCACAGGATTTCTGGCAGATAGCCTCAGGTAAGCGCTATGGTGTAGCAGAATTTTTCACCTATCATGCCAGTAACATCAGGGCCAGGGAAGTTTCACTTGGTTATGACATTCCTGTAAAATCAATTGGGTTCCTGTCATTCGTGAAAGCATTAAAGATATCAGCAGTTGCGCGTAATTTGTTTTGGATATATCGTGGCAGCTCAACCCTGGATATTCCCGGAATTGGAACGCGGAAGATGTGGTTTGATCCTGACATGTCGTTGGGAAATGCTAACTGGCAAGGCGTTGAATATGGAACTTTGCCTTCAACACGCAGCTGGGGCTTTAATTTGAAATTCACTTTTTAAACTAACAAACTCGCATTCATATGAAAGTAATACAAATCTTAGCTAATACGCGGGTGCAACTTGCCGTTGTTTGTATTGGTTTGCTGTGCCAGGTTTCCTGTACAAAAAACTATCCGAATATTAACACCGACCGGAACACTGTTGCGACGGTTGGTCCGGCTGAGTTGCCTTTTCTTTTCGCAAGGGCTGAAAAGGAAGCAACCCCGAGCATCTGGAATTACCAGATCGCGCAAAACCTTTTTGCTGATCAGTACGCGCAATATTTTGCATGTACCGCGACTTATTTTCCATCGGATCGTTTAGTGATCAGGATGGATTGGGTAGGGGCCGCGTTTAACCCTATCTACACCGATGTAGTGCCCCAGTTGCAATCAATATTCGAGGCTGCTGATCCGAATTCGGCAGAATACGCCCTCGCGAATGTTGTTTGGGTTTTAGTATTTCACCGCGTAACTGATTATTGGGGTCCTATTCCTTATTTCAATGCTGGTGTACCCGGCGCTACTGTTCCTTATGACCCACAGGATAAAATTTATGATGATTTCTTCAAGAGGCTAACTGCTGCCGTCGATGTTTTAAAGACGCATACAAGTGAAACACCGTATGGTGATTGGGATTTGATGTATGGAGGCAATGTAAATAAATGGATAAAATTTGCTAATACATTGCGCCTGCGCCTGGCCTTGAGAATATCAAAGGTAGATCCTGCAAGGGCTCAAACCGAGGCTGAAGCCGCAGTGGCTTCAGGTACTTTGACTGATAGCCCGGATGATGATGCGCTTGTAAAAAGAAGCCTGACAGGAGATGATAATAATGGTTTATCTATTATGTCTGACTGGAACGAGTTCAGGATGAGTGCAACAATGGAATCGGTATTGAAAGGTTACTCAGATCCAAGGATGCCGGTGTATTTCTTACCCGCACAAAGAACGGGAACTTATGAAGGAGAAAGAAACGGGCTTACTGCAACTCAATTAACACAATCTGTTAACCTGCACGATGCAAATTCACATGCAGGTCCGCGCTGGGCTTCCCCAAGTTACGGTGGTAATGCCGATTACCTGAGCACTCCTCAGAATGTAATGGCAACGGCAGAAGCTTATTTTCTGAGGGCAGAAGGAGCATTGCTTGGATGGAACATGGGTGGTCAAACCGCACAACAATTATATGAAGCAGGAATTACAAATTCTTTTAAACAATGGGGAATTTCCGATCCGGCTGTGATCAATACCTATATCAATAGTATGAGTACTCCTATTGCCCCCAATGATTATTTGAATTCTCCGCCGGTGACTGATATACCAGTAAAGTGGGGCGCAACTCCGGCTGTTCAACTTGAGCAGGTCGCTTTACAAAAATGGCTTGCTACCTTCCCTGACGGGATGGAAGCCTGGGCCGATTACCGACGAAGCCACGTGTTAAAACTTTATCCCATTGCAAATTCAGACAATCCTGATATTACAAACACGACGACGCAATGGATAAGAAGAATTCCATTCCTTGATAATGAGAAAGTTGTTAATAAGGCAGCTGTAGACGCGGCTGTAAATTTACTCGGAGGTCCTGATAAGATAACAACTCCGCTTTGGTGGGATAAAAATTAAATAAAAAAATAAACTCTGTAAGATTCCACTGCTCATACAGTGGAATCTTTTTTTGATGTAGAAACATTGTGAAGCGATTGCCTTTTTTACTTAACTTTTAGTTTCAGTTTTATAACCAGTAGCCAACATGTTCAAATACTCCGGTATCTTGATATCGTCCTTAATTATTTTTGTTTCCTGCAAGAATGAGACTAAGACTTTGTTCACAAGCCTGGATAAAAATGCTACGGGCATAAATTTTCAAAATACATTTTTTGATGACGGCCCTTTAAATGTCGCGAATTATATCTATTTCTATAATGGCGGAGGTGTTGCTGTCGGAGATATCAATAATGATGGTCTTCCGGATATTTTATTTACCGGCAACATGGTGAAAAACCGTTTGTTTTTAAACAAAGGAAATTTTCAGTTTGAAGACATAACGGCGCGTAGCGGGATAGCGGAAAAACAAGGCTGGTGCACCGGCGCAACGATGGTGGATATTAATAATGATGGCAAATTGGATATTTATATTTGCCGCAGTGCTGACACGAGATCGGAAATGAGAAAGAACTTGCTGTTTATTAATAACGGCGATCTGACATTTTCAGAAAAGGCAGACGAATACGGCCTCGGTGATACAGGTTTCTCAACGCAAGCGGCTTTCTTTGATTATGATAAAGATGGGGATCTCGATTGCTTTATTATCAATCATTCCACACAAAAATATACGGCCGGTGTTCAGGATAATCCCGGTCTCCGGAAAGAATATAATCCCGCTTCTGCAAGTAAATTATATCGGAACGATGGCGGTCATTTTACTGACGTAAGCCAGCAGGCTGGGATCACATCTAATGTACTCACTTTTGGTTTGGGAGTTGCTGTAACTGATATAAACAATGACGGCTGGCTGGATATATTTCAGTCAAACGATTTTAATGAACCGGATTATCTTTTTATCAATAACCGTAACGGAACATTTACAGAGCAGCTTTCAAGATGCATGGATGAAACTTCGCTGTTTTCTATGGGCTCAGACGCTGCTGATTATAACAACGACGGCTATGTTGATCTGCTAACATTAGACATGCTGGCTGAAGATAATAAGACACAAAAAATGCACAGCGGTGCCGAGAACTTTGATAAGCTTCAATACTTGTTTACCCAGGGGTTTTATTATCAGTACAGCCGGAATATGCTTCAGAAAAATAATGGCAATGGTACTTTCAGCGAAGTGGGGCAACTATCCGGAATTTCAAACACAGACTGGAGCTGGGCGGCACTGTTTGGGGATTATGATAACGACGGTTATAAAGACCTCTTTGTAACCAATGGTTATGTGAAAGATTACACCGACATGGATTTTCTTAAGTATTCGGTTGACAGGCTAATTCGATCCAAGCATGGCGAAACTGTAGATGCCATTCCTGAATACATAAAAAAAATGCCGACGATCCGGATCCCCAAAGCAATCTTTCGAAACAACGGTGATGAAACATTTACGAAGGAAACCAAAGAATGGGGATTGGACAATCCCTACGTTTCCGCGGGCGCTGCCTATGCCGATCTGGATAATGATGGTGATCTTGACCTGGTGATCAATAACTCCAATGATTATGCAGGTATTTATGAAAACAACAGTGAGCGACTTGTAAAAAATAATTTTTTGAAAATAAAACTCCTGGGTGAAGAAAAAAATAAATGGGGTATTGGCAGCAAAGTTATTTTATATAGCAATGGCAATAAATATTACCAGGAGGAAATGCCGGTGAGAGGTTTTGAATCATCTGTTGATCCGGTTTTAAATTTCGGTATCGGGAAAACACCCAGTGTTGATTCGGTTGTGATCATATGGCCCAATGATAAAATGCAAACGCTGAAAAATGTAAAAGCCGATCAAACAATTTCTGTCAATATAAAAGATGCGTCCGCAACCTGGGTTTATGATTCAACAGCCGCTTCATCTGATTATTTTGTACAACAGCCGGCATTTAATTTTACTCATACTGAAAATCAATTTAGTGATTTTACGGTGCAGCCTTTGTTGATTAATTATTTATCGCGGCAAGGACCCTGTATGGCAAAAGCAGATGTGAACGGTGATGGGAGAGAGGATATATTTATCGGGGGCGCCAAAGGACAGCCGGGCCGGTTATTTATCCAATTGGCCAATGGAAAATTTACAGCAAGTTCTCAAACTGCATTAGCAAAAGATTCTTTATCGGAAGATGTAGCTGCGGAATTTTTTGATGCGGATAAAGATGGTGATTTGGATTTGATCGTGGCCAGCGGCGGCTATGAATTTAATGAAAACGATGCTGCATTCCAGGACAGGCTTTACCTGAACAACGGCAAAGGCATTTTTACAAAAAAAGAAAACGCATTGCCACCCATACATATTAGTAAAGGTTGTGTAAAAGCGGCCGACGTAGATGGGGACGGTGATATGGATATGTTTGTAGGCGGACGATTGGTCCCTGGAAAATACCCGACATCGCCCGGAAGCTTTTTGCTGTTGAATGATGGCAAAGGAAACTTTACCGATGCAACTGGTACCATGGCGCCCGCTTTAAAAGATCTCGGAATGGTAACCGATGCTTTATGGATAGATATCAATAAGGATGGCAAGAATGATTTGATTGTTGCAGGCGAATGGATGCCGATAAAAGTTTTCATCAACCAGGGCAAGGGGCTGACAGATGAAAGCAGCAAGTATATAAACTTTCCGACCAACGGGTGGTGGAATAAAATTTATGCTAATGATTTTGATGGTGACGGAGATACGGACCTTGTGATTGGCAACATCGGCCTCAATACCCAGTTTCATTCAAGTGAAAAAGAGCCTTTACAACTTTATTACAAAGATTTTGATGGCAACGGTTCGATCGATCCGGTATTCTGTTATTATATCGGAGGTGTTTCCTATCCAGCCAATTCAAGAGATGACCTTGCCGACCAGTTACCCATGGTCAAGAAAAAATTCCTGGAGTATCATCAGTATGCCAACGCAACCATCAACGATGTTTTTACTTCTGACCAGTTAAAGGATGCAAAACTGTTAACTGCATCAGAGCAATCCACTCTTTATCTGCAGAACGATGGCGAAAAAGGTTTTAGTAAGAAAACGTTACCGGTCGAGGCCCAATATTCGCCAGTCTATGCGATCACTTCTATTGATGCAAATAAGGATGGAAAGCCGGATCTGTTGCTTGCCGGAAATAATTCCTGGACGAGAATAAAGTTTGGACGCTATTCGGCAAATCATGGAATTTTATTAATAGGGGATGGCAAAGGGAATTTTAGTTATGTTCCCCAAATGCATAGCGGATTGAATGTGCGGGGCGATGTTCGAAGTATGTTGCAGATAAAAACAGACAGTGTAGTGAGTGTTTTCTTTGGAATGAATAACTCTTCAGTAATAAGCTACCGGCTTAAGTAATTGTCTGTATTGTTATTCTTGTGACGTTGATGATCATTCTGAGCTTTTCGAATAAACATGAAATAAAGAACGATTCGGAATAGATCAATTTCTCATTTTAACTACTTAAATTTTACAACATGCAAACGCAACGAAGGTCTTTCTTAAGAAAATTTTTCGGCTCATTGGCAGCTGTAACAGGGATCGGATTAACTGCCAATGCGGAAACCAGCTCTAGTGAAGAAAAAGAAGCAGGCAATATAGTTTATGACCAGGAGGTCCCTTTGTTTTCGGGGCATACCAAGTTACGCAAGCTTGTTTTTATCGCCGGCAAGGGCGCCCATTTCCAGGGTGATATCAAGGCACATACCGATCATGTCCTGAAAGAACTGGAAAAAGAATTGATCCTTGCAGGTTCTTCAATGAACAAAGTATTAAAAGTAACGGTATATCTAAATGACATAGCAGATTACCAGGCGATGAACGAAGTATACAAGGGTCGTTTTGGAGACAAACCCCCGGTGCGCTCAACAGTTGCCGTGGCAAAAGGTGGTGTGCCGGGAGATTCACTGGTGGAAATGGATTGTATGGCCTACATATAAGACGATCAATCAGTAAGAATCAAAACGAAGAATTGTTGGAAAATTAAACAACGGTAATCGATACATTGAACAGTAAACATCGCGCGATGAACCTATTATCATACACGAATATTAAGTACCATTCTAAAAAAAATTTCCGTTCAATTATTCAATTCTCTTTTCACTCATTTATATTTCTCTTGTTCATTATTGTCTTTGCGCAATGTAGACATTCAGGCTTGCCTGATGGCGATGCAGACAACGGTGGTCTTTTTTTACCCGGAAATTTTGAAGCTGTTGTTGTTGTTGACAGTCTTGGCGGTGCCAGGCATTTGGCTGTGAATGATAATGGAGACATCTATGTAAAGCTAAGAAAAGCCTATCCTGACGGCGGCAATGTTGCGCTGCGCGATGAGGATAATGATGGGAAGGCCGACGTCATTAAAAAGTTTTCGGTGTATGTAGATTCGTTCGGATATGGTACTGCGATGCGCATACACAACGGCTATTTGTATTACAGTTCATCAGGCGATGTATATCGTGTTAAATTAAGACCCGGTCAATTACTTCCTGATACAAATGCAGAACTGATACTTACAGATGATTTTGCGCACGATCCCCATGGTTTTAATCATACCGCGAAACCCATAACTTTTGATGATAGAGGAAACATGTATGTTCCTTTTGGTTCGCCATCGGATGTGTGCCAGGTATTTGACAGGATACCCGAATCCCCGGGCCAGGATCCCTGCCCTCAGTTAGAAGAACATGCGGGAATTTGGATGTTTGATCCCAACAAGAAAAATCAAACCATTAAGGATGGCAAACGCTTTGCGACGGGCATCCGTAGTGCTGTTGCGATTACCTGGAATCCGGTTGACAAGAACATCTACATTGTTCAGCACGGGCGTGATGATTTTCACAGAACATGGCCGGCAAAATATACCAAATGGCAAAGTGCATTATTGCCGGCAGAAGAATTCTTGAAGATCAAAGAAGGTGCTAATGCAGGCTGGCCTTATTATTACTACGACCAGATGCAGGGAAAAAAATTATTGAACCCGGAGTATGGAGGTGATGGTAAAAAAGAAGGCAAGGGCAGTCAATACGAGCAACCCCTGGTAGCGTTTCCCGCTCACTGGGCGCCAAATGATTTGTTGTTTTATACAGGTGACCAATTTCCGGAGCATTATAAAAGTGGAGCCTTCGTTGCTTTTCATGGATCCACTATACGAGCACCTTATTCCCAGTCAGGCTATTTTGTAGCTTTTGTTCCTTTCAAAGATGGGAAACCTTCCGGTGAATGGGAGGTTTTTGCTGATGGCTTTGCAGGAATGGATACCATTGTAAATACCAGCGATGCAGCCTGCAGACCTATGGGCCTCGCACAAGCGCCCGATGGCTCTTTATATATCAGCGACTCGCGCAAGGGAAAAATTTGGCGCATTATGTACAAGGGGGATAAGACAAAATTTGGTTCCGCGGAACTGGCCGTTATGGAAAAAAGAAAATTAAGTGCGCATATAAGAACACCGGATGAAGTAGCAGATAACCTGGAGAAAGGCATGGCCACAGGTGGAGAAAAGATTTATCAAACTTACTGCATTGCCTGTCATCTGGGTGATGGAAAGGGTGATGGCAGCCGCTTCCCGCCACTAGATAGTTCAGAATATGTTCTGGGTGATAAAAGCAGGCTTATTAATATTTTGCTCAATGGCTTGCAAGAGCCAATCACTGTAAAGGGTAAGCAATACAGTAATCTTATGCCAAGTCATAGCTTTTTATCAGACGAAGACCTGGCATTAGTATTAGCGTATGTGCGTCAGAATTTTGGTAATAGCGCCAGCGAGATCACAGCTCTGGAGGTGACCGAGCAGAGAAATAAAGTACTTTCTAAAAAAGCATTGAAATAAAAAAACCAGCAGATATATGAAAAAGCACATGAGCATTTTTACCTGCCTATTGTTGTTATCATTTACAATGATTGCGCAACAAAAAAAGACGGATCCTGAAGCACGTATCAAGGAACTCGGCATTCAGTTGATCAAGCCCGTTCCACCTATTGCCAACTATGTAAAGGCCGTGCGCGTGGGAAATTTGGTGTTCTTGTCCGGCCATGGCCCCGATAAACCGGAAGGTGGACAGGTTACTGGTAAAGTGGGTAGCGATCTTACACTTGAACAGGGAAGAGATGCTGCGAGATTAGTGGGCATTTCTTTATTGTCGACACTGAAAGCTGAAATTGGTGATCTCAATAAAGTAAAACGAATTGTAAAGGTATTAGGAATGGTCAATTGCGTTCCAACGTTTGACAAGCAACCGGCGGTCATCAATGGATTTTCTGATCTGATGGTAGATGTGTTTGGAGAAAATGGTAAACATGCCCGCTCGGCGGTTGGGATGAGCTCACTGCCCAATAACATCGCAGTGGAAATTGAAATGATCGTAGAACTCAAGAAATAAATATTGTTTGATTTAAAATCTATTAACCTGATTAAATACAATAGTTATGAAACGTCGTAGTATTATCAAGAGTCTTACGATGATTCCTTTTGCAGGAGCATTACTTCCGTTTAAGTCGGCCTTTGGTGCCACAAAACCTGATAGCACTATGCTACACAATGGCGCTGATGGATTTGTCGGTACTGGTGGCTTGCCAGAAGCAAATATTTTTCAATCCATCGGTGTTGAGCCCATCATTAACTGCCGTGGCACGTTTACGATTATTGGCGGCTCGGTGGAACGCCCTGAAGTGCGCAAAGCGATGGAAGCAGCATCTAAAGATTTTGTGCAATACGATGAGCTGGCCGATGGAATTGGTAAGAGACTTGCTGAATTAACCGGTGCAGAATGGGGAATGGTTTCTTCGGGCTGCGCGGCTGGAATGAAACATGTTACGGCGGCTTGTGTTACCGGCGGTAATCCTGAAAAACTGATTCGTATCCCGGATCTTTTTGGTTTTGATAAAACCGAAGTGGTCATACCAAAAACTTCGAGAAATGTTTATGACCACGCCATTCGTAACATTGGTGTAAAGATCATTGAAGTAAATACGCCCGAAGAGTTGGAAAATGCATTGAATGCGCGAACCGCCATGGTGTATCTTATGGCTTATGATTCGTCACAGCCAAACCAGCCGCTTACATTGGAGAACGTATCTAAGATCGTTAAGCCTCATAAAATTCCTATTCTCGTAGACGCGGCAGCGGAAGTGCTCACTATTCCCAATGTTCACCTTCAAGGCGGCGCGGACGTGGTGGTGTATAGCGGTGGCAAAGCTATTTGTGGTCCACAATGCGCTGGCCTTGTACTTGGAAGAAAAGATATCCTGATGTCGGCATGGCAGGCCAGCTCTCCTCATCATGGGCCAGGTCGCGACAATAAAGTTGGGCGCGAGGAGATGATGGGAATGCTCGCTGCCGTGGAAGCGTGGACAAAGCGTGATCATCCGGGTGAATGGAAAACCTGGCTTTCATGGCTGGATCATATTGCAAAAAAAGTTTCCACAATACAAGGTGCTACAACTTCAGTATTTGAACCTACGGAACTTTCGAACCGTTCCCCGGTACTAAATATTAATTGGGATGTTGCACAGTTCAATATTACGGGCGAGGAAGTTGCAGAAGAGTTGGGCAGAAACAAACCAAGAGTTGCTATCGGCGCTCAAACCAAAGACGGAAAGACCTCTATAAATATTACAACAGGGCAGATGCAACCAGGCAATGAAAAGATCGTAGCAACTCGCATTTATGATGTGCTCTCACAAAAACGCGATCCAAAACCAACGGAATTAGAAGCGCCTTCTGCAAATATTTCCGGGCGATGGGATGCCGACATCGAATTTTTCAGCAGCACTAGCAAACATACTTTGATCATTGAACAGGATGGTAACTGGATACAAGGCTTGCACAAAGGAGAATTTACGGTGAGAGACATGCGAGGCACTATCGAAGGCAATACAATTAAGCTTCGCAGTGTTGATCGCCTCCCGGGAGATGCTATTAGTTTTATTTTTTCAGGCACACTCGAGGGGGAGACCATCTCGGGTTCTATTTACATGGGTGAATACCGAACCGCAAAATTTGTCGCTAAGCGCAACAATACTAAGCTTCCCCGTGAAAAGATTGTGGTACCTGGTGGTCCGCCATTAGCAACATGATAGATGTTGTCATCGGTTATTTCGCGTTGCATCGTTGTAATTACAGAGGGGACATGGCATGCCCGCAATGATATTTCATCGCGGTTGAAAATTGTAAAATCTGCATAATGTATCAGAAAAGATTATTGCATAGGTTTCCAGGAAAAGCAATTCACATCGTGCTGATGATTTTTTATTTTTTTGCTACAAGCATTTTGCAGGCGCAGCCAATTGATCTATTATTGAAAGGTGGCCATGTGATTGACCCTAAGAATAAAATTGACGAGCAGATGGATGTAGCCATTGCCAATGGCAAGATATTCCAGGTTGCAAAAAATATTTCGCCTCAACAGGCAAAAAAGATTATCGATGTAACCGGCTTGTACGTTACGCCAGGCATTATTGATATGCATGTGCATGCCTTCAACGGGACAGATGTCGACGCATATATTGCCAATGGATTGACAAGCCTTCCGCCGGATGCATTTACGTTTCGGGCAGGGGTTACAACGGTAGTGGACGCTGGCTCTTCAGGGTGGAGAAATTTTCGACTTTTTAAAAAGCAAACTATCGACAGGTCGCAAACGCGGGTCCTTGCATTATTAAATATTGTTGGCAATGGTATGGTGGGCCGTTATGAAGAACAGGATACGACTGACATGAATCCGCAGCAGACGGCTTACATGATAAAAAAATTATTTCCCGATATCCTTGTAGGAATTAAGGCAGCACATTACTGGGGAGATTTCACCCAGGTTGATCGTGCCGTGCAGGCTGGTAATCTTGCAAATGTTCCTGTGATGGTTGATTTTGGTGAACATCAGCCACCAAATTCCATTGAGGCGTTGTTCATGCAACATCTCAGACCCGGAGATATTTTTACGCACACCTTTTCATACGGCCCGACGGTTAGGGAAACTGTTGTTGATGATAGTGGCAAGGTGAAACCATTCGTTTTCCAGGCACAAAAGAGAGGGATCATTTTCGATGTAGGACACGGTGGTGGTGCCTTCTCCTGGCGCCAGGCTGTACCCGCAATGCAACAAGGTTTTCAGCCGAATGTGATCAGCACTGATCTTCATGCGGAAAGTATGAACAGCGGCATGAAGGACATGAGCAATGTTATGTCTAAGTTCCTCAACATGGGCATGAGTCTTCAGGATGTCATTCTGCGTTCCACCTGGAATCCCGCAAATGTGATCAAGAGAACTGATCTTGGAAATTTAAGCGTGGGTTCCGAAGCAGATGTTGCAGTGTTCAATTTGCGGAAAGGAGATTTCGGATTCCTTGACGTTAGGAAAACAAAATTAAAAGGCACACAAAAACTGGAGGCGGAATTAACATTGCGCGCCGGAAAGATTGTTTGGGATCTTAATGGTATCAGTGCACCGTTATGGCAAGAAGAATTACAAAAAAAATAATTGATAGGTTACTCAGCATATTATTCAATGCTTTCAGGAAAATTATTCATCACAGTCGGTTCAATGGCCGGAACAGCTCTGGTTGCGTTTTTATTTTTTCTACCCGTGGTATCGCATGGCCAGCAATATGATCTTTTAATAAAGAACGGCCATGTTATCGACCCCAAAAATAATATCGACACAATAAAAGATGTGGCTGTTGCAAATGGAAAGATCGTTAAGGTGGATAATGATGTTTCACCAACGCAGTCAAAGAAAACAATTGATGCGACGGGATTGTATGTTGTGCCAGGACTGATAGACATACATACGCATGTGTTTGTCGGAAGTAAGGCCGACAAATTTGCCGATGGTATTTACAGCGTATCGCCCGATGATTTTTCATTTAAGTCGGGAGTAACAACCGTTGTTGATGCAGGTACTTCAGGATGGCGCAATTTTCCTTTGTTTAAAGAACAGGTGATCGATAAGTCACAAACACGCGTGCTTGCTTTTTTAAATATTGCGGGTTCAGGTATGAGTGGCAAACCGATGCAGGAAGATGTGAATGACATGAATGCAGACTCTGCGGCTTTTGTTGCGGAGAAATACAAAGACATCATTGTGGGTATTAAGATCGGTCATTATGAAGGCAGCGACCTGGCGCCGTTTAACAAAGCATTGGACGCAGGTAAAAAATTAAATGAGCCTCTGTTTGTTGAATGTCATCTGCCACAATATAGTTTGGAAGATCAATTGCAAATGATGCGGCCCGGTGACATCATCACTCATTCCTATGAGCAGGTCTCTGAAAGGATGCCCGTTGTTGATGAACATGGAAAAGTTCACCCTTTTGTTTTGACGGCGCAGAAGAAGGGCGTTTTGTTTGATGTTGGTCATGGTGGTGCAGGTTTTTGGTTTAGCCAGGCCATTCCTGCTTTTCAACAAGGTCTTGCGCCGAATTCTTTTGGCAGTGACCTGCATCGCTTCAGCATGAATGCCGGAATGAAAAGCATGTTGAACATCATGTCTAAATATATGGCCATTGGCATGAGCCTCGGAGATGTAGTTACACGTGCTACATGGAATCCTGCCAGGTCGATAAAACGCGAAGACCTTGGAAATCTCAGTGAGGGTGCTGTTGCGGACATCGCTGTTTTGAGTGTTCAAAAAGGAAAGTTTGGTTTTATTGATGCCGGAGGCAACAGGCTCGAAGGAAATAAAAAACTGGAAGCAGAGCTTACAGTTCGTGCGGGAAAAATTGTTTGGGATCTCAATGGCCTGGCCGCGCAACCCTGGAAACAATAATTTTGGAAGATATTCGGTAATTCATTTTGAAGCAACCAAAACCATGTGCAGGAACAACAAAATTTACACTTATACAGTTATAATTTTTTTCTTTCTCGCTGCGATCAGTTTTGCCGGCTGCAACACAAGAGGGGAATTACCCAAAGCTGATCCTAATAACGGGGGACTTTTTCTTCCTGGCAATTTTGAAGCCGTTGTCGTTGCAGATAGCATTGGCCCCGCCCGACATCTTGCAGTGAATGGTAACGGAGACATTTATGTGAAATTGAGTCATTCAAAAAAAGGAGAGGGTGGCAACGTTGCGCTAAGAGATCTTGATAACGATGGCAAAGCAGATTCCATTGTAAGATTTGGAGATTATGATAATCCCGGCGGTCTTTCCAATTGCATGCGGATACATAATGGCTATTTATATTTTGCATCTGAACTTGTTGTATACAGGAATAAATTGACGCCCGGAAAATTGATCCCGGAAAGCAAAACAGAAATTGTGCTTACAGAAGAATACCCGGGCAATACCCACTGGCATATTACCAAACCCATTTCATTTGATGATAAAGGGCACATGTATGTTCCTTTTGGTGCTCCATCAAATGCATGCCAGGACTTAATAAGAACACCCGGCGGCACGCCAGGCTTTACCGGACTTGATCCCTGTCCCGAGCTTATCGATCACGCGGGCATATGGCAGTTTGATGCAAACAAAATAGGTCTCACTCAAAAAGACGGAAAGAAATTCGCGACAGGAATAAGGAGTGTGGTGGCAATGGACTGGAATAAGGATGATAACAACTTATACGTAGTAATGCATGGCAGGGATGATCTTCACTTGTTATGGCCGGATAAATTTTCGTCATGGCAAAGTGCTGTACTGCCTTCAGAAGAATTTCTGAGAGTAAAAGAGAACAATAATTTTGGATGGCCCTACAGTTACTATGATCAAATACAGAAGAAAAATGTGCTTGCACCTGAATATGGCGGTAATGGAAAGATGCCTGCAAGAGACAGTTCTGTGCAGTTGCCGATCATGGGTTTCCCTGGTCATTGGGCGCCAAATGATTTATTGTTTTATGAAGGAGATCAATTTCCTGAGCACTATAAGCACGGCGCATTCATCGCTTTTCATGGTTCCACCAACAGGTCGCCTTATCCGCAGGCTGGTTATTTTGTTTGCTTTGTCCCTTTTGTAAATGGAGAGCCCAGTGGTGAGTGGGAAGTTTTTGCAGATGGATTTGCCGGCGTTGATCCTATAGTAAATACAAGTGATGCTGTTTACCGGCCAATGGGACTTGCTGTAGGACCGGATGGCTCCCTGTATGTTTCAGATTCGAGGAAGGGTAAGATCTGGCGCATTATGTTTAAGGGTGACAAAAATAAATTTGGCAAGGCCGAATTGGCTGCAATGGAAAAGAGGAAATTAAATTCAAACATTCGCACGCCGGACGAAATAAATGATAACCTTTATAAAGACAAACCCATACCAGGAACCCAGGTGTATCGCACATATTGTGTATCCTGCCACCAGTATAACGGGAAAGGAGATGGAAACCGGTTCCCGCCCTTAGATAGTTCTGAGTGGGTGAACGGTGATAAGAAAAAATTGATCGAGGTGGTGTTAAATGGTTTGAATGAACCCATAACGGTCAATGGCAAGTCATACAACAACCTGATGCCACAACACAGTTTTTTAAGAGATGAAGATATAGCGCAGGTTTTAACCTATATCCGAAAACGGTTCAATAATAATTTAGATTCAGTGCTGGCTCACGAGGTACAGAAAGTAAGGAGGAGTACTGGGAATAAGCAGTGAATTGTCGTCTTATAGCGCCGTTGATTGTTCAAAGAATACTCATTTAGATTTATATAAAAACATAATACTTTAAAAACATGAAAAGGAGAAATGTTATAAAAGGATTATCCCTGCTTCCTTTTGCAGGTGGTGCTATTGGCAGTGTTATTCCTTCTTCATTTGCTGTTGCGGCACCGGGACCAGAAAGGGATGTGTTTACGGAACTTGGTTTACGCACGTTTATTAATGCTGCAGGCACTTATACTGCTATGACCGCATCATTGATGCCCGAAGAAGTGATGAAGGCCATAAACAGTAGTGCAAAAAAATTTGCGATGTTGAATGAAGTGCAGGATAAAGCAGGAGCAAAGATTGCTGAGATGTGTCATGCCGAAGCAGCGATGGTTTCAGCAGGCTGCTGGTCCGCAATGGTATTGGGAATGGCGGGTGTTCTTACGGGCACCGATCCAAAAAAAATTGCACAGCTGCCCTTTCTGCAAAACACAGCTATGAAGTCTGAAGTGATCCTTCAGAAAAGCCACATGAACGGTTATGAACATTCATTAACAAATGCAGGCGTTACACTGGTGCCGGTAGAAACAAACCAGGAAGCAGAAAATGCAATTAATGAAAAGACAGCTATGTTGTGGTTTTTGAACAGGGAAGCACCGGCGGGTAAAATACAACATGAAGAATGGCTTTCGATCGCTAAAAAACATGGTTTGCCCACAATGATCGACCTCGCGGCTGATGTGCCACCTGTAGAGAATCTCTGGAAGTATAATGACATGGGTTTTGATTTGGTTTGTATTTCAGGCGGCAAAGCTATTTGCGGTCCGCAAAGTGCAGGCATACTAATGGGAAAAAAAGATTTGATTGCTGCAGCGAGATTGAATGGTCCACCCAATGGCGGTAATATAGGTCGGGGCATGAAAGTGAATAAAGAAGAAATCATTGGTATGTATGTAGCACTTGATATTTATGTAAAGCGGGACCACAACAAAGAATGGAAGATGTGGGAAGAGCAAATTGCAGTAATCAATAATGCCGTAAAAAATATAAGCGGTGTGACAACTGAAATAATCATTCCACCAATTGCGAATCATTCACCGTCGTTGGAAATATCCTGGGATAACTCGAAGGTAAAAATAGCAAGGGACGCTTTTGCAGACAAACTGCGCCAGGGATCGCCGTCTATCGAGGTAGTTTCATGGGAAAAAGAAAACAGCATCCGGCTTACAGTCTTTATGTTGAAAGCCGGCGAGGAGAAGATCGTCGCTTCGAGAATAAAAGAAGAACTTGTAAAGGCCTCTGCTTAAAACCAACACTGACAAATAGCATTATGAAAAAAATATATTTTTTATCCCTGGTCGTGTTCATTTTCCTTCAACACACTGTTTCTGCCCAATCTTATGATATTGTAATTAAGGGCGGTCATGTTATCGATGCAAAAAATAATATTGATGCTGTAATGGACGTCGCTATCGCACATGGAAAGATCGCGCAACTGGCTAACAACATTGATGCGAAGCTTGCATCACAAGTTGTGGATGCCAGGGGCATGTACGTTACCCCTGGTCTTATTGATTTGCATGCACACGTTTTTTTTGGTACAGAGCCCGATCATTACCTGAGCAATGGAATGTCAGCGGTTGTTCCGGACGGTTTTACTTTTCGGGTCGGTGTCACAACTGTCGCAGATGCCGGAGGTGCCGGATGGAAATCATTTCCAACATTCAAAAAAAATATCATTGACAATTCGCAGACAAGAGTATTTGTCTTTCTGAATATCGTAGGGGAAGGCATGCGCGGGGGTGCTTACGAGCAAAACGTGAATGATATGGATGCAAAGCTGAGCGCCTTAGTTGCGAAGCAATACAAGGATTATGTAGTTGGTTTTAAAGTAGCGCATTTTATGGGGGCTGATTGGACACCTGTTGATCGTGCAGTGGAGGCAGGCAGACTTGCCAACATACCCATTATGGTTGACTTTGGCGGTAGCACTCCGCCTCTTTCTATTGAAGAACTGTATATGAAACATCTTCGTCCGGGAGATATTTATACGCACACGTATGCCTTGCTGGATGGTAATACAAGAGAGACAGTAGTCGATACCTTAACCAATAAAGTAAAACCCTTTATCTGGGATGCCATTAAAAAAGGAATTGTCTTTGATGTCGGGTATGGGGGTGCCAGCTTCAATTTCACACAGGCTATTCCTGCACTCAAACAAGGCTTTTTCCCAAAGACTATCAGTACTGATTTGCACACAGGCAGCATGAACACATCCATGAAAAGCCAAATTGATGTGATGTCAAAATTTTTGTTCATGGGTATGCCTTTGAATGAAGTTGTGAAAGCAAGTACCTGGGCACCTGCACAAGTGATCAAACATGAAGAATTGGGTAATCTTTCGGTTGGTGCAATCGCAGATGTAGCCGTATTGAAATTACTGGATGGCAATTTTGGCTTTTATGATAAGACCGGTTACAAGGTAAATGGCAAACAAAAATTTGAATGTGAAATGACGATCAAAGACGGCAAAATTGTGTATGACCTCAATGGCATCGCGGACCCCATTTATGCAAAAAGTAAAAAGTAAAATCGGGAAAGCAGGAAGCCTTATAAAGCTCTTTAAGGTTTTTTTTGCTGTTGCTTTTTTCCGTGTCTTCCGTGCCTGTGTGGCCTGCTGATTTGACCATGTTGAAATTGCTCGAAGGCAAATTTGGTTTTTTGATTTAATGGTTATAATAGCCACGGAAACACGGAAGACACGGAGATAATTTTCAGAGTGGACTGAATTAATTTTTTCTTGTGTATTTATAACTATCTGTGAAATGATAAAGAAATCCTGGATCTTCAAATCGCTGCTAATAGTTGTTGCGATCGCCTGTAACAATAAAACTTCAGAAGAAATGTATAAGTCAACTGAACTGACAGCAGTAAATAGTTTTACGTCAGGAGCAGAAGGCCCTGCCGTTGATAAAGATGGCAACCTGTATGCAGTTAACTATTCCAAAGAAGGAACTATTGGAAAGGTAACACCGTCGGGTGACAGCAGTATATTTATTGAATTGCCAAATGGAAGCATCGGCAACGGCATTCGCTTTAACAGCAAACGAGAAATGCTGATTGCTGATTATACAAATCATAATGTTCTCAAAGTAGACATGGCCAGTAAGCAACTCAGTGTGTATGCACATGATTCAATGATGAATCAACCGAATGATATTGCCATTGACAGCAAAGACCGTTTATATGCCAGTGATCCAAACTGGAAAGACAGTACAGGGCGCATTTGGCGTATTGACACGGATGGCAAGACAACCGTGTTGGAAGATCATATGGGCACTACCAATGGAATAGAAGTAAGTCCTGATGAAAAAACATTGTATGTAAATGAATCTGTGCAACGTAAAGTGTGGGCTTATGATCTGTCACCCGATGGTTCGGTCAGCAACAAAAGATTGCTGATTGAATTTCCTGATTTTGGAATGGATGGTATGCGTTGTGATGTAGATGGCAATCTCTATATCACGCGGCATGGAAAGGGTGTTGTAGCAAAAGTTTCTTCAAAGGGTCAACTGTTGAAAGAAATAATATTAGCGGGGAAGAAACCAAGTAACATAGCCTTCGGCGGCCCGGATGGAAAGACAGCTTATGTGACATTACAGGATCGTGGCAACATCGAAACCTTTCGGGCTGAAGCACCTGGCCGCGAGTGGAAAATGATTCAATCGAAATAATCGAACACGCGGCCTACATTAACGTCTGCGTATTTTATGGCCTCTATGATTTACTCCCTTTCACGACGAGTCTCCCCGCAACGTTTCCAAATTAAGAGGTGTACAGGGACTCGCCGTTTTTATCCGTAAGTATAATTATCGACGAGTCCCTCTGAGTTTTCAAGGGGCCCAGAATTCCCAACCTCGGAGAGTCGTCGGAGAAGTAAAGCAAAATAATCGAAACTCAATCCCGATGAGTCCCCTGAAATCACCTATCCGGAAAACGCTTCGGGGAGACTCATCGGCGAAGCAGAAAACGAGGACTAAAGAAACATGTCCTTAATGGTGGTTATCCTTCGACAGGCTCAGGATGACAACATTTAGCGCCTGCGAATTTTATGACCTGCCATTGCATAATAGAAGATCATAAAATAACCTGGCAAAACAATACAGTATGCCATGTGTGTATTGAGTATTTCGGTAAGTCGGCCATAAAGCAAAGGAAGCACTGCTCCGCCACCAATGGCCATGATAAGAAGCGACGAACCGATTTTTGTAAACTTTCCCAGTCCATCAATAGCGAGGGGCCAGATCGAGGGCCACATGAGTGAATTGGCAAGACCCAATAACGCAACAAATGTTATGGAAGTATAGCCGGTTGTGCAGAGTACCATGATTGAAAATACAATTCCTGCAATGGCAGAGATCCTTAAAGCATTTTCCTGTTTAATAAATTTAGGGATACAGATGATACCAATGATATAACCGATCAGCATGTTGACAATGGTAAAGCTTGCAAAAAATTTAGCGGTTGATAGTGGTACGCTTAGCGATGCGCCATACCCGGTGATGGTATCAACCGCAATAACCTCTGCACCGACATACAGGAAGAGCGTTACAACACCAATCAATAAGTGTGGAAAGTGAAAAATGCTTTTTTTATTTGTTTTAGATTCAGTCACAGATGCATCTTCTGTGTCTGCCTCCACTTCGGGTAAACTTGAAAAATAAATAAACAAGGCCAGCAAAACCAATGTGATCATCATAATTGTATACGGTAGGATCACGCGATGAGCCAATTCATTCAGCATTTCACTCTTTTGCCGGGGATTGAACAGGGCCAATTTTTTATCAAGCCCGTCTGCGTCCTTTAAAATGATGGCACCAAGAATGATCGGGGCAATCACACCTGCAATGCCATTACAAATGCCCATTACACTGATGCGTTTGGCAGCGCTCTCCTGCGGACCAAGAATTGTAATATATGGGTTAGCCGCCGTTTGCAAAATAGTAAGACCAGCGCCCTGCATAAATAAACCCAGCAGGAATAACGGGAAGATGCGTGTGAGTGCAGCGGGAATAAAGAACAAGGTGCCTGCAGCCATGATGAGTAAACCAGTACTCATACCTTTTTTAAATCCTGTTTTCTTCAACACCCATGCAGAAGGTATCGCCATCACCGTGTAGGAAATATAAAACGAAAAGGCTACAAAATATGATTCAAATGAAGAGAGCTCGCAGGCGATTCGCAGATAAGGGATCAATACGGAGCCAAGCCAGGTCACAAATCCAAAAACAAAAAACAACGATCCAATGATGAAAATGTTCTGGTTAGTTTTTTTTGTATCAAATCTTTTCTCAATTAATTCCGTTGAAACAGTTTCCATGCTAAGGTGGTGAAATTATTTGTTGCTCTGCAGGTGATCATGCGCCGCTTTTACGCTCCCAAAATGGATCAAAATTTTCTTTGCTTCATCATAATTGTCGATGGCAGCTTTTTCCATCAGCATTTTTACCGCACGGTCAGTGATCTTATCATTGATGAGTAATACATGCACCATCCTGTTGTCTTCAACCCGTCCGAGCTGTATCATGGTAGTGGTGCTGATGATATCAAAGATCATTTTTTGTGCGGTGCCGCATTTCATCCGGGTACTGCCCGTAATAAATTCAGGTCCGGTGATTACTTCAACAGGATATTCCGCAACAGCTGCAACAGGTGAACCGTGATTGCTGACAATGCAGCCAGTAGTAATATTATTTTTTCTGCATTCTTTCAAAGCACCTAGCACAAAGGGAGTAGTGCCACTGGCTGTGATACCGATCACAAAATCGTTTGTTGAAATATTTGCTTCTTGTAATGCAAGCCATCCGGCCGTTGTATCGTCTTCCATTTGCTCAAGGGCAGCTGCCAAACGATCAACGCCACCTGCGAGTATAACATTCACCATTCCTTTTGGAATGCCGTAGGTAGTGGGTAACTCAATGGCATCGAGAACAGACAAGCGTCCGCCGCTGCCCGCACCAAGATAGAACATGCGACCACCATTCTTTAATTTGTTCACTACCGCGGCAATCAGTTGATTTAGCTGTGGCAGTGCTTTTTCAATAGCAATGGCAACAGTCTTGTCTTCGTTATTTATAGCCGCGGTAATTTCCTCAATAGATTTTTTTTCAAGATGCCTGTGAGCAGAGGGTTGTTCGGTAATTCGTGTCATTCTTAGTGGCTTGTTTTTTTTGGAGGTATTTCTCTGAATATCCTGCTTTTTAAATCACCTATCCATGGCCATAATTTTTGTTTGTTAAGATCGATCTCTACAACCGCTACAGGATCATCGTTAGTTGCTTCTTTCATTACATCACCTTGCTGGTCAAATACCGCCGAGATCATATCATATGTTGACGATACGAGGTAAACCTGGTTTTCAATAGCGCGGGCTTCGGTAAGCTTGACATCACCGCCCCAGATCGGAAGAAAAATTATTTCCGCACCTTTTTGTGCGAGCGCTCTTGCTGGTTCCGGAAAAGTAACATCCCAACAAATCATCAAACCAATTCGTCCAAAATCAGTATTAAAAACGGGAAATGAGTCTCCGGGAGTGATCCCACCGTCAATCTCCTCTTGCGGTAAACTTACTTTACGATATTTTCCCGCAAGATTGCCACTCCTGTCAATGAGCACAGCTGTGTTAAAAACGGTATCTCCATTTCTTTCTAAGAGGCCGGCCACAATGTATAAATTATATTTCTTCGCAACGTTTCCAAGGAAATTTGTGGTCGGACCCGGAACAGGCTCACTTGCAGAAATATAATCCAGGTTTGTTCCAACCAATGTCATCTCCTCGGGAAGACAAACGATGTCAGTTTTTTGAGCGGCTGCTTTTGCAATAAGCTCTGAGAATTGCACAAGGTTTTCCTGCGATGACTTGCTATTCCTGGGACGGTGATGAATGGTCGCCACTCTCACGACCCGTGGTTTTGGAGGCGATGCCTTTTGAAACGAAGTTCCTCCAAAATGAACGATCCCATTTGCGTCCCATCGGTAAGTCAATTCTATCCTGGCTTTTCTTGCACCATCAGGAACGTGGTATAGCTGTTTTATGTAATTCCAATCTTCATTCGTTTTACCAGGAAGGGTGGCAGGATATTCAGGATAGCCAATCGTTTTTCCTGAAGCATCTTGCCAAATGATCCTTGCGAAAATATTCCGGTTAGGCTCATCGACATTCGAGGCTATAAAATTTGATTGAAATTGAAAATATTCGCCAGGCTCGACATTCATTGTATGATACCAATGACCGTTTGCATAGTCTTTTCCGGCTCCTTCAATAGCCAGGGTTGGCTGTCCCTGGTAGGTTGTACTAGTGTCGATATACCATTTCGGAGTTATCTCTTTACGCTGGCTTTCGAAGTTCCATTCAGAAAGGTTGATTCCCTGGCATTCGGCGGTGACAACACTACAAAACATCACGACCAACAATGAAATTGACGCGATCAATCCCGAATTGTAATTATCAAATGACTTCAACATATTTTCCAAATTTCTGAAAGACCCAAAGGTAGGATTACTTCTTTTTTACAGCCACTAATGTGTCCCGCGGATTTCGCAGAAAGGCGCAGATGTTTTGTCTATCTGCGTAATCAGCGGCATACTGCGGGAAGCCAACTCCGCAGGATCAATATCAATGAATGACAGTTACCGTTCCTTTTTGTAAAATATCTTTTATCCCTTTATTCGAATAAGTTGCCAACCATACATAGGTGCCTGCCATAATCGTTCCATCGTTCCTTTTTCCATTCCATTTTTTAAATGGATCCGTGCTTTTAAAAACAAGCTGACCCTGGCGGTTGTAAATAAGCAATGTATAATCTTTTACAGTGGGTAGATAGCCGAGTGGCCCAAAGTAATCGTTTTTAAGATCCCCGTTGGGAGTAAATGCATTCGGGAAAAATATATAACCGCAATCGCTGATTATTTTTATTGTGTCTTTTAATATACAGTTACGATTGTCCATTACTTCAACGGTATAAGTTCCCGGATCTATCACTGTATAATTTGCCAACACGGAATTATCCTGCCATTTGTAACTATTGTAATTACCGGGTGACAAAATGATATGATTCCCCGGACACAAAGTAGTATCACTGCCAAGGAAAATGGGTTGGGGGTCATCATTCAGGATCGTTGCTACGGTTGAGGTTCTACAATTATTTTGATCGGCTACAGTTAACTGGTAATCCCCGGGGGGCACTTTATTTAAAGTTTCTGTTGTATTGTTGTAAGGCGTCCAAAGAAAAATATAGGGTGACGTGCCGCCGCTTACTACAGCTGTGGCGCTTCCATTGCTGAGTTTGCAGTATGAATGTTCGGTAGTAATACTGATGTTAAAAGCTTCAGGTTCTGTGATCGTTACTGAGGCTGTTACGCTGCAACCGGCCGTATCTTTTAAGGTCAAATTATAGGTACCGGAGCCAACGTTAATAATAGGATTTTGGTTAAAAATTTCTGTATTGTTTGTCCATTGAAAATTATAAGGAGGTGTACCACCGGTAACCAGGGCTGTTGCTGTTCCCGTTTTTTCGCCGGGGCATAAAACATTTGTTTGTGAAACCTCCAACTGGATGGGAGATGACGATGCAATATTTGTCGTGTCAGTTTTTATGCAGCCGTTGTTATCCTTTATCGTTACAATGTATTGTCCCGGTGCGAGGTTACTCACAGAAGAATTTGTAGAGTTAGCCGCACTCCAGTTATACTGATATGGAGAGGTACCGCCACTAACTACCACGGAAGCATTTCCGTTATCATCTCCACAAAAAGTGTTTTGCCTTTTTATGGTAGAAGTGAGTGCCGGTGGCTGATGTATGATTGCACTCGCTATTGCTTTGCATCCGTTTGCATCTGTTACAATTACTGTCTGGTTGCCTGCAGCCAGATTACTATTGATAGCCATGTTCCCACCCGCAGAGGACCATGCATAAGAGTAGGGTTGGTTTCCTCCTGTTGCCGTGGCTGTTGCTGTTCCATTGCTGCCATCAAAGCAGTTTACATCTTTGGTATTTGAAATTGTTACGTCGAGATTGGTGGAATCCGAAAGATCAACATGTATAATTTTATAACATAGATTTTTATCGACGACAGTAATTGTGTAAGCTCCGGAAGCAAGATTTTTTGCCGATGAAGTGGTACTCACATTGGGGAACCAGCTGTAAGAATACGGCGCGGCTCCTCCGGACATGGCAATATCAATACTACCATCACTCACAGTACACCTCGGCTTAACCATCTTAACTGTATAAAGTATAGGAGGTGGTGCCTCTAATGATATATGCACCGATGCAGGACAACCATCTGCATTTAATATGGTAGCATTATAATCTCCGGCGCTGAGATGAACAGCAGTTCGCGTAGTTTGTACGGGATTGGTATCCCAGTGATAGCTGATCGATGAGCTATCACCTACAAAATTAACAGTAAGAGAACCGGTGGTATCATCGTGACAACGGATCGGGTTTACGATCGAGGCAACAATATTCTCGATGATCTCCAATCGCGGAATCGTAAAAGTTGAAGAACTATTTCCCGGCCCGAATACCGTTAAACTTACACTGTAATTACCTCCTGCCGTATAGGCGTGCGTCGGATTTGGATCCGTGGATGAATTATTTGGTCCGGAAGAAGGATCTCCAAAATCCCAGAGAAAGGACGTCGGACAGGATGTCGATTTACTCACAAAATTTACCCGGAGGTTGCTCGAACAGTTATAGGTAAATGAAGCTGTGCTTGGGGGTGCTTCTTCAATGTTAAAATCATCAATGGCAAAACCGTCGAAATCGTTACAGGAACCATTGCTCGCAAATACAAAGCGAAACATAACATTTGAAACGCCTGCAAGCATGGGAAGATAATGTTTGGCAGTTACCCAGCCCGCACTTCCTCCGCTTACAATACATCCGGGCCTTGAAGATTGAATGTTTCCTGACCACGCATCCCGGCTGCCTAAACTTGGCAGAGGCCCATCATTGTACCATCGTTCAGTAAGGCAGCCATTTATTTCGATCTTATTACCGAGTAAAACCCAGTTAGCGCCATTGTCCAATGAGATCTCGAGATAAGCCCCATCAAATTTTCCCTCGGTTTCCCAGAATACTTTAAATGTTAAATAAGGAGCCTTAAGATTGGTGAAGTTGAAACAAGGACTTTTCAGCCAGGCATTTTCGTCGTTATTGTACCCGCTGTTTTTTAGTCCACCCGTGATCCAGCATTTTGATCCTGAGCCCGCCGAATTGATAACTGGCTTGGTGGGAGTTCCCCATGTCCAGTCAGAAAAGGTACCGCCCGGCACCCATTTGCCGTCTGATGTTTCAAAATCTTCCCTGTATGGAAAATTGCTTATCGGGGTAGTGCATTGGGAAAAAGAGAAATAGGGTGAAAAAAAAAGCGCCATTGAAAAGATCGTTTTCACTAGTGGTAAAGGAAGAATATGATTGATCTTTTCTTTCATTTAGATAAAAGAAAATCTGAATGGCTTTATTAAGTTAACTATAAAATGCGATTCTTAAATCCGCTTCATTGATTAATTAATTATCAATGTAAAACAAACTCTCCGGGAGCTTCTTCAGTTGTTCTATTACCAAAAGAATCAATTGCCTCCACTACAACTCTGTAAGATCCAAATTTCTGTTCAGGAATTTTTTTACTGAATAGCCTGTCTTCCCTCACGCGGTCCTCCGCTATGCCGTCATCCTTTAATTCAATTTCAAATGACTTTCCTGGGTCTTCCTTGAGGATGAAGGTGGCCTTGACAGACTGAATTTTTGAACCATCATAAACTTTCACAGAGATAATATTATCACCAGGAATATCCACCCAACTTATTTGTGGAGGGGTGGCATCTTTGCCTTGAACCTTTATTTTTATTACTCCTTGTTTGATGATGTGAAATGGATAGTCGGGAAGCCAGTACTCTGCGAAAAATTCAATGTTGTGATTCTGCGGACAATTAGACGCTATTAGCGGAACATTATACTTTGCCGAAGCTCCGACGTGGTCAAAATCCGTCCAGTCATCAGACTGCCGGATATTTATCCCAAAAGGATTTACAAATTGATCTGAAAAAGCCAGCGACGTACGCCAATATTTATTTTGGTCCTTTACCAACAACACTATCGATTCACCAGGGTTTGCTATGCCATCACCATTGCCATGGCCCAATAAGACAGTTTCGTTATCAATGCCCGATTTTGCAACTGTAAATATTCTTCCATCTGCGATCTCAACATCTTTTATTTCAGGCAAATTATTTTTTAATGGTATTTCAAAAAAATAAACCCATTCATCATTATTCTCATCCTTCAGGGTTAATTTGAATTTTTCAATTTCAATACTGTCTGCCTGTACGCGAAATGAAAATGGGGTTTGACAAGTTTTTGTTTCATTCACACCAACGCTGCCAAATTCTGACTGGCTTTGTGTGACATTTGCACTTTTTCTTGTCGCTGATAATTTTCCCTGTATTTTTTTTCCCGTGGACATTCCTTTGTTCAATATTTTAATCGAAAGAGAAACATCTTTTCCATTTGTTGCCCAATTCATATTCTCAAGGTTCACTGCGGCAATACAGATATTAGCTTTGTCGGTTTTTTTATTGATCCCAATTTCGTGGCGCGCACCATTCAGTGAGATCTGTAACCTCCCCGAGTTATCACTGGTTGTGATGAAAGATTTGAACTCTTTATCTGCAACATCATTGATGATGTACGCTTGGTTTTTTTCGTATAGAGCAGCGGTAGTAATGTTCAGATTTACAAATGGGAGAATTTCTCCATCCGGGAGGAACTCCCGGACAGTACACCTGAAACCTCTCTTATCTACATTCTCTAATATAGTGAAGCCGGAAATGTTCCGGTCAGAACTTACTTTATAATCCCAAACAGAAAATTCCGGGTACACATCAACGTGGTCCCATCTTAGCGGTCTTGGCATAGGATTATTGAAAGTATTAAATAGAAACCCAAACATCTCACCAAGTCCGCAGGTAGAATGCTCAGCATCATAAATTTTGTATTCATAATTATCCAATACCTGGGGCCAGACCTTGTTCATGTCATGGTGGTAGCCACGAATGAAATCCTTGTCACCATAGTTGAGACGAAGATTCACACCGGCATAATTTTGAAACATATCAATGTGGCGGTATTCAACCGGAATTTTTTTTGGGCCGACTATGAACTCAGCCGAACCACAAAAATTTCCTGCCCCTGAAAATAAATCAGGATATTTTCCCGCGATCCAAAAGCTCATGAAACCACCCATTGAAAGACCCGATATGGCCCGATGTTCCCGATCAGCGAGCGTACGATAATGCGTATCGATATAATCAATAAGCTCCGGATAATATATTGGAAATTGACGAAAAGTTTCTACCGGGTCAATATTGTAGGGTCGCAAATAATATTTTTCGCCAAGCTCGCGGTTGTAGCCGTCAGATTTCACTACAATTACCTGGTGAGTAGAAACGAAATTCGCAATATTGTCTCCTTTGTTGTCGGCGCCTTTATCAAACTCATCAAATTTCTGACCCCCATCTCCAAAATATCGTTGAGACCAGCCATGAAGAAAATAGATGACCGGGTATTTTTTTTGGGGATTGTCAAAATAGCCGGGAGGTAAAAAAATGCGATAATTTCTTGTCTCTCCAAACACATTGCTGTAATGCCGGGAATCAATAATAGTTACACTATCTGCATGTTGGCCGTTTGCAGTGGAGAATAGTACCAAAAAGGAAAAGCAAGCGAGTATGGTTTTGTGCCTCATTATTTTTTGAAATTTGCCCTTTACCGGCGCTTAAAGATAGGGTTTCAGACGTCAGAAGTCAGAGAGATTTATTGTAGAAAAATTTAAGCTTTATCCGATTTGATCTGGATCATAAGATAGCCCGGCCTATCAATATCTATTTCGGTAATTATCCCAAAAATTAAGCAATCGTTTGGCTAACTGATCATTAAAAAAATTGAGTTAGCATTGCACCTTCATCCCGGTCGGCAGCAAAATAAATAGGCCTGATCATTCTATTGGTGAGTCAAAAAACAAAGGGAATATTCTGTATGAAAAGATTACTTATTGTAACAAACATCCTTTTAATTTCTTGCATCATATCTTCTGCACAACAGAAAGCAACGATTAAAGAGTACAAAAAGGTCTTTAAAACTTACCCATTCTCAGATCCCGATCCTGTGCCCGGGGTGGGAAGGATCTATCCTTACTACAGGTTTGACGGCTACACCAATTCCGCAATACAAAAGGAATGGAAAGTAGTTGAATTGGAAAACGATTATATCAAAATAATGATTTTGCCGGAGATCGGTGGCAAAATATGGGCCGCCATAGAAAAAGCAACAGGCAAATCTTTTCTTTATTATAACCATGTCGTAAAATTCAGAGATGTTTCCATGAGAGGACCGTGGACGAGCGGAGGCATTGAACCGAACTATGGCATTATTGGCCACACTCCAAACTGTGCAACTCCTGTAGACTACACTACAATGACGAAACCGGATGGAAGCGTTAGCTGTATAATTGGAGTGTTAGACTTGCTTACACGTACATCATGGCGCATTGATATTAACCTGCCTGTTGATAAAGCATATTTTACCACGAGTTCCTTTTGGTATAATTCGTCTTCGATCGAGCAGCCCTATTATACATGGATGAACACGGGTATTAAAGCCGACGGTAACCTGCAATTCATTTACCCGGGAACGAAATACCTGGGACATGAAGGTGAGTACAGCGACTGGCCGATAAACCGACAAAATGGAAAAGACATTTCATTTTATAAAAACAATGATTTTGGAGAATACAAATCCTACCATGTGTTTGGAAAGTACACAGACTTTTTTGGAGGATACTGGCATGATGAAGATTTTGGCATGGGCCGGTATTCAACGCATGATGACAAGGCTGGTAAAAAAATATGGATATGGGGATTGTCGCAGCAGGGAATGATATGGGAAAAGTTGCTCTCCGATACTGACGGACAATATGTGGAAGTGCAGAGCGGAAGATTGTTTAATCAATCGTCCGATGGCAGCACATTCACTCCTTTCAAGCACAAAGGATTTTTGCCGCATACAACTGATGCGTGGACGGAATACTGGTTCCCGGTAGTGAAAACGAAAGGATTCGTTGCTGCTAATAATTTCGGCGCGTTAAATATCAAACGCGAAAATGAATTCCTGAAAATTTATTTCTCTCCATTGCAAAAAACCGATGATGAAATAAAAATAACTTCCGGTGATAAAATTATTTACTCAAAAATTCTGAAGTTGAATCCACTGCAGTCTTTTGCCGATTCGATAAAGATCAGCGCGAACGGTAAGCCAGTGGTGGCAATCCTTGGAAACAAATTAAGATATGACGAAGACACCACAGCTAACGTATTAAGCAGGCCGGTGCAAACACCGGATGATTTTAACTGGAACTCTGTCTATGGTCTTTACCTGCAAGGCAAGGAAAATATTCGTGAGCGGGAATATACAAAGGCAAAAGAAAAATTAAAAGCTTGCCTCCAGGCAGATCCTTATTATACTCCGGCATTGACAGATCTTGCCATGCTTCTCTATCGAAGCGCCAATTATGATGAAGCATTGCGAACGGTGAAAATAGCTTTGTCGATAGATACCTATGATCCTGCCGCGAATTATTATTACGGTTTGATCAATCTCAGTCTTGGAAACATAACGGATGCCAAAGACGGTTTCGATATTGCTTCATTGGATATGCTGTTTCGGAGCGCCGCCTACACGAATCTTGCAAAGGTCTATCTGCGGGAAAATAATCTGCAAACTGCAATGGAGTATGCACGCAAAGCTATTGACTTCAACAAGTATGCAGTGGATGCTATTCAAATTCTTTCCTGTATTTACCGCCTTCAGAACAACAAGGAACAAGCACAGAAAATATTGGATACACTTCGGCTCTATGATCCTTTGAATCATTTTGTACGATTCGAAAACTATTTATGGCAATCGACAACAGAAAATAAAGCACGGTTCACGGACCTGGTAAGAAACGAAATGCCTCAGGAAACATACCTGGAACTGGCAATATGGTATTTTAACATCGGCAGAAAAGACGAAGCGATCAAAGTATTACAATTATCACCGACGAATGCTGAAGTCTTGTATTGGCAATCGTTTCTGGAGAATAAACCATTGAATGCTGATCAGCTGCATCCAGACCTGGTATTTCCTTTCCGCTCAGAGACTGCGGAGGTGTTAAAGACGCTACTCCAAAAAAACGAACACTGGCTGCTGAAATATCATCTTGCTCTAATTGAATGGAGCTTTGATAATATTCCGCAAGCGAAGCAGCTTTTTGAGACTTGTGGTAATATGCCCGATTATGCACCCTTTTATGCTGCAAGAGCGAAGTTTAATATGAAGAATGACACCAGCCAGGTATTCAGTGATCTTCAGCAGGCTGCAAAACTGGATAAACAACAATGGCGATATGGAAGCAGTTTGGTCAACCATTATTTATACCGAAAACAATATGACCAGGCGTTGAAGGTAGCAGAGCAATATAAAAATCAATTTAGTGCTAACTATATTATAGGAATGCTTTACGCAAAGACGTTAGTGTTCAATAAACAGTACAACAAGGCAAGTGAGTTACTTAAAGCAATGCAGATATTGCCCAATGAAGGCGCTACAGAAGGTCGGCAGTTATACAGAGAGACTCAACTAATGCTGGCATTAGATGAAATGGAGAAAAAGAATTACAAAAAGGCCTTACAATATATTGAGGCGTCGAGGCAATGGCCTGAAAACCTGGGCGTGGGAAAACCGTATCCCGAGGATATAGATGAGAGAGTAGAAAATTGGCTGGCGTATGAGGCCTACAAAAGAATGAGCAATGAGCAAGCAGCAAGGCAAATGCTGGATAAAATACTTGCCTTTAACGAAAACAGAAGGATTTTTCCGTCGGTAAAGAATCTTACTACTGCGTGGGCACTACAAAAAAACGGCAAGCAGGATGAAGGTGAAAAACTCTTAAAGGACTGGGTTGAAAAGCAACCCGAAAACAATTTAGCAAAATGGACATTGAATGCTTACAGGGGTAATGACTACAAACTGCCCGATGAAACACCAACCGATGAGAACTATCGTGTGTTGCAAAGGTGGATAATGATCTCACCGAAGCGATAGTTTTACAACATGGATAATCGCTGGGCGCGTTGGAATATCAACAGCATGGGTTGAACTAAATGGAGAGTGAGAATTTAAGGAACAAACATCTATTTAAAAACATACGAAGGCCCAAACTATGCCATTGTTAGCTATTGATCTGGGTGGAACCAAGTTGGCGATTGCTGTATTTTCACAGGAAGGTGATCGGCTGCGCGAAGACATAATAAATCTCGATAAAAAAAGAGGTGCGGAAGTGGGACAACTGATTATCGAAAGTGTTGCTGCCAATCTTAACAAACAAAAAGATCAAGGTGAAGTAATTGAAGCGATTGGAGTTTGTGTTCCTGGCATTTACCACAGAAACGAAGGAACAGTTTGGGCACCAAACATACAAGGCTGGGAAAATTATCCCTTGTTGAAAGAAATAACATCTGTCGCTGGAAATCTTCCTGTGATTATTGACAACGATCGCGCCTGTTACATTCTGGGAGAATGGTGGAAGGGTATCGCGCAAAATTGTAGCGATGCTGTTTTTATAGCTGTAGGTACTGGGATCGGCGCGGGCATTTTATCCAGCGGAAGAATTGTGCGTGGCAGAAATGATATTGCAGGCGCTATTGGATGGATGGCGTTGGAAGATCAGTTTCAGGATCACCGCAAGGATCGTGGAGCTTTTGAAAGCCAGGCCTCCGGTGAGGGGATTGCTAATGCGGCAAGGAAAATCATCAGTGAAAGAAAAAGCTATGAGGGATTATTGAGGACTAGATCTGCGGATGCCGTCACCGCACTTGACGTGTTTGAGGCTTATGAAAAGAAAGATGGAGTTGCCGAAGAAGTACTTCATCATTGCATAAAGATGTGGGGAATGGCTGTTGCTAATTTGATAAGCTTATTTAATCCTGAAAAAATAATTTTTGGCGGTGGTGTATTTGGTCCTGCGGCCAAATTTATTCCTGATATAAAGAAAGAAGCGATGAAGTGGGCACAACCGGTAAGCATGCAACATGTAACCATTGAAATATCCGCGTTAGGTACGCATGCCGGGTTGTATGGAGCTGCCTATATTGCAAAGCAAAACCTTAAGAGGTAAGCTGTTTATGAGGAAGAATATTCTTGTTTTTATTGCGGCTTGCGCGGGCATGTTCTTTTTTGGTATCACACTGATAACACTGGGTTCTGTTGCGACTGATCTGCGTTCGAAATTTCAATTAACGGGTACGGATGCAGGTACCCTTTTTTCTATTCTTCCATTTGGAATTCTTACAGGTTCATTGATATTTGGCCCCGTTTGCGACCGGTATGGTTATAGATATTTGCTCATACTTGCGTGTATTGGAATGTTTGCCGGTTTTGAAGGAATTGCGTACAGCAATTCTCACGGCCTTTTAAAAATTTTCATTTATATTTTTGGCGTTGGCGGTGGTATTGTTAATGGTGCGACAAATGCAGTTGTTGCTGACATAAGTCCTGATCACAAAGGAGCTGATCTAAGTTTGCTGGGTGTGTTTTTTGGCTTGGGTGCATTAGGGATGCCATTGGTTTTAGGGATGCTTAAAAGTATATCTTCTCTCACTATTGTGGCGATTGTTGGATGGCTTACACTGGGTGTTGCCATCACTTATACTTTTGTAAAGTTTCCTCCGGCCAAACAAAAGAAAAGTGCGATAACGGCAAGTTGGAAGGACCTTTTTCAATGGTTGCTGTTACTCATTGCATTTTTTCTTTTTTTTCAAAGCAGTTTTGAGGCCATCATTAATAATTGGGCAACAACTTATCTTACAACAAAAGGTGTTATGGATGAAGGTCACGCGTTGTACGCATTGTCACTGCACGTCGGGGGAATGGTGGCTATGCGATTGATTACGGGAAGCCTGCTGCGCAATATTCCTGAGATCAAAATTGTGTGGGCGTGCCTGGTGATGTTATTGATCGGAATTGCTTTGATGCAAATTGGCCAAACAAGAACGATAGTTATTGCTGGCCTTATATTTTCGGGTGCCGGATTAGCCGGTGGTTTTCCCCTGATGCTTGGCATAACGGGTAAACATTTCTCCCGACTTTCAGGTACTGCTTTCAGTTTTGTCTTTGCTGTCGCGTTGATCGGAAATATGCTGATCAACTATTTAATGGGAGTCATTGTGGATGAATTTGGTGTGGGGCACCTCACGACTGTTGCTTATATTGAAATTGGTTTTATGGTACTGATTTTTTATTTCATTATTCAAAAATTAAAATTAAAGTAGAATTATGTTAGCGAAACAATGGCTTGACAATGCCAGGAATGTGATGTCGCAGATAGAAGGCACCCAGCTGGATAACATTCGCAAAGCTGCGAAAGTAATGGCCGATAGTATTGAAGCAGGCAGATGGGTGCACACTTTTGGCTGTGGTCATGCGACGATTCCAGTTGAAGAAATGTATCCACGTATTGGCGGCTTTGTTGGTTTTCATCCAATGGTGGAATTACCGCTCACTTTTTTTACACGCATCACGGGTGAAATGGGTGTTCACCAATTTGTGTTCCTTGAAAGAGTCGAAGGTTATGGTGTGGAGATAATGAAAGGATACAATTTTGATTCCAGGGATACGATGTGGGTATTCTCACATTCGGGCATTAACAATGTAAATATTGATGTGGCACTTGAGGCTAAAAGAAAGGGCATGAAAGTGATCGCCTTCGGTTCTGCCGAAGCAGCGAAAGGAAAGCAAACAAGACATTCAAGTGGCAAAACTATATTTGGTATTGCAGATATTGTTGTTGACACCTGTGCGCCGATTGAGGATGCATCGGTTCCCATCAAAAATCACCAGGATAAATTAGGACCTGTATCCACAATGGCTTTTGTTACCTGTGTCTGGATGACTGTTGTTACTGTTGCAGAAATTTTGGTCGACCGGGGGTTTACACTGCATATCCATCCATCACATAATGTGCCCGGCGATACGACTGCCAGGGAACGTTTGGAAGACGCCCTCGCAACTTATAAGGCCAGGATAGCTGGTGTGTGACTGGATGTACCGGTTCAGGTGGACACGAACTACACTATGTTTTTCTTGTAACCGGGTGTTCTCAGTGCTTTTTCTTAAAGCTGCTTTGTGCCTTTTGTGATCCTTTGTGTTTTGTGGTCCTTAACGCCAGACGAACATATGATATGCAAAGAGCCCAAACTTGATTCTACCAGGCTTTCTGGTATAGCTCCATTATCTCTTCTACCCTTGGAACCACCGGGTTATTCTGAGGACTCCCGGATGCTAATGCATCGTTCGCCATCTTTTCCAGGTTGCTGTTGAACACTTCTTCATCAACCCCTTTGTACTTTTGAATCGATGGTATTTGTAACAACGTGTTCATCGATTCAAGTCCATTCACCAGTTTTTCATTTGCTGTGGAATCATTGTCTTCGTTCGTGGCATAACCCATCCAACGAGAGATACGAGCATATTTTTCTGGAGCACCTGGCAAGGAAAATTTTGTTACAACAGGTAAGAGCATAGCGTTTGAAAGCCCATGCGGAATATGAAATATGGCGCCAATTGGCCTGCTCATCCCATGCACTAAGGCGACGCTGCTGTTGGAAAATGCCATGCCACCTTGACAAGCGGCAATTGACATTCCTTCCCTTGCTTGCTCATCATCTGGTTTTTCCCAGGCAGTCATTAAATGTTTTGCAACTAACTGTATACATGATTGTGCAATTGGATCAGTCATTACATTAGCCTTTTTTGAAACGAAAGCCTCAATTGCATGAGTCAGAGTATCCACACCAACAGCAGCAGTTAACATAGCAGGCATTGAAAGAGTGAGTTTATGATCGACAATTGCAACTTTTGGTAATAGACGATTGTCTAACATCATCATTTTTACTTTTCGCTCTGTATCAGTAATAACTGCAACCCTGGTCACCTCACTCCCCGTACCGGCTGTTGTTGGAATTGCAATTAGAGGAATCCCATCTTTTTTAAATCGATGATATCCCATGTACTGACTCATTGGTTCCGGGTTGGTTGACATCAAAGCGATTACCTTGGCGGCATCGAGTACACTACCGCCACCAAGTGCAACAATTATATCGCATGCGCTTTTTCTTAAAGAGTTTAATCCGTCTCTAACATTTTGATCAGTCGGGTCAGGTTGTACATCGGCATATATTGTAGAAGAAAAACCATATATTTTCAAGTCTGCTGTAACTGTTGCCAGATAACTGGTGTTACTAAAAAACTTGTCGGTAACGATAAAAACTTTAGAGCCACCTTGGTTTCTGATGTGGAGAGGTAGAGATTGAAGTGCATCCGTACCGAACTCTATAACATCTGGAATATTGAAACTGTATGACATAAATTAAAAATTTTCTGGACCATTTTTGTCGTTACTTGTGTTAATGATTATTTTCTTCTGTTTTTAGTAATTTTTCAAGGATTACACCAATTATAAAACCGAGAATTGTTGTAACTAATAACAGAATTATTTCCCGACTTGCTTCCGCTTTCAAATCATCAAAATAAAGAAGAATGCCAGTTCGTTCCGGAATTACAGAAACTGTATAGCTAACGCCGTTTTCTATTACGAAGATCTGATAGGCGTCTGGGATGCTCGAAGATAATAAGTATGATTGCGGAGCCAAAATTTCAACAGGGATTGGATATTTGTCGTTAGCTGCATTTACCGAGATGAATAAAATCGAGAGAAAATACTTGGAGAAACTCTTATGATAAAATCCATCTTTCATGGTGTATGAAATTTCAACCCAGGAGTCATTCGTTAGGGTTGCATGCCTAAACAAAAAACTGTCTGTTACCTTAAGGTATGAGCCTTCTCGTAGACTGTCCTCTAGATTTTTGACTTTTTTTGAAAGAGGCTCGTTATCTACAATAACTTCAACGTTTTTTGAGTCATCAGTAGCCTGGAGCATTAAATAACTCCAATTCAATTTATTTAGCGAGCTAAATTTAGCAGATACAGTCAACTCATTGTCTGGTTCGATCTTTACTCTAAAAGATGCAAGAGTATCGCAATCACAAGATGCCACAACCACTGGGGCCTGAACAATCTTGCTATTCGGAGTTAGTATATAAAAATATATGAGGGCGGATAAACAAAATAAAAGTGCTATTGTTAGAACAAGCCTAAGTTTTTTCTTGTATTTGTGTCGTAGCTTTTTGAAAACTTTTTTTGTTTGGGGCCATAAGTTGATTGCAAACTGCCTATGGCGATTTTGCTTAGTTTTTGTGGTCGAATTCATAAGCTTGTTGGAGAGTTCGGGATAAATTACTGCTATCCTTTGAGGGCTTTGCGCCAGGCCAGACATCAAGATAGATAAATTTTTGGGGAGGGGCAGGCAAAATTTATTTCAAATAAGCCCATGCAGAGGTGTATTCCCAACATTTGCAGGACGCAACTTGAAACATATCTCGCACTGTTAGATTGTTCATAACAAAGCAAAGTCCATCAAATGGTAAGTCTAAAATAAAAGGTGTGGTGTTCACAGACGAGCCTGGATTTCATAGCATATTTTATCGTCAACAACGAATCTCCCGAGACAGCGTCAAATTTTTAAAATTGCCTGCCTGCCGGATGGCAGGCAGGCTTCACATCGTTCATAAAGGACCAGCGTTGACAGAGCGTCTTGTTAATTCATGATTACTGTTTCACATACATCAATTTATCGGTATAAGCTTTACCATTGACAATTATTTTTAACACATATGTTCCATTTGTAAGGGAAGGTAAAATAGAAATAGTTTTCTGCAATGTACCTCCATAGACCACCCCGTCTTCTGTTTGAACAATCTTGCCAGTCAAATTTATCAACTGAATTTTAGCAGTTGCGTTTATACTCTCTTCAAGATGCATTTCAAGCATAAACTGTCCTGTTGTAGGATTAGGATAGAAACTAATCGTTGAAGTACTTATTGGTTTCACACCGCCGCCGCCTGTTGTCGTTGGCGTACATGCGCTGCCCTTCTTTGTCTTAAAGCTTTGAGCACCCGAGAATGAAGTATACTTGCTTCCGCATTTAACTCTTATTTGCCAATTATAATCCTGGTTAGGAGTCAGGCAATTTATCGTTACGGAACGTGATGTTCCCGGTACATTTATATCTATCCATTTTGATCCTGGTGCGGTTGATTTATACTCTACGTTCCACTCTGTAGGATTTGCGGAAGCTGTCCAACTCAATGTCGCACTATTTGAAGTAGTGGTAGAAGTTAAGTTAGTCGGATTCTTGCAGGAACCACAATTCGGTTGTACGGTAAAGCTGCAGCTAGCTGTATTTCCTGATCCATCTGTAGCAGTAAGAGTTACGGCAAAGGCCGTAGTTCCTGACACTAAGCTTCCCGCCGCAGGTGATTGCGTTATTGTCGGTGTTCCGCAATTATCGCTCTTTGTGGCTAGTGGCCGGTAATCAGGCAGCGCAGTCGTGCAATTTGTTGGATCGAGAGAAAGCGACTGTGTAGCAGGACAAGTAATCTTAGGAACCGTCTTGTCTTGCACAGTTACTTTGAATGTACAAGTTGACTGGTTACCTGCCGCATCTTTGAATACATAAGTTACCAGAGTTGTGCCCACGGTGAACGTTGAACCTGGCGCTTTCGTGCGGCTGAAGTAAGGACATGAGCTTCCGCAGTTGTCCGTTGCTATTGGCTCTATCCACGTCACAGCCTTTGAGCATGTCGTACTACCCACTCCAGTTTGAACTGTAATGTCAGTCGGGCACTTACTTATAACCGGTGACGTATTATCCTGTACAGTTACATTGAACTTACAAGTTGACTGGTTACCCGCCGCATCTTTGAATATATAAGTTACACCTGTTGTACCCACGTTGAACGTTGAACCCGGTGCTTTAGAACGGCTAAAGTAAGTAAGTGCACCTCCGCAATTATCAGTTGCTGTTGGTTCCATCCATGTCACAGTCTTTGAACATGTCGTACTACCAGCGCCGGTTTGAACTGTAATGTTAGTCGGGCAATTACTCACGACCGGCGGTGTATTATCTTGTACAGTTACATTGAATGTGCAAGTCTTCTGGTTGTTAGCCGCATCAGTAAATGTATAAGTTACCTGTGTCGTTCCAACGTTAAATATGTCACCTGGCGAATGATTTTTTTGAACATTAATTACCCCTCCGCAATTATCAGTAGCTGTTGGTTCTGTCCATGATACCTGTTTAGAACATGTAGTGTTACCCGTTCCTGTCTGTACAGTTATATTTGCGGGGCAATTACCAATTGTTGGTGCTTCTTTATCATTGACCGTTACTGTAAACGAGCATTGTTGTCCTGTCGATTGCGAAGTCACCTGTACTGTTGTAGTTCCTACAGGGAAGAAATCACCAGATTGATGATTCAGTGTTAAATTACCGCAATCTCCCGTGGTTGTGGGTGCGTTCCATGTTACATTAGCGCCACATTGTCCGGGCTTGTTAGCAACAATAATATTGCCTGGGCAGTTTATCTGGCAGACAGATCCTACTGTTACATCGAATGAACAAGTTGATTGGTTTCCTGCACCATCCATTACACTTACATTCACGGTAGTTGTACCAACAGGAAAGGATGTGCCTGATGCACGCGAATATTGTATCACTCCAATACCTGAACAATTATCTGTTGCGGTTGCCGGAGCGTAAGTGACAATTGCCGAACCTGAGCCAACGGGATCTTCCAGAGCATTTACATTATTAGGGCAGGTCAATACGGGAGGCGTATTATCCTGTACAGTTACATTGAATGTGCAAGTATTCTGGTTGTTAGCCGCATCAGTAAATGTATAAGTTACCAGTGTCGTTCCAACGTTAAAAATGTCACCCGGTGAATGATTTTTTTGGACATTAACTACTCCTCCGCAATTATCAGTAGCTGTCGGTTCTGTCCATGATACCTGTTTAGAACATGTAGTGTTACCCATTCCTGTCTGTACAGTTATATTTGTGGGACAACTACCAATTGTTGGCGCTTCTTTATCATTGACCGTTACTGTAAACGAGCATTGTTGTCCCGTTGATTGCGAAGTCACCTGTACTGTTGTAGTTCCTACAGGGAAGAAATCACCAGATTGATGATTCAGTGTTAAATTACCGCAATCTCCCGTGGTTGTGGGTGCGTTCCATGTTACATTAGCGCCACATTGTCCGGGCTTGTTAGCAACAATAATATTGCCTGGGCAGTTTATCTGGCAGACAGATCCTACTGTTACATCGAATGAACAAGTTGATTGGTTTCCTGCACCATCCATTACACTTACATTCACGGTAGTTGTACCAACAGGAAAGGATGTGCCTGATGCACGCGAATATTGTATCACTCCAATGCCTGAACAATTATCTGTTGCAGTTGCCGGAGCGTAAGTGACAATTGCTGAACCTGAGCCAACGGGATCTTCCACAGCATTTACGTTATTAGGGCAAGTCAATACGGGAGGCGTATTATCCTGTACCACTACATTAAAGTCACAAGTCCTTTGGTTATTTGATGCATCTGTAAATGTATAGTGAACGGCTGTAGTTCCTACCGGAAATACATCTCCCGGTGAATGATTCTTTTGAACAGTAACTTGCCCTCCGCAGTTGTCGGTTGCTGTTGGCTCTGTCCAATTAGCTGTTTGAGAACAATTGGAATTATTAGCTCCGGTTTGAACTGTTACATCCGTGGGGCAATTGCTGACAATGGGTGGTGTATTATCTTCAACTATAACATTGAATGAACAGGTGTTTTGATTGCCGGCCGCATCTTTAAATACATAAGTCACTTGTGTAGTTCCTACGTTAAACGCAGAACCCGGTGCATGCGAACGACTAAAGAAGGTTACACTACCATCGCAGTTATCTGTTGCTGTTGGTTCAGTCCATGTAGCCGTTTGCGAACAGAGCGTGCTGTTTGCCCCCGTTTGCACAGTTATATTGGCCGGGCAATTAGAGATCGTTGGAGCTTCCTTGTCATTTACTTTCACATTAAAAGTACATGGGTTGCTGCTATTATTGGCTGCATCGGTTGCCACTGCAGTCACTTGTGTTGTACCCACAGTGAAGACGTGCGGTGAAGTGATTTCAGTTTGGTTTACTGTTTGGTAATTGAGATAGTATTTTTTGGTCGGCGTTGAACAATTATCAGAAGCCGATGCGTTAAATGTTACGGACGCACCACATACTCCGGTTGTATTGTCAACTTCTATATCCTGCGGACAGGTAATTTCAGGCGGAGTATTGTCCTGGACAATAACATTAAAGCTGCAAGTGCTTTGATTATTTGCAGCATCTTTGAATACATAGGTGACCTGCGTAGTTCCAACATTAAAAGTTGAACCTGGAGCATTCGACCGACTGAAGAAACTCAACGCACCACCACAATTATCAGTTGCTGTTGGTTCAGTCCAATTAACTGTTTGAGAACAATTGGGATTATTAGCTCCTGTTTGAACCGTTATGTTCGCGGGACAGTTGCTAACAACAGGAGGTGTATTGTCTATAACCACTACATTGAACTGGCAGGTATTGGTGTTCCCTTTTGAATCCTTGAAAGTATAGGTTACTTGTGTTGTACCAACAGGGAACGCAGAACCTGGGGCATGTGAGCGGCTGAAGAATGCCACGGGCCCATCACAATTGTCATTCGCTGTGGGCTCTGTCCATGTGGCTGTTTGGGAGCAATTTGGATTGTTAGGACCTGTTTGCACCGTTATTGGCGAAGGACAACCGGAGATAACCGGAGCCTCCACGTCATTCACTTTGACGGTAAAACTACAAGGCGTGCTATTGTTGTTCGAAGCATCGGTTGCAACGGCTGTTACTGTAGTTGTTCCAACAGCAAAGAAATGTGGCGACGTAATTTCTGTTTGATTTCCGGCTCCGAAATTCAGGTAATATTTTATTGTTGGAGGGTGGGTGCAATTATCTGTTGCCGTAGCACTAAAAGTTGGTGACGCACCACATTGCCCTGTTGTATTACTTACTTCGATATTCTGGGGACAGGTAATGACCGGCGGAATATTGTCAATGATTGTTATGGTTGCTGTGACAGTTGCATTGTCAACAGTTGCATTCGCAGATCCCGTAGGAGGGCATGCTGTAGCGTTAACTGTATAAGTTGCGGTGGCCGTTCCAGCAGCTTGAATAGTAGCTTGGGCATTAGAGATTGTTCCCTGCACAGCATTGTTGAAAACGATTGGTAAGCCAATAATTGTTGTAAGGTTTGAAGCTGATATTGCCTCGTTTGCCGAATTGGTAAGGAAGCTGGCTGTAAGAGTTGAAGAACCCGGCGGATTAACTACAACTGATGTAGGACTAGCCGTATGTTTTAACTGAAGCCATTTTGTAACCGTCATTGTAGAGCCAGTTGCATCACCTGTTGCAGGACCTGAATTTACTCCCCACCAGTTATTGTTTCCAATAAATGTTTCTGACGACCCAGGTGAGGCAAATCCATTGCCAGTACTGGTTGCGGTATTACCAATAAGGCGGCAGAAATTGATGTTTGTTGCGCCACCCCCACCATAAGCAGCTCCACCATTAAGGGCATGATTATTTAAAAATGTGCTTTTGGTAACCGTAAGGTTCGTGGATTCATTTATAATGGCACCCCCACTTCCTGCTGTGGCTGTATTGCCTGAAAAACTAGAACCTGTTACTGTGACAGTTGAACTGCTTAGGTTCATAGCAAAAAAATCGATAGCACCTCCATTACCGCCGCCCGATGATCCACTGCAGCTATTATTAGTGAATGTGCAGTTGGTAACGGTCATAGTATTATTTACCAAAGGAAGACTTATAGGAAGATTTCGAAAACCACATGCACTAAGTGCACCTCCGCTCTTAGTGCTACTATTGTTGGTGAAAATACAACCTGAAAGAACCAAATCCCCTCCCTGGTGTTGAAGTCCGCCACCGCCAAAACCATTGCCCAAGAAGCCTGTAGCCTGAAAAGCCTGGTTATTGTCAAATTTGATGTTCGTAATTGTTATCGTTCCAAGATTGTTGGAAGAGCCGGTGAACATACCGCCCCCGCCGTTGCCGGTTTGTTCGCGCCCGCCACTAATAGTTAGATTGTCAATCGTAAAATTGAAGTCGGGGATGAAGTTTACATTGACATCAAAAACGCGGTCAATTCCGCTGGTTTGATTAATAATAGTAGAATTCATTCCGGCGCCGTGGATGGTTACATTGTTTGCAGTTACGTCAAGATCACCGATGTTGATCATTGCAGGTGATAATCCTTCCCCGGTTCCCGCTATTGTTAAAGTAAAAGTACCGGATGGAACATTGATCGTGTGCGGCCCGGCTACACTATTAGCGGCAGCAATGGCAGACCGCAAAGTGATTTGTCCATTGCCGGCGCCTCCCGAAATGACGCCCGTCGCACTATTTACACTGATTCCCGCACCACTAATCGGGAAATCGGTTGTTGTGGTTACTGTATAGGTATTTGCACCACTAACTTTCCAAAATATTACACTAGCAAAAATTAAAAGATATCGAAAGAGACCTTTAGAGGTTGTCGCAATTAAATGTGAAGTTCTCATGCAGGCAAGTTTTGGTTATAGATGAACAAGAAGGTTTGTTTTGAATTAAATAAGGAACACGCATTTTTGATTGCCCAAAGTGTTGTTCGCAGTTATTCAGAAGGAAGAGTGGACACCTAAGATTTTCAGTTGATCATGCCGAATGTTGAAAGTAATATTTAGTAATCTTGCTCCGAAAGACAGTGATCGAGTTTGATCAGTATTGACTGATTTTGATTAATTATTTTTTCCCCTTTGGTTTTTTTACAAATTTTTGTTCGGGCGAACCAAGTTTGTCAAAAATCAACTTTACCTGCTTATTGTTGTAGTAGTAGCCGTTTCTTTTTCCTAGTTCCTCTTTGAAGGGTTGTAACCATTTTTTGAAAGTATTTTTCGATACACCATACATCGCTGACAGCTCTTTTAAAGAGTACGGCTGCACCGGAATGTTTTCGTGTTTGTTATTCTTGTTACTTTCTGAACTCATATGTCTGTTTAGTGCGACATGGTATGCTCCTTAGGAAGTACAGAGGTTTAAAGGTTTATATTCTCCGGATATTTGTTTTTCTGATTCTTCAATAGTCAAATCGTAATGATATTTCGTTTCCCGGAACTTTTTTGAATCTTTTTAAGTATTGTTTGAATAGGCGGTGAAGGGTTGAGATGGAAACTCTACTCAATTGATATTCAGAAATTGAGTTTTCAAAAAAACAATGCCTGTTATCCTATTTAACCGGGTCTGCGTTGAGACAAATCTTTGCAATAAAAGGCCGCCGGGTTAGTCTAGCTGAACAACAACATTGTTTTTGAACTAAATAATGATCAAGCATTTAACAGTCCAAAATGCTCTTAGCAGTTATTCATAAGGAAGAGTGGATAAGTAAGATTTTCAGTTGATTGTGCCTAACGCTGAAAGTAGTATTTACCACTCTTGCTTTGAAAAGCAATGATCGCATTTGATCGTTATTGATCATATTTGATTAAACTTGCCTGATTATTTTGCTACTACATAAATTTTTCTTGAGGAGGACCAAGGCTGTCGTGCAGCTATTTAATTTCTACTATAAATCTCCTTAAGGTTTCATCGTAGCCCTGGGCCAGTCGGAACTCATTTTTTTCACTCTTTACAAATATCTCATGGTTTGCATTCTTAAATTTTGCGACTGTTACGGATGGATTACCGCCCTTGTTAAAGGCATTTGTTATTCGGGAGATAATACCATCTAAAGAATCCATGGGTATGTACTGATCATTGGTTCCAAAGATCACAAGTACAGGGATTTTTATTTTTTGAAGAACAGGAGCAGGATCAAAATCAACAATAGGCTGCCACCATTTCCATAGCCAATTATTCCTGGGCAATCCTCCAAACGCATATCTAAACCAGGGCTGAGTTTTTACCAACGGTATCAGGGCTTGGAGACTATCCCACGCCTGGCTACCATTGACAGCTCTGAATTGCAGTTTCATAAATGCGATAGCTTCGTTGATCGAAGTGTCTGAAAATTTTTGAACCTGCATTCTTGCAACCTGCTCATTTATTTCCGCCTCAGCCGGAGTAATCCCACCCCCTGACTGCATAATCATAAAAGAAATGTCTTTTGATCTTGATGCTGCCAGTGGAGCGATTGAAGCTCCCTGGCTGATTCCCCAGGCACCTATCTTTGAACCATCGATATCTTTTCTCGACTTTAATTTTTTTACAAATGCAAGAACATCGTCTGAGAGCTTTTCAAATGAGGCCTTTTGCCAGTCACCACCTGATTCGCCCGTTCCTTGTTTATCATATATTAATAAGCCAACACCATTGCTGAGAAACGTATTTATCTCTTCATAAGGAGTAATATCATCTCTGTTTAAAGCACCGGAGCCTGGTACAACAATAACAACCGGGTGCCTTTTTCCAACCGCGGGCAACAACAATGTACCCGCAAGTGAATAGTCACTCGTGAAAGTCTGCATCTCCTCAACTTTGTAAATAGAAAGTTTTGTTGCAGTCTGTTCAGGAAGGCCCATAGTTTGAATCAGGAATTTATCGCCATTTCCTTTATCATTTTCAATAAACGAAATTGTATTTGTTGGAACCGGACCTGTCATGATTGACCCAACGAAAAAGAATTTACTCTGTGTAAGAGGCAATAAGAGAGTCGTTGACCCGTCAACAAGGTTAACAAATCTTAAATGTCCTGTTGCGCTGTACGAGATCAATGTTAAAATATATGCACCTTTAATACCTGGATCTGGCACCCGGTAACATCCTACATACTTACTCAGAATAGCGGAGGGAACTCTGTTGATTAAAATGAGATGAAATTTTCCTTTTTTATCGCCTCTTGAAATTACACCAGCAATAAAGCCATTGACAAATCTTCCGTTGGCGATAAAAGGCGTTCCCGTTGTTGAAGCAATCTCAAAATGAATACTGTCACCGTTAATCCAGAGATTCTGCAACACTCTTTTTATTACTTTCCATTGAGGAATATCGACAACACCTTCCTGTTGATCGTTCATTGTAATATCAATATGCATGTAGGCGGGACTTTCAAACAGATCGGAACCGCCCACCCATTCGCCCGCAGAAATATCCGAAGCATGGGTTTGTGTAGAGAAGAATACAAGCGCAGCTATCAAAGCTTGCTTTAATGGCATAGCAATGCCATGTCGAATTATCGTTGACATAAGAAATAAATTTTAAGTAGATGAATTGTTTAGATTTTGTCTCTAATCATCGGAAATGTTTAGAATATCGCCCGGCCGGCATTTTAAGATTCTGCATAAGCTTTCAAGAGTATCGAAGCGTATACCTTTGACTTTCCCGGTTTTTAATAGTGATAGATTGGTGATAGATATGCCCACTTTCTCCGAAAGTTCAGTAAGCGATATCTTATTCTTCGCCATCTCGACGTCAAGATTTATAATGATTGCCATCAGACAAAAGATTCGTTTTCTGTTTTCAATTTGTATCCATGCCTGAATATTTCGGCAAGAACCAAAATAACAAGGCCGATTAGTATGATATCAATGCCGAACGATAATTTCGCACTGTAGTATTTTCCATGATACCAGAAATTTTGCTGAAGCAGGTACCGGTTAAAAAGACTTTTTGCCAGTTCAAGTACAGCAAGTGATAAAACAAAAAATCCTATTTTTTGTAGCCGGGCAAAATTCTCATAGGCAAAAGGTTCACCACTTCGCAAAGACCCGAATATTTTCCTGAGGTTATAAACGATGGCAAGGATCAGGTAAAATGTTGATAGCACCACGACAAGAGCCACACCAATCAACAAAGGAGTAAGTACAACATTGAATAACAACTTTCCTTCTATCCCTGAAATTGCAATAAAACGATAAGAAGGATTATTCGGTGTGATACTAAAGTCAAAATCGTTAGGAGGGATGCGTACCGGGATGTCCCAATTGACATTACCAACAAAAAGGAGTCTATATAGTACAATGCAGAAAATGAGCGAAAACAAGGGAATAGCAACGTACCAGATTATATTGATCAATGTCCCTAAGATTGAAACAAGTCTTTTATTTCCCATAATTCTTATTTAAAACCAAAAATAAATAATTTATTGTAAAATACAAATATTTTTATGTAAAACATAAAAATATTTATGTTATTTATTAGTTTTTATATTGGAATGTATTGGAAAGGAAAACTTTACGATTTGCATAGCACCTTTTGGGAGAGAATTGTGTATTCAATAAGTCAAATAGCAAGTTCTTCTAAAAGGTGGCAGGAGTAAGTTGTAAAATTGGCCCGGAACGATATCCATCAAGTGGAACTTTCAGTCAAGTGGAACTTCGATAGGAAAAGAAATAAATAAGGGGCTGTAGAAACAGCCCCCGTTCAGTATGAACCCTGAAATTCGTTCAGGGTAATCAACTTTCAAACATGATACTCTTTAATTATTTTAATTCGTCGTGCTAATCACCTTGAACTCCCTGCACAAATAAATTCCTGGTCTGTATAAACTTCCAATATTTGATTGTTTGATCAAGGGCTGCCTCTCTTACTTCAATTCGTCGTCCAAGAATGCCAAACACCTTCAAAACAACTTTATCATTCTTGTTAATACAACGTTGAAAGTAGTATTTACTACTCTTGCTTTAAAATACAATGATCACACTTGATCATTGTTGACCATGTTTGGTTGAACTTGCCCAATTATTTTTGCTGTTGGTTTTTACATAAATTTTTATTGGGGCGAACCAAGGCTGTTGAAAATTAACTTTACCTGGTTATTATTATAGTAGTAACCGTTTCTTTTTCCCAATTCCTGTTTGAAAGGTTCCAACCATTTTTTGAAGGTGTTCTTTGACACACCATATATTCCGGACAACTCTTTCAATGAGTAGGGTTGAATGGGAATGTTTTTAGGTTTTTTATTTTCTGAGATCATATAGCGAAATTCCTATTGCAACGAAGGAGCACCCGAGCCCGTCGAGGATTTCGAAAATGTCAGTTTTTGTCATAGCTATAGATCCAGGCATTTGGGCTCGTCTCTTGATTTTCGTTATACCCACCGGTAATTAACACAGTTCCATCGGTCAACAGAGTAGCGCAAGAAAATAGTCGTTCCGTTCCCATATTGCCTCTAACAAGCTCGAATTTGTTAGATTCAGTTCTATATATTTCCGATGCTTTAGCGCCACCGGCAATGAGAACATTTCCGTTTGATAATAATATTGAAGTTCCATTGTGCTTATAACGATTGACACGCATATTACCTACAGAACGGAATGAAGATGAAACTGGGTCGTACAATTCAGCGCTTGCATACGTACCCCTTGAATCTCTTTCATCCGAGCCGCCATTAATAAGGACGGTACCATCAGGGAGTCTAACAGCGTCATGTTTATGTCGCTTAATCGTCATATCATGAGTTAATGTAAATTTTCCCAAATGAGGATCATAAAGCTCAGCGCTTGAATAGATCGTTATGTTAGTTCTTCTGCCTTTATGCCCACCTGTTATTAGTACAGTTCCATTTTCAAGAAGAGTTGCCGTATGTGATTCCCTGGCGGTTGTCAGTGAGCCAGTGGAGGAAAAACTGTTGGTATTTATATTGTAAAGCTCGGCTGATTCCAAAAATGACCACCCGACACCAACGCCACCGACAAAAAGAATGGTCCCATCATCCAACAGCGTCGCGGTGTGCCCGCTCCGCGCCATTGTCATCTGCGGACCAATATAAAAGCTATCCGTTTCGGGATCGAATATTTCTGTACTTGAAAGGTAATTACCATTATAACCTCCAGCAATAAAAACTCTGCCATTCGGAAGTAGCGTTGCTGAGTGTCCTATCCGCGAAAAATGCATCGCAGTAAGGCGCTTAAATGTTTTCGATTTAGCATCATAAATTTCGGCACTCCTTAAAGGACCTTCTGCAAGGCCGCCGCAAAGAAGCACATTTCCATTTTTTAGGAGGGTAGATGTGTGAGCCGCACGGGCCGTCATCATCATCCCGACCAGGGAGATGGTGCTTGAATCTTTGTCGACTTCCGGATCAGCAACAATGTTTGAATTCGCAGCATGATCCTGGCGGCAACTATAAATCGCCGCAATTATAAAAAATAGTCGTATTGCTACCATTAGCCGTTTCATCTTCTAACGTGAACCAGCACCAGGTTCACTTCTCCAAATAAAATTATTGGTAACCTAACTTCCCATGATTTGTATTTGACAAGGTGAGTAAATAAGTGCTTGAAGTGAGTGGAATAGGGGAGGTGACGGTTTCTGTTGCTGGAGCAGACACGTTAATTTTGTCATGTGCCCGTCAAAGTCAAATATATCTTTTATTGCTTCCTGTTTTGGACGGCAGTCGTACTACTTGAGTTTTCCAGCAACTTTTTTGAAGGCGTGCTTCGGGATATCACAGTAAACTGGGGCGAGGTGTTTCCCTTTGCCACTGCATGGTATTTTTGGTTCTTCTTTACATTCCTGGTGGCATATCTGGGGAAACGTTTCCCGTATTCTGAAACATCGAAAGCAAAATTTTTGCTTGATCATTTCCTGTTCTTCTGCTGCGTAAATGCAGTGCTTACGGTTATCACCGCGACGTATATAACCTCAATGCTGCAATGGATCAATCACGAGAAATATTCCCACATATTTGGCAAGATAGTTATATCATCAAGTTTTTATAATTGTATTATTTATGCCGCTATTGTCATTTTCGTAAACAGCTTTAGATATTATCGGGATCTTCAAATTGAGAAAACGAAAACTTTAACGCTCCAAAAAGAATTGACTGAAAGTCGTCTGCATTTTTTGCAACAACAATTACGTCCCCATTTCTTGTTTAATACACATCACTCAATTATTACCCTGATGAAGATGGGAGAAAAAGAAAAGTCAATTGAAATGATGGAAAAGCTAAGTGAATTAATGCGATTTTCCTTGCGCGAAAATTCCAATACCGAAATCCACCTGGACAAAGAATTAGACCTATTACGACTGTATTTACATATTCAGAAAATACGGTTTGAAGACAGGTTGCAATTCTCCTTGCAAATTGACCCTGATTTAAGTAATGCTGTTGTTCCCTCAATGATATTGCAGCCTATTGTTGAAAATTCAATTAAGTATGCAGTTGAAAAGTCATCATCCAATTGCATCGTTGAGGTTAAAGTCTTCAGAGAGAAAGGAAAATTGTGCCTGGTCGTGGAAGATAGGGTGGAGGGCGATAGCAATGAAGCCAAAATAGATAAAGGAATCGGCTTAAGCAACACTGAAGAGCGATTAAGAACCCTCTATGATGAAAGGCAAAAAGTAGAATTTAAAAAGATTAGTCAAAATGGATACAAAGGGTTTAATGTTACTATTAAAATACCTTTAAGATATGTTTAGAGTGTTGGTTGCAGATGACGAGAAGCTTTCAAGAGAAGCGGTGAAGCTTCAGCTCAGAAATTTTGGTAATGTGAAAATTGTAGCAGAATGTACCAACGGTCTTGAAGCTTTAGCAAAGATCCAGGAACTGCACCCTGATATCATTTTCTTAGACATTCAAATGCCTCACATGAGTGGTTTGGAGGCGCTCACGCAGATTCCGAAAGACTATTCTCCGTCCATTATAATAGTAAGTGCATTTGACACCTTCGCATTGCAAGCCTTCGAAAATGATGCGATTGACTATTTGGTAAAACCGTTTACAGATAAACGATTTGAAAGGGCAATGGATAAGGCCATAAGGCTGTCTGCTACATCTGAAAAAAAAGAGCCTGTGAATAAAAATACAATTCAAAGCCTGCGAGCAATGGTAAAAAGCTTTTTTCCAGAGGGTGAAAGAACAACTCTTAACGTAAAGGATGGACCGAAGATTTCCGTGATAAATGTAGATGATATTACACATATAGAGGCCACCGAAAACTATGTAACGGTGTTTACAATGAAATCGAAATTCTTGCATAAAGAAACGATTCAGTCACTTGAACAACGTCTGCCCCGATCCTTCATAAGAATACATAAATCGACGATTGTAAATACGAAGTATATCAACGAATTTTATTCTCTGCTTAATGGAGACTATCTTTCCAGCACATTGGGATCCTAAGCTTAGAATTCCACGTGGACAAGTTGTCGCG
>JADMIO011409264.1_pt1 | contig 85662 bp, 46 predicted proteins | sample 8958161 | NCBI WGS metagenome assembly JADMIO01 (sample SAMN16585339, study PRJNA669376) | soil metagenome | isolation source: Crop rotation soil | place: USA: Cullars Rotation, Alabama | collected 2011 | reverse complement strand
GCGACAACTTGTCCACGTGGAATTCTAAGCTTAGGATCCCAATGTGCTGGAAAGAAAAAATGAAGTCCTTTATTTTTCAAATCCAGGTCTCTGCGCTCCGTATCAGTAAAGTGTGAATTACCTCCGTCTATTATAATATCTCCTTCATCAAGTATGGGTGTTAAATCTGCAATCACATCATCAACTATTTTACCGGCAGGAACCAACACCATTATCGCGCGCGGACTCTTCAAACTTCTTACGAAATTGTTTATATCGGTAAAACCTTTAACCGGTTTTCCTTTTCCTTCTTCTTCAAGCAATGCAATTTTTTTTACATCCTTATCATATCCTGCTACCGCAAAACCGTGGTCAGCCATGTTGAGTAACAGGTTACAACCCATAGTTCCCAAACCGATCATACCAAATGCATATTGTTTATCTGCTGACATATTAATTCTGTTTCTTTCTGTATAAATTTTCAATAATTTCTTTTGTGGCTTCAAAACTTTCGTGATGAAAGCTTGTGATACCTGTGTTTCCTGCTGCTTCAACAATCATGATCCTGTCGTCAAAGTAATAACATTGTTCAGGAGCAGCCTGTGCAATACCCATGGCTAACTTAAAAATACCGGGGTCAGGTTTACGCATTCCCACTTCGCACGAGGAAACAAATGCATCAAAGCATTTATGCAATTCAAATTTTTTTATACGGTAATCGTTCAACTCCTTACCTTCATTGTTAATGGCAATAATCCTTACTTCATGGTTATTCTTTTTCCATTCCTTTAACCATTGCAGCATTCCTGGTAATTCAACCGATTGAGAAAATATAAATGCTGTAAAATCTTCCTTGGTAAAATCCCGCGGGTGATTAAAAACTGCAGTGTTTAAATAATCATTCAGGGAAATTTTCCCTATCTCATAAACATTAAAAATAAAATCGTGCAGTACATCCATCTCGGCATAATCAAAACCGAATTTCTTTGCTGCTGCCTGTCGCGATTCATGTCCCCATCCGTTGGTGAGTAATACACCTCCAATATCAAGAAAGAGGATCCGTGGTAAAATGGTTTGCATAAATCAGTAGGTGCTCTGCATTTTTAAGCCAATGTATAACATATCACAATGAAAACAGTTTTTAAAATGATGAAAACGGGTATGAATGCTAGGCAGATTCTTTAAATTTTAAGACTAAACATTTTTCTTATTTCTCAATGACCAATAACGATCCTATTACGTTCTGCTTTTCAGAGCGGACGGAAATCCAGTATAATCCACTCGATAAATTAGCTATGTCAATCACATTGTCATGGCTAACTTCGCTTTCAAGAACCAATCGCCCGCTAACGTTGTATAAAAAAACGGTTGCCTTATCCTCAATTCCTTTTATAGTTAAAATTTTACCAGCAGGATTAGGAAATACAGAAATAGTTTTGGATTCATTTAATTCACTTACAAAGCTGGAAAGCCCAACAACACATGAGGAAATATCAAATGTAGATGCCCTGATGGTCATATAGGTACAAAAACAAGTGCATTGGTCAAGTTGAAGCTTGCATGGGTAGGTTTCGTTTACCAACGTTGGTGTGCCCACAAGTTTTATTCTAAACCAGTATTCAAGCCCGTTTATAATCTGCGTACTAAAAATATGCGTTACTGCATCCAGAGCAAAAGTATCACCCTGCTGCACAGGGCTCATACCAAGTGGGCCAGGAAAATTTACCGAATCAATAATTATAAAGAACTGCATTCCGGTAACATACGTATAAAGGCTGGAGTCAAACTCAATTCTTACCTGTACGGGATTAGAACAAAATGAGTTTGCTATATAATGTCCACTGTAAAGTGTGGTGTCAAATGGAAGGTTTTCTGTATACAGTTGAGCTTTGGAAAAGCTAAAGCATAATAATGAAATTAAAATCAATACACTTTTTTTCATGTGATTATATAATTGATGTTTTTCAAATTAACAGCATAATTTTATTTTAAATGAAACTAAAACAGGGAATTTGTTTTTTTGCTTTGAGCATAGTGAAAACAAAATAAGAATAATAAGATCATTGTTCATAAAGCGAAGGAGATAATCTTCGTCTCTTTATTTCTTCCTCAAACCCTCATCCCCAAAACACAAATATCATCAACCTGCTCTTCATTGCCTCTCCATTGCATATGGTGTCTTAGCAATACCTCATGCTGTGTTTGCATTTCGTTATTGCTAATGGATAATACAATGTCCTTAAAACTTTTTTTAGTTAGCTTTTTACAGTTGGGCCCACCAAACTGGTCCTGGTAACCATCGCTAAATAAATAAATGTTATCACCCTTTTGCAATTCAATTTCATGATGTGTGAATGGGTTGCGATTTTCATATTTGCCTACAGGTTGTTTGTCGGGCTTGTATTCAAGCAGTTCGTTATTACGCACTATCCACAATGGGTTGTTGGCTCCTGCCCATTGAAACTTTTGTTGTTGCGGATAGTATGCACACAAAGATGTATCCATACCATCCTGTATTTGGTTTTCGCTTTGTGTAAAATTTTCTTCCACCAGTTCCACCACCTTATCTAAAATTAAAGAAGGTTGTGTTAAATTGTATTCGCGCACAGCCCTATTCAAAGCATTATGACAAAGCACCGATACCATTGCACCCGAAACACCATGGCCTGTGCAGTCGCATACAGCAAACAACACAGCATCTTTAGCACGCACCATCCAGTAAAAATCACCGGCTACTACATCTTTGGGCAAATATAAAACAAAGGAGTCGGGTAAAAAATCCTTTATCAGTTTTTGAGAAGGTAGTATGGCCGATTGTATGCGTAAAGCATAGCTTATGTTTTCAGTTATTTCACGGTGCTTTTCTTCAATCAATTGTTTTTGTGCTTCCGATTGTCGTGCCTGCTCCTCTGCATTTCGGATATCTAAAAAGCGTTTGTAGGTAAGGTTAAACACTCCTGCAAAGCGTTTCATCACAGCCTTTGCCTCATCCGTAAAAGCAATGTCACGAAACGCAAACAACATTCCCGACTGAAAAGGTGTAGCAAAGTAATAATGCTTAAGTGCTGCATCATGCTCAACCATTATCTGCGATTCAGGCAAATGGAAATTGGTTTTCGTCACTGCGAGGTAATATGCACTCATGTCATCGCCCTGCAATAGGTAATCAGAATCTTCCTGCCGGAGCCATGCTTCAAATGCATTCTGTAACAATGGGTGTATATCCATGCTCTCGTCACCTGCTATCTGTACAACACAGTTTTCTTCGGCAATCGTTGTGGTCCAGACATCGGCACAGCGCTTTTCTTTGTGTAGTATTCCAATGCCGCAACGCAGCAGGCCAAGGTTCAATTTATGCATTTCCTCAAACACTATGGCAACGGCAGCATTCAGGTCATCGCTTTTATGCATAGCCATGGCCTTACTGCGCACACGCTCAAGCGCAGCTTCAATTTTTGCTTCACGTGTTTGTGCTTCTGCTTTTTGTAAATCAAGAAAACGCCTGTACGTTTGCCCCAACACAGCAGCAAAGCGTTTTAATATTTTTGAAGTCTCAGCGGACAGTTTCTCCAGCGAAAAAACAAACAGTGTACCTTCTGCAAAATAAAAATCGCGATGAAATATTTTGGAAGGCATGTTGGTGATATCATATTTTACAGGATATTGAACATAGCTGTTAATGGCTTTGAAATATTTTTCAATATCATTATCTTTTAGCTCATAGCTGAAATCATCGTATTTATTTTTCCAGCCATCGTATGCGCCCTCTAACAGTGGGTGTATGGACATATCCATTTGCCCGGTAACCAACACCACTTTACCATCAGAACCGGGCCTTGCAGTCCAAATTTCCATTTGTTTGTTTTCGCTAAATATGCCAATACCACAGCGAAAGGTTTTAATACCCAGTTTCACCCATTCATCAAACATGGTTGCAACGGTGTCAGCAACATCCTGGCTGTTATGCATAGCCAGTGTTTTACTTCTCACTCTTTCAAGAGATACTTCTATCTGTGCTTCTCTTGCCAGCGTTTCTGCTTTTTGCAGATCATAGAAACGTGTGTACGTCAAATCCAGGACAGATGCGAAGCGTTCCAGCAATTGGATTGTTTCTTTGGGACGAGGCTCATTGCTCGATAATGCAAGTGTACCTTTTGAAAAGAAGGCAACATACAACAACCTTCTGTCACCAGGCTTCAGCTTCACAGGAAACATATCAGAGCCCACAAGCTTATTACGGTACTGATTATACATTTGCAGCTCTTCCCATTCCTGTTCAAGCTCAAATGTTTTTTGCTTTGCCTTCCATGCTTTAAACATTTTGTTCATTACAAAAGGCTCATCAATGTCGTGCCTGAACGATTGCAATAATTTAATTCCCTGCAATGTTGCTGATACTTCAACCACATTTTCTTTTTCATTAATAATACCAATGGTGATCTGTTCTGCCGGTTCTCCTAATTCTTTCAGTTGCTGAAAAAGCACAAGTGATGTTTCCCTCAATTCATCACTTTTTTGCATAGCCATTGTTCTCGCGCGGACTTTTTCAAGCGCAGCTTCAATTTCCAGCTCACGGTTTTTTAAACGCAGTTCTTCCTCCAGCTGGTTTAATTTTAGCTGTGCATTTTTTTTCTCATCAGCAGTTAACTGCTTCGATTGATCGATAATGTTTAATAATCCATGAATGCTATTCTTCATATGGGCTGAATACCTGCGAAGAACAAATGTGCTGTTTTTATTTTGGAATTACAATTTCCATGTAAACCTTAATTACATGTTCCACTTTCCTGATAAGTACCTGTTTCGATTTATTGTCAGGGACAGGAAGAGGTTTGCGTAAAATCTTAAAATGCTTATTACTTTATTTACTTAATATCTTCATATGCACATGCCTTCCCAGTGGAAATTGGCGAACTAAGCTTCAATTCTATTCCTTCTTAATTATTTATTGTTTTAATTTTTATAAAAGTGCTTGTTTTAGATTGCGCTGTTATATTTTTGAAAACATAATAAAATTTTATTTTAATGAAACGAACAATAACACTTATATTTTTCACTTGTATGGTATTAACAAAGGCATTCAGCCAGCAACCTGTTCATCTTTGGACAAAACAGCTGACTACAGTTGACTTTACTCCTGCATGGGATTTTAACAAAACAATTGTAACGGATGCGTCAGGTAATTTGTACTCTACAGGAGTTTTTTATGGAACAGTTGATTTTGATCCGGGTGTTGGGGTATTTAATTTAACATCTGCCGGTTATAGTGATGTTTTTATTCAAAAGTTAGATGCCAGTGGAAATTTTATTTGGGCTAAGCGAATAGGTAATAATTTGGATGACATGGCCACTGCAATTGCCATTTCTGCAAATGGTTTTATTTCTTTATGCGGTTCTTTTAATACCACAGTGGATTTTGATCCCGATGCCGGAGTTTTTAATTTAACTTCACCGGGCCCCAGCAGTGCATGTTATGTTCTAACATTAAATACTAATGGAGGCTTTCAATGGGCTAAAGCGTTTGGTTGTACCAACTTCGGTGACTTTGCCACATCAATTGCAGTTGATAATTTCGGTAATGTTTATACAGCGGGTGACAAGACCTGCCAAGCTGATTTTGATCCGGGACCTGGTGTTTTCAATTTGTCCCCGGTTGGACATATGTTTATTCAGAAATTGGATGCTGCTGGAAATTTTCAATGGGCTATAACAGTAGGGTCAACATCACTTGAGGATTTTATTTACTCTTTGGCAACTGATCAAAGCGGCAACGTGTTTGCAACAGGAACTTTTGCAGGAACAGCTGATTTTGACCCGGGTGTTGCATCCTATAATCTTACTGCTGTTGGTAACAAAGATATTTTTATTTTAAAGCTGAATGCCAATGGTAGTTTTGCCTGGGCAAAAAAAATCGGAAGTTCAGGGCAGGATTTCTATGGAAACTCAATTGTAGTTGGCCCTTCAGGTAATGTTTATTCAACAGGGATTTTTGGCAGTGGTACCATAGATTTTGACCCCGGACCCGGGGTTTATAATTTAATTTCAGCAGGATTTTATCAGTGCTATTTTCTAAAATTGAATAATTCAGGAGATTTTGTGTGGGCCAAATCGATTTATGGCTCAGGTGGTAGTTTAGGTTATTCAATTACAACTGATAATGCAGAAAATATATATGCCGCAGGCAGATTTGCTCAAACATCTGATTTTGATCCGGGACCGGCCAATTATTCTATGAATTCAATAGGGAATGATATGTTTATTGAAAAGTTAGATTCGGTTGGGAATTTTGTTTATGCTTTGCAATGTGGTGGATCACTTGCTAATGTAACACCCAGTTCCATCCAGGTTGATATATCGGGTGATATTTATTGTAATGGTATATTCTCAGACACCGTAGATTTTGATCCGGGCCAGTCAACATTTAATCTTATAGAATCAAACAATACTTCGTATAATGGCTTTATTCAAAAATTAAGTCAGTGTGGTAATCCACCGGCAACGGTTACTGCCAGTGGACCTTTAACTTTTTGCCAGGGACAAAGTGTTACTTTAAATGCTAATTCTTACCCGGGTGCTACTTACCAGTGGTATAAAAATGGTGTAGCAATTGCCGGTGCCACCTCTATATCATATGGTGCATCTTTAACAGGTAACTACAAGGTTGGGCTTACAAGTGGAGCGTGCTCAGCTGTTTTTTCTTCTGAATCAACAATAACTCATACCTTTATTACAGCTTCAGTTTCATCTAATACACCCATTACTTTGTGTAACGGAGGTATTGCAACATTGCAGGCTACAACAGGAGCCGGGTACTTGTATCAATGGAATTTTAATGGTACACCTGTAAGTGGGGCTACAGCGTCAACATATCAGGCTTCAGCAGGAGGATTATACAGCGTAAAAATTACTGACCCCCAGTCATGTTATAATGTCTCTTCAAATTTTGCAATTGTTACCAACCTGGCAACAGCTTCTATTACATCATCCCGCACTAATCCCGTTTGTGGCAATAATTCAATTGTTGGCCTGTTCGCAAATGCAACCGGGCTTAATATTACAGGTTATCAATGGAAATTCAACGGAGCAGTAATAAACGGGGAAACGGGTAGTAGTTATGTACTAAAAGCGTCTCCTGCAACTGCCGGAAGTTATACTGTTGATGTGATTAACGATTGTGGAGTATTTACATCAGCACCATATGTTTTAACCGTCACCACTATTAGTATACCTGTAGTTACATCAGTAGGTAATAATTTTTTTTGCAACACGGGCTCTGTTACCTTAAGCACAGCTTCACAAAGTGGACTGACGTATCAATGGTACAACCAGAACATGGCTGTTGTAGCAGGGGCAACGGCTTCAAGCTACACCACTACAACAGCCGGGGGGTATTACGTAATAGTTAGCGGACCTAACGGTTGTTATATGACGTCCAATACGATGGGAGTATATTCTACGGGGTTTGGACCGTCAATAAGCCCTTCTAACATACGCAATACCTGCAGTCCTGTATTACTTACAGCTTCGCCTTCATCGGGTGTTACTTATCAGTGGTACAGGGATGGTAGTTTAATTGCCGGGGCAACAGCTTCAACTTATAATGCTATAACGGATGGAGCCTATTCCTGTGCTATGACAGGTGCCTGTGGAAGTGCAACTGCAACATTATCTTACTTTAGTTTTTTGACGTTTGTTTACCCTCAAACTATTTCTTCTCCTGTTACGAGCTCTTGTGGTGCTCCAATTCTTTTAACATCCTCTCCTAATTATACTTCTTTTTCTTATCAATGGAGATTAAATGGTGTGGATATACCAGGAGCCACATCCAACACTTACAGTGCCACATCCTCTGGAAGTTATACATGTTTTTTAACTCAACCTTGCGGAACTAATACATCAAATTCCATTGCGTTAACATTTAATCCGGTACCATCAGCAATTATTTCCGCTCTTGGTATTACCAACTTATGCAACGGGGCGAGCGTAACATTAAATGCAAATACAGGAACAGGTTTATCTTATCAGTGGACAGTAAACGGAAATATTATAACCGGGGCAACTTCTGCTTCATATACAACATCCAATGGGGGCACCTATCGTTGCATTGTTACTGGTAGTGGTGGTTGTAGTGCAACATCAGGGTATATAAATGTATTTGCAGGTACTATACCCCCCTCCACCATCACCCCCGCAGGCCCCACCACAGTATGCAGCGGTAGCGTAGTGTTAAATGCAAACACAGGAACAGGCTTAAGTTACCAATGGAAAAACAATAACGTAAATATAGCAGGCGCCACAGGTGCAAGCTACACAGCTTCAGCAAGCGGCAGTTACACAGTAGTGGTAACAGCAACAGGCGGGTGCAGTGCCACCTCAGCAGCAACAGTAGTTACCATAGGTGCAATGAGCGCAGCAGTAACACCCAGCGGCACTGTAACTCTTTGCAGTGGCACCAGTACTACCTTAAGTGCCACTGCGGGAACAGGATACACGTACCAGTGGTACCGCAACAATGTATTACTAAGTACCACCACACAAACTTTTACCACATCAACACAAGGCACCTATAAATGTGTGGTAACATCAGGCAGTTGTACAGCCACCAGTAACAGTGTGGTCATAGTAGTTAACACCACACCTGCCGCTACGGCAACGTATAGCACACCTTTAAGCTTCTGCTCACCTGGCAGTGTAACTTTTACAGCCAATGCATTAAGTGGTGCATCGTATCAATGGGAAAACAACAGTGTTGCTATAGCAGGAGCTACTGCTCAAACCTACACGGCAACAACAGCAGGAGCTTACCGGATAAAAGAAACCAAAAACGGATGTACGGGTTACAGCAGTGTTAAAACAGTAACCTCAGCCACTTCAGTAACAGCAGCTATTACTACCGCTGATCCAACAACACAATGTACAGGAGGCACAGTAAACATGAGCATTACCAGTCCCATACCGGGCTACAGCTACCAGTGGAAAAACAATACAGTAAACATAGCAGGAGCCACAGCAAATACGTATGCAGCTACTGCAACAGGTAATTACACGGTAACAGCTACGGCCAGTTGCGGCACAGCCACAAGTAATGTTATAGCAGTAACCATAGGCACCCTATCAGCCGTGGTAACACCCACAGGCAATGCAACACTGTGCAATGGCGGAAGCTTAACATTAACAGCCAACACAGGATCAGGGTATGGCTACCAGTGGAAAAAGAACAATGTGAATATAGCAGGAGCCACAGCCAGTACCTACATAGTAACCACAGCAGGCAGTTACACGGTAGCTATCACATCGCCTTGTGGCAATGCAACATCAGTTGCTACAGTAGTATCCCAGGCAGGCACCGTAACAGCAGCAGTAACCCCTGCAGGCAGCAGCACAGTGTGCAGCGGAAGCAGCATAACCTTTACAGCCAATACAGGCACAGGGTACACGTACAAATGGTATAGGAACAATGTGTTGTTAACTGCAACCACACAAACCTACACTACAGGCACAGCAGGCAGCTATAAGGTAGAAGTATCCATTAGCGGCAGTTGTGCCGTACAAAGCAACACGGTAACATTAACGGTAATAAACAACCCAACACCAACGGTTACAGCAGGCGGGCCCACCACGTTTTGTGCAGGGCAAAGTGTAACCTTTACGGCCAACACGTATGCAGGAGTAGTGCAGCAATGGCAAAAGAACAGTGTAAACATAGCAGGAGCAACAGCGGCTACTTACATTGCTACCACAGCAGGCAGTTACCGTGTACAGCAAACAGCCAATGGCTGCAGCAAGTTCTCATCAAAGAAAACAGTAACAGTAAACTGCAGGTTGGGGCAAAACGGGGAAGAGCTATACGGTGAAGAAACAGTCAATGCAATAACAATGGATGTATATCCCAATCCGTTTGCAGATAAGCTGAACATAGAAATAACATCACCCGTAACAGAACAAACAGAAATAAAGGTGATGGATGTGTTGGGCAAAGTACAGTATGCTCAAACAATAACTACTAACAAAACAACAGAACTGAACACTCAATTGCCGGCCGGCATTTATATGATCAATGCTTTTGTTGACGGAAAAATGAAAACACAAAGAGTAGTAAAAACAAAATAAAAGCAATTTACAAAAATCTCTTCTCTTGAGGAGAGAGCCTGTCGCGATTTATCGGGAGGCTAGGGGAGAGGTTTTTTTTCTTTGGTTCATCTCATTCGCAAAATAAATTTCCCAGGATCGGCCTCATATAAGTTCTAAAAGTAAATAACTTATTTCTCCGTGTGCAAAGCAAAAAAACTTTTAGCTTTTTGTATGCAGCCTCGATCTTTTGGTTCTTTTCCATCAAGGGAAAAGAACAGAAATACCAATTATATAACATAACACAAATAAAAAAGCCCTACACTAAGTGCAGAGCTTTTTCACTTATGCCTTAAGCCTTTCGGCTAATTACTTTCTATCATTTCTCAACCATCTCTTTATTTACAACCTCAGCAGGCACATCAAAAGCAGGAGCAAGGTCAATATGTATTGTGTTCGAACCCTTCTTAACCTTAACATCAACGGTCATGGTAATGTATTTATCATGTGCAATTTCCAGCGTATAATCACCATAAGGTATATATAAACTGCACAAACTACTTTTGCTTGTAATACCACTTTCGCCTGTTTGCATAATACTAACTTTAGCTTGTGCGAGTGCTTTACGGGTAACATCATCAGCAACTTCAACACGTATTTTAGTCTCGGAACTTGGGCTGACCACCTTACTCGTTTCAAGTAACGTATTATAAAATGCAGGTTCTGTTGCTTCCAGTTGCGCTGCAACCTTCACCACCTCATTGCGCATAATCGTCATACCTTCCTTTACCACAATCGCAAGGTCTCGTGTTTGTGTTTTGCGTGTAGTGCGAACTTATATATTGCTCGATTCCGATTCCTTAAAATCCTTAATAGCATCCTGGTAAGTACTCAACACTGAAAAAGACATACCAGTGGAAATTATTCTTTACGATATTACTTCAAGAAAATTATTGCAAAAGAAATTTACAAACTCTGTTATAATAAACACACAACAATTAGCCAAAGGAATATATCTTTATGAAGTGCGTAGTGGGAATAATTTGTGCAAGAAGGATAAGTTATTGAAAAATTGAAACGGAAAGAATTCTAATGAACATCAAAACATGCGCATAACGGTTAAATTAAAAGAAATTTTAAAAAAGGGGCTTTAACCGTGATGCAAAGAGTTGAGTATTTAACAAGCAGAGTTGGTAAACGAACAGTGGAGCTACAAAACCCCCTTTTAAAAAACTTCTTTAATCCCTTCTTCGTTCACTCTTGTGCCAACCTGTAATTAAAAAGCGCAATACGGGTTTTCAATCCCCGTCTTTATGCAATAAAAACTTTCTTACCCAGCTTTGCTGTCCATCATGTACATCCAGTATATAAAGTCCGTTTTCTAATGATGAACAGTTTACTTTAACATGCGGTCCATAATATGGCACAGAAATAACTTTGCGGCCTGACATTTCTGTTATAGTTAGTTGTTTCAAACTGTTGCTTGCTGTGTTTAATTTCACATAAATGTATTCATTAGCCGGGTTGGGATAAATAGCTATAGCAGCATCAGCAATTAGCTTTTTAATTGACACAGGTGAAGTTATTGTATTCACAACAGTATTGGTAATAACACCGGTATTAAAATCAAAAAATATAGTAGCCTTATTCGTCAGTTGGCTACCAAATGTCAAATTTGTTTTTGGTAAAATACTAAAACGCACATAACCGTGACTTGCCGGTTCATTCGTATTGCTGTCAGGCAGTAAAATAGAAGGAAATGTAAACTTTAAAACATTATTGTTAAGTTCCACAACCACCGGGTTGCTATATGCTATTAATTGAAAAGTGGATACATCAAACAAATTACTTAACGTATCCGTTACCACAACCGTAAACGCTGTATCGGTTCCGGTATTCTGAAAATTTACCTGGTAGGTTAATCTCTGGTTACCTGCTATATCGCCTGTTGGGCCTGCGCCCTCAGGAGTAACTTTCTTTTCATTAGGGTCATAGGAACCACCTACTATTACTGACATGTCCCAGGTATTATTATCAGGTAAGGTATCAACACTTACAGGACCGATCCTTGCTATGCAATGTGCAGTATCTCCAATAACTGCCGTTACCGGAACATTAAAATAAATATCTATAAAACCATTATTGCCCGGTGCCAGATTTGAGTATGAAAACATAATAGTATCGCCACCCTGGTAAACAGGCGCAACAGAAGCAGAAGAGAACTGCAGCAGGCTGTCATGAACAACTAAAATAGTATCTGATAAAAGAGTGGTGCCACCGTTAGCGTAGTAAACATTCGCCATGGTTTGAAATCCCGGGCGCGCATTCGGAATAAAACCGTAAATGCTGACTTCATTAATGTTGGGGTACTTGTACGTTCCAAAATTGTAACAGCATGTGGAGTCTGTTGCAGGTGTTACGCTGTAGGTTAATGGCAAAGTTGTTTGAACCGACCATGGCTTAAGAATATGATCAATAGTTATGGAAACATTTGAATCTACATATGCAAGATTATACATACCTGCCGAATCGGTCAGCGTATAGCTCGATGCACTGCTGCGTATCATAGCTCCCGGTAATGCATTTTCCCCGGCATCCATTGCTCCGTTCTGGTTAACATCGTCAAAAACTTTACCCCTCACTGTTTGATAACCGTTTTCATTAAAACGGGCTATTTCCCCTACACCATTTACTGAAGAAAACCAATGTGTTGAGCTCGCTTCGTGAAGTGATATGTATCCAAGTCCTCCAAAATTTGCTCCGTTGGGTAAAGGAAATATTGTAATGTAGCTGCCATTAAATTTAATGAGTGATAAACCGGTAACGCACCAAACGTTGTCGTCTTTATCTGCATACAAATGATTTGGGTTAATTCCATTACCCACACCTCCACACGGGTACATAGTAAAGGAATTTCCGTCATATTTATAAAAATCGCAATGGCTTAACGCGTTGTAACCAAGCATCCATAAATTGTTTTTGGAGTCGTGTACAATGTTTCTTAACCGTACACCTGCCGGCAGGTTAGAGTTGGTCGAATTAATAACACTCCATGAAGTACCATTATATTTATGCAAACCTGTAGTATCACTTACAGCAAACAGGTAGTTATTAGTGTCAATAGTAAAATAAAACGATCGCTCATAAGCAGTAAGTCCCACTTCACTGCTATCAAACATGGTCCAGTTGGTACCGTCATACCTGGCATACGTATTTACACCGGGACCAACGAAACCGGCATTGGCCCATATTATATTATTACTACCCTTCTTCACATTATCTAAATTCCGTCCACCCAGTTGAGTACTGGGAATGCTTTGGTTTAAAACTACACCGTTCTTCCATTTTATCAATTCACCTCCATTCTCTATCCATAGGTTATTATCTTCATCAAAAAACATAGACATGGTAGCTGGCCATACACTTTGGTTAGTGTCGGCTATTAACCAATCGCTACCGTTAAAATAGTACAGGTAAAACGGGGCGTCCGGGCAAGAAGTGCACCAGCTAACCGTATAAAGGATTCCGGCAGTATCAACAGCAATTGGATTTATGGCTCCAAGCGACTGGCCGTTTACAATGGGATCGTACCCGATAAAATTAACCTGGCAAAATCCAACATTAAAAAATAAAATTAAAATCAGTGTTGCAAAACTTTTCATAGTAACAAAGTATAGTACATTAACTTAATGTTTAAAAATATAGATGCCTGTTTGTAAAAATATAATTTTCCACCAATAAAACAAGCATTTTAAATTTATGCTTGAGCATTGCAACAACTCCGTAGGTGCAAGCACCCTCGCTCGTGTCATTTATTCCTGCGGCCTTTGGCCGCTTTCATTATTACTATTGTTTTTCTTTTCCTCCCTCTACAACTTCCCCCATAACCGGTTTTTCCCACATCGTCACATCTTTACATCACATTTCCTTCCCTTAACAATCGCCAACCTGTTTTTAATCTGCTCTTGCAGCTCTTTAATTCAGTCTGCACTGCTTTTAATTCACTTTTTCAACACTTTAAAACACCGCTAACACACTTTTAACAGCGGCTGCCGCCATTTTTCATTGCACTGTCAGCTCTTTAAATTGCTCCAACCTGTTTTTAAATTCCATTTCACTGTCTTTACATCGGTTTTAACAACATTTACAAACTATTCATTTTCATTGTAAAACCTGTTTTTTTACATCGCTTTTAATCTCTCAAACACTTTAAACTCCCATCATTCTTTTTTCCTTTGTAAACCCTATTTTCGCGCCACAGTATAAATTATGCATTACAGAAAATGGATTGCCCTGCCGCTGGTTATTGTTTGGGCAACGTTTATTACAGCATTTACACCTCCTAATATACGCACGCGTTTTTACACTGCCATGGCAGGTGAAGACACTTTGAAGATCAATGCTTCTTTAAAAGAATTGCAGTCATCATCCGCTCCTGAAAGAATTGCATTTGAGGCTACTCTCTATATGAAAAAGGCAGGCTATGTAAGGCCTGTAGGTGCTAAACTCGATATGTTTAAAAAGGGCCATGCTATTTTAGAAGAAGAAATTATAAAGCAAAGCACCAATGTAGAATACCGTTTTTGCAGGCTCATGATACAGGAAAACGCACCCCGCATTTTAGGTTACAGGGGCGAGATTGACAATGATGCTGAAATACTGAAAAAACAATATAGTCAGCTAAATGCCGATGCAAAAACAGCACTTAAAAACTACAGCAAAAAGTCAAAAGCATTAAAAGACCTGGCACTTTAACATTCGTAAATTCGTAACCATTCGCTATTGGTACCACAACCACCCATGAATAAAAAGATACTCGTAATATATTATTCACAAAGCGGCCAGCTGAAACAAATTGCAGAAAATTTTTGCCTGCCTTTTTCGTCAGCGGGATATTCGGTAGAATGGATTAAAATAACTCCCGAAAATGATTTTCCTTTTCCATGGAGTGAGGATAAATTTTTTGATGCCATGCCCGAAAGCGTGTTGGGTTTGCCCATGCCGTTAAAAAACATTTCTGCACAACATACTACGTATAACCTGGTTGTGTTTGCATACCAACCCTGGTTTTTGTCGCCAAGCATTCCTGCAACATCAGCATTAAGAAATGAGGTAGTTAAAAAACTGCTTAATAATACACCTCTGGTAACGCTTATTGGTTCGCGTAACATGTGGATAAATGCCCAGCAAAAAGTAAAACAATTGTTAGTTGAAGCAAAGGCAAATCATGTGGGCAACATAGTACTTACCGATAAAAATCCAAACCTGATTAGTGCCATAACCATTCAGCATTGGCTATACAGTGGAAAAAAGGATAGGATGTGGGGTATATTTCCAATGCCTGGCGTTGCCGACAGGGATATACAATCAGCGCACGTTTATGGAGAAATTCTAAAAACACATCTTGAAAGTAATACGCTTAGTACGTTGCAGACATCATTAGTAGAAGCAAATGCCGTGCAGGTAAGGCATATTTTAATGTTTATTGAAGGCCGCGCAGGCATGTTATTTACTATTTGGGCCAATGCCATTATAAAAAAGAAAAACCGTTCACTATGGCTTAAAATATTTAAGTACTACCTCATGTTTGCCTTATTTCTGTTATCGCCTATCGTTATATTGATATATGTCCTTATTTTAGCACCCTTAACCCTTGGAAGTATAAAAAGGAAAAAGGCCTATTACGAGGGAGTTAATTTGTAAGTAATGTTGAACGAGGTTTATATAACCAGGATTGCTAAATTTTTGCCCAACCAACCCATTTCCAATGATGAGATGGAAGAATATATTGGGCTTATACATGAACAGTCAAGCAAATCGAAAAGAATAGTTTTACGTAACAACGGCATTAAACGCAGGTTTTATGCCATGGATAAAAGCGGTAAAGCCACACATACCAATGCACAAATGGCTGCACTGGCTATAGAACAACTTTTTACTGCCAATGAAGCTGAACTGAAAGAAATTGAACTTCTATGCTGCGGCACATCAAGCCCTGACCAGTGGATGCCATCACATGCAGTGATGGTGCATGGCTGGTTGCCTAACGGTAACGCTATGGAGGTTATCTCTCCTTCAGGTAATTGTTGTTCAGGCATGCATGCACTTAAATATGCATGGCTGGCCGTGCGTGCAGGCGATGCTAAAAATGCTGTGGTATCAGGCTCGGAACGTACTTCACGTATCATGCATCACCAGTCGTTTGAGGAAGAAGCCAAAAAACTGGAAGCTATGGAGGATAATCCTTACATATCTTTCGATAAAGAGTTTTTGCGTTGGATGTTATCTGATGGTGCTGCAGCGGTTTTACTGAATGATAAACCCAATGCCAATGGATTATCTATTCGCATTGATGCTATTGAAGGAGTATCTTATGCAAACCAGGTGGAGCCTTGCATGTATTCAGCGGCTGATAAGTTGCCAGATGGTACGTTCGTTAGCTACATGGATTTTTCCCCGACAGAGATCATGCAGAACTCTGTATTAAGTATCAAACAAGATGTAAAGTTGTTGAGTAAATACATTGTTGATCTGGGGACAGATAAATTAATATCCATGTTGCAAAAGCATAATTTACCTGCTGATAAAATTGATCTCTTCCTTCCGCATATTTCCAGTGAGTTTTTCCGGAGCAAAATGGCTGAAGGGTTTGCCAATAAAGGATTGCATATACCACAGGATAATTGGTTTACCAATTTATCATCGGTAGGAAATGTAGGGGCAGGCTCTGTATATTTAATGCTGGAAGAATTGCTTAATAGCAACAAGCTCATTAAAGGACAGAAAATTGTAGTGGCAGTTCCGGAGAGTGCGCGCTTTTCTTATGTATTTGGTATTTTAACAGTAGTTTAAAATGCAGAAGAAAGATATTCCGCAGGACCCCAGTGCCCTGGTTAATTACATTAAAGAACTTTGTTATGCTGTTGGAGAAAACGGCAAATACGAAACTGCCAACAGCACAGGCTGGGATATAAAAACCAATGCATTAAACGTAGCCTGGCAGGATATTGAAAAGCGGATTATAGATGCCAAACAAAAAGTAGAAAAAGGCGAAGCCAGTCCCATTTTGTTTTTTATGGAATTGAGGTTAATGGATCTTGGAATAGTGGCAGCCTATACCGGTTTATGGAAATGGACAGTTAAACGCCACATGAAACCAAACGTATTTAAAACACTAAGCAACAGCAAACTTCAAAAATATGCCGATGTTTTTGAAATAAGCATCACCGATCTAAAAATGGAGAACATTCATGATTTTAAAATTTAATCACGTACAATCGGCACATTGCGAAAACGGTGTTACCTCCAACTTACTTAAACATTCAGGTGTAAATATTACAGAGCCTATGGCTTTTGGTATTGGCTCGGGGTTGTTCTTTATTTACATACCATTTTTAAAAGTTAATAATGCACCTGCATTTTCTTACCGGAGTATGCCTGGTTTAATATTTAAACGAACGTGTAACTCCTTAGGTATTGAAGTAGTACGCAAAAAATTCAGTTCACCTGAAAAAGCGCAGCAGGCTTTGGATGAATGCTTAGACAATAATCAGCCCGTAGGTTGCCAGGTAGGTGTTTACTATTTAACCTATTTTCCCAAAGAATATCGCTTTCATTTTAATGCACACAACTTAGTGGTATTTGGAAAAGAGGATGGAAGATATTTGATAAGCGACCCTGTGATGGAGGGAACAACATCCTTAAGTGAATACGAATTGCAACGTGTACGTTTTGCCAAGGGTCCTCTGGCACCTAACGGTCAATTATATTACCCAAAAGTAAAAACTGCACCTACTGATGATAAAATACGAGCAGCTATTATAAAAGGCATAAAACGCAATGTGCGTGATATGCTTCATATCCCCGGACCTATAGTTGGAGTAGATGGAATTAAATACGTTGCAAAGAAAATTTTGAAATGGCATGATAAACTGGGAGCGCAAACAACAGGCTTGTATTTAGCCCAGCTTGTGCGCATGCAGGAGGAAATAGGAACTGGTGGGGGAGGTTTCCGTTATATTTATGCAGCGTTTTTACAACAATCGCATCCCTATATTAAGAATGATGCACTGTTAAAAATTTCAGAACAGTTTACACAAGCCGGTGACATATGGCGTGGAGCAGCTGTGCAGGCAGCAGGTATTTTTAAAGGACGATTAACATCACAAGCCGATTTCAATAACATGGCTGACCGATTAATGGACGTGGCTGAAGTAGAGAAGAAAGCTTTTACTGAATTGGGTAAGGTGAAGTGGTAATGTATAAATTGCCTTGTGCTTTTTTACACCATTTGTATTTGATAAACTTGCATCACATTTTATGACACCTGCCGTTTCGTTAAATAATATCAGTTTTAGTTATAAAGTACAGGCCAAAACAATCGTATCAGGTATTAACCTGACTGTTGCACAAGGTGAGCGCTTTGGTTTGTTTGGCCCTAATGGTGCGGGTAAAACAACGCTCATGGGTATTATGACAGGGTTGCTTAATCCACAGGAGGGGAAAGTGTCATTGTTTGGAACAGAACCAGCAAATAAAAATGAGTTTAAAAAATTGTTTGGTTACGTTCCTCAAGACTTTGCTTTTTACCCAGAGTTAAACCCTATTGAGAACTTAGAATTTTTTGGAGCATGGTCAGGCCTGAACAAAGCCGAGATACGTGACCAGATCGAGATGCTGCTAACTATTTTCGGTTTGCAGGAGGTACGCAAACGCGCAGTCAAGAAATTTTCAGGAGGCATGAAACGTAGGGTAAACATTGCCATAGGTGTAATGCATAAACCTAAAATATTGTTTTTAGATGAGCCTACTGTTGGTGTCGATGTGCAAACTCGTCATGCTATCATTGATTATCTCAAACAACTGAATAAACAGGGAACAACATTGATCTATACATCGCACCACTTAAAAGAAGCAGAAGATTTATGTGATCATATTGCTTTGATGGATGCAGGAAAAATTATTGTTCACGATAAGCTGGATGCTTTAGTAAGCAATAAAGAGAATAGCCTGGAGGAATTGTTTTTAAAACTAACAGGCAAAGATTACCGCGACTGATGTTCAAGCTACGATCATCCATCATTAAAGAATTAAGGTTGCTAAGTCGCGACAGGGTAGGGTTGCTACTCATGTTTATTATGCCCGTTTTTTTGGCGATTGTGATGACGGCCATACAAGACAGCACTTTTAAGCTGGTAAACGATAATAAGATGAGCCTCGTTATCTGCAATCGTGATAATGATGATACTGCTGACGAGTTTATTGAAGCCTTGCAAAATACAGGGCTGTTTTCTGTAAGCGTTACGGAAGGTGCCGGTGATGATGAATTACAAAAATTCGTTGAAAAGAAAAATGCTCTTGCAACGCTGATCATTCCAAAAGGAATGTTTAAGGCTATTAAACAAAAAGCCGCAGTAAAAGCAGGTAAAGCATTGGTTGATTTTGGTATTAAGGATAGTGTAAAACAAACACCTCTTCACGATACTACTCCTGTTCTGATGAAAGTAATATTTAAACCTGTATTGCAGGATACGTACCGTTACTCTGTAAAAGCATCTATCAATAGTATTGTACAGATTATCACCAATAAATTAATGATCCGCTCATTGTACATTGATATTAATCAAAAAGAAATTTCGCCCGAAATGGAGGAGCAGATGTTGCCTGAAGATATTTCTATAGAAGAAATAGATAGTGGCAATTCTGCTCATGGTATGCCTTCAGCCACACAACACAACATTCCTGCATGGACATTATTTGCCATGTTCTTTTCTGTTATATCATTAGGTGGAAACATTGTAAAAGAAAAACTCAGCGGCAGCTTTACACGCCTTAAAGTTTTACCAACGTCCTATGCAGTTGCATTAATATCCAAACAGGTTGTTTACCTACTGGTTGCATTGGTGCAGGTAACAGTTATATTCTCTATCGGTATCTGGCTATTCCCTTTGTTTGGCTTGCCTTCATTGGATATACCTCATGATGTTTTAGGACTGCTTGTTATATCACTGATTTGCGGATGGTGTGCTATCAGTTATGCACTTTGTATTGGTGTGTTTGCCCAAACACAGGAGCAGGCCAATGGTTTTGGTTCGGCATCGGTAGTTATCCTTGCTGCCATTGGTGGAATATTTGTACCATCGTTCGCTATGCCTGAATCGTTTAAGACATTCTTATCCTTATCTCCTTTTCACTGGGGTTTACAATCTTATTACGGACTGTTTTTGGAAAATCTTCCTTTGGTGCAAATCATTTTAAATATTTTACCTTTGCTCATCAGTATTTTAGTGCTGCAAACAATATCGTTTGTCGGTTTAAAAAGAAAGAACTTAATTTAATGGAAAAAGAAACGCTGAAGCTCGAATTAAAACAACATATTGTAAAATACCTGAACCTTCTGGAAATGACGCCTGAAAAAATAGGTAATGACCAGCCGCTTTTTGGCGAAGGCGGTTTAGGCCTGGATTCTATTGACTCTATTGAGTTAATTGTTTTGCTGGAGCGCGAATACGGTATTAAAATACAAGATCCTAAAGAAGGGCGTAAAATTTTGGTAGATGTAAACACCATTGCTGATTACGTTATTCAAAACCGCACTACACAAAAAGCGTAAGGTGTCACGTATCGTTGTTACAGGTATTGGTGTTATTACCTCGCTGGGCAATACAGCAACAGAAAACCGCAGTGCACTTGTAGAAGGAATTTCAGGTATTGGTAAAAGCCATTTTGTAAAAAGTAAATACGCTGACTCATTACCTTTTGCTGAAATTAAAATAGAGACTTATTCGCTAGCTGAAAAATTCAGGGCTCATACTCCAGGTACTTCGCGTACCATGTTACTTGCTTTGCATGCCATGCAAGAGGCAGTTACACATGGTAACCTTTCTGCGCAGCAACTTCAATCTTATGATACGGCCATTATAAATGCAAGTACCGTTGGCGGCATGTATTTAACGGATGAGTTATATAACGATGCGAACAGGGATACAGATGGCTCTGTATATTTAAGCAGCTATGATTGTGCATCGGTAGCAATATTCCTGCAAAAACATTTTGGAATTAAAGGAGTAAGTAATACGATTAATACAGCCTGTTCAAGTGGTGCCAATGCCATTATGTATGGAGCACGGTTAATTAAAAACGGGTTGGCTAAACGCGCAGTAGTAGGTGGTGTTGATTGCTTAAGCAAGTTTACCATCAACGGTTTTAACTCCCTCAACATTTTATCATCGCAACCATGCCGCCCCTTTGATAAAGACCGAAACGGTCTAAACCTTGGTGAAGGTGCCGCCTACCTGGTACTTGAAAAGGAAGAGGATGTTAAAGATAAAAAAGTGTATGCTGTAGTAAGTGGCTATGCAAATACGAATGATGCTTTCCATCCGTCATCATTATCAGATAATGGAACAGGACCTGTGCTGGCCATGGAGGGAGCATTACATGCTTCAGATTTACGACCTCAACAAATTGATTTTGTAAACACACATGGCACTGGTACAGAAAACAACGATAGGGTAGAAGGTGTTGCTATGCAAACTGTTTTCAACAATGCTGTTCCTCCTTTTGCCTCAACTAAATCTAAAACTGGGCATACACTGGGCGCAGCGTCTGCTGTAGAAACAGTGTTTGCAGTTTTAAGCTTAATGCACCAGGAAGTTTATTCCAGCCTTGGTTTTGCTGCGCCTGATTCTGTTACAGGACTTATTCCAAATACAGCGTACAACAAAAAAGAATTAAAACATATAATGGTCAACTCTTTTGGCTTTGGGGGCAATTGTAGTTCGCTTGTAATAAGCAAGGCGGATTAACACTTTTTACTTTACAATAAGTTTTTTTACAAACTCTCGATCCCCTTCCATGACATGTACAAAATAAATTCCGCTATCCGGATTAAAGTTTACTTTCTGTTGGATAGATTTAGTGGGTAGTACATCACTGTAAACAAGTGCTCCTAATATATTGTAAATATTTATTGGCCTTACTCTCTCAGCAAACTTATTGAACTGAATTGTAAAACTGCCTGCTGTAGGATTAGGATATATTTCAAAATCGTTTATTACTCCTATGCTATTGTTGATGCCTACAGGACTTGTATAACACACTTCCAGTTTTGGATGCAATGCAGCATTGGGATGATCACTTGATGCAAAAAGCAAACAGCGATATGGAGTTTCGGTAACCATCTTAAGCAGGAAACCAAAACTGGTAGCAGGGTTATCAATCATATCCTGAACCAATGCTCTAACATCAGCTATATAATCCTGGTGTGGATTGGTGTCAATCGGCAATATAACTTCATTCGCGTTGGTCGATAAAGGTTGGTTGTTCCAATAAGCACTGTCTTCTTTCCATGGAGTTATGATGCGTTGCAAAACACTTTCATTAGTAGTAAAGCCAGGCTGATAGAAATGTTGTCCGTTTTGCTGCCCGTTTGTTGAGGTAGGATTGTTGTAAAGGGTAAGATAGGCTGTTTGAATTATTGAACCGGCAGGAATAGAAGTCAAATCAAAATCAACAAGGCCTCTTTCATCTTCCGGTTGACCACCATGAGTCCATGATGATGAATTTAATTCAGGTACTCCAGGTCCCGGAAGAGATGGATAATATGAATCTACGCATACATCCTTTCCTAAAACTGAATCAGGCTGAAGTACAAGTATGTTAGTACAGGGAACAGTGTATGTGATTTCCAATTTAGGATGCAATGCCGGATTAGGGTGATCGCTGGATGCAAAAAGAAGACAACGGTAAGGGGTTTCTGTTTGTAGCTTGAGCATAAATCCAAAGCTTGTAAGAGGATTATTAATCATATCCTGAATTAGTAAAGTAACATCTGAAGTATAATCCTGGTGAGGATTGGTGTCAATAGGCAACACAACTTCATTTACGTTGGTTGATGTGGGTTGGTTGTTCCAGTAAACGCTGTCTTCCTGCCATGGACTGGTGATGCGTTGTAAAACACTTTCATTCGTTGCAGATAAGTGGTAATGTTCACCATTTTGTTGCCCGTTTGATGAAGTAGGATTATTATACAAAGTCAGGTAAGCCGATTGAATAATTGCGGCCGCTGGAATCAAAGATAAATCAAAATCAATCAATCCTCTTTCATCTTCAGGCTGCCCACCATGCGTCCATGATGATGCATTTATTTCAGGAACACCAGGACTGGGGGAGGAAGGATAGTACGAATCCACGCACACATCTTTTCCCAAAACAGAGTCCGGCTGCAGTATAATAGTTATTTGTGCATTTGTTTTACAAACAGATAAAAGTGTAAGCCAAATGAATAAAGAAATGCCGGTTATACGGTTGAAGAATATTGTGTTCAGAATAGAATTTTTTTTCATGTTTTTATTCAGAGTTAATTTTTAAGGATAAGATTTTCAAAAATACACAGGAAATAGTAGAAAGAGAACATTTATTAAAATAAATTAAAAAGGAAAGTGAGTACCATTGATGAAGTTGATTCTTTTCAGGTTAACACTTCTTAACTATACTTAACCATCTATTAACCTTAACATAGTTTAAAGAGAGTTAGGTTTGTCATGTAGTTGGCACAGTCACACTTAACTTATAACGGTATGAAGAAAGTTTATTCAATAATGGTTTTGTTGTTCTCGCTTTTTATGAATGCAACAGCGCAAACATCCCTTAAAGGAACTGTAAAAGACAACAACGCACCAGCTTCATTTATAAACGTTGTTTTATTGAATGCTGCAGATAGTTCCCTTGTTAAAGGAACGCTCACCGGTGAAAATGGAAATTATTCTTTCGAAAATATTCAGCAGGGTAATTACCTGGTTCTGTCAGCGCAAATCGGGAATACCAAATATTATTCACCAACAGTAGAAGTATCTGGTTCAGCATCAGTTGTTGAAGTGCCTGCCATTGAAATGAAAGCCGCTGCTGTTGAATTAAAAGAAGCCAATATAGTTTCTACAAAACCATTCATTGAGCATAGAATTGATAAAACGGTTGTAAACGTAGAGAACAGCATTGTGAATGCCGGAGCAACAGCTATAGAAGTACTGAAGCAAAGCCCCGGAATTACTGTTGATAATGACGGAAACATCAGTATGCAGGGCAAACAGGATGTGTTGGTGATGATTGACGGCAAACCAACCTATCTCTCTACACAGGATCTATATACCATGTTACGCAACATGAGCTCAGCTGATTTGGCACAGATAGAAATCATCACCAATCCATCATCGAAATATGATGCTGCAGGCAACTCAGGAGTTTTAAATTTAAAGCTGAAGAAGAAACCCAACCTTGGAATGAATGGATCAGCAAGATTAAGTTATGGGCAAGGTGCATATCCTGATATCGGAACAGGATTAAGCCTCAACTATCGTAATACGCGTTTGAACCTTTTTGGAAGCTACGATTATACCAATGGATATTATTATGAGCGCTCACATTTGGACAGGCGTTTCATTTTCCCTGATGATACTTCTGTTTTCAAACTCAAAACCTTTGATAAGGGAAAATACATTAATAATAACTTCCGGGCAGGAATGGATTATTTCCTGAATAAAAATAACACCATTGGTGTTTTGGTAAAAGGAAGTTTAAATACAAATCACGATCGGACTTCCAGCAATACAGACATCTTTAATGGTACATCTGCAGTTGACTCAGGTTATACCAACATAAACGAAAGTGATAGCCGCTGGAATAATGTTTCAGGTAACATTAACTATAAATATGTGATTGATACATTGGGTGCTGAACTTGGTGTTGATGCTGATTATGCGAACTATGATAACCGCGCTGATTTTGATTTTATAACAGATCACTACGATTACACAGGCACGTCTGACCCCTATGCAGAGGTAACTACTGCTAAGCAGCCTGCAAAAATTAATATCAAATCAGCAAAGATTGATTATTCAAAGCCATTTAGTTCCGTTTATAAAATGGAGGCAGGTTTAAAAACCAGTTTTGTTATAACAGATAATGACGTTAAGTATTACAATTATTATGATAATATTGCTGAGATCGATACGAACAGAACCAATCATTTTAAGTATACAGAGAATATTAATGCAGCTTACGTAAACGGAACCGCAGAGTACAAGAAAGTAGGAGTACAGGTAGGCTTACGTGCAGAACAAACAGTTGCTGAAGGAGAATTGTACACCAAGAGCAAATCATTTAAACATGATTATATAGATCTGTTCCCCAGCGCTTTTTTAACGTATAAGTTCAGTGATAATAATCAAACCAAATTATCTTACAGCAGGAGAATTGACCGTCCCGGTTACCAGCAACTTAATCCATTCAAATATTTTATTGACCCCTATAATTACCAGCAGGGAAATGAATCATTAAAGCCGCAGTTTACTCATTCATTTGAAGTGATGCATACATTCAAGCAGGCATACTCAGTGAGTGTCCGCTACAGTTACACAACAGATGCCATGACGCAGGTAGGAATTCAAAATGAAAATGATCGCACCACTTATATCACTACGCAAAATCTTGCTACCAGAAAAAATATCAGCGCATCACTCAATGTTCCGTTAAGTATCACCAACTGGTGGCAGAGCAGTAACAATGCTACAGTGTTCAACAATAAAATAGATGGAACAATAATTTCTGATAATGCATCACCGGATTATGATATTCAAAAGCAAATAACCACTTTTATCTTTAATTCCTATAACTCTTTTGTTTTGCCAAAGGGCTGGGGCGCTGAACTGAGTGGAAATTATTTTTCAAAGATGTATTGGGGTACCATGCTGGTTAATCCGAGATTCTCTATTAATGCAGGAGTCAGAAAATCATTCTTTCACGACCGGCTAACAGTACGCGTAAACCTGAATGATATATTTCATACAGATCTTACTGATTCTAAAATTCAATACGGTAACATAGATGTGGATTATCATAGCATTTATGATAGCCAGTTTTTCCGTGTTCATATGATGTACAATTTCGGTAAGAAAACAGTAGCCCGCGCAAGGCAACGTTCCACTGCCGCTGAAGACGAAGAGAATAGGATTAATACAGGAAGATAGTTCTGAGTAACCCGTACTTAGTATTGAGACCAGTAAACACTTTTTACTCAATACTAAGTACTCAATACTATTTACTGACCCTATCTAAGCCTTCTTTTGCTAACGGATAATTATTTCCTCTTAATGCCAGCGCTTTTGCAAAATCATCTTTTGCTGAGGCAATATTACCTACGTATTCAAAACATAAGCCGCGGTTGTAAAATGCCTGGGCATATCCCGGGTCGGCTTCAATGGCTTGTGTGTAATGTTTAATGGCTTCATCATACACTTTCAATTGTATCTGACAAAGGTAACCCAGGTTAAAGTGAGCGTTTTTATTTTTAGGATTCAGCTTTATAATTTCTGTGTATGTTTCTATAGCCTTGTTATAATCATCATGTTCCTGGTACCACATGCCAAGCCCATACATAGCTTCTTCGCTTTTGGGCTGCAATGCCAACGCATTTTTATAATACTCAATGGCAATTTTATTATTCTGTGACTGGAAAATCAAAGCCAGTTGCATTTGCGCTTCATAAAATTTAGGATCAACATCAATGGCAGTGCGAAATGTTTTTATGGCACCTGCAGTATCCCCTTTTTCTTTTTGATTAAAACCGCGCATCAGTAATGCTTTGGTATTATGAGGATCTTTAGTAAGAACTGTATCCAGGTATTGCAATGATATATTTTGATTGTTACTGTATAAATACAACTCAGCAAGGCGAAATGCTGCATCGTAGTTATCCGGTTGCAGCGCCCGCACTTTTTGCAATGCATCACGCGATGCCCGTGTCTTATTCATCCTGAAACTTAAATCAGCATATTGTAGCAGGTATTCAGGTTTACTGCTATCCAGACTCATCACTTTTTCCATATCAGCAAAGGCCAAATCGTACATGGATTTTTCTGAATACGCTTTGGAGCGATCGAAATATAGTTTTATATTGGATGAGTCTTTCGATATTTTATCAGTAAGTTCGGTAATAATATCCTTTTTACCGCCTGAATTATTATTCGTTTCAGTGGCCGGGTTTTTACACCCCATAACAACTGCTAAAAGTAAAACAGGGATTGTGCAAAATGCTTTTTTTATCATGTATGCTAGACTAAGTTCTATATGGAAATGTTGTTCGGGATAACCGATGATATATTTAAAGACTGCGAATTTCAACAAATATCACCAACAAAAAAAGCTGCCCCTTTTACAGGACAGCTTCCTTTTTTATTTCACCAATAAATAAAAAATAAATATTATTTAGCTTCTGCCATTGCTGCTTTAATTTTAGCTTCAATTTCATCGGCAAGTTCTGTATTGTCTGCCAGTAATTGCTTTACACCATCACGTCCTTGTCCCAGTTTGGTATCACCATAGCTGAACCATGATCCGCTTTTCTTTACCACGTTAAGCTCTACACCCAGGTCAACCAGTTCTCCTACTTTGGAAATACCTTCTCCATACATAATGTCAAACTCTGCCTGGCGGAAAGGTGGTGCTACTTTATTCTTAACCACCTTTACACGGGTGCGGTTACCTACAACATTTTCTCCGTCTTTAATTTGCCCTATCCTGCGGATATCCAAACGTACAGATGAATAATACTTTAATGCATTACCACCGGTTGTAGTCTCAGGGTTGCCGAACATAACACCAATTTTTTCACGCAACTGGTTAATAAATATACAGCAGCAGTTAGTGCGGTTAATACTTCCGGTGAGTTTGCGTAATGCCTGTGACATTAAGCGTGCCTGTAAACCCATTTTACTGTCGCCCATTTCACCCTCAATTTCACTCTTGGGAACCAGTGCTGCAACGGAGTCAATTACTATAATATCTATAGCACCTGAACGGATTAAATTGTCAGCGATCTCTAAAGCCTGCTCTCCATTATCAGGTTGTGATATCAAAAGGTTCTCAACATCCACTCCCAGCTTCTGTGCATAAAAACGATCGAAGGCATGTTCAGCATCAATATAGGCTGCAATGCCACCATTTCTTTGTGCCGTAGCTATTGCATGTATAGCAAGTGTTGTTTTACCTGATGATTCAGGTCCATATATTTCTACCACACGTCCTTTCGGCAGGCCGTTTATTCCTAATGCAATGTCTAATGAAATGCTACCTGTTGAAATTGCTTCCATGGGTTCAATGGCTTCTTCGCCAAGGCGCATAATGGTTCCTTTTCCATAGGTTTTGTCAATGCGATCTATTGCTGCCTGCAATACTTTTAGTTTTTCTGTTGCTACCGTGCTCATGATTGTATTATTATCTTTTTTGTTCGGTACAAAGAAATGTATTTGATACTTTAATGCCTATAAAAAAGGCAATTATTGTTATCAACAGGCTTGATTTAGTACAATTTCTTCTGTAAATGAATGCGTTGCTAAAAAATAAAAATAGAATTGAACCGATAAAATGTTTGCAATACAATCAAAATGGAATAAATTTTATTCATAATGCACATATTAAAAACAAAAAAAGACTGCCCTTTGCAGAGCAGTCTTTCAAATTTCAACTAAATCGTTAATTATTTTTTTGCAGTAGGGATTGTATAAAGAACCCCTAAGTGTAATCCTCCCCAAACTCTGCTTGTTGCTTTATATTTAAAATCATCAGGATCATTACTTACCGCTCCATCTTTAAATTGTGCTGCAGTAGTAGGGGTCGATACTACATCCTGGCTGGCCCAATCAGCATAATCGTCATATTTTTTAGTTACATCACTAAAGCCATAACCAAACCTTAGTCCTGCTGTAATAGTAAAGTTTTCACTTGCATCTATATCAACACCAAAACCTAAGTTTATACCAATATTTGCTTTATTAAAGCTACCTTTCACATTAACTGCATCAAGGTCATCATACTCTTCTTCTGCTTTAGATAAGAACCCGAAGTTTGGACCAAATTCAAAATAGGCTCCTTTATCACCACCTAATCTTAACATCAGCGGCACGTCTAAATAGCGCATTTTTACTTTTGTCTGGATGTCTCCATCAGCCAAATCATATTTCTGGCTATTGCCTGAAGTCATTATGCCTAACTCTAAACCCACTTTGTCATTAAAGTAATATTGGGCTTTCAATCCAAATGATCCTCCGAAAGTTGTAGCAATATTAAGATCATCATCAGCATCAAACACATTTTTGTTCATTAGCCAGGTACTGTTAAAAGCGCCCCCTAAACCAATTTTAAATTTTTGTGCATTCACGGTTGTAGCGGCTGCAATCAGGGCTACACATACTAAGATTTTTTTCATCTGTAATGAGTTTAGTTATATTTGAGCCACAAAAATAGAATTAAAATATTACCAACAAAATTTACCTGTATGAAGTTGCTCGAAAATAAAGTTGTCTTAATAACCGGGGCCTCACGTGGCATAGGGCGCGGTATTGCATTACAGCTGGCCGGCCATGGAGCCCACGTGGCTTTTACGTTTTTATCCTCCCCCGAAAAAGGCCTGGAACTTGAAAATGAATTAAAGAGCAATGGAATAAAAGCCAAAGGCTATCAAAGCGATGCATCGCAGTTTACGGCTGCTGAGCAATTAATAAATAATGTGTTGGCTGATTTTGGGCAGATAGATGTATTGGTAAACAATGCCGGCATTACCCGTGATAACCTGCTCATGCGCATGACAGAAGATCAGTTTGATGAAGTCATCCGTACTAACTTAAAGTCATGCTTTAATACCACCAAGCACATTCAAAAGTGTATGCTTAAGCAACGTTCAGGTTCTATAATTAATATAACATCAGTAGTGGGCGAAAAAGGTAATGCAGGCCAGGCCAATTATGCAGCTAGTAAAGCAGGTATGATAGGCTTTACCAAATCAGTGGCTTTAGAGTTAGGCTCACGCAACATTCGCTGCAATGCCATAGCCCCGGGTTTTATTGAAACAGAAATGACAGGCGCCCTCAACCCCGAAACTGTAAAAGGCTGGACGGATGCTATTCCCATGAAACGTGGTGGAACTGTTGATGATATTGCCAATGCCGTTTTGTTTTTTGCATCAGACTTAAGTACATATGTTACCGGTCAGGTGCTGCATGTAAATGGTGGAATGTACACCTGAGAAAATTTACGATTTACGATTTTGGATTTACGATTGTAGCTTCAGGAAAGTAGACCTTAAGTTTATTATTTTAAATTGTAATTAGTAAATTAAAAATTGTAAATTGCCTTCTTCAATTCCTTCTCTTCGGTATCATTTCTTAACTCCCTTCTACGATTTTCTTTTTCGTGTTTTATTACCTGCAGAGAAGATCAGGAAAACCTTGCTTAATACGGGTACTGTTGCTCAACACTCAACAATCGTGGAAATAGGTTGTGGAACGGGAAGCTTTACGACCATGCTTGCAAAAAAAAATTCTATCTCGGAAATTATTGCTTTGGATATGGACAACAAAGCATTATCCATTTTAAAAGATAAAGTTTCGGAAAGCGGGTTAAAGAATATTGTTCTACAAAAAGCATCAGCAACGCAATTACCTTTTGATGATGAAAGCATAGATGTTGTTTACTCCAGTCTGCTTTTTTGCAATTTAAATTACGAAGACAAATTAAAAACCATTGTTGAAGCAAAACGAACTTTAAAGAACCATGCTCAATTTCTAATTGCCGACTGGAGCAGGCCACTAACCTTCATTTCAAAAGTAGGTTTTACCATTTTAGAATGGGTAGGAGGTAAGGCTAATACAGAAGACATGAAAAAAGGAATGCTGAAGAATTACCTTAAAGATGCCGGATTCGAAGTTTCAGTAGAACAATCCATCAACACATTGTTTGGCACCATTCATTTTTACAAAGCCACTAAAATAAAATAAAAAATGCCGGCTTTTACCCCGGCACTTCTGGCAAGCTGTGAACTTGTCATTGGGTTAATTCAACTTCTTAACCACCTGGAATTTTTTAACAACCACGCCTGCTTCTGTTTGCAGTTTTAAAATGTACAAGCCCTGGCTTAAAATGGTTGTGTTAATGGCATGACCCTCCATCAAATTATTTTGCTTAAGTACTTTATGTCCCATACTGTTTACTACTTCTAATGAAACAACTTTCAAGTTTCCCGATCTTATCATCAGTTTATCACTGGCAGGGTTTGGATAAATAATTACTTTACCAGCCAATGCCTCCTGTGTTTTAATTCCCGTTGTACCTGCAGTGTCAATTACAATACTGTCACCAAATGCTGCAAGGGGTAATAGTGTTTCATCAAAATGTATGGCTGTAATGTTGCTAATTGTAAAATTTGCATTCATAAAATTTCCTGATGCCAAACGAGCGCCCACATTATCCACAATCACTGATCCAAATCTTCCTACATACCCAAAGCCGCTGGTGTCTAACTGGTCAGTGCGTGTTATCGCAACATCTATTGCGCCATCAGTAGATCGTTGGTAAGTATAAGTGAGCAAATTAACACCTGGTGTCCCTATCCAGCAACCTGTAAAATCAAATGCAATATAATTCGTGTCAAGTACCGTATTATTAAAATTAATTGTGAATGCCAAACCATACAGATCAGTAACAGGCAATGCAGCAGTACCTAATGTAATAGTTACTGTAACGCTATCACCCTCAGCCAGCGTATCACTCAGCGCTGAAAGGTATAAAGGCGGGTCAACAAGGCTATTGATCAGGTCAGCACCATAACGAGCAGGATGTGTAAGGCCATAGTTAAGTGTTATGGCAGCAGTATCATTATTATCAACAACACCATCACCATTGGTATCGGCATGTTTATGATTGGTTCCATTGGCAAAATAGTTTGTCCAGTCTGTAGCAGGTTGGGCTACCCATGCTAATGATGCACCACTACGCACGGGGCCTGAGTTTCCGTAAGCAACACCAATATTTAATACATCGTTATTGTTTGCTGTTAAATCGTAGTTGGCATCACCAGGCCAGACATCGCTTATAACATTACATGGCCCGAATTGCCATCCGGTATTGTTACCCAGATCAGTGCAGTTAATGTTTGCATAGGTATTGGTTCCGCTGACATGAATATCTCTAAGTGCAACATAATTTAGGCAAACGTAATTGGTATCTAAATTAAAATTTGCCGAATCACCTATTGAACTTGAATTTATATAAATGCTATCTATTGGGTTGCCTGATGCTACTAACTTATTATTTATAGTTAAGGTCTTATTCGAATCAAGTGTAAATGAACTTCCGGGCATAAGAATTAATGTATCAAAAGTGCAGTCATTATTAATCATAGCATTTCCTGCAATTGATATTTTACCTGCATAAAAATTATAATTAGCAGGCACAGCAGGATTTCCTTGCCATGATTTGCAAATTATATCTCCACCTATTGTTATATCATTTATTGAAGTATTAAAATTGCCCCACATTTCAATACCGCAGTTAATTGTGCAATTAACTTTATTAATTTCAAGCAATGATGTATCAACTCCACCTGACCAACTTGCCTTATTCAAACCTAAATAATCTGCTTGTATATAATCAATCCTCCACGAATCAAAATATGCACTATTATTAATCTCAATTCCACAATTGACACATACTACTGTGTCTAGGAAACATGTACCTCCATTATACATGTTATTAAGGTTGCTTAACATTATAAGTATATTAAAATTCGATCCTTTAATTCGTTTTACATCACTCGATAGATTATCAATTATTACTACATTGCTTGAAGCTGCATTAGTTGCATCAAATAATATTTCCTTCACGCTGCCGCTTAGCCAATCCTCTCTAAAATACCAACTCACATAACCATTATAGCTGGCATTATTATTTAATAATTCAAGTGTTATGTTATTGGCAGTTATAGGGTAAAAGTTATCCAGGTTAAATTCAGGTTCTATTGTTAGAGCCGAATCAATAAATACAATTGTAGCATTGGAATTGTTACCAATAAATTCCGCCATACCATTGCTTAAGTTAGGTTTGGTAAATGTTCCACATGTAAAATGTGTCCCGCTTATATCAATTTTACCGCTTTCAAAACCAATTAAATTTTTACAATAAAAATCTGATGTAAAATTCCATCTGCCACTTCCAAGGTTATCACTTATAAATTGCAAAGGGCATCTTATCGTATCCGTAAAGTTTACGGTTACTGTATTGGTAGTGGTAAAAACAATTTTACCGTCATACTGCATATCAATACTTAAGTCCCCGATAAAATTGCCTTTTATATACAGTTCATTCGATGTACTGCTTGATGTTAATTTTGATTCAGCAATAGTATTTTGCCAGCTGAAATTAGTGCAATTGGGTGCAATTACATCAATGTTCACAGCCTGGCCGGAGGCTGTAAATGAATTACTGTCAAAATAAACATCATCGGTAGGCCCCGGTACCGAAGTGTGAAAATTTGTTCCCCCACTTGTAGTTGCCCAATGGTTTGTAAAATCACTCCAGTTGCCGCTTCCGCCAACCCAATAATAATTAGCTGCATTTGCATTACCTGCAAAAAGCAGCAATATAAAACAGATAGAATTAAGGTTTAACCTGAACATTTTGTTTGCCCGATTTTCAGTTTTCTTTTTCATGGTTTCCAAATATAAATTGTTTATCTGATTAATAACACTCCAAAAGTAGGGTGCTTCAGGGCATTAAAAAAGTTCAGTTATTTGTACTTGTCACTATGTGCTTTTTTGTATATATATCCGATTGGTAGCACTATTACTACTGTAAAAATCTGTGATCGTACAATTATTTGAACTAAATTTACATTTTGCCGAAAGGTCAATATTTAATAGATATGCAAAAAATCGAACAATTAGTCGCCAATTTAAGCCATCATGAAGGCAATGCCTTCAAAGAGTATTTACATTCTCCCTACTTTAAAATGCTGCCCGAAACAGAAAAGTTGTATGAATTTTTAAGGCAAAACTTAAAAAACAAGCTCGATTTTAATAAGGCTCATGCTTTCAAACACCTACATAAAAACAAGCGCTACTCCGATAAACAAATGCGCTACCTTGTCAGCGATCTCACAAAGCATCTTGAATATTTTTATACACTCCGTTTTGTTGACTCCAATATAACTTCATTACACCTACTATCTCTTAAGGCTCTTGCAAAAAAAGACCTCAATAAATCATGGTCCTTTATCCATCAGGAAATAAACCGCATCAACAAACCGGGTAATGCTGATACCCTTCTGTTAAATTTCCAGGTTGCAGATATCGAGGAAGATTATCTTTCATCAACACAATCGCGTAAACGAAAACCCAACTATGAAGAGTTGCTACAAAACCTCGATGCATTTTATGTGGTAAAGAAACTGCAGCTGGCATGCGAGGTTATCAATTACCAGAATATTTTGAAAAGCGATCTGGAAATAAACCTGCTTGATGAAATAAAATTACTGGCACAACGCAAACAGTTCAAAGATTTTCCTGCACTACAGATTTACTATAATATTCTGCTATCATTAACAGAACCTGATGAGCAAAAGCATTTTCTAAAAGCGAAAGAAATGATCATCAAGCATGAGCTATTATTTCCTGCCAAGGAGTTGGATAACCTTTTCATATACCTCAAAAACTATTGTGTCAAAAAACTAAACCAGGGTAGCCAGGAGTATTTACAGGAGTTATTTGGCTTATACAAAGTCATCCTCACCAATAAAAAGCTGATGAATTATGCATACCTGTCACAGTTTGAATTTAAGAACATGGTAAGCATCAGCATGCGATTGAACGAGAAAGATTGGTGCAGCCATTTTATTAAAAACTACATTGGCTATTTAGCTCCTGCCGAACGAAAAAATGCACTCGATTACAACATGGCATACCAGTATTTTTCAAATGGTGATTTTAAAAATGCAATTCGTAAGTTAGTTGATGTAGAGTTTACAGATCTTGTCTATCAATTAGACTCAAGGGTAATTTTACTCAAGTGCTATTATGAATTGGGCGATGAAGAGGTTTTCTTTTACCATGCTTCAGCATTCAGGTTATTCCTTTTGCGTAACCGCTACATTTCAGAATACCAGCGCACCATTAACCGCAACCTTATCAAGTATTTAACAGCTCTGGTTCGTGCAGGAAAGAGCAAGCCAAAGATCACACGAATAGCGGAAAACCTTGAGAAAGAAAAAAATGTAGCCGACTTAAAATGGCTCATCGAAAAGATAAAAATCAAGCAGGCGGGAACAGGCAGGTTTGCTTTTTAAATGATGAATTTTCTATGCACACTTGCCTGTTTATGACCTTGGTCAAAACATCCCGTTTTGATAGCTGAAACTTATTACATTCGCTTGCGTTCAAATGATTTGGACAGGTATGTTCTGCCCTGTCATGTTTACAGTTTACAACCACCAGCTTAAATGAGTTCGCATAAGTATAATTTCCCTAAAGCATCTTTTAACGAGGATATGTTGTTGCCTGCGTTTTTCGAAAAACAGGCAGTAAAAACTCCTGATCATATAGCCGTTTACTTTCACGATGATAAACTGACTTATGCTCAGCTGGATGAGAAGTCAAATCAATTGGCCAATTATTTAATTGCAAAAGGAGTCAAACCGGGAAGCCTTGTTGGTTTGTGCATTGAACGCAGCTGTAATTTAATTGTGGGTGTATTAGGAATTTTAAAAGCTGGTGCAGGCTATGTTCCTCTTGATCCAGAATATCCGCAGGAGCGTTTGCAGTACATGATTGAAACAGCTCAAATGCCTTTGCTGATCACCAATCAAAACCTTGTCAACAAACTTCCGGAAAGTAAAGCAGAAAAAATACTGATAGAAAATATTCAATCTGGTAATTCTGCTACTTCAACAAAAACTATTCAGCATCCTTCAACAGATATTGCTTACGTACTCTTTACATCAGGTAGCACAGGAATGCCCAAAGGTGTTGCTATGCCACACAAGCCATTGGTCAATTTAATTACCTGGCAATTAAAAAATACAGCTGTTTTAGAAGGTGGAAAGACTTTACAATTTGCACCGATAAGTTTTGACGTATCGTTCCAGGAAATATTTTCAACACTAAGTTGTGGCGGAACGTTGGTGATGATTGAAGACGAACTGCGATTGAATGCAGTCAATCTTTTAAACTTCGTTGCCAAGGAAAAGATCAATCGTGTCTTTTTGCCTTTCATAGCGCTTCAGCATTTATGCGAGGTTGCAGAAAACTTTAGTGGAGACTTATCTTCTCTCAAAGAAATGATAACAGCTGGTGAACAGTTGCAAAGCACACAGTACATCCGCAATTTCTTTAAACGCAATAAAAAATGTGTTTTATGGAATCACTATGGACCAACAGAAGGACATGTGGTTACAGCTTATAAATTAGGAGCCGATCCAGATCAATGGAACGCATTGCCATCCATAGGAAAACCGATTGACAATGCTGAGATATACATTTTAGATGAGAACGGAAATCCATTGTACGAAAACCAGGAAGGTGAATTGTACATTGCCGGAGTAAGCGTTGCCAAAGGATATTTGAACCGTGATGATCTGACCAAAGAAAAGTTTGTTGATAATCCGTTTAGCAAAGGTGCTACCATGTACAAAACAGGTGACCTTGCAAAATATTTAGCGGATGGCAATATTGAATATTTCGGTCGTATTGACGGCCAAGTAAAGGTGAGGGGTTATAGAATTGAATTAGGAGAGATCGAACTAACGCTGGATAAACACTCATCCGTAAACGCAGCTGTAGTTATTGCCCGTGAAGATGAGCCCGGTGATAAACGTTTGGTTGCTTATTTAATTCCTGAACAGGGAAAAAATATAAATGCATCAGAGCTAAGAAAATTTTTATCTGATAAGCTTCCTGAGTACATGATGCCATCTGCATTTGTACAAATGGAAAGTTTTCCCAGAACACCATCAGGAAAAATAGACAGGAGAAATTTACCGGCACCATCCAACAAGCGCCCTGAGCTAAGTACTTTGTTTGCTGCACCACAAAGTGATATGGAAAAACAGTTTGCAAAATTGTGGTGCAAATTATTAAAGATAGACAGTGTTGGTACAAGCGACAACTTTTTTGAATTAGGAGGAAACTCTTTACTGGCATTAAAATTTATTGCTGAGCTAAGACAAGAGCATAATCTTGACTTACCAGTTGTGAAAATGTACCAGCATCCTGATATTTTATCGCTGGTCAAATTTTTGTCAAACGATTCAACAACAAAAAGTTTTTATGATGCTGCACAGGAACGTTATACTTCCGATGCGCAGATCAACAAACAAATTAAAAACGTAGAAGATGGAATTGCCATCATAGGTATGAGCGGTCGATTCCCGGGTGCAAGAAATGTAGATGAACTGTGGAAGAATTTGCTGGATGGTAAAGAGTCTGTTTCTTTTTTCAAGAAAGAAGAATTAGATGCAAACATTAGTAATGAAGATAAGAATGATGCAAGTTATGTAGCCGCACGGGGAGTATTTTCTGATGCAGATAAATTTGATGCAGCATTCTTCAATATGAATCCGCGTTTGGCTGAAGTAACCGATCCGCAACAAAGAATATTTTTAGAAGTAGCATGGGAAGCATTGGAAAACTCTGGTTATGCTCCTGATAAATACGATGGATTGATCGGTGTGTTTGCCGGCATGGGAAACAACACCTATTACCCCAACAATGTGTTTCATAACAAGGAAGCCATTAATCGTGTGGGAACTTTTCAAACCATGACGGCAAATGAGAAGGATTATATTGCTACGCGTGTATCTTACGAGTTCAATATTAAAGGCCCTGGCTTAAGTATCCACACAGCATGCAGCACATCACTCACTGCAGTGTCGCTTGCTTATGAGAGTTTATTGAACAAAGAATGTGACATGGCCATTGCCGGTGGTATTTCTATCACAGTACCCATCAACAGCGGACATATTTACAACGAAGGTGGCATGTTCAGTAAGGACGGCCATACACGAACTTTTGATGCCGATGCAACAGGAACTGTTTTTAGTGATGGAGTAGGAGTGGTAATGTTGAAGCGTTACAAAGATGCTGTGAAAGATGGCGATGAAGTTTATGCAGTCATCCGCGGAGCAGCACTGAATAACGATGGAAGTGATAAAGCAAGTTTCACAGCACCGAGTGTTGAAGGACAAGCTGCCGTTATAGCCATGGCTCAAGCCAAAGCAGGAGTGGAACCGGATTCCATTTCGTACATTGAAACGCACGGTACAGCAACACCATTAGGCGACCCGATAGAAATTGAAGCGTTAACACAAGCATTCAGAAGCAAGACAGATAAAAAACAATTTTGTGCTGTGGGTTCTATTAAGTCTAACATTGGTCACTTAACACCTGCGGCCGGAGTAACGGGATTAATTAAAACATGTCTTGCTTTAAAGCATAAAGTTCTTCCGGCCTCTATTAATTACACCAAACCAAATCCTGCAATTGATTTTGCAAACTCCCCATTCTTTGTAAACAATGAAAAACGTGAGTGGAAAACGGAGAACGGAACTCCCCTTCGTGCCGGTGTAAGTTCGTTTGGTGTAGGTGGAACCAATGCTCACGTTGTAGTGGAAGAAGCTCCAATTCTTGAAAAATCAGGCATAGCAAGACAAAGACATTTAATGATCTTATCTGCAAAGACTAAAGAATCATTGGATGCGCAAACAGAAAATTTAAAATCTTTCTTAGCAAAGAATCCTGATATCTCTCTTGCCGATGCTGCATACACATTGCAGACAGGTAGAAAATATTTTAATCAACGCAGAATTATTGTCGGAGGAAATACAAACGATTTTGTCACAACAATTGAAAGCGCTAACCCTAAAAAATACACCTCCAGAGTTTTGGAAAGTGCTGCATCAGAAATAATTTTCATGTATCCAGGCCAGGGTTCGCAGTATGTGAATATGGGTAAGAATTTATATGACGATGAAATTATTTTCAAAGATGCCGTTGATCGTTGTGCTGAAATTCTTCGTCCGCATTTAGGTGTTGATCTGATAACAATTTTATATCCTTCTGCTGATAAAACGGAGCAATCCGAAAAGATGCTGAAGGAAACCATGTACACTCAGCCATCTTTATTTACTATCGGTTATGCCTTATCAAAACTATGGATGAGTTGGGGCATCAAACCGAAAGGTTTTGTCGGGCATAGTATTGGAGAATTTGTAGGAGCGCATCTTGCGGGAGTATTTTCACTGGAAGATGCACTAATGCTGGTAGCCAATCGTGGTAAAATGATGCAGGAACTTCCACAGGGATCCATGTTAAGCGTACGTATGGCAGCTGCTGATGTAGAAAAAATGATCGATGCATCGTGTTCCATAGCGGCAGTTAACGGGCCTGCATTATGTGTAGTGGCCGGTCCGACTGATAAAGTGGAAGCATTGCAAAAAGAATTAGAGAAAAAAGAAGTGGTAGCTAAAATGCTGGTTACATCCCATGCATTCCATTCTCCAATGATGGAACCCATGGTGAAACCATTTCTTGAAAAAATAAAATCAATAAAACTTAATAAACCATCTGTTCCATTTGTAAGTACAGTTACTACAAAATGGATAACAGACGAACAAGCAACCAATCCTGAATACTGGAGCAACCATGTGCGTGCAACAGTTCGTTTTGCTGAAGGCATTCAAACTTTGTGGAATGAAAATCCTCAACGCATTTTACTGGAATGTGGCCCACGCACAACTGCAGCTACTTTGGCAAAGCAACAAGCGAAAGATGTAAAGAAGCAAATAGCCATTTCATCACTTAGCGATACAGCAGAAAACTTTGCCGAATGGGAAAGTATGTTGTTCGCTCTTGGCCAATTATGGATGAGCGGAGTTAATATAGACTGGAATAGTTTCTATGCATTAGAAAAAAGAAAAAAAGTTGCATTGCCCACCTATGCATTCGAAAAGAAAAAATTCTGGCTTGATCCGATAACCGTTCAACAAATATCTGTAGCTCCTAAGAGAGATGATATACAGGCTGAATATCCAATGACTAACTTTCAGTTTGACAATACAACCAACTATCAATTTAATACAACAACAAATCAGGAACACAACAATTCAGATATTATGAATCGTAAAGAAATACTTACCGCAGAATTAAAATCAGTTTTAGAAGAATCATCAGGAATGGAATTGGGTAATGACACCACTTCAACATTTATTGAACTGGGATTGGATTCTCTTTTCCTGACTCAAGCTGCATTGACCATATCTAAAAAATACGGAGTTAAAGTTACCTTCCGCCAGTTGAACGAAGAGTTTTCTTCTGTGAATGCTTTGGCTTCTCATTTAGATAAAAACTTACCAGCTGAAACAATGCCTGCTCCTAAAGCAGCATCTCCTTCGGCTGCACAGGCTGCTATGCAACAAATGCAGCAGCCTATGATGCAACCTCAGGCAGGAATGAACCCAATGCAAATGATGATGATGCAACAAATGCAGATGATGCAAATGATGATGCAGAACATGTCACAACCCATGCAACAGGTAGCTCCCTCTGTACAAGCACACATTGACAAAAGTGTGGAGATAAAAGCGCACACCAAAAAAGAAGACATCAGCGAAAACGAAAAAGCAGAACTGGCAAAACCATTTGGTGCTATTGCCCGCATAGAAAAAACTTCTGCCGGTGGAATGACTGAAGTACAACAAAAATGGCTGAAAGATTTTACCACTAACTACAATAAGAAAACACAAAAGAGCAAAGACTATTGCCAGGAATATCGCAGCGCTTTAGCTGACCCACGTGTTGTAACAGGATTTAAACCTGCATTAAAGGAATTGATCTACCAAATCGTCATCAATAAATCAAAAGGAGTAAACTTTTGGGATTTAGATGGCAACCAGTATGTAGATGTGTTGAATGGTTTTGGCTCTAACTTTTTTGGCTGGGGTTCTGATGTTCTAAAAGAGGTATGGAAAAAACAATTAGAAGAAGGAATTGAATTAGGCCCGCAAACACCTCTTGCAGGAGAATGCGCAAAGCTTATGTGCGAGATCACAGGTTATGACCGTGCTGGTTTTTGTAACACAGGAAGCGAAGCAGTGTTAGGCGCTATGCGTATTGCACGTACAGTAACGGGAAGAAATTTAATTGTCTGCTTCAACGGTTCTTATCATGGTATTAATGATGAGGTTATTGTTCGTGGTACAAAGAAATTAAAATCATTCCCTGCATCAGCAGGTATTATGCCGGAGAGTGTACAGAACATGCTGGTACTTGATTACGGAACAGAAGAATCATTACAGATCATTCGGGAACGTGCTGATGAAATTGCTGCCGTGATGATAGAGCCCATACAAAGCCGCAGAGCTGATTTCCACCCGAAAGAATTTATTCACGAGGTGAGGAAGTTTACCAAAGAGAATGGCTCGTTGATGATATTGGATGAAGTGATCACCGGATTCCGTTTGCGTTTAGGCGGTGCACAGGAATATTATGATGTGCAGGCCGACTTAAGTACCTATGGAAAAGTAATTGGCGGTAACATGCCAATTGGTGCCATTGCAGGCCGCAAACAATTTATGGATGCATTAGATGGAGGTTTTTGGCAGTTTGGTGATGCATCTGTTCCTGAAGTGGGAGTAACTTATTTTGCCGGAACTTTTGTTAGACATCCGTTAGCAATGGCTGCTATGAAAGAAGTGCTTACCCATCTTAAAAAAGAAGGCAAGCCTTTGTATGAAAAGCTGAATGGAAAAACACAACGTTTGGTGGATGAAGTAAATGCGCACAGCAAAAAATTACATTCGCCATTTAAGCTGGTAACATTCGGTTCTTTATTTAAGGGCAAATGGGAATCAGAACCACAATACACTGAATTGTTATTTGCACTGATGCGTTACAAAGGCATTCACATCATGGATGGTTTCCCTTGTTTCTTAACGCTTGCATTTACCGATGCTGATGTAGATGTGGTGATCAATAAATTTAAAGAGAGCTTGAATGAATTATGTGAGCTGGGATTTATTCCAACGGATCATACTCAAACAACTTCTGAAATAAAGGTTGAATCAAACGGCCATTCACAAAATGGAAATGGTCAGCAACCACCTGTTCCGGGAGCTAAGTTGGGTAAGGATGCTAATGGAAATCCTGCTTGGTTTATTACCGATCCCGAGAGGCCGGGGAAATATTTGATGGTGAAATAAGTTTTTGAGAAGTATTTGAAATAACTTTCATTACTATATTTTAGTGATTCACTTTGTAATAATGGCTTTCTTTTATGAAACACTTTAAATGGCTTGTCACTTTTAAGTTTTTATTTCTTGCGCTTATATTAAATGGATTTTACTTTAAGAATTTTGGCCAGAGTAAATTTTATAAAACTTACGGTATTGGAGGCGGGATGAGCGTAATCCAAACAAATGACAGCTCATATTTAATTTCAGGAGGATTCGGAAATCTTACTTCATTTCTTATTAAAGTTAATAATTTCGGTGACACTTTGTGGACAAAGCATTATAATGGTGTTTCAGGCTCTTATTTTAACGATGTATGTGAAAATAAAAACAGAGGATTTGCTTTCATTGGATCTTTGTATCAGTCTTGGGCTAACGATGTAATATTTAATATAACCGATAGTATAGGAGGAATATTGGCGTGCAAGAAGTTGGGAAGAACAGACATCTCATTTACTGATCAATTTACTTCTGTCTTGCAAACTCCTGATAACGGATATATTATTTCAGGAGGGTCTTCCAGCGTCCAGGTTGGGCTTGTCTTATCTTATAATGTAGTCAAACTGGATAGCATAGGTAATATTCTCTGGAATAGAGTTTTCTTTGGAATTAACGAGGGTTCGAGAACAGGAAATTTAATAAATAAGAGTGAGTATGTTTTTGTTGGTACAGAATTCAATTTTACAAACATTTGTTTTATAAAAATGGATTCTGTTGGTAATGTTTTAGTTAGTAAACGATATAATAATTTCAATAGCAGTGCCAGTGCAGTATGCCAGACTACTGATGGAGGATTCATGATTCTTGGTAATAAAACTTCCGATAATTCTACAATTCTTTTGAAAGTTGATAGTAATGGGATTTTTCTCTGGTCTAAAAAATATTTATTCCAGGGATCATCATATATTAGTGACCATAGTGTTATACAGACAAATGATGAAGGATTTGCTTTGCTTGCCGGAACTCCGAATGAATCATATCTTATTAAAACAGATAGTATTGGAAATGTTTCATGGGCCAAGCAGTATGTAGGAGAAGCGATGGAGTTTTTTCAAACTAGCGATGACGGATATCTTATTACAGGAAATAGCTATTCTAACTCAGCTCCAAGGATAATGATCATCAAAACTGATCAGTTCGGCAACAGCGGCTGTTACGACTCATCTATTGTGGTTTTAGATTCGATACTACAGTTTCAGACAGTTCAATATACTGTTCCCATCTATGCAGATGTAGCTTTTTCAACTTATAGTTTAAGTTATCTTCCTAATGACACCGTTACTAGTTTATGTTTTACTACTGATATATCAGACGGTATCTCGTCAGATAAAAATATAGCTGTCTTTCCTAATCCCACGTTTGATATCATTAATTTTAACAAGGATGATCTATCCGTTGAAATTTATGACATAAGTGGTAGAAGATTGTTACAACAAAAACACGCCAATAAACGTCTAAGCCTTAAACTTTTTTCAAGTGGCATTTATATTTTGAAAGTTAAAGACAAGCAAAATGAGCAGGTTTTCAAAATAGTTCGGAAATAAGAGGTTTGTAGCTTACTTGTGGCTCCTGATTTTTTTTCTTATCACTTCCAATAAAATATTTTAACATCCACACTAAACCTAAACCTAAACCGTTATTTTTATCACCTGACAAATACCTGAACAGGTCACATATGAAACGTATTAAAATTGCCTTTGCCGTAAGCTATGCTGCGGCATTGTTGTTTATGGTGGGTTGCACCAACAAAAACTCCGTTAAAATTGAAAACAGAAATTTCGAAGAGGAAGTAGAGCTTCGGCAGAATCTTGTTTTTACATTTAGCAAAGACCTGGTGGATGATTCATTGCTTAACCGATGGGACAGTACTCAATTAATTGAAATTACTCCGCAGGTCAATGGCTTGTTCAAATGGAATACGCGAAAGGAATTAATGTTCTCTCCTGAAAAGGGTTTTGCACCTGCTACAGCTTATAAAGCTGTGGTCACTAAAAAGATATTCGGCAAATCGATGGAGCATTTATTGCTTGATGAAAATAATTCGTTCGACTTCCATACTCCATTCCTTGAATTAGAAAGTATGCACGGGCATTGGACACGCGCTTCTGCTGGTAGTGAGTCATTGAATCTTTTGGTCTCGCTTAGCTTTAATTATAAAATTCCCGTTGCCCAACTTTCACAATTTGCTAAACTCACCATTGATGGCAAACCCGCACAATTTACACTGAACAGCGGTGATGCAAGTGATGAAGCCATTTTAATTGTTTCCGGTTTTACCAAAAGTGATCTGAAGAAAGTAAACGTGCAGGTGAAAATAGGAGAGGGAATGCCTTGTTCAGAGAGCAATACTAAAACTGCAAAGCCACTTGAACTCACTACAGAAGTTCCTTTACCTGACCAGTTGAATGTGTTGAATGCAATAGGTGAGTACAACGGAACACAACCTGTCATTCATGTATTCACTAATCAAGCAGTGGATGAGACAAACATTTCACAGTTTATAAAGGTTGATCCTAAAATAAATTTCAGTACTGAAACAACTACGGATGGTTTTCTAGTCAAAGCTTCTTTTGATCCGGGACAAACTTATCAACTCACTTTATTCAAGAATCTGAAAGGACTAATTGGAGGCGCATTGCAGGAAGATTTTTCCACATACGTTCCTTTTGGTGAAATGCAGCCTTCTGTTTCTTTCACTTCAGCTAACGGAATGTATTTGTCGAGCAAGAGCTCAAAAAATATTGGGATCAGTCTTGTGAACGTACCTAAGGTGCGTGTGACTATTTATAAGCTATATGAAAATAATATCCTCGCATTCATGCGCCAGAACCGTTATGAGTATTATGATTACGATTATAGTGAAGAAGGTTCATCAGGCGGAGCGCGCTATAATATTTATGGCATTGAGAATTTTAGTGATGTAGCTTTCCAGCGTGATTACGATACTAAGAATTTAGCGAAGAGCAATGGTGCCAGCCTGCTGAATATTTCCATGGATGAGATCAATAGTTTTAAGGGCGTGTATGTAATGAGCGTGGCTTCACAGGAAGATTATTGGTTGCGTGCCACAAAGCTGATCGCTCTGTCTGACATTGGATTAATAGCCAAGCAAACCGATGATGAAATAGTAGTATTTGCCAACTCCATGAAAACAGCTGAGCCAGCAGCAGGAGTGAGCGTAAGTTTTGTTTCATCCAACAACCAGGTTTTATTTACAACTACAACTGACGGTGATGGAAAAGCTACGTACGCTGACATAAAAAATAAAGCAAAGAACTTTTCAGTGAGCATGATCACATCGCGCTCAGGCAGTGATTACAACATGCTTATGTTTAGTGATTCGCGTGTAGAGACAAGCCGTTACGATATAGGAGGGCGCTATGATAATGCAGGTGGTTATATGGCTTATGTTTACGGTGATCGTGATATCTACCGCCCGGGCGAAACAGTTTACCTGAATGCAATTGTGCGAAATGATAAGTGGATGCCTTTGCCCGATATGCCTGTAAAGTTCAAATGTATGCTGCCGAATGGTAATGAGTTTAAAATGATGAGGCAGACATTGACCAAACAGGGAGCAGCTGCAATTTCATTACCGTTACCACAAGGTGCTGTAACAGGAAATTATGTGGTCGATGTTTTTACGGCTAACGATATTTTAATTGGCTCGAAGAACGTATATGTAGAAGAGTTTATGCCTGACCGCATAGATGTGAAGTTGACCACTGCCAAGCCTGAATTTGTACAAGGTGATACCGTAAAGGCCTCCGTGCTTGCTACCAACTTCTTTGGCCCACCGGCAGCTCATCGTAATTATGAGTTTGAGTTTAACCTGTCGCGAAAATATTTTTACAGCAAAGATTTCCCTGATTATAATTTCAGTGTACATACTGATAATGAAATACAGTTCGAGAAAAAAGTAGAGCAGGGGCAAACCGATGATAAAGGCGAAGCCACTGCTAAGTTTCCTATTCCTGCTTCGTATGAAAACCTGGGAGTATTGCAGGGAAAATTATTTGCAACCGTGTTTGATGAAACTGGAAGGCCTGTTAACCGCATGAAAACATTTAACATCTACACGCAAAATGTTTTTTACGGAATTAAGCTCGATGATTACTATGCTTCCCGTGGGAAAAATATGATCATTGGTTTGGCTTCCTGTAATAAAGATGGCAAAGCTGTGAAGTCAACAGCTAAAGTTGAAATTATTAATTACGATTGGTATAACGTTGTGGAGAAGAATGACAACGGCACCTATCGTTATGTATCTCACAAAAAAGAAATTTCTGTATTCAGCAAAACTGTTTCTATTGATCAGAAAGGATATAATTTAAATTTCGTTCCTAACTACTCAGGTGAATACGAGGTACGAATAAGTGATGTGAATTCAGGAAATTATGTGGAGTCAACTTTTTGGGCTTATGGTTATGGCTATACACAAAACACTTCTTTCAATATAAATACAGAAGGACAGGTTACTATACAGGCTGACAAGGACACATTTGCTCCAGGAGAAAAAGCGAACCTGTTATTTAAAACTCCTTTTGCAGGAAAATTATTGGTAACTATTGAGTCCAATAAACTCATCAAACATTATTACCTAAACACAGATAAACGTTCGGCCATGTTGAGTTTGCCTGTTGAAGATTCTTTCTTACCCAACGTTTACATATCAGCAACCTTGTTCAAACCTTTGGATGATGGTAGTATTCCGTTAACAGTTGCACATGGTTATCTACCATTGATCGTAAACAAACCTGATCTGCGTATTCCTGTCAGCATTGAATGTGTAGAAAAATCAAGAAGCAAAACCAAACAAACTATTAAGGTTAAAACAGGAAGCAATAGGGATGTTGAAGTTACCATAGCAGTGGTTGACGAAGGTATTCTTGCACTGAAAAATCAAAAGACGCCTGATCCATTCAGCTATTTTTACCAGAAGCGTGCATTGCAGGTAAATTCTTTTGATGTGTATGCTAATCTTTTGCCTGATCTGAAAATTAAACGTTCGGTCACAGGTGGTGATGAGGGTTTTGATCTTTCCAGACGGGTGAATCCTTTAACTAATAAACGCGTGCAGTTAGTAGCATTGTGGAGCGGAATTTTAAAAGCTAACTCTACAGGTGAAGCAAGTTACACAATTGACATTCCTCAATTCAGTGGTGACCTGCGTGTGATGGCTTGTGCATGGTCAGGCAATCGTTTTGGTAGTACGGATAAACATATGAAGGTTGCTGACCCAATCGTTATCAGCCCTTCTATTCCGCGTTTCTTAAGTCCGGGTGATACATTGGTGATGCCTGTTACTTTATCGAACACTACCAGTGGAGTTTTGCAGGCTGATGCCACTTGTAATGTTGATGGTAACTTGAAGTTATTGAATGCGCCTTCACAAAAAATATCCATTCAACCCGGAAGCGAAGCGAGTTTGACCTGGCAGGTAATGGCGAAAAATGCAATCGGACAAGGAGAGATAAACATCATTGCCAAAACTGCACAGGAAAGCTTTACTGATAAAACGAATATTACTGTTCGCCCTCCTGCATCGCTTATCAAGGAAACTTCTTCAGGCATTTGTAACAGCGGCAACAACTCTGTAACTATTGCTTCTGATTTTATTCCTTCTTCAACTAAGGTGAAATTGTTGGTGAGCAATTCTCCATTGGTTCAATTCAGTGATCAGTTGAGTTACTTGCTGGATTATCCTCATGGATGTCTGGAGCAGACTGCATCCATTGCCTTCCCACAGATTTACTACAGCGACCTGGCGAAGACTATTACGACCAAAACAAACTTCGTTTACGATGCGCATTACAACGTGCAGGAGGCTATTCGTAAAATAGAAAGTATGCAGATATACAATGGCTCGTTAAGTTACTGGCCGGGAAGTGTAGTGGAAAACTGGTGGGCGACAACGTATGCATTACATTTCTTAACCGAAGCACAAAAGGCCGGTTACGATGTCAACCAAAATACAATTGACCGCACGTTTGAATATTTAAAAACAAAAGCAAAATCACGTGAAACGGATAATTATTATTTCCTGGGTTCAAATAATATTATCAGTAAGAGCTCCAATGCAAAACGTGAGATCATCTATTCACTTTACCTGATGGCATTGAATGGCAAACAGGATCTATCGTCCATGAATTATTATAAAGCAAATACATCATTGCTGACGTTGGATTCACGCTATATGCTAGCAAGTGCTTACATGGCATTGGGTGATACAAAAAGTTATTATGCTTTGCTTCCAGAAAAGTTTGACGGACCTAAATCGGTAACATCTAATGGTGGTTGTTTCTATTCTTACATCCGCGATTATGCATTATCGTTAAACTGCCTGCTGGAAACAGATCCGAACAATGCACAAATACCTGTAATGGCGCGTACATTATCAGAACAGATTAAATCACAGCGTTACATGAGTACACAGGAACGTGCATTTGCATTTCTTGCGCTTGGTAAATTTGTGAAACGGAGTGTTAACAGCAATGTAACAGGAACAATTTCTGTCGATGGCAAATCACTTGCTTCTTATGCAGGTAAAGATGTTGTTCTGTCAGATAAAAATCTCATTGGTAAAAAATTAGATGTTGTAGTTAACGGAACAGGCAACCTGTATTACTTCCTTGAAGTGAACGGTATTAAAGAAGGGTTGAATTTTAAAGAAGAAGACAATCACTTACGTGTGCGTAAATCATTCTTTAACAGATTCGGGCAGCCACTTGGCAATAACATCAAGCAGGGAGAAATGATCGTAGTAAAACTTTCATTGGTTGCGACAGATGGAATTGATGTGGATAATGTTGTGTTGACAGATATGATTCCATCAGGATTTGAAATAGAAAATCCTCGTATTACAGATGAACGTGAAATGTCTTGGATCAAGGATAAATACGAACCTACCTATTTTGACATTCGTGATGACAGGATCAACCTGTATGTATCTGCCTGGAAATCGGTTAAGAATTTTTATTATACTGTACGTGCTGTAAACACAGGAAATTTTGTAATGGGGCCTGTAAGTGGAGATGCCATGTACAATGGCGAATATCATTCTTATAATGGAAGTGGTTGGGTAAAGATCGTTAAATAGTAAAATAATTCACCTTCAAGGCGCTAAGACACAAAGCAAACTTAACTTTGCGTCTTAGTATCCTTGCGGTAATAAAATAACACATGTACGTGCGCAGGATTTTTAAAAGAGGACTTGTAGTCATTACCTCCTTATTCTTCTTATTTCTGCTTTTGAATTTTATTTTTCCTGTAAAAGTTAATATTCCTTATGCACAGGTCATTTCTGCAATGGACGGAAAAGTACTTCATTCCTTTTTATCAAAGGATGAGAAATGGAGAATGGAAGTTCAGTTACAAGATGTGAGTCCCCAATTATTGAAGGCTATTGTCAATAAGGAGGATAAATACTTTTATTATCATGTTGGAGTAAACCCTGTTGCTATTTGCCGGGCTGCATTTAATAATATTATTTACCACCGCAAAACATCAGGGGCATCTACCATCACCATGCAGGTAGCACGTTTGCTTTATCCTGGTGACAGAACGTACTTAAATAAACTGATCGAGTCATTTCGTGCATGGCAATTAGAATGTAAATATTCTAAGAGCGAAATATTGGCCTTGTATTTAAACCTTGTTCCCTATGGTGGCAACATTGAAGGTGTAAAAGCTGCCTCTGTTTTTTACTTTGACAAATTACCTAAACAGTTATCGCTGGCGGAATGTGTTTCATTGAGTATAATTCCTAATCGGCCTAATTCTTTGAGGCCTGGCAGGAACAATGAGTTTTTTAAAAAAGAAAGAAACCGCTGGCTACAGCGCTTTAAGGAAGAAAAACTTTTTGCAGCAGAAGAAATAAATGATGCATTAAATGAACCGGTTGATATTAAACGGCAAAAAGCTCTCGCAGAAATTCCTCAGTTGGCAAACAGGTTAAGGAAAATGTATCCTTCCGTATCCAATATCGAAAGCAGCATTGTTACGTCTACCCAGTTTAAAGTTCAATCGCTGTCTTACAATTACTCTAAGCGCTTAGCTTTAAAAGGAATTTACAATTCTTCCGTCATCGTGATTGATAACAAGACTCACCAAGTTGTAGCTTATGTTGGTTCTAATGATAAGAATGACATAGCGCATAACGGAATGGTAGATGGTGTAAATGCTATTCGCTCACCAGGCAGCACTTTGAAACCGCTTGTTTATGCATTAGCTATTGATAAAGGTTTACTAACCCCCATGAGTTGTATTGCGGATGTGCCAGTGAATTATACCGGTTATATGCCGGAGAATTTTAATTCGAAGTTCAATGGAAATGTAACGGTTGAATTTGCTTTATCACATTCACTTAATATTCCAGCTGTAAAAACATTATCTGCCTTAGGTTTGCCGACTTGTGTGGATGCACTTACACGATCAGGCTTCTCACAAATAAATGCTGATAAAAAGAAGTTAGGTTTATCGCTTATACTTGGAGGTTGTGGTGTTAAACTGTCTGATCTGGCAAATTTATATTGTACGTTGGCTAACAATGGTAAATATCAGCCATTGCAGTATGTAACGGATGAGGATTCATCTGTTAATAAACAGAACGTGGAGATCGTTTCTCCTGCATCTGCTTTCATGGTAACAGAAATGCTGGGAAAATTAGTGCGACCTGATATGCCTAATAATTATGAAAGTAGTTTGCGAATTCCGAAAGTAGCATGGAAGACAGGAACTTCTTACGGGAGGAGAGATGCATGGAGTATTGGTTACAACACACGCTATACAGTAGGAGTGTGGGTAGGCAATTTTACGGGTGAAGGTGTAGCTGAGCTTACAGGTTCTGATATGGCAACACCCTTGTTGTTTGATGTATTTAATGCAATTGATTACAATGCAGAAGGAAAATGGTTTACTCAGCCTAAAGAAGTAAACATACGTTTAGTCTGCAATGAGTCCGGAAAAATGCCGGCTGAATTTTGTGATAAACAAGTGATGGATGAATTCATTCCGGGTATTTCTTCCAATATAACATGTAACCACATGAAAGAAGTTTTTATTTCTCCTGATGAAAAAATATCCTATTGTACTTCTTGTGTTCCATTAATAGGCTATAAGAAGAAACTGTATCAAAATCCCGAGGCAGATTTACTGGCTTTTTATGAGAGTGAACATATATCGTTTGAAAAAATTCCAACTCACAATCCACTATGTACACGGGTGTTTAAAGATGCACCTCCAAAAATCACATCCCCAGCTGATAAAAGCGAATACATTGTTGACAGCAAGGCAGGAGATAAACTGATGCTGAGTTGTAATGCGGGTTCAGAAGTACAGAGTGTGTATTGGTATATTAATGATATCTTTTATAGAGCGTGCGGCAGCAAGAAACAACTTTTTTTTACACCTGAAAAAGGTCAGTTAAAAATTTCCTGTTCAGATGATAAAGGAAGAAACAGCAACATATGGATCAATGTAAGCGAACAATAATTCAGCGAGTATTTACCACATCTCATCAAAGTCAGCTGCTGCGTACGTATGTTTTCTTTCTGTATAATAACTTTCTCCCGGAGCCACTTTTTTTAATTGAAGAGAATCCTTCTTAGTAAAGAACCTACTGATGAGAGCAAGAGGGAAAAGGAATAAAAAGAAAACTGCGCCCAATAAAACCTTTGACATTATAAAACCCATGACATGTGATAACTTCATCCATGCCCAATGGATTTTCTCAGATAAGTAAGTAGAGAATAAGCCAATACAAATAACCAGAACAGTTATAGGTAATAACCATTCTGTGCCTGTGAAAGGAGTTAGTTTAGCATGCTGGCTTGCCCAGAAAATAACAAGCAAACCAAGCGATATGGCAAGAATGGTTTCTAAAACTTTATTGCGATGCATAAATCACGTTTAAAACAAGGTATAAATAAAAGGCGCTAATGCAGATCCACCACCCACAACCAGCAGCACACCTAATAAAAGCAATACAATAATTAACGGTGCAAGCCAGAATTTTTTGCGGGCACCCATGAAACGAAATAAATCTTTAAGAAAGTCCATGCTCTATAAGTTTAAACTTTTAATTCTTTTTAATCTAATGCAAATTCAGTTTTCCAGTCTCCTTTATCCTTGAACGGAGGTTGCTCTGTTTTTGAAAAAAGGTAATTATTTATAACCAGATAATCCATCTCCGTACGCATGAAGCAACGGTATGAATCCTCAGGAGTACACACAATCGGTTCACCTCTTACATTAAAACTGGTATTTACTAAAAGCCCATAACCGGTTTTCTGTTTGAAGGCACTGATTAATTTATAATACGGCTCGTTGGTTTCTTTATGTACCGTTTGAATGCGCGCACTAAAATCAAGATGCGTAATACTTTGCACATCGCTGCGTGGAGTATATAAACGATCCATCAGCGGAAGTTCATTATAGTTGGCAGGTAATGGTTTTCTTCTTGCTTCAATAACATCTGCAACGGTTAGCATATAGGGTGATGTTGTATCATGTTCAAAAAAAGATGAGCAGTCTTCTGCTAAAACAGAAGGAGCAAAAGGGCGAAAACTCTCACGATATTTTATTTTAAGGTTTAGCTTCTTTTGCATTTCACTGTTACGCGCATCTCCTAAAATACTGCGGGCACCCAAAGCCCGTGGTCCAAACTCCATTCGCCCCGAATGCCATCCAACAACGTTGCCTTCAGAAAGCAGCTCTGCAGTCTTAGCATACAAATCATCGGTATTCTTAAAAGAATGAACAGGTGCATTGTACTTACGTGCCATTTGCTCAATCTCAATGGATGAGTTCTCTGGTCCTAAGTAAGAGCCTTCCATTTCATCTGCTTTACCGCTCAGCAATCTTTCTTTACCGTAATAAATATAATAAACAGCAAGTGCTGCACCTAATGCGCCACCGGCATCTCCTGCTGCGGGTTGAATGAAAATATTTTTAAATATTTTTTTCCGGTAAAGCTTTCCATTAGCCACACAATTCAAAGCTACTCCACCGGCAAGGCATAAATTATCTGATCCTGTTAAACGCCTGGCTTCTTCAGCCATTTTGTAAACAACCTCTTCGGTAACCTGCTGTATAGCTAATCCTAAATCGCAATGTTTTTGCTCCAGGTTTGACTCAGATTCCCTGACAGGAAAACCAAAAAGTGTTTCCCATTTACTATCAACAGCCATTCTTAAGCCGGTGGCATAATTAAAATACTCCTGGTTTAGCCAAATAGAACCATCATCGCGAACGTCAACTAATTCTTTATAGATAGTTTCCTTGAATCTTTTTACATTATCAGAATCCGGATTTCCATACGGAGCCAATCCCATCAGTTTATACTCTCCTGAATTTACTTTGAAACCTAAGTAATAAGTAAAAGCGCTGTACAATAACCCGAGCGAATGGGGGAAATGTAGTTCTTTTAAATTGGTGATAGTATTATTTTTTCCATGACAAATAGAAGCGGTTGCCCATTCACCTACTCCATCAATAGTAAGTATAGCCGCTTCATCGTATGGCGAAGGATAAAATGCACTGGCTGCATGAGAAAGATGATGTTCAGGAAAAAGTAATTTCAGTTTTTTATCATCGTACTTCTCAATTTTCTCCAGCTCTTCTTTGATCAACCGCTTCAAGAACATTTTATCTTTTAACCACACAGGAATGGACATAGCAAAAGACTGCATCCCTTTAGGGGCAAAACCATAATAGGTTTCCAGTAAGCGTTCAAACTTTAAAAGCGGTTTGTCATAAAAGACAACTGCATCCAATTCATCAATGGACAAACCAGCATACTGCAAGCAAAATCGAGCTGCGTTTTCAGGAAAAGCAGGATCATGTTTTTTACGGGTGAAACGTTCTTCCTGCGCAGCTGCAATTACTTTTCCGTTCTGTACAATGGCAGCAGCAGAGTCATGATAAAAAGCTGAAATTCCAAGTATATTCAATGTGTAAAATTATTAAGTCGGCAAATATATAAAGGATGGATGTAAAACGGAGTAGTTGAGCCAGGTTGAATAAAGAAAATCTAACTTTTCTATAAGTGAGGCCACGTCCTAAAAAAGAAATTATTTTATATAATTCAGATATTTAATTTCTGTACGGACGTTTAACATATGGTCTTCCTCAAGACAAAGAACACCCTTAACGCAATTATTAAGTAGCTTTAATGAACCGTATCCAACTGCTGCTATTCTATCCCTTTCAATTCCTTTGGAATATAAATATTCGGCAGCTGCATCAGCTCTTGCCTGAGATAATATTAGATTTTCTTTATCACTTGCACGCGCATCGGTATGAGAGCTCAGCTCAATCTTGATGTCAGGATTATCTTTCAGGATAGAGTATAGTTTATCAAGTTCTGCTTTTGTTTCTTTTTTAAGTGTAGTTGAGCCTTTGTCGAAAGCAATGCCCCTCCAGATAATAGGTTTGTTAAAAGTAACTTTTTCCAGAGCAATAGGTACCTCTAATTCAAATGCTTTTCTAAATCCCTTAGAGCTGAATTGTGCAGAGGTGAGGAAAAAATTTTTTTCGTTAGCTGTAACGGTGTAATCAGTATTGTTTGCCAGTGTGGTAAAGAAATCACCATTAGCATCTGTAGTTAAAACTCTATTACCCTCTGTGGATTTTAGCTGGAGAGTTGCATTCCTGATGGGTTTGCCATTGGCCTTTTCTGTGAGTGTTCCTTTTAAGGTAATGACAGGCGGATTCTTTTTGAAGGAAAATATTTTATCCTTATCATTAAGCCTATTGGTAGAGAAGTAACCTGCGTTCTCATCCTCGTCACAAATTAATCCGAAATCATCTTTAGATGTATTAATAGGATAACCCAAATTCTCTGCCTGGCTCCAAATATTGTCAACGAGCTGAGACCGAAAAATATCCAATCCACCTAATCCGATATTTCCTTCGGATGAAAAATAAATAACCGTATCGTTCAGTAAAAATGGAAACATTTCATTGCCACTGGTATTAATTCCTTTCCCAAGATTTACGGGCTTTGTCCAAGTGCCGCCAATGTTTTCAGTTTTGTAAAGATCAGTACCACCATAGCCCCACGGCATATCTGACGCAAAGATCATTACATTGCCATCCGCTGAAAGAGTAGGGTGCCCAACACTGTATTCGACACTATTAAAAGACATTTCACCATCTACCTTCCATTCACCATCCTGGGTGCTGCCATAATATATTTTTAAAACATTCTCATCTTTTTCATTCGTCACAATTTGCTTTCCTTCATTATTATTACGGGTAAGATAAATTTTTGAAAATGATTTATTAAAAGCACAAGGGCCTTCATTGAAAATGGTATTTATGTTGCCCCGTACCACTTCCGGCTCAAGCCAGTTACCGTTTTCTGTTTTTTTTGCATAAAACAAATCGTAATCATCAACAATGGGCTTTTGTTTCATTGTTTTTATATCGGGGTTACGATTGGATACATATACAATTCCTGTACGATAAAAAACAGGTGAGAAATTGGATTCTGTCGGCTGGTTGAATTTTAATACCTCTATGCTAAAAAGCAAAGAATCCTTAAACAGCATTTGAATAGAATCGCAAGAGGCCAGCTGATTAATGGCCTTCACATCATTTCTGTTCAATGCCAAATATTTTTCGAACCATTTCTTTGCTTCTGCGTATTTGCCGTTTTGCATCAGTGCTTCAGCATAATAATTTTGATATACAGGATCACTTTTGAGAGTAATAATTTTACTGTATAACTCCTCTGATTTTTTATAGTTTTTAATATTGCGATAGGAGTCAGCCAGTTTTATAAGAAGTTCAACACTGTATTTCTTTCCCATTACCTGTTCGTAATAAGGGATGGCTTTATCATATTGTAATTGCTCGTAGTAAGTATCAGCAGTCCTAAGTTTTACCGAGGCACACGAGAAAAAAAGAGAACAGAATAAAATAAATAATAGTGGTTTTACGCTAGCTGGCATAGACTAAAAATATCGTGGCGTTTTTAATTTATGAACCTGGTAACCGAAATCATACCCCAGCATGAACTCATGAGAGCCGGCATTGTAGCTTCTTAGTTTAGTCAATGTATAATCGAAAGAATATCCGATCCTTAATTTTTTTGAAAGTTGATATTCCCCGATCAGTGCAACGGCATCTCCTGTTCGGTACGATACGCCAACCCAAATAATATTATTTAACAAAAGATTGGCATTCAAATCAAACTGGACAGGGGCACCCTTTACATATTTCACAAGTACAGATGGTTTTAATTTTACCTGCTCCGATAAAGAAAAAACGTATCCCGAAGTAAAATAATAATGACGGGTAATCCGATGAGCTCCATCAATGTTTAATGATAATGTTCTCTCAGGATCATAGCTTAATATTTCAGGAACTGAAAATCCTGCATAAAAAAGTTCAGAATAATAATAAGCTCCGAAACCAAAATTAGGAAGCACATTGCTTACTGTATTCACTGCATAAACAGGATCATTAGGATCATTAACCTCCAGATCGGAAACGAGTGATTTTAAATAAGAAAAACCAGCCTGCAAACCTAAGGCAAGTTTGGCATCGCCAGCATCTAAATGGTAGGAGTAACTTCCATACAAATCATTTCTATTGGTAACACCTGCATGATCATTAGCTATATAAAGACCTAAGCCAATTTTTTTGTTTTCCAATGCACCATGAATACTTGCGGTTTGAGTTGTAGGTGAGCCTTTGAAGCCTGCCCATTGCTTACGCACCATCAGTGTAGCACTGGTAAAAGGTTTACTTCCTGCATAGGCGGGATTCAGCAGCAACCCGTTAAACATGTACTGTGATACAGCAGGCATCTGCTGTGACATACCTGCCATCTGTATGAATAATAAAAGAAGAGTAATTTTTATTTTCATCGTATTATCTTCTTAAGTCAATATAACTTTTTAAAACAGTGTTGCGTGACGGCACATTCAATATTACGTAATAGGTGCCGTCAGGTAAATCCTGTTTTGCTTTTGATTTCCCATCCCAATCATTTTGATAATTGGATTTCTCATACACTAAATTTCCCCAGCGGTTGAAAATGGAAATCTTATTGCTTTCATCATCAAGGCCTCTCACTACAAAGTAATCATTCAGTCCATCACCATTCGGAGTAAAGCCTGTTGGCATATCTAAATCAATGAGGCATTGTTCAGGAGGTAAAAGTTCTATAACCACAGTATCAACGTCAGTACAATTACCATTCTGCACTGTCCAGGTAAAAATATTTTGTCCTAGAATGAGGTTATTCGCGAGTGAATTAGCAGCACTGGTATCTTCAATTATTGCTGTTGTAGAACCATACACATTCCAAACGCCCGTACCAAACTGGGGCGGTACTGCAGAAAGTACCAACGTGTTTTTACAAATATTCTGGTCTATTCCTGCATCAGAGAAAACTCTTTCTTTTACCGTCACAAATGTGAGTGCTGTATCGGAACAAAAATTATCCTTAACAATCCATGCAAAAGTACTGGTACCGGTACCCAGATCTTTAACAGTTGTCGTGGCAGAATCCGCATTAACAATAGTAGCTGTACCCGATAATAAGCTCCATTGACCTGTACCGTATAATGGAGCAAGTGCAGAAATAATGGTGGAGTCTAAACCACAGATTGAAATATTATTACTTATTCCTGCATAAAGCAATGGAGGTTCAATTAATAAATAAGAACTTGTATTAATACAGCCTAACGAATCGCTAATGGTAACATTGTAGGAGCCGGCAGGAATATTAAGTACAGAAGAAGAAGTAGCCCCGCTGATTGACCATTGATAGGCATAAGTTGGTATTCCTGTATTCAGGAAAGGAGTACCTCCTGAAACGGTAAGATCAATTTCACCGTCTGAAGAACCATTGCAGGTTACATTGTAAGGAGCATTTCGGACAGGAACATTGGCTGTAACAGTAAATGCAGGAGGTTGACTGATAAAAATAGTTCTTACAGTTACACATCCATTTGCATCTTTAACGGTAATAGTATAATTGCCTGTTGCAAGGTTGCTGCGACTAGGCGTAGTAACGCTATCCTGCCAGAGAATTGTGTAAGGTTGAGTTCCTCCGGTAATACTTGTGGTAATGGATCCGTTATTGCCTCCAAAACAGCTAACATTAGTACTATCAGTAAATGTAACAGAAGCGCCTGTGATATTGCTTAGTGTAGCAATTGCTGTTTGTGTACAGCTTACACCATCCGTTACGGTCAATGTATAACTTCCTGCCTGGAGCCCGGTTAAAACAGGAGTGGTACCGGGCACACTCCATGCATAAGTATATAAACTATTGTTGCCACCTGTAACAGTTGCAGTTATTTGCCCGTTATTAAAACCACAGGTTGGATCAACAACTGTAAATGCTATATTAATTCTTGAATACAAAGTATCAATTGTATAAGGTACAGTGGTAGTGCAATTTGCACCGTCACGTACAATGAAAGTATACGTTCCCTGAGATAATCCTGTGGCATCTTCCGTGATCTGCAAAGGACTGGTGCCTTGCCATGAGTAAGATGTATAAGGTAAAGTGCCTCCACTTACTGTTACGTAAACAGCTCCATTTGTTCCTCCAACGCAGTTTAAATTAACAATGGAGTCAAGAGTAACAACAGGGCTATTCGGATTGGAGATGGTGACGCTGGTATCAATAAAGCAACCTACGTTATCAGTTATCCGAATAGGATATGTATTAGCACTACCAGTTAACACATTGGTTGTATTACCTGGAAACCCTGTCCATATATACGTATAACCTCCAGTACCTCCTGACGGATTTGCGACTGCAATTCCATTGGCCAAACCACATGATGCAGGCACTGTGCTGAAGTTTGGTACAACTAAAGGGTTTTCAGTAACTGTAGCACTTATTACTGCTACGCATTGGTTATCATCAGTTACAGTAAGTGTATAAGTTCCGGCACCAACATTAATTAAATCCTCAGATGTTTTTCCGTTACTCCAGGCATAGATATAAGGTGACGTTCCTCCACCTGTAGATATAAATACAGCCCCGGTACTATCACCAAAGCAATTAACCATTCTAATGGAATCGATCGTTAAAGCCGGGCCAGAGGAAGTAACCACATTAGCGGTAGTAGAATATGTACAAGAGTTGCCATCTGTAACTGTTACAGTGTAAGTGCCCGCAGCCAATCCTGTAATTGTTTGCTGATGTATATTGCCCGGGGTCCATTCGTATGAATATGTTCCCGGACCGGTACCACCAGTACCAGTAGCAGTAGCAGTTCCTGTTGAGGAACCACAACCTGTTGTTGAGGATGATGTAACAGCACCTAATTGAGGATTTTGTGTGACGGGAATATTTGACAGGGTAAAAGTACAACTTGAACCATCCGAAACCACAACTGCGTAAGTTCCTGAAGAAACATCTATTAAGTCCTGAGTTGTGATCCCTCCAAAATCCCATTGGTAGGTGTAACTACCATCACCACCGGATGGTGTAATGAAAATATCTCCATCACTAAGTCCGTGACAGGATACGTTATGAATAGAATCAACAACGGCATTTGTTGTAGCAATTCTGGATACAACAACAGAATCAATAATGGAACAACCATTATTATCCGTTACGGTAACGGTATACGTGCCGTTATTTAAACCTGAAACGGAACTTAGGGTATCCGTTGCTGAAGTATTCCACTGATAGCTGTAAACTCCCGACCCGCCTGATGCATTAACGCTGGCAGTACCATTATTTAAATTGCATTTTGCAGGCGTATTGGTAAAAGCTGTTTGAATTGCCTGCGGATTGTTTAATGTAACAATTGCAGAATCTTTACATCCATTATCATCAGTCACGGTTATTGTGTAAGTTCCAGGCGGTATATTAATATTGTTTTCAGAAGTATTGGTAACAGGAGAACTCCATGTATAAGTGAACAAAGGTGTGCCGCCAATGGTTGAAGTATAAATTGCTCCATCACTTCCATTATTGCATTTTACCTGAACAACAGAGTCAATAGTAATAGAAGGTGCCCCATCCTGGCCTACAAGAACAGAATCAATTTTTGTGCAGCCTGTTGAATCGGTAACAGTTACAATGTAATTACCAGCTGCAAGATTAGAGATAGAATCCTGAGGCGGCCCATTATTCCAGCTATATGAATAAGGAGGATTTCCTCCTGTAACATCTACTGAGGCTGTTCCATTGTTCGAGCCGCACGTAGAAGATGTGAAAGACATTACCGTTGAAAGAGCTAATGGCTGACTAACGGTAAACGTTTGCGTTACGCTACATGAGTTAGTATCAGAAACAGTAACAGTGTAGTTTCCGGAAGCCACATTCAATAAATCCTGACTAACGATACTTCCCGCGGACCACGCATATGATAAAGTGCCATTGCCACCCGATGCAGAAATATAAATAGAGCCATTAGCAAATCCATTGCATGTTACATTCTTAATTGAATCTAAAGTAATGGATGGAGTTCCTAAAGAATCAACAATTCCCGAAGCAGTTGCATTGCATAAGTTTGCATCTGTAACGGTAACTGTATAAGTACTTTGTGTTAAGTTGGTTATGCTGGAAGTAATAGCACTTGTATTCCATACATATGAAAAGAGAGGTGTTCCTCCACTGACAATAGCTGTTGCCGAGCCATTATTGGTACCGCATCGCTCAGATATGGTTGTTACATTTACTACAAGCTGACCCGGTTGGGTAATTATTGCAGAAACGGTATCGCGGCAACTGTTAGTATCACTAACAATTAATGTATAACCTCCGGGTCCGATATTGATTAAATCATCTGTTGCCCCAGGTTGTATTGGAGACCATTGATAGGTGATTGTCCCTGATCCACCCATAACGGTTGTATAAATAGCTCCATCAGAAGCATTAAAACATTTTACATTCTTTGTCGAATCCAATACAACACTTATGGTTGGAGTAGAATTAACGGTTACATTTTTTATAATAGAGCATAAGTTCGCATCCTTTACTGTTACAGTATAATTTCCCCCGGCTAAATTTGAAATAGTAGGTGTCGTTTGCGAGTTATTCCATAGATAAGTATAACCAGGTGTTCCTCCGGAAGCTACCGTTGATGCTGTACCATTTAAGTTTCCGCATGTTGCAGACGTTGAACTAATAGTTGCGTTAATAGCAGTCAATGGTTGTGTAATAGTGACTGAGATTGAATTGGAGCAATTGTTAGTATCTGTAACAGTTATGGTATAACTTCCTGAAAGAACATTTTGAATATCTTCAGTTAAAGCGCCATTGCTCCATAAGAAAGAGAAAGGGGTTGCAGTTCCTGTCGAGTTTATAAATGCACCGCCTGTAGCCTGTCCGAAACATTTTACATTTCTGATAGAATCAACTGCGAGGATGGGTCCCCCGGTGATATTCCCTACAACTGATGACGCTGACTTTGTACACAAATTGTCATCAGTGACGGTAACTGTATAGGTTGCGGGTGCAAGATTTGAAATGGAAGAAGTGGATTGACTATTACTCCAGAGATATGTATAAGTACCCGCACCTGTTCCCCCTGTAACGGACGATGAAACGGAACCATTGTTTTGTCCGCAAGCGGATGCTGCGGGAGTTAAGGTAACTGTCAATACTGCAGGCTGGGTAATACTGGCAGTAACGGTGTCCTTACAGTTAACAGAGTCAGTAACAATGAGTGTATAATTACCAATGGCAATACCAGTTAAATCCTGCAAGGGAGAGCCCCCTGGTGACCACACATAGGTTAAAGGCCCGTTGCCCCCTGTTGTGGTAGTATAAATAGCACCATTGGCCTGACCAAAACATTTTACATTTTTAACAGAGTCAACAACAAGTGACGGAGCATTGAGTGTACCCACAGTTCGTGATGAAGTAGTAGTACACAAATTAAAATCGGTAACAGTAACGGTGTAAGTACCCGGAGCAAGGTTGGTAATGTTAGCAGTTGTTTGACTGTTGCTCCATGCATAGGTAAACGGACCTGTTCCCCCGGTGACAGATGATGAAACAGAGCCATTGTTTTGACCACATGCTGATGCAGTATTGCTAAGTGTTACTCCAAGCACAACAGGCTGGGTAATACTGGCAGTAACGGTGTCCTTACAGTTAACGGAGTCAGTAACAATGAGTGTATAATTACCAACGGCAATACCAGTTAAATCCTGCAAGGGAGAGCCCCCTGGTGACCACACATAGGTTAAAGGCCCGTTGCCCCCTGTTGTGGTAGTATAAATAGCACCATTGGCCTGACCAAAACATTTTACATTTTTAACAGAGTCAACAACAAGTGACGGAGCATTGAGTGTACCCACAGTTCGTGATGAAGTAGTAGTACACAAATTAAAATCGGTAACAGTAACGGTGTAAGTACCCGGAGCAAGGTTGGTAATGTTAGCAGTTGTTTGACTGTTGCTCCATGCATAGGTAAACGGACCTGTTCCCCCGGTGACAGATGATGAAACAGAGCCATTGTTTTGTCCGCAGGCTGAGGCCGTGGAAGTCAGGTTAGCTGCTAATTGTGCAGGTTCATTTATGGTAGCAATGATTGTATCACTGCATAGCAAAAGATCAGTAACTACAAGTGTGTAAGTGCCAGCACCAACGTTTACAAGGTCATCAGTTATAGCCAAATTATTCCATAAATAAATTAACGGCCCAGTACCTCCGGTTGCAGTTGTATAAATAGCGCCATTATTCAATCCGAAACATGTAACATCTCTGATTGAATCTATAACTAAATCAGGGCCTGCAACCTGCAAAATAGAAACATTGGAAATGCGTGAACAACCATTCTGATCAGTAGCGGTTACCGTATAGGTATTAGGAGCTAACGAAGTAATTGTTTGGGAAGTTGCACCTGTATTCCAGAGAAAACTAAAACCACCTGTGCCGCCTGAACAATTAATGGAAGCGCTTCCATTTAACAATCCGCATCCTGCATTTTGAGTAGTAATGTTAACCTGAATATTGGGAGGTTGAATAATGGAGTAGCCATTGGATTTACTACAGGTGTTTTGATCAGTTACGGTAACAGTATAGTTGCCGGCTATAATTGAAGTTATATTTTGAGTTATGGCACCGTTAGACCAGTTGTAACTATAACTGCCTGCACCACCAGTCGCATTTATTTTCAATTCACCATCTGATCCTCCAAAACAAGTAACATCAGACTGATTTACTAATCCTATAGCTAAAGCTGTTGGTTGTATGACTGTAAACGAACTGTTTTTGGTACAGGAATTCGCATCAGTAATGGTAAGTGTGTATACTCCTGCAGGCACATTATTCAAATCCTGTGATGTTGCACCATTAGACCAGTTATACAAATAACTTCCCACTCCTCCCGCTGGTGTAATATTTATCAATCCATTGCTTCCGCCAAAACAGGAAACACTGGAAGAACTGGTTAATGCAATTGTCAAAATTGTCGGTTGAGAAATTACATATGAATTACTAGCAGTACATGAATTCAGGTCACTTACCGTCACCGTATATGTTCCTGCTGTCAATCCATTCAGATCCTGGGTTGTAATTCCATTAGACCAGTTATATGTATAACCTGTAGTTCCGCCATTGGGTGTAATGTTTATAGCTCCATTTGCACCATTAAAGCATGATACATTCGTTGAACTTACCAGGCTAATGCTAACAGCAGAAGGCTGAGTTAAGCTATATGCGTTAGTTGCCGTGCATGAGTTAGCATCCGTAACAGTAATGGTATACGTTCCGAAATTTATTCCTGTCAGATCCTGGGATGAGGCACCATTAGACCATGCATAGGAATAACCTGTTGTTCCACCATTTGGAGTAATGTTGATAGAACCATTAGAACCACCAAAGCAGGAAACATTATTTGAATTTACAAGATTTATAGACAGAACTGTTGGTTGTGTGATAGAATATACACCGGTAACTGAACATGAATTAACATCTGTAACGGTTAGAGTATACGTTCCTAAACCTATACCTGTTAAATCCTGGGAGTTTGATCCATTGGACCAGTTGTACGTATATCCCGAAGAACCACCGTTTGGAGTAATGTTGATTGCACCATTAGCCCCACCAAAACAAGATACATTAGAAGAATTTATAAGGCTGATGGAAAGGGCAGTGGGCTGTGTTAATGAGTATGTCCCATTTATAGTACAAAGATTCGCATCAGTAACTGTTACCGTATACGTTCCAAAACTTAAGCCTGCAAGGTCCTGAGAGGTCGATCCGTTTGACCAGCTATAAGTATAACCTGCAGTTCCACCGCTTGGGGTAATATCAATCGAACCATTAGTGCCGCCAAAACACGATATATTGCTTGAGTTAGATAGTGCAACGGAAAAAGAATTCGGTCCTGTAATAGTGTATGCATCCGTTGCTGAACAAAAATTAGCATCTGTAACTGTAACTGTATATGTACCTGCCTGAAGAGCAGATAAATTTTGAGAGGTGGCACCATTTGACCAGGCGTAAGTATAACCTATAGTTCCACCCGTTACATTGATGTTAATAGAACCATTACCTCCACCAGAGCATGATACATTTGTAGAACCGGCCAACGAAACAGTAAGCGCACTAGGTTCTGTAATTGAATAACTATCTGTAACAGAACATAGATTCGCATCGGTAACTGTTACTGTATATGTTCTTGCCTGAAGCGATGATATATTTTGAGTTGTAGCACCATTTGACCACTGATAAGAATAATTAATTGTTCCTCCTGCAGGATTAATATTGATTGCTCCATTCGAACCGTTGAAGCAAGAAACATTTGTAGAGCCGGTTAATGAAACAGAAAGTACGCCAGGTTCAGTGATGGAATAACTGTCCGTTACTGAACAAAGGTTAGCATCAGTCACTGTTACAGTATAAATTCCTGCCTGAAGAGCAGATAAATTTTGCGAAGTAGCACTGTTTGACCACTGATAAGAATAATTAATTGTTCCTCCTGCAGGATTAATATTGATTGCTCCATTCGAACCGTTGAAGCAAGAAACATTTGTAGAGCCGGTTAATGAAACAGAAAGTACGCCAGGTTCAGTGATGGAATAACTGTCTGTTACTGAACAAAAGTTAGCATCAGTAACTGTTACAGTATAAGTTCCTGCCTGAATAGCAGATAAATTTTGTGAAGTAGCACTGTTTGACCATTCATAAGAGTAATTAATTGTTCCTCCGGCAGGATTGATATTGATTGCCCCGTTTGCTCCACCAAAACAGGAAACATTTGTTGAGTTATTCAGCGAAACTGTAAGCTGGGTTGGCTCAATTATGAGAGAAGAATCAATGTCTGTACAGCCGTTTAAGTCAGTAACTGTTACAGTATAAATTCCGGCAATAACATTTATTAAATCTTCTGACACAGCCCCGCCAGACCATGTAAACGTATTGGAGCTACTTCCTGAAACGGAAATAAATACTGCACCAGTTGAGCCATTATTACACAATACATTTTGAACTGAATCAATCGTAATAACCGGGTTTGTAGTTCCTGGAACAATGAATGAACCGGAAGCTGAGCATGAATTTACATCAGTAACAGTTACAGTATACGTTCCGGCAATAAGGTTGGTAATATCCTCTGTAATTTCACTATCGGACCAGGAGTAATTTGCAATTGCAGCACCACTGGTTGATATGTAAATGGCTCCTGAACTACCTCCATCGCAAAAAGCAGTGTTAATTGAATCCGTTAGTATAACAGGGTTTGATGTTCCGCCAACAACAAATGAATCTATAGCTGTACATACATTTCCATCAGTAGCTGTAACTGTATATGTACCTCCAGCTAGATTACTTATGTCTTCAGAGGTTTCTCCACCTGACCATAAAAACGTAAAAGGCTGAGTGCCTCCAATTGTGGTTAAGTCAATGGCACCGACAGATTGATCACATGCAGCAATAAAAACTGAAGGTTGAAATTGAATAGAGTCAGGCTGAATAATTAAATGATTATCGAAAAAGGCAGTACAACCATTCAAATCGGTAACAGTGACATCGTATGTACCGGCTAAAACGTTATCAAGGTCTTCATTTGTTGATCCATCCGACCATAAAAAAGTGTAAGAAATTACACCTCCGGCAAAGGTTTTGTTAACTCCTCCATTACTTAAGCCAAAGCATGTAACGTTTTGAATTATAGAGCCAACGGATTGAATGGGCGAAGGTTCAGTTAAAGTAAAGGTTTCTGTCGCTGTGTCGCCATTACCATCCGTAACAGTAACAGTATAGGGGCCCGCAGGTAATAATGAAATATCTTCTGTGGTCTCTCCATTTGACCAAATGAAAGAATAGGGTAGTATACCTCCATTTATATCAAGGTCAATTGAACCATCGCTGGAAGACGGGCAACTAACATTAAATCCATTATAATCCGATATAGTTCCAGTAACAACAGGAGCCGCTAAGTAATTGGAGTACAGAAGTTTAATTGAGGCTTTTGATTCCTGAAATAAAGTAAAAAGGAATAGAAGCAAACACATAAATTTCCTACCTGAAAAGGTTAAAGAAAACTTATGAGTGCTAAGAATACTAAATAAAAACGGCTTTCTTATGCAGGTCATAATAACGTTAGGCTCTCAGCACCAAAGATAAATAAAATATTAACCAAAGTTTGATTTCGGAGTAAAATAAGGGTCAAAAATAGGTGTAATATTTGTTCCTGAATCATGCGCGCTATACCATGTAGAATAAAGTAATTTAACGGTTAAAAATTTGCAGTAAGAAAATAAGCAACATTTCACGTAAAGCTGCGTAAACAATTTCACCAACTATTAGAATTTAAATGAGCGGTCATTTTTCTGGATTAAAAAAAACAATTAAAGTGAAAGTACTTTTTTGCTTGTCCTTTCTTGTTTTAACATCGGGCCTTAATTCATTTGGTCAGAAACAAATGCAGCGTACTGTTGATGTTGTGGTTTGTATGGATTTGAGTGGAAGCACCAATGGTCTTATTGAGGTTTTCAGAGACAAAATGTGGGATATTATTAATCAATGGAAAATGTATTCTCCAACACCATCAGTTCGTATTGGGGTTATTGGATTTTCCAGGTTTTCATTTTCTGATGGCAGTGGTTACGTAAAAATACTGAGTGGGCTTAGTGACGATTATGATCAGTTATCTTCAGAATTATTTAAAGTTAAGCCCCATGTAGAAAACGGAATTCAATTTGTAGGTGCCGCATTAGGCACAAGTCTTCATGATATGGAGTGGAGTGAGAGACCAAATGCCCTCAAGCTGGTTTACATAATGGGCAATGGAGAAGTCACACTTGGAAATTATGATTATCATAAGCTTTGTGAGGAAGCAAAAGAAAAAAACATCATTGTAAATACTGTATACTGCCTTAAATCCCTTACGCAGCTTCGTGAAAAAGAATTACCCGGATGGCGAACAATAGCCGAATTAACCGGAGGTGATTGTTACGAGATAAATGTTGATAAAAGAATTCCTTTGATGAATGCAAATGTTGACATTAAAGCCTTAGCCGCGCTAAACGATTCACTAAACAAAACATTTATTCCTTATGGGAAAAACGGTATGGATCGCCTAAAGCTTATGCTTGATGCCGATGAGAATTCAACACTCGTTTATGCTAACTATTTGTACTCGCGTGTTAAATACAAACTATCTGACCATTACGCAGCCAAGCAACTTTCATGGGATATAGTTACCTATAAACAAATTTACCCTGATTCTAAGTTAGCTGCCATCAGACCTTCTGCCAATACTACACAAAATGTGGGTATTGATCTTGAAAAATTGGTAAACACTGACCTTGAAAAACGTTTGCAAATCATAGAATCCATGAAGCTAACTTTACCTTCCGGGAATGAGGAAAAATTACATACTTCTTCGGGGCAGGATGATTTTGAATTAGGTAATATGCTTGACAGGGTTTTGATTTCGTCTTTCTACAAGCAGGCAATTCTTGCAGGATTTAAGAATTAGATTTTAAGCATCCACTCTTTATTGCAAATCATTTTCTTTTATTTCAAATTCTCAATGGGCTTTCCCGTAGTTCCACTTGGGAAAGAGGTGTTCAGGAACAGTGAAAGCGTTGGTGCGATATCATTGATATAAACTGGTTCGCTGCTTTCTCCTTTTTTAATTTTCCATCCCATCCATAATAAAGGCACATGAGTATCATAACTCCAGGGAGCTGCATGGGTTGTTCCTTTTGTACGCTCCCAGTCTAAAATATTGGGATTAAGCATCACTGCCACATCACCGGAACGTTTCATGTTAAAGCCTTTTTGTACGAGGGAACGTGGAATATCAGTGTACTGGTTTCCATTTAATTGTTCTGCTGTGAGTGTAGCTGCTATGTCTTTAAATTGTAACAGGAAATCAGCTACAACATTAGCTACAACTTTTGCATCCATATTTTTCTGCTCGATCAGAGAATGGTTTAAAAACACCTGGTTGTTATCAAAACATTCCATCCAGTTTCCTTCACCGTATTTTGTTTTTAAAAATTTGTTAAGAGAATCCTTTACTGCGGTAAATGGGAATATACCACCGGGAAGTTTGTTATCGCTTAAGAAGGCTGCATTTTGTGATGCACCGTGATCTGCAGTTAAGAAGACCAGTGTGTTTGACATTCCCACATAAGCATCTATAAAATCAAGCAGGTTACCAAGATCTTTATCGAGGCGTAAATAAGTGTCCTCGGTTTCTATGGCATAGGTTCCGAACTGATGGCCGACATAATCAGTGCAGGAAAAACTGATAGTTAAAAAATCAGTTACCTCATCTCTGCCAATTCTTTCATTTAAAATCAACTCTTTAGCAAACTCAGCTGTAAGCTTGTTCCCCAGGGGACTACGCCTGATCATTTCAAAAGCACCAAAAGGGGTGGCACTATCTCTCATTGCTGCAAAGTTGTGAGGGAAAACCGGCTTTGTTTCATTCCGGAAAGCTTCTTCGTAAGGGCTGTCATCTTCAGTGCTCTCTGTGTATCGTTCAATGGGTTGAAGTGTTACCCAAGGTTTCGAAAGGTACTCGGTTGGAAGTTTTTTATCGTTAAAACCCTGCACCCATTTGGGCAGTTCGTTCATGTAATAGCTACTGGTTACCCAATTGCCACTGGCACCATCAAACCAATAGGCAGCGTTGGCTGCATGGCCTGCAGGTAAAATTGCGCCACGGTCTTTCATGGAAATGCCAAACACCTGCGCTTTAAAGTTGGTGACTAACCGTAATTCATCTGTAATAGTTGTTGTCATCAAATTTGCAGGAGACATTTTTCCTGATGCATTAACAGCACCCACTGTTTTTACAGAGGAATCTGCAACACAATACATCGTATCCTTTTCATTTTTTCTATACCAGTCGTTGGCAATAATACCGTGCACTGCTGGTGTTGTTCCTGTGAAAATACTGGCATGTCCCGGGCCTGTATAGGTGGGTACATAATTGTAATTGACGTTGCGGCAGAAAAATCCCTGGTTCACTAGTCTCTTAAAACCATTGTCAGAGTATTTACTCCAATAGCGATATATATAATCGTAACGCATTTGGTCAACTACTATTCCGACAACTAATTTAGGTACTGCAGGAGTGCCTGTATTTGTTTTAGGCTTTGTTTGAGCGAATAGTATTGAGGAAGCGAGTGTAAGTATGGAGAGAAAAAATAAAGGAAGTTTTTTCATTTTATAAATTCGTTTAAATAAGGTTAATGAGTAAATTTTAAGAGTTGGCAACAGCTAGTTTCCATCCAAACCAGAGGAAGAGCAAGCAACCGGCTACTGAGATGAAAATATTTAAAAGAGCTATAGCAGAGTTGCCGCTTCGCAGCAAGCTGAATGTTTCAAATGTGAATGCAGAGAAAGTACTAAAGCCACCGCAGAAACCTGTAACAAAAAGCAAACGCATAGTGTCGCTTACTTTGCTGGTGTTTATTGCCAAACCCATTAGCCAGCCAATTATTAACGCGCTTAATAAATTACTTATCAAAGTACCTACAGGGAATGCAAATGGCAGGTATCTTCTTGTACTTTCACTAATGCTATACCTCACAAGACTTCCGATACCTCCTCCTAAAAACACTAAAATAACATTCATGTGGTTCTAAATAATTTTGAACTAAAATAGAGTATTTTTGGGAATCAATTTTTTGATACACGTTTCAGATAACTTTTAAATAACAAGCAGTTCACTTTGTGGGAGTTTTAAAAATATATCAATCATCTGCCGGTTCGGGTAAAACATATACGCTTGTTAAAGAGTATCTGCTTCTGATCTTCAGTAAGCCTGCTTTTTTAAAAAGCACGTTGGCCATTACGTTTACCAATGATGCCACCGGTGAAATGAAGGAGCGTATTATTTATTCGCTATGGCAATTGAGCCGTAATGAAAATAAAAAACTGGCCGATGATATTATTGAAACGTTGCAGCTTTCGGGTTCGGTGCAGGAAATGGCTACAGAAGCTTTGCAGTTTATATTGCACCATTATCCTGATTTTTCCATAAGCACCATTGATAGTTTTTTCCTGAACATTACCAAGGCCATTGCCCGTGAGTTGGGCTTGCCGGGCAAATATGATGTGGACTTAAACCGTGATGCAGCCATTGATTTTATGGTCAGTCGCCTGTTGCTTTCCATTGGAGAAAACAAAGAACTTACTGACTGGCTGGAAGATTTTGCCTATGATAGAATGGAAGATGAGAAAGGCTGGAACATGCAGACAGAGTTAAAGAAAATTTCAGGAGAACTATTTAAAGACAAGTACCGCGATCTTAAAGAAAACTACAACGAGCCCATTGATAAAAATGCAATTAAAGAATTACGAAAACAAACCCATGTTTTTGAAGAAAAGCTGAAAAATTTAGGGCAACAGTTTTTTGAAATGGCTACATCAGCAGGGGCCGACATTTCTGATTTCCACTATGGCAAAACCGGTTTTGCTGCTGCCATGAAAAAGTTTGCAGAAGGTGGGTTCCCTATGGGCTTTGAGTTTTCGGGCCGTTTTATAGAAGCTGTTGATACAGGAAATCTGTTTGCTAAAAAAGCTCCTGCATTTCTTTTAGGAGATGCACGTTTGAATAAAGATCTGCATGAACTGATCAAGGAAACAAAAGCTTACTTTGAAAGCAACCTTCAGTTTTACTTATCAGCTACGGCAACGTTAAAGGTCATTTACCTGGCTGGTATTTTAAATTTCTTAGATGAGGAATTAAAAAATTACCGTCACGAAAATAATGTAATGCTGATAAGTGATACCAATAAACTGCTGAGTACTTTTATAACAGATACAGACACACCTTTTATCTATGAGAAAGTAGGAAACACCTACCGTAACTTTTTGGTGGATGAATTCCAGGATACTTCGCAGTCGCAATGGAAAAATATGCTGCCCCTTTTGCAAAACAGTTTGTCAGATGGACATAGTGTGCTTACGGTGGGGGACGTGAAGCAATCTATTTACAGGTGGCGTGGTGGTGATATGAAATTGCTGCTTTCTACTGTTGAAAAGGAACTGGGAAAAATAGCACAGAAGAAACATTTATTAAAACTGGATAATAATTACCGCTCATCGGTGGCTGTTATCAGTTTTAATAATTCTTTGTTTTCATTAATTCCTGAGGTAATGTCCGGGGAAGAAAACAATGAGCGATTAATTTCACTGGCGTACGAGGCAGAAAAGGTTACTCAAACCATTATTAAAAAAGATGTGCCGGGTTTTGTGCAGGTGGAGTTGATTAATAAGGACGATGTAGCTGCAGAATTAAAATATCCTGAACACATCAGTGAAGCCAAACGCATTTATTTAGGAAAAGTATTTAACATAATAAATGACCAATTGCAAAAGGGTTATTTGTTTGGCGATATGGTTTTATTAGTGCGCAATAACCAGGAGGGAAAGGATCTGGCAGATTTTTTAGTGTTGAACGGTATTGAAAATATTATTTCAAGAGATTCATTACTCATCCAATCAGCACCACAGATCAGTTTTTTGATAAGTGCTTTCCGTTGGTTGAACGATGTTAAAAACCAGGTAGCCGTAAAACATGTCGAATGGTTTGGTGAAACAACTTTAAAGCTGGAACTGGAATATCTCACCGAACAATTTTTTAACCGAAGGAATTACTACCTCAGCTTTTCATTACAGGAATTAACCGGAAAACTCATTGAGGTTTTTCAACTCAATAAAAACGCTGATGCCTTTGTACAGCGCTTCGAAGACCTGATTAGTGAAAAGGCGAATGATGAATGTAATGATATCTCATCTTTTCTGCAATGGTGGGATGCTGAAATAGAGCGCAGGAAAATTTCAGTGCAGATTCCCGGCAGCGAAAATGCTATTACCATTATGACCATTCATCGTAGTAAAGGTTTGCAATTTCCTATTGTGATAATGCCTTTTACGGGATGGAATTTAGGCAACGTTAATAAAGGCAACATTTGGGTAAAGCCGGAGGAAGAACCTTTCAATAAACTGGGCGTATATCCTGTAAATATTTCTTCTGTGCTGGAGAAAACTATTTTTAAGGAAGAGTATTTGAAAGAGGAAGAAGATAAATTGCTGGAAGAGGTGAACGCTTTATACGTAGCGTTAACGCGTGCAGAAGAGAAACTGTTTTTAATGGTGGAGGAAAAAAAAGAAAACAAACTTACCAAAGCAGGCGACATTATAAGCATGGCTTTGCAAACACAACAAATGTTTGCTGCACAGTTTTTAGTTTCCGGTAAAGTATACACGATGGGGGAAGATAACTCAAAGCCGGTTAAAACAGAATTACTGCAAAAAGAATTATCACCCGTTGAAGCAATCAGCGTTCAAATGCAAAAGTATTTGGTGAACGATGCACTTTCTGAAATTGGTTTTAAAATAAAAAAGTATGCTGATGATGAGGAACAGAAGCTGGCATTGTTTGGTATCACTGCACACGATATGCTTGCTGGTTATTTAACGGAAAGTGATTTGCCCTTGATACAACAAAAACTTAATGCTCTATCCTTTGATCCAACAGAAAAAGAAAAGTTGAAAGCGGAAGTTGATTTTGCAGTGAAAACCATTAACAAAAATAATTGGACCGGTTCAGACTTTACTGTAAAGGCTGAATGTGACATGACGGATAGTACAGGAATGGTTGTTCGCCCTGACAGGTTGATGCTGAAAGACAAACAAGCTATAGTACTGGACTATAAAACAGGTGGCAAAAACTCCAAACACATGGAGCAGATATTAGACTATAAAAAAGTATTGAATGCTGCAGGGTTTAGTGAGGTGAAAACGTATTTGCTCTATTTAGAGCTACAGGAATTAGTAGAAGTTGTTTAAAGAATTTTTTTAACGCAGAGGCGGCAGAGATGCTGAGGACGCTGAGATAAGAAGCTACATTTTCAAATTGGTAAATCTTCAAATTTTTAAATTCCCTTTTAACTTTCGCCTTACCACTTATGCTTTATGACTTTTTTGTCAGGATACGAAGAAATTCATTAGATCAAAAAACTATCGTTGTTCCCTTTATTCGCCATACTATATTGCTCGTAAAATTTTTTGTTTTTGGGTTGCTTTTCGTTTAACAGGCAACGGTAATGTTTGGCGTTATCGGTTATCATCCATACCACCACATCTTCCAAACCGAAACCATCTTTCATAAAAACAAAATCGCAAATGCTGTGGTATTTATTGCGGGAGAAAGCTATGTGTGGTAAAAAAAGCGGGATGTCGTTTTTATATATTTTTTGAATATCTTCTTCAATGCACTTTAAAACAGGAAAGGTTTCGAAAATATTTTTGCCTCTTTCTTCTGAAGCTTTAAATAATGTATCGCAACTGCTTAGTATGTTTCCTTTCAGATCAAATACGATGAGTTGCGAGGTGGCAGGGCGTACATCTTTCTTCATACTTAATATATTTTTATTTTGTGATCGAAGTTTTCATTTACCAAATCAGCTGCTATGGATTGAAACATATTGTCAACCATAAACGTGTTTTTAGCTGAGGTAAAAAATATCTTGTAACAATCAAAATCTTCAAAGTATTGGCTGCAATCCAGATCAGGATTATCTTCAATTTTATTGCAGGCTAAATAAACCGGGGTAGAAGGAAGGTGCTTTTTATAATGGTTTATCCACGTATCCAAATCAGCAAAGCTGCCCGGCTTGTTTACATCAATAACATGTATCAAAGCATCGGTACCTAAATAAAAACTTTTGAACGATTTTACCTGAGACACACTGCCCGGTGCAGTCCACAAAACCAGGTTAACGGTTTTCTTGTTGATGCGAACGTCTTTCTTATCAACCTTTAGTTGGTAGTCGGCCGTATAGCTATTCGAAAAGCGATTGTGTACAAACCTGTTTACCAAAGCTGTTTTACCGCTTCCGGAATAACCTGTTACAAGTACCTTTTTATTATTCATGATATGTAGAATGTTGGTTTATACTTTATATTAATTCTACACAAAAAGGTTACATTTCTTACAGTTTTAGTTAGTAAGTTTTGAAAGTTGGAAGGTTTAGAATGTTTAAGCCCTCTCTTTTGCCTTAAGCCTTACGACTTATACCTTAGAAACTTCTCAATTTAACGCAAAGCCCGCAGAGATGCAGAGAATGCAGAGGGTTTACTGCAATATTTTAGAATCCTGAACTCAATATGCTATAGCCTTAATTCTGAACTCTGAATTCTGCATTCTGAATTAAACATCTAAACTTTAAACATCTTTCTCTGTTTCTTATCTTCGCAGCCTCAAAAAAATAATATGTCAAACGCAATTTATAACACCTTTCCGGCCTATAACGAACCGGTTTTAAACTATGCACCCAATAGCCCTGAACGTGCAGCCCTTAAAGCAGCCCTTGCCGATGCCCGCTCCAAACAGCTCGATATACCTATGTATATTAATGGTAAAGAAGTACGCACGGGCAAAACAGCACCGTTAAACCCACCCCATGATCATAAGCACTTGTTAGGCAACTTCCATAAAGGCGATAAAACACATATACAGCAAGCCATTGATGCTGCTTTAAAAGCACGCGCCAACTGGGCGGCTATGGAGTGGGAGCAAAGGGCTTCTATATTTTTAAAAGCGGCCGATTTGCTTGCAGGACCTTACCGCTATATAATGAATGCAGCCACCATGCTGGGCCAAAGCAAAAACGCTTACCAGGCCGAAATTGATAGTGCATGTGAGCTTATAGACTTTTTACGTTTTAACGTGCAGTACATGCGCGAAATTTACACGCAGCAGCCACAAAGCAGCAAAGGCGTTTGGAACCGCCTGGAGCAACGCCCGCTGGAAGGGTTTGTGTTTGCACTTACGCCTTTCAACTTTACGGCTATTGCAGGTAACTTACCATCGGCACCTGCTATGATGGGTAATACCGTAGTGTGGAAACCAGCCAACACACAGATATATGCAGCTAATGTTATCATGAAAATATTCCTCGAAGCAGGATTGCCTGATGGCGTTATCAACCTTGTATATGTATCGGGTCCCGATGCCGGTGATGTCATATTCAACCATACTGATTTTGCAGGCATACACTTTACCGGCAGCACAGAAGTGTTTCGCGGTATATGGAAAACCATTGGTGCCAACATGGCCACCTACAAATCGTACCCGCGCATAGTGGGCGAAACAGGTGGTAAAGATTTTATACTGGCACACCCCACTGCCGATGTGGATGTGGTGGTAGCACAACTGGCGCGTGGCGCTTTCGAATACCAGGGACAAAAATGCAGTGCCGCTTCACGCAGCTATATACCTGCATCGTTGTGGCCAACTATAAAAGAAAAACTGGTGGCCGAAGTAAAATCCATGAAGCTGGGTCCTGTAGAAGACTTCCGCAACTTTGTAAATGCAGTTATTGACGAAAAATCGTTCGATAAAATTACCACGTACATTGCCAATGCCAAAAAAGATCCTAATGTAGAGATCATTGTTGGCGGCAACTCCGACAAATCAAAAGGCTACTTCATTGAGCCCACCATACTTGTTGCCAAAGACCCTAAGTACACCACCATGTGCGAAGAAATTTTTGGCCCCGTGTTAACGCTGTATGTGTATGACGATAACAAGTTTACCGAAACACTTGCGTTGGTCGACAGTACCAGCGAATACGCCCTTACAGGAGCCGTAATAGCTACTGACCGTTATGCCATTGAACAGGCAACCAAGGCACTTGTAAACTCAGCCGGAAACTTTTACATAAACGATAAATGTACCGGTGCCGTAGTTGGCCAGCAGCCCTTTGGTGGCGCACGCGGATCGGGAACTAACGATAAGGCAGGTGCTATGATAAACCTCCTGCGCTGGGTATCGCCACGCACCATTAAAGAAACATTTGTTCCCGCTAAGGATTACCGCTATCCTTTTTTGGAGGCTGAATAAAAAACACTTCTTTGCAAACCCTTCTCGTTTTGAGGAGGGTTTGTGAAGCTTGTTTTTATAGAACTTGAACTACTTAGTTATTGAGCTATGCTAGTTCTTATTGCCATCAATGACTACTGGAACCTCTTCTAGGAAATCTTTCTTTTTTAACATTTCATTATAATTTAACTTCTGCATTATTTCAGATAATGCCTGAAGTCTATCATCACTATGAATGCTAAATTGATCTATATCATAAATCAATGACAAAGCTGTTTTACAAATATTTAAATCACTTTCTTTTAATTTAACATTATTTACTATTCCTAAAAGATGAATTATAAATGGATGATTTAAATTAAACAAGCCATAATAATTTTCAGAGCTATCAAAGCTTTTGGATTTACTTCTCCATGGATCCAAGATTACATAAGGTGCCTCCATGTGTAAAAAATCAGATGAAAATTTTTTCTCAACATCTCTATTTCTGGCTAAATTTTCTAATGTCAGGATTTGACGAAACTCATTTTTTTCAATAACTATTTTAAGATTGTAGTTTGAAAAAATTTCAAATAGGCTCTTCAAATCCTCATTATAGGAAGAATACCTATCGCCAGCTATTATATAAGGGTAGATGGATTCTTTAATAGATTTACTTTTAACCTCAGGAACTACAACCAGCATTATTTCGTTGTACTTGTTGGTCAAATCTTCAATACTTAATATCTCCGTCAAACCTTTGTTATTAAGATGAACTTCAAAAAACATTATTTTTTTAATTATGTCACCAAATTCTATAACAGGAAGACGATTATTTATAGTAGAAAAACGATTTAAATAGCTGTTAAAAAACAGAGAAGTAAAATCAAGTTCAGAAATTTTATTTTCTTCAACGAAATAAGAATGAAGTGCTTTGATGAGAGATAATTCAAATTTGTTAATAATTTCAAAAATTGTTGAATCATCAGAAAAGGAGTTTCTATTTATATTTATTTTATGCTTGTGCTTTAGATTTATTTTACCAACAATTTTAGAAAATAAACTGCCATGGAGGTAATCAACAAAAACTCCCTTTTGTGAAATCGCAATCTCTGAAAACTCACCATCACTATTAAATGCTTCAAAATCAAAATGCATGTTAAAGTTTTTTTCAAATAACTCATGATAAAAACCCTCTGGGACTACTAACCCTAACTCTCCTTCAAATTCATCATTATTAATGTAGGTTTTAATTAATTTATAACTATTGCCATATTTTTTTGAATATAATTTTAACCTTTTGCTTATTTCCTCTTTATCATCTAACCTTAAGCTTTGCTCATGCAATATAAATTCTTCTTTACCATCAATAATATGGATAGGAATACTAATGTGCCTGAAAAAATGCTTTATGTACCCTAAAATTAACCCTTCGTTAATTAGTTCTATTACGTTGCTTTTTAGATAAAAATGAATTGTTGTTCCGCTTGACAGTCGTTCGCATCTGTCAAAAAAATGGAAATAACTACGCTCATCTTTATCAATTCTGAATTTAAGTGCTTTATTGTTATTGGTTTTCGTTTCAATATCAATATAATCACACAATAAAAAATAAGAGAAAACTCCTACTCCAAATTGTCCAATTGCTTCAAAGTTTTTTTTGATTTTTATATCTTGATAATAAGAACTTCCTAATCTTCCAAAAAAGTTTTCGATTATAAATTCATCCATACCAAGACCATTGTCAGAGAAAATAATTTTATCGCTATGAATTATTATTTTAATCTCTGGTTTATGATTGCTTTCTAATATACTTTTATAATTACAGGAATCAATAGCATTTTGAATTACTTCTCGAATACCTGTCAACTTATCTTCATAAAGATCTTCTCCCACAAATGTATTTATTACATTTTGCACATGCAGCGAAAATCGAATTCCTTTAGGATCAAAATTCACAAAATTATATTTAACTTCAATTCTAATAAATTTAAGAGTAAATTTTCTATCTTCAGTATTAGAAATTGTCCGTATAACTTTTTGACAGTATGATATTACAGTTTTAATTTTGTCGAATTGTTCTTGTAATGCAGAATAGGCATTATGATCTGAACATGCAACTTTAAATATAGCATAATCTTCTGTAAAGTTAATTTGAGTGGTAGCAATATGCTTTCTCCATTCTTGCAAACTCTTTTCATTATTTGGCATATAATATTTAGTCAACAAGTCTGGTGTTCTAATATTGGTGACGTCAAGTTCATCTGCAATTCTCAATACGCAAGCTAAATAAGGTAAACAAACAAAATCACGTCCTGCTTTAATAAAGTGTTTTGGTTCATAAATATCGATGTTATCTAATAATACTTTTCTGTGCCCCTCTGCTACTACAGCTATGGCATTTGCATAGTTTAAATTAATTATTTTTAATAATTCCCATTCTTGTATGATAAAATGCTTGCTTAAATTGTGGTGAATATTCCTAATATATTCTTCGTTAGTTAGGTTAGGGTTTGATTTCCTATATTGTATTAAATCTTCCGTATTAGCAATAGTTTCTATTTTGTCAATTGGAATACACATTCCAATATCATGAAGAAGACTTGCCATTGCTAAGATGTAAATTTCATCAGCATTTAAGTTTCTTATTTCAGCCGGAGTTAAAAGCTCAGACGCAAGTTTAAAAACCTGTTCTGTATGTTTTAACGAATGATCTGTATAAGTTGGAAAATTGGCGCTATATTTCTGTAATAGTAAATCAACTGCTTGTTTGGTTTCTTCCAAATGCCCAAGTAAGTATGGGTTTATTTCTTTTAAAGCTAATTCTAATGCGTTCATGTTTTTAGTAATAAAAAGAGTTTCTTTTTTTCTTGATGTTTGTAGTAATTTTCAGTAATCAAAATGCTTTCAAATGGAATTGTATTTATTAAAATGTAAATATAAATAATTTAGAATTTCTCTTTCATATACTTTGAACTGTCCCTTTTTCTTCTGGGACTATGAAGCAAATAACAACTTAAACATATGTTCACCTTTTTCTCTTTAACGCTGCGTTCAATTTAAAATAAACTACGCAAACAAAAAAAGGAGTAACACTTTCGTCAAGCATTACTCCTCTAACCTAAAAACAATAAACCCTGGCTCAAATATATAAAAGTCATTTAAAATTCAAAACCCCCAACAAAACTTTTCAAACCAAACAAATTCCCTCTCTTGTGGAGAAGCCTTGGCCGAGATTAAAGTAAACAAAAACTAAGTTTAGAAAATAAATCTGTTTTTGGTGTCATTACTCTATTTTTGAAAACACACTAATAAAAAGAGCATGCAAAAGGTGTTTTCTGTATTTATTCTATTTTCCTTTTTTGCTGTTGAGCAATTATACGCTCAATGGCAACCGACCAATGGGCCTTATGGCGGTGGAGCTATTAATTGCTTAACTACCTATAATAATTATATTTATGCAGGCACCTCATCGGGTTTGTATAAAACGGATGCATCAGCATTTTTTTGGGCTTCATTGAATGATGGATTACCTGGCAATGCTGTTAATTACACATGGATTGATAGTACAGGCATTTATGTATCCACAGATGGTGCGGGAATTTATGCTTCCTACGACCAGGGAGTAACATGGAATAATATAAATAACAATTTACCTGATTCGCTTACCAATTGTGTAGCAAGAAATAATAATTCTATTTACGCAGGAACCCGCTCACATGGCCTGCAGAAATCAGATGACGGTGGGGCATCATGGACAGTACTTAATGTTGGATTACCTTTGTTTAATATAAACAGTGTTGCTTTCCAGGATACTTCTACATTGTATGCCAGTGCCCGTGGTAAAGGGATTTTTAAATCAACAGACAATGGTGCAACATGGGATAGCATAAATACCGGAATCACGAATAGAAATATAAACTCCATGAAATTTTTTGGAGGTAAACTTTTTGCTGCATCTGAAGGAACCGGGGTTTTTATTTCGCAGGATAGCGGTGCGAATTGGAGCCTGGCTGCAGGTGCCGGATACTATGTTCGCAATTTAACTGTGGCAGGTAACGAAATATTTGCATCAAGTACAGGAGGAAGTTATGTGTCAGCAGATACGGGTGTGACATGGACAATTTATCATCCATTTAGTGGTTTTGTAGATTATGCGGCAAGTAAATTGGGAAGTACCATGTTTGCAGGGACATTTGGTGCGGGTATGTATAAATCAACAAACGGGGGTGCTACCTGGACAGAAACCAATGGAGGAATAAAAGGAATTATTAATAAAATTTTGTATTCAGGTAATAAGATTTATGCTTTGGCAGGTAATAGCAGCATTTTTGAATCCTCTAATTTCGGAAACACATGGTTTAAAATAAGTTCGAATTTGCCCGATAATAATATAAATACCATATGTGCGATAAATGATACAGTGTATGCCGGTTTAAATACAGGCCTTTATAAAACTACAAATAGCGGCTTTACGTGGACTTTGAATAGCAGCCTTGGAAATAATGTTATCAGATGTATAGCAGCAAAGGATTCGTTGCTTTTTGCGAACGGCCCCTCTTACTCCTTATATAAATCAGAGGACAATGGTAACTCATGGTATAATTGCGGTAGTTTTGCTTCTACAATTTCGACCATTGTTTTTAATAATACGCATGCATTTGCAATTCACGGGGCATATGTTCCGGAAGTTGTTTATCGTTCGAGTGACTGGGGCGATACATGGACAGATGTTTCGAATGGATTGACTGGAAATTTACATTCGCTAACAGTTTCCAACAGTAATGTCTATATAACCAAGGGATCGGATGTAGTAAAATCTATTAACAGCGGTAATTCCTGGGTAAGTATAGGGAGTGGGCTGCCTACTATAAACTCGTGGCAGGTGGAGGCAAATGAAATTTATCCTGTAAACAATAGTCTTTTAGCAGGTATGTACCTCGCTGGAATTTATGTGTCAAATAATAATGGTAGTAATTGGATAGAAGCGAATGCAGGACTTAAATTCAAAACAGTAACGTGTTTTAAAGATGATGGTAATAATATTTACATTGGCACTAATGCAGGAGTTTGGAGGTCGCCTATTGACTCTATTGTGACATCAGTTAATCAGATTGAAGAAAAAGATTTTGCGTCATTCGTTTTTCCAAATCCTTTTAGTGAGTTTACTACGATTAAATTTAATAATGCAAAAAAAGAAAGCTGTACTTTAACATTGTATGACCTAAGTGGCCGTGTTGTGCGCAGTATCTCTAATATTAATACTGATATTGTTAGGGTTGAAAAGCAGGATCTATCAAATGGCCTGTATATTTTTACTCTGAGATCTTTAAATACAGTAATTGCTAAGGGTAAATTGGCGGTTGAGCAATAGTTTTTTTAACAATTTTAAAGGTTAATATTGACTCACAATTATAATTGTGCATCTTTTTTATAAGTTTAATTTTAAAGCAATTGCCTGAATTTGGTTGCAACAATATCGATTGACCTGACAACATTGATGATGTAGTTTACGATGATGTAGAAAATTTTTGCAATGCCCTAGTAACAGTTTTCAAAAAGGTGGTTTGAGATGGCAAGGTTATGTAAGGCTTTTGCAATGCGATGGTTGTGCATAGTAATGAGTGGGAAAAGCTTTACAGGATTGTAGTATGTGAATACAAATTGGGGGGAAGGTGGTTGTTTTGCCAATAAATGCAAACCTTTTGTGCGATGAGGCCGTAGAAAAGTTTTAAAGGGCTGATGTATTATCTATAAGGCCCGGTAAAATTTGAATACAGATGAAAAGAAAAGAGAAAGCTACGTTTGCAATGGTTAGATGCATTGTGGGATTTTTAAAAGAACACGATGAATTGGGGATAGATGTGCCTGCATTGCCTAAGGCATTGGAAGAGCTCAGCATCAAGGCGGATTTGCTTTGGGATCATTTAAGATTTGCTGGTCGCATAACGAGGGGAATCACGATGGATAAGAATAAGATCAGGAAACAGCTGATCGCTGAGGGCTTGATGGTGAGTAAGCTAGTGAAGACATATGCGCGGGAGGCAAAGGATATGGATTTGTACAGGGCTGCACACAGTTCCTTCAGTGATTGGAACCGTGCCACCGATAGTGCATTGGTTTTGCGCTGTCGTATAGTGAAAGATCTTGCGATGAAGGTGAAAGACATTGAACGTTATGGAAAGAGCAGGACATCGTTAGTTGAATTTGCTGAGCTTGCGAAGAGTTACTACAATGATGCAGATAAAAACAAGGTGTTTAAGCATGAAACTGCGGGACATCATGCAGAAGCTAAGCGTTTATTGAAGGAATGCTTACTAATACTGAAGGATACTATTGACCCGCTTATAGAAGTACAGAGCGGTAAACATGACCGGTACTGTGGAACTTATTTTAATATAAGGCGTGTATATAGTGTTGGCAGAAAGAAGAAGGGATTTAAGAAGGTTGTGATAAAGGATAAGGTTACAGGTAATGTTATTGAAGGGGTGAAAATAAATGTGGTTGAACAAGCAGAGCAATTGCTTGCTAACTTTAAAGGTGAGATGGATGCTTTGCGTGCACTTGGATTTAAATTACTGATAGAGAAAGAGGGTTACAAGCCTTTGGTAATAGAGCGAAATGATTTTAGCCTGGAGGAGTTGAGTGGTGAGATGGAGCCTGTTTATGTGAGGGATGAGCGGAGTGTTGAGTTGTAAAGAATCAGGATCTATAAATAATAACTAATAAATAATAAAGGGATGAAGTTTCGGCTTTATCCCTTTTGCTTTTTGATGTGTTACACCATAATTCACCATAATTGGTGATTGACCATTCATGCTCTTCCGGGCATTTTTGTGCAGCATAAAGCAGATTTTCAAAACACACACTAAAAGAATTAGAAATGAAAAAACAATTATTCGCCATCATCACTTGTTTTCTTTTTGCAGTAAGTGCAAAAGCACAAATGACAGTTATAAGTTCATTTAACCCTGCGGCTACCACCACACTTTGCGGTATTGGTTATGATACTGATTCGGCACACGTATGGGTTTATGGCTGCAGTGATAATACTATATTGTGCTATGACACCACAGGCAATTTACTAAACACCATTCCGGTTGCCGGAGGTACTGCTAATGATGTGGATATTGAAATGGCTCCTGTACAACTATGGATGAATGGCAACATCGTTCCAAAAGGTCAATTGCTTTTTATTAATGGTGAAGTTGATGCTGCTGAGATCTATGCAGTTGATAATGTTACCGGAACTATTATAGATACTTTACCCACAAGCTTTGGTACCGACCACGTGGTAGGAGGCGCTTATCATCCGCAGCGAAACACATTTTTCATGTTGCAGGATAACGTTCCGGCTGCACCTATTGAAAATATTATTGCCGAAATTGATCCCTTAACAGGCGATACACTTCAAACTTTTCAGATAACAAATTACATGAGTGTATTTTTTGGGGACCTGGATGTGGGCGCAAACGGAAATTTATTAGTAGTAAGCAGCAACAAAGACAGCATTGCAGAATTTACGCCCACCGGAACATTTGTACAGATGTATGATTTGCCGGCAGGTGTTACCCAATTAAGCGGATTGGGTTTGGATAACGCTACCGGCCAGGCATGGGTGTCATCTGAGGCTTCCGGAACTGTGTTTCAACTAGGTAATTTTCCGGGCGGCACCACAGGTATTGCCGAAGCGGCCCTTCCGCAATTTCACTTAAGTAATGTATCTCCCAATCCGTTTAGTTCAGCAATAAGTTTTTCTGTTTTTATGAAAGAGCCCGGGAAACTAAAAGTCACTCTTACCAATATGTTAGGTGAAGAAGTAAAAATAATTTATGATGGGTATGCGGATGCCGTCAGAAGAAATTTTTCCATTTCGGAAATGTCTTTATCAAATGGCGTTTACTTTTTAAAAGCCGAAGGTCGTTTTATGTCTGATATGAAGCGGATTGTTTGCATTAAATAAGTTTCCTGTACTTTCATAGTCTCCCTTGGCAAATTGTTGTAATTTCTTTCTTGCGCAGTCCTAAAGTTTCACAAACTTAACCTGCTCATTATTTACCTTAACAAAATAAACACCTTGCTTAAATTTACTGATGTCAATTTTACTATTTCCTGCAAAGTTTTTGTCCTCAAAAACAACCTGCCCTGCTGCATTCACTATTTGCAGAATGCTGTTCGTTTTTATGGCTGAAGAAATAATAACATGGCTGTTTGCCGGGCTAGGGTAAATAAATATTTTTTGAAATGCATTGCTTTGCTCTTTAACAAATAGCGGGTTGCAAAGTGTATCGGCCAGTATATTTATTTCAGAATCGGAGAGGGCGCATTGGTAAATTTTTACATCGTCCAGTATTCCTTTAAAGTAATTGTTGTTGTGAAACCTGCCAACACCTAAACTTACAGTTGATAAGCCATCCTGTGAATGGTTATTAAAACTGGCGGCTATAGTTACTGAATCGGCAATGCATCCATTGATGTAATAGCGCAGCTTATTTGCATCACGTACCAGTGCAATGTGGTACCATTGCTTTTCATTTACGGGTGTTACGAGGCCTGTTGCATTATCGCCAATGGACATATATAAATTATCAACACCGTTGATTTCGCGTAAAAATATTTCTGTTTGAGCATACTGGAGGTTGGCATGGTCATCATCTATGATCTGTGAAACGGCTGTGGTAATGGTATCAGCATAAAACCAAAGGCTCCATGTGCGTTGAGGAAAATCAAAATCATTAGGCAGGTCAATACGGTCGTTTATTCCATCAAAATGAAGTGCACTGTAAGGTGTTGTATTTCGGTTGAAAGTTGGAGTGCAACCACTTAGTGTTCCATCCTGGTTATTTCCACTGCTGTCTGCTGCGTTCCCATTTAAAGCGTATGAACCTACAAGGCAGTTAGGAGAGCAAATGCCTGTGGTTACAGTATATACATCAGCTGCAAGGCAACCATTCATGTCAATTGCTGAAACATCAGCCGATGCAGGTAACGATGTAATTTCAAAATATGCACTGCTGCCAAACTGTGGCGAAAGTAAATTCATACCTGTTATCATTAAAAGGCAACCCCAGCAGGGATTTGTTCCCATTGCATTTAATACAACAGTATCACCGATACATGGATCCAAAGGAGTTTGATAAACATAAGGAGGAATTGGAATGTTGGCAGTTACAGATGCAACGTTGCTTTCCAGCACAGTGGGATCCGAAGCTTGGAATTCACGTGACTTGAAGTCGCGGC
>JADMIO011475738.1_pt1 | contig 85663 bp, 61 predicted proteins | sample 8958161 | NCBI WGS metagenome assembly JADMIO01 (sample SAMN16585339, study PRJNA669376) | soil metagenome | isolation source: Crop rotation soil | place: USA: Cullars Rotation, Alabama | collected 2011 | reverse complement strand
CAACTTGTCCACGTGGAATTCTAAGCTTAGGATCCCAATGTGCTGGAAAGGCGGCTCCTTCAGCACCGCCACCGCCATCAACGCCGGCGGTCAGGTTGTCGGCTACTCCGCGACCGCCACAGGCTCGTACAATGTGTTCCTTTACAGCGACGGGACCATGAAGGATCTGGGAAATCTCGGCTACGGCAGCGCCTCGCCAAGAGGCATCAATGCACGCGGCCAGATCGTTGGCGAAGCCCACGACGTCAACCGCTCCACCTGCTTCCTCTATAGCGACGGCCTGATGATGGACCTCAACACCCTGCTCGACCCATCCGCAAGCGGCTGGCGATTGGGTGATGCCAACGCCATCAACGACAACGGACTGATCGTCGGCTCCGCCCTCAGCCCCGACGGCGGCCTGCGCGCCGTCCTCCTGATCCCCGTCCCCGAACCTTCGTCGCTGGCACTCCTCGCCCTCGGGCTGCTGATGCTGAAAACCACCCGACGAAGGAGAAATCGAGCACGCTCCAAAACCCCGCCTCAATCTCCCTTTTTCGCTTGAAATCCCAAACGCCAGTTTGTACAATATTAGGTAGTGGAGAATCTAGGAGAAGGAGTCAAAACCATGCCGCGCTGTCTCAGTGCCCTCTGCGCTCTCTGTGAGAACCCCCCGAGCTCGAGTTCACAGTCCCCCCTTTCCGCCCTCTGTAAAGAGGCCCCGTGCTTCTTTTCGTCTTTCAGAACGAGCCACCCCCGCCCCCACAACCCCTTACGTACTCTGCGTCTCCCATTTACACATTTATACATTAAATCATTTAGATTCGATTCGTCATTCCTCCTTTCCACTTTCCCTCACTTACAGCCGACTTCGCTCCACTTGCAGCGTACTTACCTCCACTTTGCGTCGACTTTTTTCGACTTTTGTTCACTTTTCGTCACTTTTTGCGACTTTTCAAAACGCCCCGAAATCGCGAAATCCCCAATAGCCACCGCCTTTTTCCACCGCCCCGCAACCCTTTTCTGCCCCCTGCGTTGACCCTTTTGCGCCCGCCGTTGAATCCCGGCCGCACCACAATCCAGCCGCATCCCTTCGGAGAAACCCATGACCCGCGCCAAACCGCTCTCCCTCGCCGCCGTCGGCATCGCGCTCGCCGCCACGCTCCTCGCCTCCCTCTCCTCTCCCGCACCCGCCGCGGCGCCTGCTCCCCCCTCCGCGCCCGCTAAACTCACCTGGGGCGACCAGGGCGACGGCACCTTCAAAAACCCCATCCTCAAAGCCGACTTCTCCGACCCCGACGTCATCCGCGTCGGCAACGACTTCTACCTCGTCGCCTCCGACTTCGCCTACGTCGGCATCCAGGTCCTCCACTCCACAGACCTCGTCAACTGGAAAATCATCGGCCAGATCTTCGACAAACTCACCATGGCCCCCAAGTACGACCAGATGCAGGGATACGGCCATGGCACGTGGGTACCCACCATGCGCTACCACAACGGCGAATTCTATCTCTATGTCTGCACGCCGCAGGATGGCCTCTACATGTGGCACGCCAAGAATCCCGCCGGCCCCTGGTCGGAAACCATCACCGTCTGGGCGCAGCCACGCCTCGAAGATCCCTGCCCCTTCTGGGATGATGACGGTACCGGCTATCTGATACGCGGGCAGGTCGGTGCCGGGCCGCTCTTCGTGCATAAACTTTCCCCCGACGGCACCAAACTCCTCGACGAAGGTAAAGAAGTCTACCGCGGCAACGTTTCCGAAGGCCCCAAACTCTTCAAGCGCAACGGCTATTACTACATCTGCCTCCCCGAAGGCGGCGTGGAACGCGGCGGACAGACCATGCTGCGCTCCAAAGACATCTATGGTCCCTATGAACGCAAAGTCGTGCTGGTAGATGGCAGCCCGCATCAGGGGAGCATCGTCGACCTCGAAAGCGGAGAGTCCTGGTTCATCGGCTTCAAATCCACCGGCTGGCTCGGCCGCGTCGCCCACCTCGAGCCCGTCAAATGGGGAGAAGACAACTGGCCCACCTTCGGCAACGACGGCAAGCATGTGGAACAAGCACCCAAGCCGAATTTGGGGCCGGCTTCGAAACTTACCCTGATCAATGGGCAATACAGCAACCTCAATACCGGATCCCTCTCGCTGATACGGGTGCCGCCGATCATCGGTCTTCCCGATGTCAATGACGAATTCGCCAGCGATAAACTCGCCCCCATCTGGCAATGGAACCACAACCCCATCAACGAAAACTGGTCCCTCACTGAAGCCAGGGGCTTCCTCCGCCTGAAAGCCGCGCCCGCCACCGGCCTCGCCCAGGCCCGCAACACCCTCACGCAAAAGATCTGGGATGAATACGGCATCGTCGACGTCAAACTCTCCACCGCGAAAATGGCCGACGGCCAGAATGCCGGCCTCGCCTTCGAAAGCGGCAACCAGTTCGGCTACGTCGGCGTGCGACAGGAAAATGGCAAACGCACCGTCGGCACCGCCGCCGGCACACAACCTCCCGGTCGCGGCGCACCGCCAGCTCCCGTAGCATCCGCCGCAGCACCATTCGCCGGGCCCGAAGTCGCCGATGTTATCCACCTCCGCGGCATCTACGAACAGGGAAATGGCGCCACCGGACGAGGCACATCCTTCTACAGCTTCGACGGCAAAAAATTCGAGGCCGTCCCCGGCACAACCACCCTCTTTTTCTCCACCGCGAGCTGGAAAGGTGCAAGAATCGCGCTCTTTTCCTACGGTCTGAACCCCGGCGCAGCTGATTTTGACGCGTTTCATTACAACTTTTTCAGCTCGCGCGACGCGCTAAATGTAGCGCAGGAAAAGTGAAAACGACGCGCGCAAATATGCGGCGGTGTCAATGTGTCTGGGCGTGGGGCCGTGAGTTCGTAATGGCTCAACAGTAACAATCCGGCGTTTATCGGCACTGACAGAGTTGCGCAACCGTTGCGCTCAGTACGCGCATTTATTGCGCGAAAACCTTCTCAAAATCTACTTAAAATAGGGTTAAAAATTTCCCGGATTCGCTAAATAACCCAAGTTATGCGACCGACCAGAGACGTGATAACTCACGATCCGGGAGGTTTCTTATGTTTTCCTCAGGCCAAACCCACTTGACCAGCACCATTGTCCCCACAGAGCGGCAGCGCCGGATAGCGGCTACGCGCCGCCAGCGCATGACGCCAGGCAGGCGCCTGCACAACGCCGTCGCCGAGGCACTGGAACCTCGCACACTCATGGCAGCCACCCATCTGGCCTTCGCCATCCAACCCATCGACACCACCGCCGGCGAACCGCTGGCGTCGGTGACCGTCAACGTCGAGGATGGCAACAACGCCATCGTCACGTCGTCTTCCGCGCTGGTGACCTTCTCGATCGCCAGCGGCCCATCGGGCGCGGATCCGCTTTTCTTCGCGGTACCCGCGGTCAACGGCGTGGCCACGCTGAGCGGTCTGTCCTTCACGGTTGCCGGCAACTACACGTTGCAGGCGACGGCGACCGGCCTGACCGCGGACATCTCTGACGCCTTCGCCATCAACCCGGATGTGGCGACTCACCTCACCATTACCGCAGCGCCTTCCAACGGCAGCGCGGGGAACCTCAACACCGTGACCGTGGAAGTGCGCGACCAGTTTGAGAACGTGGTCACCACCGACAGTTCGAATGTGATCATCGCCCTGGCCAGCGGTTCGGGAACTCTTCTCGGAACCAAGACGATTGCGGCCAGCAGCGGGGTGGCCACCTTCAGCACATTGGGAATTCACGAAGCCGGCGCCTACACGGTGACCGTGACCGACGGCGCCCTCGATGCCGACACCTCCGGCAGCTTCACGGTCAGCCCGGCGGCGGCGCATCACCTGACTCTGGCCCAGAGCCCCTCTTCCATCACCGCAGGCGGCACGCTGGCCGACATGTATGTCGAAGTGCGTGACCAGTATGAGAACGTGGTAACGTCCGACAGCTCAACGATCACAATCGCCGTCAACAGCGGCAGCGGCTCGCTGATCGGGACGGCGACGCACAACGCATCGGCAGGTGCGGTGACTTTCTCCGGCCTCTCCATCACCAGGGCGGATAACTACACGCTGACCATCACCGATGGCAGCCTCACGGCAGCCACAACGGCCAGCTTCACGGTGAACCCGGCCGCGGCCCATCACCTGGCATTCACCACGCAGCCGGTTTCGGCGACCGTGGGGAGCCTGGCGGATGTCGTTGTTGAAGTGCAAGACCAATACAACAACATTGTGACCAGCGACAGTTCCAGCGTGGAACTGACACTCAGCGGCAACGCGGCTCTTGGCGGCACGACGACGGTTGCAGCCGTCAATGGCGTCGCGACATTCGACGACCTGCTCCTGGCGGCATCCGGTTCATACACGATGAGTGCGACGGATGGCGCATTGAATGCAGCCACCTCCAGCAGCTTCACCATGACACCGGGTGCGGCAAACCAGCTTGAAATCACAACCCAGCCGACGACGACTGCCGCTGGCCAGACGATTTCCTCCGTCGTGGTCAAGGTCGAAGACCAGTTCGGCAACGTGGTGACCACGGATTCCTCGAATGTGACCATCTCGATCAACACGGGCTCGGGCACATTGCTCGGGACCAAGACCGTTGCCGCGGTGAATGGCATCGCGACCTTCAGCACGCTGTCGATCGCGGAGACCGGCTCCTTCACGCTATTGGCGCACGATGGTTCGCTGAATGACGATGTGAGCGCGAGCTTCAGTATCGGTGCCGCGCCGGCGCACCATCTGGTGATCACGCAGGACGCGACCAACACGGTCGCGGGGCAGACGATCAGCTCGATCATCGTGGAAGTGCGAGATCAGTATGACAATGTTGTGACGACCGACACCTCGAGCGTCACGATCGCCATCGCCAGCGGCACGGGCACGCTGCTGGGCACGAAGACGGTGAATGCAGTCGCGGGTATCGCGACGTTCAGCACGCTGTCGATTCAGCGCACCGGCTCCTTCACGCTCTCGACGACCGATGGCAGCCTGACGGCTGATACCACGGCGAGTTTCAGCATCACGCCGGCCGCTGCGAATCACTTGACGATCTCCTCACAGCCCACCACCACCGTGGCGGGCGAAACGCTTTCATCCATCGTTGTGCAGGTGCGCGACCAGTATGAAAACGTCGTGACGACGGATACTTCCAGCATCACGATTTCCGTGCTCAGCGGCGGCGGCGCCCTTTCGGGCACGGATACTGTCGCCGCAGTCAGCGGCGTGGCGACATTTGCCGATCTCTCCATTACCACTGCCGATGTATACACGTTCAGCGTGGATAATGGTTCGGTCAGCGGCACTTCCTCGAGTTCCCTGACAATCACACCGGCCGCCGCGGCCAAGCTGATCATCACCGATCAGGCGACCAACACCGTCGCCGGCCAGACGATTTCGACCCTCACCGTTGAAGTGCAGGATCAATACGACAACCGCGTGACGACGGATACTTCCGCCGTAACCATCGCCATCAACACCGGCACCGGCACGCTCAACGGCACCAAGACCGTCAATGCGGTCGCCGGCACTGCGACCTTCAGCACGCTTTCGATCAACACCACCGGCTCGTTCACGCTCAGCGTGACTGACGGCAGCCTCACCAGCGACACCGGCAACAGCTTCAACATCACCCCGGCGGCGGCATCGCAGATGGTGATCACCACCGGCCCGGGCAACACGGTCGCCGGCCAGACGATTGCCGACATCATCGCCAAGATTGAAGACCAGTATGGCAACGTGGTGACGACCAGCTCGGCGAACGTCTCGATTGCCGTCAATAGCGGCGGCGGATCACTCGCGGGCACGACCACCGTGGCGGCGGTCAATGGCGTGGCGACCTTCAGCGGCCTCTCCATGACGCTGGCAAGCACCAAGACATTGAATGTGACCAGCAGCGGCCTGACCACCGCGACGAGCTCTTCGTTTGCGATCACGCCGGATGCGGCGGACCGGCTCGCGATCACGACTCCTGCCGACGGTACCGTCGGCTCGCTGGGCACAATTGTGGTGACGGTGCAGGACCAGTACGGCAATACGGTGACCGGCGACACGTCGACGGTCTCCATCGATATTGATTTCGGAAGCGGGACCTTGCTTGGCACAGCTTCCAAAGCTGCCGTCGCCGGCGTGGCGACCTTTACCAACCTGGCGATTCATGAAGCCGGTTCGTTCACCTTGAGCGCCAGCGACGGCTCGCTGACGGGCGTGACCAGCAATATGTTTGAGCTTGATCCGGGCGCGGCATCACAGCTCTCCATGAATATTCAGCCGATCACGACTCATGCAGGCGTGATCTTCACCGGGTCCGTCTTTGTGCTCGACCAGTACGGCAACCAGGTGCTCACTGACAATTCTCAGGTGACCGTGTCGCTGAGCGACGGGAATGTCACCCTGAACGGAACCAAGACCGTCAGCGTGGTGAACGGCGAAGCGCTGTTCAACAACCTGACCGTGACCAGAGCGGGCGACTACACGCTGCACTTCGTGGACGGCAGCCTGACAGCGACCGACTCCGCTTCGTTTACGATCCTCGCGAACGGCGCTGATCATCTCTCCTTCAGCACCGGCCCGGTCACGACCGTTGCCGGTCACACCATGGCTAATGTCGTGGTGAGCGTGCTGGATTCCTACGGCAACGTGGCGGATACGGACACCTCGGATGTGACGATCACGATCTTCAGCGGCCCGGGCTCGTTTGCGTCCGGCACGGCGACTGTGAGTGCGGTCGCCGGCGTGGCGACGTTCAATGACCTCGTGATCAACACCGCGGGATCGTATGTGCTGCGCGCCAGCGATTCCGGCCTGGCCAACCTGAACTCCAGCAGCTTCACGATCACTCCGGATGCGGCGACCAAGGTTGTCTTCAGCACCCCGCCCGCCAGTGGCAGCGCGGGGAACCTGAACACGATCGAAGTAAGGATTAAAGACCAGTACAACAACGTGGTGACCACCGACACGTCGCTGGTCACGCTCTCGATCGCCAGCGGCAGCGGTTCGCTGATCGGAACGGCAACGGCCAACGCCGTACTTGGCATCGCGACCTTCAGCGGTCTCGCGATTCATGTGGCGGACGCGTACACGCTCTCCGCGGATGATGGCAGCCTGACATCGGCCACGTCGGCCAGCTTCACCATTTCGCCGGCGGCGGCGAGCAAGTTGATCATCACGCAGCAGCCGCCAACCACCACCGTCGCCGGTCAGACGATCAGCGACATCATCGTGGAAGTGCGCGATCAGTATGACAACCTCGTCACGACCGATTCCTCGAACGTGACCATTGCACTGAACACCGGGACGGGAACCCTCAGCGGCACCAAGACGGTTGCCGCCAGCGGCGGCATTGCGACCTTCACCGGCCTGTCGATGACGACCGCGGGTTCCAAGACTTTCACGATCACCGACGGCAGCCTGACCTCGGCGACCAGCAACAGCGCGACGATCTCGCCGGATGCGGCAGACCACCTCTCGATTACGACGCAGCCTGCCAACACCAGTGCCGGTGCACTGGGCACGATTGTCGTGCAGGTGCGCGATCAATATGAAAACGTCGTGACCACCGACACCTCAACGGTGGACATCGCGATGGCCAGCGGCGGCGGCACGCTGCTGGGCACGGCTTCCGTCGCCGTCGTCAATGGCGTGGCGACCTTCAGCGCTCTTTCGATCCACACGCCGGGCACGTTCACGCTGAACGTGACCGATGGCAGCCTGGATGATGACACAACCAGCAGCTTCACGATTTCACCTGCCGCGGCCACGCAGGTCGTCTTCACCACCCAGCCGGGCAACATCAGCGCGGGTGCGCTGGGCACCGTGGTGGCGAAGGTGGAAGACCAGTATGGCAATGTTGTGACGACCGATACCTCGACGGTCACCCTGTCGATCTCCGGCAGCGGCGTGCTTCTGGGCGCCTACTCCGTTGCGGCGGTGAACGGCGTGGCGACCTTTAATGCCGTGACGATTCACACGGCCGGCACGTTCACGCTGGGCGCCAGCGATGGCGGCCTGAGCTCGGCGACTTCCAACAGCTTCACGGTCTCTCCGACCGCGGCCACGCAGCTTGCCTTCACCTCGCAGCCGACCAGCATGGTCGCGGGCAACCTGCTCACGGGCATCCAGGTGTCGATTGAAGACCAGTATGGCAACCTGGTGAACTCCAGCCAGAACATCACGTTCAACGTGACGGGCGGCGGGAGCACCTTTAACTTTGTTATCGCAGCCGTGAACGGTGTGGCGACGCTCAACAGCATTTACCTGGTCAAGGCCGGCGCCTATGGCGTGAAGGCCACGCGGTCGGGCCTGACTGCGGCCAACTCCAACATCATCACGGTCACGCCGGACGTGGCGACCAAGCTGGTGATCACTTCCGAGCCATCGAACACGGTCGCGGGACAGTCGATCTCCAGCGTCGTGGTGAAGGTGGAAGACCAGTTTGACAATGTCGTGACCACCGACACATCGAGCATCTCGATCGCCCTGGCCAGCGGCACGGGCACGCTCAATGGCACCACGACGGTCGCGGCCACCAATGGCGTGGCGACCTTCAGCAACCTGTCGATCAACACGACTGGCGCCTACACGCTGGGCGTGACCGATGGGGCCCTCGATGTGGATACCTCCGCCAGCTTCAGCATCACGCCAGCCGCGGCTTCGCAGCTCGTGATCACCACGCAGCCCGCCGCCACTGTTGCCGGCCAGACGATGTCGAACATCGTGGTCAAAGTTGAAGACCAGTATGGCAATGTGGTGACCACCGACAGCTCGAATGTGACCATCGCCCTCAACGGCACCAGCGGCACGCTGAACGGCACGAAGACCGTGGCGGCCAGCAGCGGCGTGGCGACCTTCAGCACCTTGAACATGCAGTTGACGGGAAGCTACACGCTTTCCGTGACCGACGGCAGCCTGACGAGCGCGACCAGCAACAGCTTCACGATCACGCCCGATGCGGCGACCAAGGTCGTCTTCACGACAGCGCCGGCCAGCGGCAGCGCGGGCGGTTTGAACGTCATCGTGGCCAAGGTTCTCGACCAGTACAACAACGTGGTGACCACGGACACCTCTGCGGTGGATATCGCGATTGACAGCGGCGCGGGCTCGCTGATCGGCACGACTTCGGTCAATGCCGTCGCGGGTGTTGCGACCTTTACCGGCCTGTCGATTCAGACCCCGGACACGTATACGCTAAGCATCACGGATGGCAGCCTCACAGGCGCCACCTCCAGCAGCTTCGTGATCAGTCCGTCGACGGCGACGCACATGGTGATCACGCAGGACGCCTCCGATGCCGTGGCGGGCCAGACGCTCGCCTCGATCATCGTGGAACTCCGCGACCAGTTCGATAACCTGGTGACCGGCGAAAACTCCAGCGTGACGATTGCCATCTCCAGCGGCACCCTCAGCGGTACGAAGACCGTCGCCGCCGTCAACGGCGTGGCGACCTTCAACGCCCTGAACGTTCAGAAGGTTGGCACCTACAGCCTGTCCATCAGCGATGGCCTCCTGACGGGTGCGACGACATCCAGCTTCACGATCACGCCGTCATCGGCTTCGCAGCTGGTCATCACCACGCAGCCGACCACCACGGTCGCGGGGCAGACGATTTCCAACATCGTCGCCAAGGTCGAGGACGCGTATGGCAACGTGGTCACCAGCGACAGCTCCAACGTGACCATCGCGATTGCCAGCGGCACCGGCGCCTTGATCGGCACCACCACCGTGGCGGCCTCCAGCGGCATTGCAACCTTCAGCACATTGAGCATGACCTCTTCCGGCAGCTTCACGCTTTCGGTGACCGATGGCGGATTGACCCCCGGCACGACCAGCAGCTTCACGATTTCCCCGGATGTGGCGCATCACCTGAGCATCACAACGCAGCCTTCGAATGTTGCCGCGGGCGCTTCCAACACGGCGGTTGCGAAGGTGCTTGATCAGTATGGCAACGTCGTGACGGGCGACACCTCGGCCGTCACGATCTCGATCGCCAGCGGCACGGGCACGCTGCTGGGGACCACGACGGTCAATGCCGTCGCGGGTGTTGCGACGTTCAGCGGGCTGTCCATCCAGAAGTCCGGCAGCTTCACGCTCTCGGTTGCTGATGGCAGCCTGACGGGTGCGACTTCCAGCAGCTTCACGGTTTCGGCGGCGGCCGCCTCGCAGGTGGTCTTCACGTCGCAGCCGTCGACCGGCGTTGCGGGCGCCTCGCTCTCGACGATCAACGTTGCGATTGAAGACCAGTATGGAAACGTGGTCACCAGCAGCTCGGCGAACGTCAACCTCTCGATCAATTCCGGCGGCGTGAATCTGTCGCTCAATTCAGCGGCGAGCAGTGGCGTGGCCAGCTTCAGCGGCATCGCCCTCACGAAGACCGGCACCTTCACCTTCCGTGCGACCAGCACCGGCCTCACGCTGGCGAATTCGAACAGCTTCTCCATCACGCCGGACACCGCGACAAAGCTGGTCTTTACGACGCAGCCGTCCAGCGGCACGGCCGGATCCCTCGGGACCATCGCGGTCTCCGTGGAAGATCAGTATGACAACGTCGTGACGACCGACACGTCGACCGTCACGCTTGCCCTGGCCAGCGGCACGGGCACGCTCCTTGGCAATGCCACCGCAGCTGCCGTCAATGGTGTCGCAACCTTCAGCGGCCTTGCCATCACTACGGCCGGCAGCTATACGCTTGCCGCGACCGATGGCAGCCTGACGGCTGAAACCTCCAGCAGCTTTACGCTCTCGGCCGGCGCGGCGACTCAGGTCGTCTTCACGACACAGCCAACCACCACCGTCGCCGGGCAGACGATCTCCTCGATCGTCGCCAAGGTTGAAGACCAGTATGGCAACGTTGTGACGACTGACACCTCCAGCGTCACCATCGCCCTCAACGGGACAAGCGGCTCGCTGGCCGGCACCAAGACGGTCTCCGCCGTCAGCGGTGTCGCGACCTTCAGCGGCCTCTCGATGAATACTGCCGGCAGCTACACGATCCGCGTGACGGACGGCAGCCTGACCGGTGACACCACCAGCAGCTTCACAATCACGCCGGCAGCGGCATCGCAGGTCGTGATCACCACCCAGCCGACGACCACCGTCGCCGGGCAGACGATCTCCTCGATCGTCGCCAAGGTTGAAGATCAATACGGCAACGTGGTGACCGGCGACGCGTCCAACGTGACGATTGCCGTTGGCACGGGCAGCGGAACGTTGTCAGGCACGACGACAGTTGCCGCGGTTGCCGGTGTGGCGACCTTCAGCAATCTGTCCATCGCCAAGACCGGCAGCTACACGCTCTCGATCACCGATGGCAGCCTCACTTCCGCGACCACCAGCAGCTTCACCGTCACGCCGGCCACGGCAACGCACCTGGCGTTTACCGCGCAGCCCTCCAGCGGCATCGCGGGTTCGCTGGGCACCATCACCGTTGCTGTCGAAGACCAGTACAACAACGTGGTGACCACGGATACTTCCGCCGTCACACTGGCCCTGGCCAGCGGGACGGGAACTCTCACGGGCACCAAGACGGTCAATGCTGTCGCCGGTGTCGCAACCTTTACAGGCCTCTCGATCAACACCGCCGGCAGTTACTCGATCAGTGCGACCGATGGCAGCCTGACGCAGGCGACCACCAGCAGCTTCGCCCTGACCGTCGATGTGCCAACGCATCTCGTCATCACGCAGGGGCCGACGACCACTGTTGCCGGCCAGACGATCTCCACGATCCTCGTGGCGGTTGCAGATCAGTATGGCAACATCGTGACCACCGACGCCTCGACCGTGACGATCGCCATCGCAACCGGCACCGGTACGCTCGGCGGCACGACCACCGCGGTTGTCGAAAACGGCATCGCGACCTTCAGCGACCTGACCATCACCAAGACCGGCAGCTTTACACTGCAAGTCACGGATGGCAGCCTGACCTCCGCGACCACAAGCAGCTTCACGATCACCCCGGATGCGGCCAACCACATCTCGATCACCACGCAGCCGGTTGACTCGGTTGCCGGTGCGACGCTGAACGTTGTCGTCAAGGTGCTTGACCAGTACGGCAACGTCGTGACGGGCGACACCTCCGATGTGACCATCGCCCTGAATACCGATACCACGGTGCTCAATGGCACCACGACTGTCGCCGCGGTCAACGGCGTAGCGACCTTCAGCGACCTCTCGATCAACCGCAGTGGCACTTATGGTCTGAACGTCACCGACGGCAGCTTCAGCGATGAATCCGACAGCTTTGTCATCTCGCCCAGTTCCGCGACACAACTGGTGATCGTGCAGGGCCCGACGACAACCGTCGCGGGTCAGTCGATCTCGTCCGTCGTGGCGTGGGTTGAAGATCAGTATGGCAACCTTGTGAGCACCAGCTTCGCGAGCATCTCGATTGCCCTCACCACCGACACCGCTTCGCTTGCGGGGACAACCACCGTGACGGCCGATGCCGGTGTCGCCACCTTCTCCGGCCTGTCCATGACCAAGGCCGGCACGTATACCCTCCGCGTCACAGCCGGCAACCTGACGGCTGGCCTCACCGACACCTTCGTCGTCACGCCGGATGTGGCCGACCACATCGCTCTGGATTATCCGACGACCACCGTCGCCGGCGAGACCATGGACGCCATTGTGGCCACGGTCCTTGACCAATATGGCAACACCGTGACCGATTTCAGCGGCGAGATTTCCATCGACTTTGCCAGCGCCAACACGCTGACCGGCACGACGACGGTTTCGGCCGAGAATGGCGTTGCAACCTTCGGCGATCTGGCGATCACCAAGGCTGCGACGTACAGCTTCACGGTGACCAGCGGAGACGTAACCACGCTGCAGACGCCCAGCCTGACAATCACCCCGGATGCGGCGTCCCAGGTCGTCTTCACGACCGGGCCGGTGAACACAGCCGCAGGTCATCTGATCCCGACCATCACCGCGAAGATTGAAGACCAGTACGGCAACGTGATCACCAACGCGACGGACAATGTCGCCATCGCGATCAGTTCAGGCAGCGGCACGCTCCTGGGCACGGCCACGGCCAATGCCGTCGCCGGCGTGGCCACCTTCAGCGGCCTCTCGATCCGCGTCGCCGATGAGTACACGCTGGAAGTCTCCACGGGCGAACTGGGAGTCGGCACCTCCGACTCATTCACCATCTCCCCGGATTCCGCGGCCAAGCTGGTCATCACGCAGCAGCCCGGCACGCAGGCTAACAACACGCTCTCCGAACTGCTGGTCGAAGTCCGCGATCAATATGACAACCTCGTGACCGACAACACGTCGAATGTGACGGTCTCCATCGCCACCGGCGGTGGAACCCTCAGCGGGACCAAGACGGTTGCTGCCGAAGGCGGCATCGCCACCTTCAGCGACCTTGCCGTCTCCAAGAACGCCACCTTCACCCTCAAGGTGACCGACGGCTCGCTCACCCAGGATACCTCCGATCCCTTCGTGATCGGCGCCAAGCTGGTCTTCCAGAAACAGCCGGGCGCGACGGTCGCGGGCAACACCATCGGTGGCGTCAACGGCCTGAAGATCCTCATTCAGGATCCCTCCGGCAAGACCATGACCAATGAGAGCGGCGTCATCATGCTGACCATCGCCAACGGTCCGGAAGGATCGGACCTCAGCGGCACGCTCGAGGTGGAAGTGGTCAACGGCGTTGCGACCTTCAATGATCTCTCCATCACCAAGGCGGGCGCCTACAAGTTGATCGCCACCGGCGACAACGTGAACAGCGTCACCTCCGTCAGCTTTAACGTCGTCCCGGCCGCGGTGGCCGAGATGATTGTCCTGCAGGACACCTCCGATGTCGTTGCGGGCGTGAAAATGGGTGCGGTCAAGGTGCAGTTGGTTGACGCCTTCGGCAACATTGCCGTCAATAACAAAGCGTCCATCACCCTGGCAATCTCCGACGGCCCGACCGGCGGCACGATCACCGGCACCACGAAGGCAACCGTGACCAACGGCATCGCCACCTTCAGCAGCCTGGTCTTCAAGAAGGCCGGCAACTACACGCTGACGGCAACGGGCGCCGGCCTCACGGTCGATACGTCCAGCTTTGACGTCACTGCCGCGGCCGCCAAGAAGCTTGCCTTCCTACAGCAGCCGACCGGCACCAGCACCAACAGCAACATCAACCCGGCCATCACAGTCCAGGTGCAGGACGCCTTTGGCAACCTGGTCACCAGCAGTTCCGCGAGCGTCACGCTTGCCGTGCAGAGCGGTCCGACGGGCGCCTTCACGCCGGTCACCCTCCTGGCCGACAGCGGTCTGGTCACCTTCAGTGGCATCTCCCTCTCCAAGAAGGGTACCTACAAGCTGAAGGCGACCTCCACCGGCCTGACCCTTGGGGCGTCGAACAGCTTCGTGATCACCATCCCCGCGGTCTAAGGCCAGCCGCACGACAGGCGCCAGAAATCTATGAGGCAGGGCACGGATGCTCTGCCTCTTTCCGTTTTGCGGGGGAGATGCGCAGGTTCACCGCAGATACAGCGCCCAGCAGAGAATCAGGATGGGCAATAACACCGGCAATGTGAATGAGACGATGTAGCCGAAAAACGATGGCGTTGGGGCGCCGGCATGATCGGCAATTGATTTCACCATGAAATTCGGGCCATTTCCGATATACGTGCACGCGCCGAAGAAGACCGAACCCATGGAAATCGCCAGCAGATACTTGAAATAGGGATTCCCGTTGTTGTTCAGATGGCCGGAGTCGTCCAGCACGAGACCCATTTCCAATTGCTCATCATTGAGATTGCCGGCGGCAAAATCTCGGGGCTCCGCGAGCCGCAAGGTGGTGTGCAGGGCCCGCAGGCGATCCCCCTGTTCCTTCGATAGTCCGGCGACGTCGTTCTCCTGCACATCAATCAGCTTCTTATCAAGCAGCACCCGTTCCCGCCCAAGCAGTGTGGTATCCTGATTGAATTTGCCCAGGGCTGTTTCGAGGAACGTGACATAGGTGGGGGCGTTGTCGAGCACCGAGGAGAGCGCGCCGGACCCGAAATAGAACTGCCCGGGAGTATTCAGGAGTCTCTCAAAGGCGGGCTTGGCGGCGTTGTTGTGAAGGAAGTTCATCGCCGGCACCATTGTCGCAAAGATGCCGATGAACAGCAGCGCGACTTCTTTGATCGGGGCGTAGTTGAAATGATTCTCGCCGTGAACACGCCGCGGCGTCGTCGCGAGCGAAAGGAAGGCGGCAAGCGCCATGAGCCCCTCGCGCCACGGGGCATCCAGAAAGACTGCCGCGAGAATCATCGCGATGAAGATGATGTTGGAAGCGCCAAAGATGGAGACTGGCGGTCCAAGGCCGGCGTCGCCGTGCAGAAGGCGCTCCTGCTTTTTGCTGTTCAGGAAGTCGATGACGAAAAAGATGACCAGCAGCAGGGCAATCGCAGTGGCCCAGATGGGCCAGGCATGCTGCAGCACCCAGAAAAAGGGAACGCCGCGCAGATATCCCAGGAACAGTGGCGGATCGCCGATGGGGGTGAGTGCGCCTCCCACGTTGGCCACGCAAAAGATAAAGAAGACCACGTGATAGGGCCGCACGTGTCCCTTGTTCATCCGGAGGAACGGACGGATCAGAAGCATCGACGCGCCGGTCGTGCCGAAAACATTGGCGAGGATGGCGCCGATGAGCAGCACGCCGGTGTTCGCGAAGGGCGTGGCTTTGCGGCGTGTGCGGATGAGGATGCCCCCGGAAACGACGAAGAGGGAGCCCAGCAGAAAGATAAAAGAGATGTAGTCGGCGATCGTGGCGGACATGACCTTTGCGCCATCCTTGATCCCGAACAGGTAATAGATCATGACAAACAACGCCAACCCGGCGGAGACGAATTGATAGTTCTTTTCCCAGAAATGTTTCGCTGCGAACGGCATGATGGCAATACATGCCAGCAGCAGTACGAAAGGCGCGGCCCACCCGATGGCCACTTCCGGAGAGGGGGGCTCGCCCGCGAAATGATGCAGAAGCCAGCCAATCCCCGCGATGACGAATGCGATCACACAACCCGCCACGCAGGCCGCCTTGGAGAGGGGCTTCGATGCCGTCTCCGGCAGTTCATATCCGGGCAGGTGGTGGTCAGGGTGGGACAAATGCAGGAGCGGATGTGCAACGGGATCGTGGCTCGCGGTGGGCGCGGGTTCTGTGTTTTGCATGATTCACCTTGTGGACCGGCCCAGCGTCTCCAGCGATTAATTGCCGGCGGGCAATGAGGCCGCAGCTTTGAATGCCTCCGGGTCCGGCATACCTTTGTACTGCGCGCGAATTTGATCGATGCTGCGGTTGCTGGCGCGCGCCATGGTCAGCCCCATCACCCACTGTTTGCGCTCGGGATCGATCTTCAGCAGCGTCACAAATCCAGTGCGGGATTTTTCAAAATTGCCCACCGCCATGTAGACCCACGAGAGGACCATCCACGCATCTTCGGATTTCGGATCCAGCTCCACCGCGTCCTCCCAGGCCCTTTTCGCTTCTGGATACTGCTTGAGGTTCCAATAGGCCCACCCCATTCCGCTTGCCAGTTCCGCCCGCTTCGGATCGGCCTGTCGGCCGCGTTGAAAGACTTCCAGAGCTTCCTGCGGTTTGCCGGCAATCAACAGCGATCTGCCAAGCCCGTTGAAGAAATAGACGTTTTTCGGATCCGCCTTCTCCAGCCCTTCCTGAAATACCTGCGCCGCTTTCTGAGCGCTTTCCGGATCGCGCTTGTTCAGCAGCCGGAACCCTTCATTCAGGTAATCCTGCGTCATTTTTTCCTTCGCCATCATGCTGCCATCCTGGGGCATCATCCCGGCGCTCAGCAGCGGCCCTGCATATGCGGCTGCGGGATGCGATTCACCCGCGGCAGCGGGCATGGTTGAAGTAGCCATCTGCTTTTTCACGGCATCGAGCTGGGCCTGCGTGTCCGCCTGCTGGTTCTTGGTGTCGATAACCAGGTAAATCAAAACCCCGGCAACTGCCGCGGCGCCAATCGACAGGAAAATGTTTTTGGGAGTCATTGTTTCGTACCTCTGCCTGTGTCGTTCCCTGTTTGCCCATGCGTCATGCACCTCATGACACCGTCGGGCTCGGAGTGCCCGCATAAAACAAGCCGCCGGGCGATTCGACACGGTATCGCCCCGGCGGCTCTCTGCTTGACACAAACCCTGTCACTCACGTGGACTGCTTGGCCGGCGCGCGGCCGTAATACAGGCTCATGACCGTCAGCACCAGGAAGAGAACGATGAAGACGGAGAAGATCTGAAACGCCACGTTTGCAAAGTTCGTGATCGTCTGGTTAAAGCCCAGGCAGCGATTGCCGAAAAAGAGCCCGGCGGCGGCGAGCACAAAGAATGCCAGAAACCGGATATAACGGGGACGCATATCGCGCCACCGTTGCGCCATCTCGGCCTCTGACATTGTCGCCAGGCGTTCCATCACTTTGCTCTTATGCTTTCTCTGTTGCTTGCTTTTCATTTCATCACTCCGCAAAGGCCGGCCGGACCTGTCGGCCCGGCCGGCCGTTGAGAACCTGTAACTTACACCGCGGCCACGTCGCTGACGGCCTGCGTGGTCTTCAACTCGAAGTCCGGATAAGCCAGTGCGCCCATTTCAGGAATGTCGGCACCCTGGATTTCCGTCGAAGCCGGAACACGCATCGGGACGATCAGGTTCGACAGCTTGAACCAGCCGAAGGAGAGAATGCCGCCGACCGCGATGCAGGCAACTGCACCAATGGCCTGCGCGGTCAGCTGACCCAGTCCCTGCGACGAGAACCAGCTGATGTCCTTGACCGTGGAGCCGATGGGCATGATACCTACGACGTTGCTGAACCAGGCGGGATCCTTGTCGCCTGCGACCACGCCATTCCAGCCGCTGCCATATTCGCCGGCCGAGAAGAGGCCGACGCACAGTACGCCGAAGAGGCCGTTGGCGCCGTGGACGGAGACTGCACCGACGGGGTCATCGACGCCCATCTTGTCCCAGAAGAAGACAGAGTAGACCACCAGCACACCGGCGATGACGCCGATGATGACCGAGGCCAGCGGCGAGACGAAGCCCGACGGAGCCGTGATCGCCACGAGGCCGGCAAGCATGCCGTTGCACATCATGGACGGATCAGGCTTGCCGAACTTCAGCTGCATCACCCACATCGAGGAAAGAGCGGCCGCGACACCCGCGAGCATCGTATTGACCACGACGAAGCTGATGCGGAGGTCGGTGCCCGAGAGCGTGGAGCCCGGGTTGAAGCCGAACCATCCGAACGCCAGCACGAACGTGCCGCCCATGACCATCGGGAGATCGTGACCCGGGATGGCGATCGGCTTGCCGTTGACGAACTTGCCGATACGCGGCCCGATCACGATGGCGCCTATCAGGCCGATGATGCCGCCCATTAAGTGCACGACACCGGAGCCTGCAAAGTCCACATAGCCGTGTCCGAGGTGAGCTTTGACGCCCAGTTGAGCGAGCCAGCCGCCGCCCCAGGCCCAGCATGCGAAGATGCAGTAGGGTAGAGCCACGAACAAGCCGTAGAGGACGAAGTTGTTCCAGCTCCACCGTTCGCACATCGTGCCGGTGGGTATGGTGGCGGTCGTATCCATGAAGACCATCATGAAGAAAAAGAGGGCGAGGACCGAGACGTCCGAGCAGCCATGGAGGAAGAAGCCCTTCGTGCCCAGGAGCATCCAGCCATCACCGACGGTCCAGCCGCTGTTGAGAATGGCGGTGCCAGGTCCAAGGGAGGAGTACCAGCCTGGAGCCACCGGAGCGGCGAACCAGTTACCCCAGCCGATCGCAAAGCCATACGCCCAGAACGCGATGCAACCCAGCGGGTAGATCATCATGTTCATGGCAAAGGTGTGACCGGCATTCTTGGCACGGGTCAGGCCAGTTTCGACCATCGCGAAGCCCAGCTGCATGAACATGACGATGAACCCTTCAATCAGAGTCCATACCATGTTGATCGAGAACATATTGTGGACGATGCGGTCATAGTTGTCCTGCACGCCTACCTTGGTGCGGTCATCTCCCTTGCCGTCCATGCCTGGCGTGACCCAGGTTCCAGCGCCGCCGCCTGTCGGGTCCGGATCGGATAAGCCTTTGAAATAGGCAGGGGGCTCGGGAACGGCAGGACCCGTTGCAGGTTCTGTGCTGGCCATGGTGGCGGGAGCGCTTGCGGGCGCGGACGCCGTCTGTGCCCAGGTAACCAGTGGCACCAGCAGGATGCCCAGCAACACGGCGAGCAGGGTCGCCTTCATGCGCGTGGCGAGACTGAATTTCGGCTTCCGTCGCCACAAGTGCGGGAGTGGGGTTTTCAAGCGAAAACTCCTTCAAAAGATCCCCCATGAATTTGAATGCGCCACCCGGGAGCGTGGGGACTCACCGCCCGGTTGCTGGACTCAGTCATTCGCCGCTCTCATCTGCGTTGTGCGTCGAGGCGGGTTGGGTTCAAAGGGAGATTTCGCAGTTGCCAGATCAAGCTCCGCGCGCACCACACGCGCGGAAGGCAATGTGCCTTTTTGATGTGAACTGCACATCTGCGATGAGGCGTGGACCATCCACACCACGGGATTTGATTTCCGGCGGGAATCTGTTCATGCAAGCGCAATGCCACTTGCCGTACAATTACGATAGTCCAATTACTACATGCGAAAACGTGCAATCGTCATAAATGCGATTGAGCTTTCCGGCATTCATTTCGGAATTTTCTGCCTCAATTCGCGGCTGTTCCGAATGGTCATCCTGTTTTTTAGGCAGTTTCATGCGAGTTGTGCGACTTGTTCGCTTCGGAATGAGCATCAAACAGGGGTTTGCTGAATTTATAGGTAGGCACGTTCATTGCATAAGAGCCGTGCGCAACCTTGATTCAGGACGCGGCGGACGCCTCCGTGACGCGAGGATCCGATGCTCAGAGAAGTCCTTTGGAGTAGTTACGCCCCCTCCCTCGGGACCGGCGAAGAGTTTGGCTCTCAGGAGAATAATCGTATGAAGTTGATCATTGCCATCATTCAGCCGCATCGCCTTGAGTCCGTCAAGCAGGCGCTTACGGCGGTTGAGGTCTTCCGTCTGACCGTCAGCGACGTCCAGGGTTACGGCCGCCAGAAGGGCCACACGGAATATTTCCGCGGCCAGCCGATGCAGGTCAACCTCATCCGCAAAGTTCGGTTGGACATTGCTGTCAATGAAAACTTCGTTCAGCCCACGATCAATGCCATCGTCAAGGGTGCACGCAGCGCCGCTGATGGCAAGGGCCAGGTCGGTGACGGCAAGATCTTTGTGCTCCCCTTGGAAACGGTCGTTCGCGTCAGCGATGGCACCCAGGGTTCGGAAGCGATTTAACGAGACGAATCCAAACAGCCTTCATGCCATGCGATTCGGGCGAGCGCGGAGAGAACGCGCTCGCCCGAACCATTTTGCGCAGCGTTAGAAATCATCCTCCTCTTCGGGAGGACCGGGCGGTTCCAGCGTTCGGAAAACTGCTCATGCGGCGGCGGAGGTCCCCGACTTCCCCAATGACGACCGCCTTTGCGATCGTATCCACGAGCGTTGTCTGCGGCAGTTTCGCGGTGAATCGGAGTTGTCGAAATGGCGCTATCGCATCGCGCTGAAAGTGCGACGGTGGAAAGCGGATCAGGCAGGTTGGAGAGCCAAAGCCCTGTGCCGGTGCTGAGCGGCGTTACGGTTGTGGGGCTATCCGTGGCTGCGGTCATGCGGCCGGACGGTCCCGCGTAACGCTCAGGCCGGGACGCCCTGAGCCGCGCGGCTGGCTTCCTGGCGGGCCATTTCTTCCACGCGCGGGAGCAGTTTGTTGAGTTCGGTGGCGGTAGGCGAGTGAGGGAATTTGTGGATGACGGCCCGCGCGACCTGAGCCGCTTCTTCATACCGCTGGCGCTTCAAAAGATCTTTGAAGTGCTCTTCCTGCTCTTTGCGCTCATGTGCCGCGGCATTTTCCTGCAGGGTAGGCAGATCGAGCCGCAGCGCCTCCGCACGCGGGTCGAGCGGATAGCGCCGGATGAATTCGTCAACAGCGAGCGACGCATGACGCCACTGCCGCCGCTCCGTCGCCACGGCGATGTCGCGGAAGAGCCGGTCCATATTCTCGCGCTCCCAGGCTTCGCGCTCCCGGCGGACTTCTTCGATCAGCCGGGTGGCTTCCGGCTTGCCCGGATACTTTGACTGCACCGATTCGGCCAGGTCCTCGGCCTGCTGCCACATGGCCGATCCTGTCAGGTGCCGCAGCCGTGCGCGGGCGACCCGCAGGTCCTCTTCGAGGCGGGCACTCTGTTCGCTTTCGACACGTTCGCGCATGGCGGCGATGTCGGCATCGTCCACCATCACGATCTGCATTTCCTCCAGCCGCAAAAAGGCGGAGCGCCAGTCGCCCACCAGCACTTCGCGTTCGATTGCTTCCAGGTGGTACTGCTTTTTGCGCGCCCAATGAGCGGCTGCATAGCGCTTGCGCTGCGCGTCGTCCATCAAGGTAAGGTCTCGCAACTGGTCCAGGCCGGACTGTTGCGCGGCATGGTGCGTGGCGGCTGCCCCCTGGTCGCGTACGGCGTCGGCACGCGTCTGGAGGTTGTTGAGCATGCGGAGCGACTGTTCCAGACGCTCCAGTGCCGGCCGCACGTCATCGGCGGACGATGCCTCGCGTCGTTCGGCATTGCTGGAGAGCAGGCCGATGATTGATGAAATGGAAAGCAGCAGCACCGCAGTCAGCAGGCCGCCCATGACAGCGCCGAAGGAGAGGATGAATGTCTTGATTGTCTCCGGCCGGTTCATGTAGTACATGCCGGCGATGGACAGCATGCCAACAAGCATCAGCATCGCGGAAATGACCAGAACAGCGCGAAAGATTTGAACCGCCGTATTCACGTTTTGTTTATTCGGAACTTCCTGGCTCATAAAACCTCCGCATTAGCCAAAGCCAGTGCCACCACACGCATTTATCATACTATGAAAATGCTTGCGGCGCGGGTTGCGGGTGTCTATTTTTGGAAAGGCGAAAGGAGAGAGTAGCTTCGGCGGCTGGCTGTACCTGGTCAGGGCTTATATTCAGCTTATCCGGACCACCACATCCACATGCCGGCAGAGACATCATCTCCGTTATTACATCTGGGACACCCTCAGGGCACGCACATTCCCTTCTTTCAGTTCCCGAAGGAGCCTTCTCCGGCCGTGCCCCGCCGGACCATTCTGCTGCTGGTTGTGGTGGGGGTGGTCCTTTCATTTATCGGTCACTGGCTGGAACACATCGGGGAGCACGCGCCGATCCCCGATGTCTCAGCACTCTGGATCATTCCCTTTGTACTGTTGCTGGCCTCTATCGCGTTGCTGCCGTTCATCGCGCGCCATTTTTGGGAGAAGCACTATCCTCTGGTATCAATCGGATTGGGTGCCGTAGTCGCGATCTATTATTTGTTTTTTCTGCCGTCAGGCGCGCCAGCGGGGGGGGCGGCAGGATTCCTGGCGCAGCACGCAGGCGGCGCGATGGCAAAATCTCTCGGCGAATATGCCTCTTTCATTCTCATGCTCGCCGCGCTTTTCATCATCTGCGGCGGCATTCTGGTCCGCGTGCGGGTGGAAGCCACGCCGGCCGTCAATACCAGCCTTTTGCTTGCTGGAGCGATCCTTGCCAATGTGTTCGGCACTACCGGCGCGGCGATGATCCTGATTCGCCCTTACCTGCGCATCAACAAGGGGCACATTAAGCCGTATCACGTGGTGTTTTTCATCTTCATCGTCGCCAACGTCGGCGGATCGCTGACGCCCATTGGCGATCCGCCGCTGTTTCTCGGATTTCTCAAGGGCGTCCCCTTCTGGTGGGTGTTCGAACACTGCTGGCCGATGTGGCTGGCGTGTGTGCTGCCGCTATTGGCCGTGTTCTTTACGATGGACACGCTGTCGACCCGGCGCATGCCGCAGCCTTCATCGGATGACGACGACCTCGGGCCGGCGGTTTCGATTTATGGCGTGTCGAACCTGCTGCTGATTGTGGTGGTGCTGGCTGCCGTGCTGTTGCACTCTCAGCTGGTCCACATCCTGAATATTCCGTGGCGCGAACTGGCGATGGTGGTCGCGATCGGCCTGTCGCTCTGGTCGACGCCGCACGCGATTCACGTGGAGAACAAATTTAACTTCATGCCTATCCGCGAGGTGGCGCTGCTGTTCATCGGCATTTTCGCCACGATGGTGCCGGCGTTGAATTACCTGGCCATTCACGCACAGAGTCCGCAACTCGCGGAATCTTTGCGGACGCCGGGGAATTTCTATTTTGCGAGCGGGTTTCTATCGTCGACCCTCGACAATGCGCCCACGTACGTGACCTTTCTGGAGACGGGCCTGGGCCGGATCGACAAGGCACAGATTGAGTTGGTTGCCCGGGTGGTGAAAGACCCGCAGAAGACGCGCCCGACGGAGGCGGACTACGCGGAGTTCTTTGCAACCCATTTCGCGAAATATCCGACGCAGGCGGACCAGCAGGCATTTCGCCAGGACACGGAGCAGGTAATCACGCAGGGCGTGATCAAGTACCACGGCGAGGAGGCGATGACCGGGAAGCTCACGCACGACCAGATCCGCGTGTCGTTCATGCTCGGGCGGGAAGAAATGAACTGGCACCTGATCGCGGTTTCTCTCGGAGCCGTCTTCTTCGGGGCAATGACCTACATCGGCAACGGCCCGAATTTCATGGTGAAGTCGATCGCCGAGAATTCGGGTGTGAAGTGCCCCTCCTTTTTCGGCTACATCGGCATGTATGCGCTGCCGATCCTGCTGCCCGTGCTCGTCCTCATCTGGGCGCTCTTCCTGCGATCGCACAGCCCGTGATTGCGCTTGCGAGAACGAAAGACGCAGGTGCGAAGCGATGAAGGTTCACGAAGAGATTATTGAAAGGTTGGAGCAGTCACGCTGCTGGTCGCTCCCCGTGCCACGCGCACACGCCCCGCAGGCCTGCCAGAAATGACTCTTCGTGGCCCTTCACTTCTTCGTGCCTTCGTGCTTCGTCGTCATGCCGCGGGCGCGGCATCCGGACCTGCGGCGGACTTCCGCGGGTTGCGCCAGTCCCAGTAAACCAGTGAATGCCAGAACCATTCGAGCGGGCCTTGACGGAAGAAGCTCAGCCAGACCGTTGCGCCGATCAGGAGGAAAATCCAGGTGCCGAAGACGATGGGGAGCAACTCCACGCGTTTGAGGTAGCCGAATTTGCCGAAGCCGTGGCCGTAAAAAATGGTTGTACCGATGAGTGTTTCAGTCAGGTAGCAGGTGAGCGCCATGCGCCCCACGGCACGGAAGGGAATCAGGCAGGTGCGCAGAATTTTGCGGGCCGGATCGGCCGCCCAGATCGCCACCAGGATGCCGAAGGACATGTAGCCAAAGGTGCAGAGCAGCGAGCCCCAGTAGTTGAATTCTTCACCCAGGTGCCAGAGTGAGAAGTAATTGTACCAGTCGTCATTCCAGCCATTTTTGACATTAAACTCGATGCCCACGGCAATGATTGCCCAGCCCACGAATGGAGCGATCCCGGCGATGGTTGCGTAAGCGCCTTTGGACCATTCTCCGTGGAAGAAGCGGCGTTTGTAGAGGGCCATCCCGATCAGCAGGCACCCGCCGCATCTTGGAAAAACCCACTGCAGGAAGCCGCTCGTGTGGGAGATGATAGAGGTGGAGAGGCGATGGCCGCGGATTTCTTCAATCCAGATTTCAAAGAAGCTCGCGCCGCCTTTGGAGAGGGTAGTGCCGCGGTAGGTTTCCAGTTCCTGGTCGTTGCCGTTGGCGAAATCCTTGTTGTTGCTGTAGGTCCAGCGGACATGAGAGTCCCAGGATTCAAGTGATGTGAACCCGGGAATGCGCAGGCCGATTTTCTCTGAGGTGAACGGGATGGGGACTGTGACCAGCGTCCGCGTCAGATCCTCTTTCCCGTAACCGTTCATGCGGGCGAGGTCGATGACTGTGACAAAGCCGACGAGCATCATGCCCATCATCAGAAGAACGACGGCGGGTAATTTGCGGAACGGTGCGAGGATCATCCCGGCCATGGCGTAATCCGTCAGGATGTCGCCGTACCAGAACCCCACGGTATGTGTAAGGCCGAACATGAGCAGCACGATCATCCGCAGGTAATGGGTGAGCCACGGGTTGCGGCCTTTTTTTGAAGAGCGTTCGCTCTGCAGGACAATCCCCGCGCCGAACATCATGGAGAACATGGTGATGAACTTCATGTCCGCAAAGAGGTGGATGAAGGTGTAATCCCAGAACTCTGAACCAGTGGGAGGGTCCAAGTTCGCGCCGCTGGGAAACCCCTCATACGGGATCCAGGTGGTGTTGTAGGCCGCGGGGTTGGTGTAGGCGGTCTGCGGGAGGGACATGGTCCAAGTGTTCATGACAAAGATGCCGAGGATCGCGATGCCGCGGAGGAGGTCGAGGGAGTCGATGCGCTGGCCGGGATTCGCCAAAGACGGCGCGGCAGTAGCGACAGGGGCGGCCACCGGTATAGCGGCAACAGGTTCAAATGCTTGGGACATGCCGGACCATTCTCGAAGAAGAAACGGAGGGCGTAAAGCAGTAACGCGAAAATGAGGCGTTGAGTGCGGCAAGGGATAGACGCACAAAGGGGCCGAAAGTTCTTCAAAAAGGAGATCGACCGCCGTCGGTGGCATTGGAGTTGCTCCTGGTCAGTCATGTACTTTTGGAGGATTACACCATGGGACGCGAAGACATCGCCGCCGGCAAAGCCAAACAGCTCCGCGGCAAAGCAAACGACGTGGTTGGCGCCATCACCGGCAACACGGGCAAGCAGGTGAAGGGCAAAGTTCAGCAGGCCGTAGGGAAGGCGCAGGAGTCGCTGGGGAGAGCAAGCGCGGGCAAGCGCCGTTAAACGGACGGAATGCCAATCGGCCATCTCGTCGCCCGCCGTCATCATTGCCGGACGAGATAGGAGCATCGCGATGATCCGCCGGACCGCCTTTTGCGTGGTGGCCTTTCTGGCTGCCGGTTGCGGCACAACAGGCGTTGACCCGGTGCCGATCGCCTCTCCACTTGCCAACACACCGGGAGCGGATCCGCGGGCCACGGTGATGGCATTCTTTGACGCGATCCGGCGTGGGAACGAACAACAGGCTCTCGCGTGCTGGAATAACGATACGGACCAAAGCGTCGGCAATAGTGAACACCGGAAATATGTCGAAGACGTCGTGGTCGGATTCATCCGGTACAGCATCGCCGCATACCAACTTCAACAGGCGATGGTAAAGCGGTTTCCGCTGGAGATGAAAATCTCAGGCGAAAGAGACGAGTTGCCTGATCCCGCGCAGATCGCCAGCGCTCAATCCATCCGATACGTGCGGCTGGCGCTGGTGCGCTGGAGCGACACGGAAGAGGATGCGCTGCCTCTTTTCGATGCCGGTCGCGAGACGAAGGACTGGAAGCTGTCGATGCAGCAATGGTACAAAACGAATCGGTCCGCCTTCGGAGATTCTATGCTGCTCAGCGGCATTTTAGCGCAGACTGCCGAAAGGACCAGGCAGGAAGTCGTGGACGGCAAATTCCTGACGCTGTTCGACGGGCGCATGGCCTATCTGCGGCACTTTTCGGAAATCGCTGAGACGCAGGGGGCGGAGAACGATGTCCGTGAACGCAAATACAAAACCGTGGAGGAAGCGCGGGCCGCCAACCGCCGGGACGAGGAAGAGGCATTCAATCGCGCGAAGGCGAAGTCCGCCGCATCCACCGAGAAAACGCCGCAGTCGCGATAACACGTCATCCCTGACCCGCGAACCAGCTCTTGAGCGCCGGATAAAGTGCGCCGTATTTTTGATACTGCGATTCATAGAGTGCCACTGCTTTTTTCGCGGGCTTGCTGGTTTCTTTGACTTTAATGATCGCCTTGCAGGCTTCGGGGACGGAGGCGTAATGCTTCGCGCCCACGGCAGCGAGGATGGCGACACCCAGTGCCGCGCCTTCTGCGACGTTGATGGTGACGACGGGGGCGTTGTACATGTCGGCCTGCAGTTGCCGCCAGAAGACCGAGCGTGCGCCGCCGCCGCTGGCTCGGACCTGGTGGATGGGGATCTGCATCTGGCGGAAGATGATGGTCTGTTCGCGCATGCCGAAGGTTATGCCTTCGAGCGTGGCACGGAGCAGATGCTGGCGGCTGTGGCGCGGGGTGAGGCCGATGAATGCGCCGCGGGCGTTGGGGTCGGGGTGGGGGCAGCGTTCGCCGGTGAGATAGGGGAGGAAAAAGAGATTTTCAGAGCCGGCGGGAGCTTTCTGTGCTTCTTCGATCATTGCGGGATAAATCTGGCCGGGGTCTTTGTGCTTTTTAATTTCGCTGGCGAAGAGTGTGTTACGCATGTATTGGAATGATCCCCCGGCGGAGAGCATGCAGCCAAAGACGCACCAGGTGTTCGGGATGGCGTGGCACATGGTGTGGACGCGGCCTTCGGGATCGGTCTGAGGGCCGGGGCTGGCGGCGAAGATGACGCCGGAGGTGCCCATGGAGGCGGAGACAAGGCCGGGGAGCACCACGCCGGTGCCGACTGCGCCTGCGGCCTGATCGCCGGCACCACCAACGACGGCAATGCCCGGGGAGAGACCCAGGTCTTTGGCGGCACTTTCGGAGAGGAGGCCCGTGACCTCCGGGGATTCATACAACTTGGGCATGAGCGACGCGTCGATGCCGAGGCGGGAGAGCAGGTCGGTATGCCACATGCGGTGTTTGACGTCGAGCAGCAGGGTGCCGGAGGCGTCGGAGACTTCGGAGGCGTATTCATTGGTGAGGCGATAGCGGATGTAGTCTTTTGGGAGGAGGACTTTTTTGCACTTTTCGAATTTTTTGGGTTCGTTCTGCTGGAACCAGAGAATCTTCGGCGCGGTGAAGCCGGTGAGTGCGGGGTTGGAGACCATTTCAATCAGGGCACTGCGGCCGCCGGCTTTCTGGACGATCTGCTCGCACTGTGCGGCGGTGCGCTGGTCGTTCCAGAGGAGTGCCGGACGAAGGACTTTGCATGCGCCGTCCAGGAAAACCGAGCCGTGCATCTGGCCGGAGAGGCCGATGGCGTGGACTTCATTGACCCTGGCTTTCTTAAGGACGGCCTTTGTGGCCTTGCAGGCGGCCTGCCACCATTCCTCGGGATTCTGTTCCGTCCAGCCTGGCTTGGGGGTCAGGAGCGTGTGCGGAGATTCGGCGGTGGCGAGCACTTTGCCGTCGGGGGAGAGGAGGAGGACTTTTGTGCCGGAGGTGCCGGTATCGATGCCGAGGAAAGCCATGTGGACTCCTGGATAAAGGGACGGAGAAGGACGGGTATTAAACCACCAAATGGGCGGGGTGATAAGGGGGCGGAAAGGGAGGTTGCTGTCACAGGTTGTGATACAATACGGAGTATGGAAATGCCCAGTTCACTAGCCGAGGACTCTCTTTTCATCGAAAAGGTAATGCGTGCGCGCCAGATGGCACCTGAAAAGAAACTCCTGCTGGGGCCGCGCATGTATGAGTATGCGCGAAGTATTGCGATGGCCGCGATCCGTGCGGAATATCCAGACGCAACACCAGAGGAACACCGCCGGCATTTCCAACGTCGATTGCAAGTCGCAAAGTGGATTGAAGAGAACCCGCAATGATGGCGGAAGAAATCGTTATGACGGTCATGCGGGCCCTTGCCGAAGTGGGAGTTCCGCACATGACAGTGGGGGCGCTGGCCGGCATCTACTATGGGATCGGCCGGAATACGGACGATGCCGACTTTGTGATCGAGGCAGAAGATCTTCGGCTCACGCCGTTTCGCGAAGCACTTGGGCCGAAGTTTATCATCGATCCACAGCCTCGAATCGAAACGGTAACGTGGAGTACCTACTACTACGTGTCCGTTGCAGAGAGTGATTTCGCGATTGAGCTGTTCATGCTGCGCGACGACGCTCATGACCAACTTGCGTTTTCCCGGCGTCGTGTCGTTCGCTTTGAAACAGGAGACGCGCCCATTTGTTCGCCGGAAGATTATGTGATCACCAAACTGCGATGGGGCAGGACGAAGATTAGAGCCAAGGACATTGACGATGTGCGGGCCGTACTCGCCGTTCAGCAGGGCAAACTGGATATGACCTATATTCGTCACTGGTGCGATCAACATGAGACGCGCTCCTTGCTTGAAGGGCTGCTCTCCCGATTGCCTCCGCCGCCCCCCGCCTAGCGATTACCAGTCATCATCCGGCACGCTGTTGAAGGCGATGCGCATTCTTGCTGCGTTTCGGGTGTCGTGCATTTCGCCGAAGTAGAGCATCTGGCGGCCGAAGCGGCCGTTGATGTTGTCCATGGCTTTGGCGAGGCTGAGGCGGCGTTCGTCGCGGCCGAAGAGGGGGAGGGTGAGGTTGCTGGCGTGCTGGAGGTCGTAGAGGGCGATGCCGACTTTTTTCAGGGTGGGGATTTCAGCGATGCGCGGGTCGGCGTTGATGCGGCGTGTGGCATTTGGCAGGCGGGGGCCGGCTTTGCGGCGCTGCCAGAGGTAGTCCATGGCTTCGACGAGGGTTTGGGTGTCCTGTGCATCTTCGATGCCGATGTGAGCGTGCCAGCTTTCGTGGTGGATGTAGGAGAGGCTGAGGGCCATTTGTCCGGCGGCATATTTTTGGTCGCGGAGGCGTGCCGCGGCCTTGTGGATGAGTCGCACGAGCACGGCATAGGCGCCTTTGTCATTTCGCCATTCGGGCGCGAGGACGCTGGAGTGATTGAAGCTGCCGCGGTGGGTTTCCCGTTCGTCGACCGGTTCGCCGTGGAGGTTGCTCCAGAAGTGCCGGCCGATGCGGCCGCCGAATGCGTGGAAGAGTTGCTCGGGCGAAAAATTCCAGAGAGCCTGCATGGTGTCGGCACCGTGTGCGGAGAGGCGGAGTTGCATCTGCTTGGCGACGCCAGGGAGATCGCGGATGCCGAGGTGGAGGATCTTTTGGGGCAGGTCTCGGGCGTGCAGGACGACGAGGCCGTCGGGTTTCTGCATGTCGGAGCCGACCTTGGCGAGGAAGCGGTTTGGGGCGATGCCGATGGAGCAGCGGATGCAGGGGCCGATCTCGTCGAGCAGAGATTGCTTGATGGCATGGGCGATTTGCAGGGCCTGGGCTTCGCTGTTCCAGTTTGACGGGAGACGGCAGGCCATTTCGTCGATGGAGAGGACTTTGTCGACGTGGAGGTGGCTCTCGACGACTTTGATGATGCGGTGGTGCATGTCGACGTAAAGAGGCGGGCGGCATTTGACGAGGTGGAGTCCGGGGCAGAGGTGTCGGGCGAGGCCGACGTTGGTGCCGGTTTTGATGCCGAAGGCTTTGGCCTCGTAGCTGGCGGCGATGCAGGAAGTGGAGTCGGTTTCGACGGCGACGACGGCGACGGGCTTGCCGCGGAGCTGCGGGCGGAGGTGCTGCTCGACGGAGGCGAAGTAGGAATTCATGTCGACGAAGAGCCAGCGCAGCATGATTTACCTCCTTCGTTCTATACCTTACTTCGACCTAACGAATATTCAAGGGAGGCCGCGTGTAAATCCGAAACTCGAAATCCGAACGGGAGCGGGAGGAGAATCTTGTGGTGAAATGTGCTGGCGCGCATGCTGGCAAAAAAGGGTCAAAAAAGAGGAATGCTGACGGCTGTTGCTTGCGGAATCGTCAATAAAGACGAGGGTTTTCGCGAGTTTTTGGGCCGTTTGAAAAGTGGCGAAAAGTGATCGAAAGTGACAAAAAGTGCACCACAAGTGCACCACAAGTGCACCACAAGTGAACAAAAGTGATCGCGAAATGAACGCAGGTCCGCGGGAAGTGATCGAAAGTGAGCGGACGTGCGCGGGGCACGGATTGTGGAAAAAGGTTGATTTTATTGGGGATGGTCGGGGTGGCAAGCGGGGCGCGCGGATACTTCTGAAAACTCAAACTCGAAATCGGAAATGGGGGCATGGTCCTTCTCCCTTTTTGCGATACCGAACATTGTACTAAATGTTACCGGCTTTTCAAGGCGCGTTTTTTTGATTTTTTCGGGCGGCGCAGGAAGGCGAAGAGGGCGGGGGCGGCGAAGAGGAGGGAGGCGGGTTCGGGTACGGTGAGGGCGGCGATTTCGGCGGCGAGATCGGGAGGGGCGGCGGAGAGGTTCAGGGGATTCGGTACGTGGGTGGCGACCATGACGGCATCGAGGAGGTCGACGAAGCCGTCGTTGTTGAGGTCGCCGGTGGTCCAGTCGGACTGGGGAGTCTGCCATTTGGCTGCGACGAGGTTGAAGTCGGACTGGTTGACGGTGTTGTCGAAGTTGGTGTCGCCGATGAGGGCGGTGGTGATCAGGAGACTGCTGGTGTCAACGGGTTGGCCGCCGAAGGTGGGGAAGTTGAGGTTGGCGTTGTCGAAGAGGGCGAGGGCGGTGAGATGAGAACCAGTTGCAGATTGATCCGCGGCGACGGTGCTGGAGGTGATCCCCATTCCGAGCCAGTTGCCGTTGTTCATACCGGAGGTGAGGGCGGATTGGAGGAAGGAGAGCTTGGCGGATTTGTCAGCGGGCATTGTGGGGTTTGATTGGAGAATGAAGTTGCTGTTCTTGACGTCGAGTGCCGCGGTGAAGGCGGATTGCGTGTCGCTGGAGATTTGGAGTTCGTTGACCTTGGTGGTGGCGGCGAGTTGGATGAGACCCAGAGAGGAAAGTGTGCCGCCGATGACGGGGGAGTTGATGAGGACAGAGTTGCCGGGCATGGCCTGGATGAGACCGTTGTTGAGGTAGGTGGTGTTGGCGGAGCCGTTGAGGATGATGGGGCCGCCGTTGGCGCGCAGCGTGCCGTTGTTGATGAAGAGGCCCGCGGCGTTTGAAGCGGTGAACGTAAAACCAAAGGAGCCGGTGGCATCAAAGAGCCCGTTATTGATGAAAGGGCCAACACCGCTCGGAAAAATTCTTGCGGCACCGCCGCGAAACGTGTTGTTTGATTCGAAGGGCGCGACGCCGCTCATGGATATAGTGGATCCGGAACTATTCTCCAGGATAATCGTCCCTCCGCCAGTAAGCGAAGTCGCTTGCATGAACGTGAGACCGTAAGGATTTTTTAAGGTGATCGTGCCTGCATTAGAAATAGTTCCTTGAAGAAATAGCGTAGCCCCTGTGTCAACGTCAAACGCTCCCTCAAGTGAAACATCAATCAGCAGTGGTGCGGGAGAATAATTACCTTTTGAGAATATAAAATTGCTCTGCGAACCCGATTGCACCAGGTTCCCAGACTCAAAGGTCGAGTTAAGGCGAATAGTAGAAGCGTCCCGAGCGGTGATCGTCCCACCTTTCACGTAACCGCCAACCAGCATGGTGGAATTGTTTATCGCCAGAATGACACCATTGGTGTTATCGCAAAATGCGTTCGTCGTAGAAACATTCGCATTAAGTCCAAGTGTCCCTCCATCCGCGACGAGAGCTCCGTTGTTTGTGAACCCGCTTGTTTTGTCGCCGCTGGCAAAGAAAAACGCCCCAGAGTAAATCATCAGCGAGCCGGTGGTGGCGGTAATGGTGCTGTTATTGATAATTTTCAGCCTGGACACGTGCCTAGGGTCTTCGCCGATCAGGCCGCGTCCGCTGAGCGGTTGATTGAGAGTCAGGACGGCTTCAGGCGGGGTTTGCCCTGAAACATATTGGGTGATCTGGCTTGCCGAAGAGTTCATCAGGATGACGCCGGAACCGCCGATCGACATGCTGTGTGGCATGGATATCAGAGCGGCGTCCAGCGAGAGAGTGCCCTCATTCGAGATGTTGGAAGTGTTGAGCGCGAGTCTGGTGTTATTCAAGAAATGGAGGAGGCCGGAATTTGTCATCGGGCCTGAAAAAGTCGAGAGGGGGCTTGAACTCGAACTAGTATTCTGGAAACCGAGAACTAAATCGCCTGAATTGGAGAGCGAACCAGAAAAAGAGGTGCCAAAGCTGTTGCTGGTGGATTGGAATAGGAGAGTTCCCCCTTCACTTTGGATCGAAGTATTGAGAAAAGATGAGGCTAAAAGATTTATGGTTCCGCCGTCGTGCAGATGAAACGTGCCGCCAGTGACCAGGCCCTTGTTAAAGGCGATGACTCCCTGGGAGCCGACATCCAGAACGCCGTTGCTGTTGTCCAGGGCTGGCGAATTGCCCGACAAGGAGACACTGAGGGTGGCGTTTTGGGCGCTGAATAGTCCGTTGTTGGTGGCATTTGCGCTAATGCTGAGTTGAAGTGTTCCGGTCGTTGCCGAGATCGTTCCTGTATTGAGAAAGCGAGGCGCCGTGATTTGGCCCGATCCAGTAATCAGGTTGTCGGAAGAAATGCTGGACGCCCCGCCGATTGCAGAGAGTCGTCCTCCCAGCAGGGTCATCGTTCCCGCGCCGCTTACAGTCCCGCCGGCGCCGGATGAAAAGAGGAGCTGGCCGCCTATCCCATTGTTCTGGATAACGACGACGCCGGCATTGAACACAGTTGTTCCGGTGGCCATCACGGTGTTTCCGCCTTGAATTGTTATTCCGTCCCCGGCGGCGATTGAGATGTTGCGGGTGCTGATGGTGGAACTGACAACGGAGGTGATGCTGCCTGGCGCATCCATCAGGACGTCGAGAGAAGAAGTGGGCAGGCCATTGGACCAGTTGAGGGAGTTATTCCAGAGGCCCTGGTCTGGGCCGATCCATTGGGTGGTGACGGCAAAGGCGTGGCGCGCGGCGAAGGTGGTGGCGAGGAGGAGTGCCGCAGCAACGGAGTGGAGGGGCGGGTTGAAGGCGCGGAATAGGGGCCTCAAGTGGACCGACCTGCCTAAAGTCATGGATCTTCTCCGCGAAGTGCTATTTGAAACATACCGTGAGCATTCGCCAATACAAGCGGATTTTCTCACCGAGGGTGCACATCACCTTTGCAGGTAGGAGGCGTTTCTCGCAAGACGCGTAATTCCTCCGCCCCTTCAGGGCGGGGACGTCCTTGTGCACCCTTTCCACGGGTTGCGCTGCGCTCCACCCGTGGCGACAACCCTGCGCCCCATTCGGGGCGGCTGTGGGTCCATTAGAGCGAGATTGGGGAGCGGCGGGTGGATGTGGCGGAGTTTTTGGATTGGTGCCTGGCGTGTGGAGTTGATGCGGTGCAGACGTTTCGGGAGATTCGGGGGATGAGGGGGAGGTAGAGACGGCAAATCTGGAGATTTGCGTTCCAACAACGCGTGGTCGTGCGCGTCATTGTTTGGCGAGAGCCGCGAGGCGTTCTTTGCGGTCGTAGTCCTGGAGGGCGGCGAGGAGGTCGGACATGTCTCCGGCGACGATTTTTTCGAGGGGGAAGTTTTCGTTGATGCGGTGGTCGGTGCAGCGATTCTGGGGGAAGTTGTAGGTGCGGATGCGTTCGTTGCGGTCGCCGCTGCCGATCATGGCTTTGCGGAGTCCGGCGCGTTCGGCGCGGCGTTTGGCGTCGAAGTGTTCGAAGATGCGCGTGCGGAGGATGCGCCAAGCTTTGTCGCGATTTTTGTGCTGGCTGCGTTCTTCGCGCATGCGCACGACGATGCCGGTGGGGAGGTGGGTGAGCTGGACGGCGGATTCGATTTTGTTGACGGCCTGGCCGCCAGGTCCGCCGGAGCGGGAGACGTCTTCGCGCACGTCGGCGGGGTTGATCTCGATGGCGGATTCGTCGGCTTCCGGGAGGACGGCGACGGTGGCGGCACTGGTGTGGATGCGGCCCTGGGTTTCGGTGACGGGGACGCGCTGGACGCGGTGGCCGCCGCCTTCGAAGGCGAGCGCGCGGTAGGCGCCTTCGCCCTTGATGCTGGCGACGAATTCACGGAAGCCGCCGACTTCGCCGGGGGAGAAGTCCATGACTTCAAACTTCCAGCGCATTTTTTCGGAGTAGCGGCGGTACATTTCGGCGAGGTCGCCGGCGAAGAGGCCGGCTTCGTCGCCGCCGGTGCCGGCACGGATTTCGAGGATCATGGATTCGACGGCCATTTCTTCGGCGGTAAGAAATTCGTTGACGATTTTTTCGAGGGCGGCGTCGCGGGCCTTGAGGAGTTCGGGAAGCTCGGCCTGGGCGAGATCGCGCATGTCGGCGTCGGCGCCTTCGGCGAGGGTGGCCGTTTCTTCGTAGGTTTTCTGGGCGGCGGTGAAGGCATTATAGGCTTCGAGCTGGCGGCGGAGCTTGCCGTGCTCTTTGGCGAGCTCGACGAGGCGCGCGGGGCGGGCGGCGGTTTCGGGCTGGTTCATTTCGTCTTCGAGCGCGCGATAACGGGCCTGCTCACCGGAGAGCCTGGCGAGGATGGGCTGATACATGTCGGGGATGGGGGTCATGGCATCCTGTGAAAACCTGATTGGTTCTCACAGAGAGCACAGAGGACGCAGAGGCGGGAAGATGTCTTGCTCTGTGTTCTCTGTGTCCTCTGTGAGACACTTTTGTGAGAAAGCTCGTTGAACCCTTACAGGGTTCACGCTGGCCTGGGTCGATGTTACTGGCGGCGGCGCTTGTCCCTTGCGGGCCTTTGCTTGCCGCCGGCTACGGTCTTGGAGGCCTTCGGCCCGGGATTGATTCGTCTTCGTGCGTCTTTGTGGGCTCTGGTTCCTTCGTGGTTTGTCGTTTGTGTCCGCGAACAGGCTGAAGCCTAGACTACGAACCACGCTAAAGCGTGTACTACGAACCAACCTGAAGGTTGAACTACGAACAAAAAGGAAAACGCCGTGTACGCTTGCGCGGCCACGGCGTTTTTGATTGTGGGCAAGGTTGGCTACTTGGCGGCGGGGGCCGCGGCACCGGTGTTGGACTGGGCACTGGCGAACTTGGCGTACTTCTTCTGGAAGCGTTCCACGCGGCCGGCGGTGTCGACGAACTTCTGCTTGCCGGTGTAGAAGGGGTGGCAGACGCCGCAGATTTCGACTTCGATGTGCTTCAGGGAACTGCCGGTTTCGAAGGTGTTGCCGCAGGCGCAACGCACCTTGGCGAACGAGTACTGGGGATGGAGTTTCTCTTTCATGGGGGACCTCAGGGGTTTTCAAAGGCAAATACGAACCGCGCGGGATAGGTGCCTTTGTGCCGGACACCCGTGCGGTAACAGAATTATAGCAGCGCCCGGATTCGAACCGGGGACCTAGGGCTTATGAATCCCTCGCTCTAACCAGCTGAGCTACGCTGCCAGGAAAATGCGAGGCCGAGCATTGTAGCGGGTTTCGCGTCGGGTTCGCAACTGAGCCTAGAGGATGTGAATATTGGGTTATTCGTGGGGAGGAGTGACGACAGGGACGTCAATTTCAGCGAGATGCCCGTTGCCGTCGGCATCGGGCAGTGTTACGACTCATTGATAGACATGAATCGAGGTAATTATTATTGGACATTCGCGAAAGGCAGGATAATCTTATTTCTGTATTTATCTTATTGTGAAAATTAAATTGTCGTAGGTTCTGAGTGGGCCCTTTAGAAAGTCGATCGCAATGAAAAAGATCAGCTTGATTGCCCCCTTCCTATTGCCAGCCGCGCTCACCACGCAATCTTTCGCACTTACGGATGCCGACATCTCCGGGACGGACGCATTCCAGTATGCGAACATCACCCTCGGTGGAGGCACGGGGGTCATCGGCGGCGGTCTGGGAAACAACGCAGTTGACGGCATGTTCGGCGGACTGGGGATGGCACCCGCTGAGCCGGGCACCACTATTTTTACCGATTTCGTGCAATTCAATTCTGTGTTGGACAACCGCCCGGTGAACACCCTCGACTTCTCGACGATCACGCCGACAACGCTTGCCGGGATGAATGTTTTCCTCGCGGGCGACCCGGCGTCCAACGCTCGTGCCGCGAAATCTCTCGACTTCTTTGCCGACACCGATGGCGTTCCGGGCTTTCAGCTAACGGACGATCACGTCTTTGTGCCTGTCATCTACGACGCGAACGGTCGCGCGTTTTTCTTCGTGCCGTTTTCCACCACCGCATCGCATTTTTACCTGGAACTGGAGCCCTATTTCAACCAAGCGGCCAATCAGTGGCTGGGCGTCCGGGTTTTGGAATTTGATGCAGTGGTGGCGGCAGGGCCCGTGCCCGAACCAGCCACTCTCGGGCTCGCGGGACTGGCGGTGCCGCTGCTCCTTCGTCGCCGGAAGTAGGGGCCTCGGCGGCATAGTCTGGTGCTTGATTGCCGTCGTGTTGTTCGTTCACCGGTTGTCTGGTCTGAACACGCGCAATCTGAAGGCTGCTGCGTTCCAATTCATAAGGGGAGCAGTTTTTATGTGCCCCTTTTGAACGGCTCAATTCAAGGGGAGGAGGCAGTGCCATGACGTGCCATGACATATTGACTTGGGACGGATGGACCACTAGGCTTTAATGGTTATAGCGACCCGGCAAGGCGTTTTACCATGAACGTTTTTCGGAGAAAGCTCACGTGGACACGGCAGCTCCATTGCCCTCAGGGTTATCCTGCAATGTGTTGGTCCTGAACCGCCTGTATATGGCGGTGCGGGTGGTGTCGGCTCGTCGGGCGTTTTCGCTGCTGCTTCGAAATCTTGCGGAAGTGGTGTCGGTGGAGGATGCGGGATACATGTCGTATGACATGGTCTCGTGGATTGAGCTTTCGCAGTTGCGGGCGCAATTTGAGCGTGAAAACCATGATTTTGTGAAGACGGTGCGGTACGAGATCGCGGTGCCGCGGATTATCCGGTTGCTGGGGTATGACCGGCTGCCGCGGCAGGATGTGAAGCTGAACCGGCGGAATATCTACGCCCGGGACCATTCGATGTGCCAGTATTGCGGGAAGAAGTTTCCGACGCAGGAGCTGTCGCTGGACCATGTGGTGCCGCGGTCGATGGGGGGGAAGACGACGTGGGACAACCTGGTTTGCGCGTGTGTGTATTGCAACGCGAAGAAGGGTGGCCGGACGCCGCATCAGGCGCATATGCACCTGGCGAAGCTGCCGGTGAAGCCGAAGCGGAACCCGGTGATTAATCTGAGGCTGGGGTCGGACAAGTATTCATCGTGGAAGCATTTCCTGGATCATGCGTATTGGTCGGTGGAGTTGAAGTAAGATTCTGGCCATCGGTCCCATACCCGACGCTGTGAATATTGAGTTTTTCTTGCCTGGAGGCGAGCTGCGCTTATGCTACGAGCCTGTTTTGGAGGTACCGGAATGAGTCAATCCACGCGTGTCATCCGTATGTTTGCAGTTACGGTCGCGCTGAGCGCCATCGGTTTCGGCACGCTGGCTTCGGCGCAAACGCAACCGGCAGGGGTATCGGCTCGCGCGACGCGGTCGCCGGCGACAGCGCCGAGCACGGCCCCCGCGGCGGCTCCCGCACCTGCGGCGCCCGCCGCTACGCCTGCGGCTGCGGCACCTGCGGCCGCGCCGGCACGGGCTGGCTGGCCGACGGAAGAAGAGGCGAAGGCTGCGATTTTTAAGGTTGAGCACGATATCTATGCGTCGCAGACGAACAAGGACGTGTGGCATGTGAAGGACATGAAGCACGAAGTGAAGTCGGTCAGGTTCGCGAACGAGACCGCGCAGAAGCAGATGCGGTATGGGGCGCAGGCTCAGACGGTGTATCCCGCGAAGATTCTGTACACGCGGATCACGGAATATACGGACAAGGCTCCGGTTGTCGAGGAGCAGGGGAAGGATGGGGTGTGGTTCTTTTATAAGGACAGTTTTGGGGACTGGACGTGCAAGTATGGGTCGGAGTGAGGCTCCTCCCGCTGGAAGCACGAGTGACGCCCGCCGCAGTTAGGGTGCTGGTGACGTCGGTTTGGGTTCCATGGCTTTCATTCGCGCGTAGACAGCTGCAATGTCCGGGTCCTTGATCTCGGGCGACCTGGCGACATCATCGCGCAGGTGCTGGAGGCGATTCTGCATGGCTGTTTCGGCCATGGTGTTTTGGATTCTCTTCCGATATTCCGCTTTCAGTGCGTCGGTCAGCGGATGCGTGGGCCGCTGGTCGGGGAAGATCTTTTCCAGGTAGATCATTCCCTCTTGTTTTGGGTTCTCAGCCAGGGTTATCAGAGGGGAAAGGTCCCCCTCCTTTTGAAGGAGGGTAAATGCCGCCTTCTTGATGGCTTCAGGGCCGGCGGCATTTTCTGGCATGATTCGCGAGAGGGCGGGCCGCAGATGGAGCGTGTTGCTTACATCGACGGGTTTTTGCTTTTGGTTGACGACAAGACCCCAGACTTTGTCGGCCTCCAGTTGGTCGTTGACCTGGATGATGGTGATGGATCGACGCGGGCCGAATTCTGCGTGGTAGGCATCGTTTATGTTTTGATCCGTGACGTTTACCGCGCCTGCCGTGAGCATGCGGAGTGCAGCGCGTGTTTCCATGCCAAGTTGGAATTCCCGGGTAGGAACGCCCTGCGCTTTCAGGGTTGATTCCAGAGTTTTTGCCTTCGCCTCGAGGTCTCCCTCGCCCGGCACGTTCATGATGGTCAGGGTGACTTCCTGTTGGACAAGTTTGCTGAATGCTTCGCCATCCCGTTGAATATTGGCCCTCTTCATCTCCTGTGTCACGAGCAAATAATCGAGGAGCGGCGGAATAGCTCTTTCCCCCGCGTCCTTGATCAAGTTGTCTATCTGTTTCTCACGGGAGATGGGAATCGCTTCCCGGCCAATCTGAGCGACAAGCAGTGCGTTTGGATCTGAGGGGACGGCTGGCGGGGTGTCTGCTTGCGCGAGGCGACCGCCGATGCTCATACTGCCGGCGACAAGTACGATGCGGACAAATCGGAGCCTTTTCATTCTGGTTTCTCCCTGCCGAAGCGACGATGTCGAAATCGATAGCGAGCAGGTATTTTCGAAGCCCGCCTCAGTATTTGAGAAAAGGTAACCTAAATATGGACGCAGGTCGGCGACAGTTCTAACGCGAAAAACAGGCACTCGTCGCGCGCGCTCGCCGCCGCTATTATCCCACCATGAGCATCATTATCCCCATTGGCACCGACCGGCCGCAGCGCCGGTTTCCGTGGATGAACATCCTGCTGATTGTGGCCAATGTGGTGATTTTTCTGGGGGGGATGGCGTTGGCGCCGCGGACTTCGGGGCCGCAGGCGGCGCAGCTTTCCATGCCGCCGGCGTGGCTGGATTACATGCTCAACTACAACGGGCTGAAGCTGTATCAGTTCATCACGTACCAGTTTCTGCACCAGGGGTTTCAGCACATTGCGTTCAACATGCTGTTCCTGTGGGTCTTCGGGAACAACTTGAACGAGAAGCTGGGGCACGTGGGGTACCTGGCGTTTTACCTGGCGGGGGGTGTGCTGGCGGGGTGCGGGCAGGTGCTGGCCGCGCCGCACACGCCGACGCTGGGGGCGAGCGGGTCGATCTCGGCGGTGACGGGGCTGTTTCTGGTGCTGCTGCCGAACATCCATATCCGGCTGTTTGTGTGGATTTTTGTGTACATCGACAAGGACCTGGAAGTGCCGTCGATGTATTTTATTTTGCTGAAGGTGGCGCAGGATATCTACGAGCAGTTTGCGGGGAGCACGGGCGTGGCCTACACGGCACACCTGGCGGGGACTGCCGCGGGGATTGCGATCGGGTTGTTTCTGCTGGGGTCGAAGCTGGTGCAGCGGGATCACTATGACATGCTGGCGATGCTGAGCCGATACCGGCGGCGGAAGGCGTATCAGTCGCTGGTGGCGGGGGGATACGAGCCGTTCAATCCGAACGCGTCGAGCGGGCCGATCATGATGAAGGGTTCGAAGAAGGAGAAGGTTTCGGATGTTGATCCGCGGATTGCCAGCCTGCGGGCGGAAATCTCGCGGCTGCTGCGGCTGCATGACCTTGGAGATGCGGCACAGCGGTATGTGGAATTGCGGGAGATTGATGTGACGCAGGTGCTGCCGCCGCAGGAGCAGGTGGATGTGGCGAATCAGCTGATGTCGGAGCGGCGTCACGCCGCGGCAGCGGGGGCGTATGAGGACTATCTGCGGGTGTATCCATCGGGCGGGGCGGGGCAGCAGGAACAGCTGACGCTGATGCTGGGGCTGATCTACACGCGGTATGTGCCGAACCTGCCGCGGGCGAAGGAACTGCTGACGGGATTGTTGCCGCGGCTGCATGATGCGAAGCAGCGGGAGATGGTGGAGGGGGAGTTGGAGTGGCTGGCGTCGCAGGGGGCGTGAGAAAGTAGATCAAGGCAGATAGAGAAGTGCGTCTTGAGAAGCTTCGAATTCGTGAATCGCGGTGGTACGCATGCGAAGCAGAGATTCAATTTGAGCCGTTGAGCAATTGCCCAGCGTTATGGTGATGACTTTGGGAGGCTGTCCGTAGAGCAACGCCATGTCGGCGAAATCGGAGTCCTTGGAGACGATCGTAAAGCCCTCACGCCTGGCGAAATCCCATACGACTGAATCAGCCACGGCACCCAAATTGAGGCTGTTCACATGGTCGGATCCGCTGAAGGAATCGGAGATGTCCTTGACGAGCCGGGGCGAAAGATTTTGATCGAATAGGAGCTTCATTTACGTTGGAAGCATTCGCGTGCGCCGTTCCCGATCCGCGGCGAAGGCGAGGCAGGCGCGAATGTCATCTTCAGTGAGATAGGGAAAATCCTTCAGAATTTCCTCGTGGCTCATGCCGCTGGCCAGATAGTCGAGCACATCGTAGACGGTGATGCGCATACCGCGGACGCAGGGCTTGCCGCCACGCTTATCTGGCTCGATGGTGATGAACTTACGGTAGTCCATGTGGGCATCTTAACAACTTCCACCCTCGAAGAAACCGTGCAGGGAGTATCGGGGAAAGAGGGGGGGGCCGGATGTGCCATACGAAATTGCTGTCCGATTTGTCTCGCAAGCAATGTTCTGTAACTTCGTTAACTAATCGGGTCCAGTCAATTCAGGGAGCATGCTCATGAAGTTCAAACTCGCCACCTCGACGGTGATCGCCCTTTGTTGCGGAGCGGCTATGTTGCATTTGATGGGCCAGGCGCCGGCCCCGGCTCCGGCGCCATATGCCGTGACGATGAAGATTGATGTTTCGAAGCCGACGGGGGATCTTAAGCCGATCTGGCGGTGGAATGGGTATGACGAGCCCAACTATACGTACATGCCGAATGGGAAAAAGCTGGTTAATGATTTCAGCGAGGCGGGGAAGTCGCAGGGGCCGGCGTATTTCCGGGCGCATTACCTGCTGTGCTCCGGGGATGCTGTGCCGCGGCCGAAGTGGGGGTCGACGAATGCGTACACCGAAGATGCGAACGGCAAGGCCATTTACGACTGGACGGTGACGGACAAGGTGATCGACACCTACGTCAAGGCCGGGGCCAAGCCATACATGCAGATTGGCATGATGCCCAAGGCGCTTTCCACGAAGCCGGAGCCTTATGAGCCTGCGTGGACGGTGGAGCGCGGTGGCGAGTTGTATACGGGGTGGGCGTATCCGCCGAAGGACTATGACAAGTGGCGCGAGCTGGTGTTCCAGTGGGCGAAGCATTGTGTGGAGCGTTATGGCCAGGCGGAAGTTGAGTCGTGGTATTGGGAAGTATGGAACGAGGCGAACATCGGGTATTGGAAGGGGACGCCGGAGGAGTTTCGGAAGTTGTATGACTATGCCGCGGATGGCTTGCGCAAGGCGATTCCCAAGGCCCGCATTGGTGGTGCGGAGACGGCGGGGCCGGGTGCGGCGTTCCAGCGGGATTTCATTGAGCACTGCATCAACGGGACCAACTTTGCGACGGGGCAGAAAGGTTCGCCGCTGGATTTGATTTCTTTCCACGCGAAGGGGTCGCCTTCGTGGTCGAACGAACATGTGCGCATGGGAATTTCGAGCCAGTTGCGCAACATCAATGATGGATTTCAGATTGCGGCCGCCCGCCCGGAGACGAAGGGGCTGCCGATTGTGATTGGGGAATCTGATCCGGATTCGTGCGCGGGTTGTGCCGCTTCGGAGCCGAAGAATCGGCAGTATGGATATCGCAACACGTCGCTGTTTGCGGTTTATACGATTGATCAGCTGACGCGTACGCTCGATCTTGCGGAACGGCATGGCGTGAACATCCTGGGGTCGGTCAACTGGGCGTTTGAGTTTGAAGAGCAGCCGATTTTCCGCGGGTTCCGCGTTCTCTCCACTGATGGCATCGACCTGCCCGTGCTGAACGTCTATCGCATGCTGGGCAAGATGGGCATGAAGCGGTTGGCCGTGACGAGTTCCGGCGATGTGGGGCTGGATGCGATCATGCGGAACGGTGTGCGCGGTGAAACGCCGGATGTGCATGCGCTGGCTTCGCGTGATGAGCGGCGAATCACGGTGATCGCGTGGAATTACCATGATGATGATGTGGCCGGTCCTGCGGCGGCGATTGATGTGGCGCTTTCGGGCATTCCGGCGAATGTCACGGCGGCGAAGCTGACCGAATGGCGTATCGATGAGACGCACTCCAATGCCTTCACGACTTGGAAGGAGATTGGCTCGCCGGCGAAGCTGAGTGCGGAGCAGCGGCAGAAGCTGGAGGCTTCGAGCCAGCTTGCGGTGGTGCGCAGTGCGCAGAATACGACGGTTGCCGGCGGGGCGGCGACGATTCAGCTGACGCTGCCGCGGCAGGGCGTGGGATTGATTGAGCTTTCCTGGTGAGGCGGCCGGTTTGAGAGTCGACACTTCTCCACGGTTGTAAGTTGCGAGTGTTCCGCGCGTCCGCAGGCGAACCGGCTGAAGCCGGGACTACGAGCCAACCTAAAGGTTGAACTACGGGCCGACGTAAAGGTTGTATTACGGGCGGACGCGATAAAACGCGCGGAGCGTGGCGGCGAGCCATTGCAGTTCGGTTTCGTCGCGGCCTTCCAGCAGGCCACGGCGCAGTGACTGTTTGCTGCTTTGAATTTGCAGTTCCTGAAGTGGCTTGCGGTTGACGGTTGTGTTGGAGTTGCCGCAGCGGATGGCCTGGATTTCATCCTTCCTCCATTGGAATTCGGAGTTGCGGAGGGGGCCGGTCTGCGTGAGAACGAGGGAGTCGTGCGTCGCGAGAAGGACGGATTTGCGGAATGCGAGCTGAATAGAAACAAGAAACATGATGGTGCCGATGGCGACGAACAGGCTCAGGAATGCGAGAACGCCAAGCGTCTCCAGCGAAATGTCTCTCAGGAATTCCAGGAGCATGGCGGCGAAGAGGGTGTAGGAGATGCTGTTCCAAAAGAGGGCGATGAGCAGGAAGAAAAGTGCTGAGCCGCGGAAACCGGTGCGGGGAATCATGAATGTGAGGGCATCGGCGGCGGGGACAAAGATGATTTTGCTGTTGGCGGGCTGGTCGGGCACGGTCTCCTGGGGGATGGGCTCGCTTTCTGAGGGCGCGGGTTCGGGGTCAACGGTTGTTATCACTTGCGGCGCGGCATCGACGCCGGGTTGCAGACTTGCCACGCTGCCGCGGCGTTTGATTTCTTCCACCAGGAATTCGGCGAGGGGGATCAGCAGTTCCGGGCGGTATTGCTGGGCGAGCCGCAACGAAGGGCCCGTGGTTTCTCCTGAATCCGTCAGATCATCGGCATAGATGCAGTGATTGTTTGGATCCGTCCCGGACATCTCGTTCTTCCGTGTAAACAGGATGCCCACGCGCAGACGCTTGATGGATGAGAGCGGCCGCTTTTGACGGATTGGCAGCGGCCCCAGCGTACTGATGGCGATGACCTGCTCGGGTGTCAGGATCACTTCCGCATGGCTCGGAAAAAAGGAGAGCACACCAAAGGCGACCGGAATCAAGCCGATGAGGAAAAACGGGATGCCGAAACATCCGCCCAGCAGTTCAGACCAGTCATGGCCTTGTGGCGCGGCAGCGGGAATGGGGTCAGGCATTTCGGGATGCGGTGGTTCCGGATTGGGCGCTTCAGGATCCAACTCGTCTGGCTCAAACTGAACGGGCTGGGGTTCGGGATGGTTGAAGCCGCGCCAGCCATTTAGCATGATCCCGGCGCCTACCAGGACAAAGACGAGCCCGAACACAATTGGAACGAGTCCGATCCATCGCGGCACGGTGCGCTGACGCGTGGGCAGGATGATGCGCGTGGTCTGATTTTCCGTCTGAACGTTGATTTCGGAAGGCAACGTCATGCGGGCATGATAACGCGCGGAAGCGTGCGCGGTGGGCGTGGGTGGTTTCGGGGAATGTTGCGCGTGCGCGGGTGGAAAACCAAGAACGCGAACGGCTGTGGGTGACGAACATCGGCAGGATGCCGATGCCACGGCTTATTTGCGCGCTTCCTGGAGAGCCAACACCGCATAGGACGTTGCAAGCACGGGGTTGCTCTCAAACCAACGGTCACTCCTGGTGTTCGCCCAGCTGCCGTCGGGTTTTTGCGCGGTTTTGAGTGTATCGATCAGCTCATTGCGCCAGTTGTGCTTGATGCCTTTGCTGTCCGTGATTTCATCGTGCTTCCAGGCATAGAGAGCCTTGGCGAAGGCGTGGTAGTAGTAGTACTGGCCGTCAAAGGATGCCGAGCCGGGGTTGATTTCCAGCGTCCAGTTGCTGCCGATCCATTTGACGGCGGCTTTCACGCGCGGGTCCTGCTCGGTCAGGCCCGCATAGAGGAGGCTCTTGAAGCCGGAGTAACTCATGGAGCCGTAGGAGCGCAGTTCCGAGCCGCCTTCGAGCTTGTCGATATCGCCGAACTTGGAAACCCCGCCTTCGACGGGCGTGTAGATGAAGCCGCCGTTGGTGGAGCCCTTGGCGAACTCGAGGTTGTTGGTCTCGCCGTTCATCTGGGAGTGGGAGACAAAGATCAGTGCCTTTTGCATCGCCGGGTCACTGCCCGGGATGCCGCTTTCGTGCAGGGCTTCCATGAAGTAAGCGGTGTTGGAAAGGTCCGGGCGGTCTTCGCCGTAGCCTGCGCCGCCGTACCAGGAATTGGTTTTGGAGATGGCCTTGCCATTGGGGACTGCGGCGAGGGGCTTGCCGCTCTCATCCTTGGATTCATCGAGCTGCAGGGACTTCAAGAAGGTTTGCAGGCCGGTGATCTTCGCCTTGTAAGCATCGCCCGGGAGCATGGCGAAGGTGGAGAGGATGACGGAGGAGTTGTAATTCGGATTGGACTCGTGGTAATAGCCGCCATCCTTCTGTTTGCAGGTCTCAATGAAGTCGAGGCCCTTTTTGACGGCGGGATCGTCCAGCTTGCGGCCGGATTGAACCAGCGCTTTGACGACCATGCCCGTGATCGCGGGGCCCACCTGCGGCACCCAGGCGCCATCCTTCTCCTGCACCTTCAGGAGGTAGTCGAGGCCTTTTTTCTCGCTGTCCGTGACGGGACGTGCCGCCGGAGCGGGCTGAGCCGGAGCAAGCTGCAGGGCAACGCCGGCAATAACTACGGCAACAGACGCTAAGGCAAGCACTCGTTTCATACCAGACTCTTTCATGAGAGGTAACGTTGTCAGAGGTTATTTTCGAGCTTCCTGCAAGGCAAGGACACTATAGGTGGTTGCCATTACCGGATTACTCTCCATCCAGCGCTCGGCCTTGGCATTTACCCAACTGCCATCTTCTTTTTGAACCGTCTTCAGTTTATCCACAAGCTCGGCGCGCCAGTTGTGTTTTACGCCTTTGCTGTCGGTGATCTCATCGTGCTTCCACGCCCGCAGTGCCTTGCCAAAGGCGAGGTAGAAATAATAGAGCCCTTCGGAATTGGTCGTCCCGGGATTGTAATCCAGCGTCCAGTTGTTAGAAATCCATTTCGTTGCCGCCTTCACCCGGGCATCGTCTTCCGTCAGGCCGGCATAGAGCAGGCTCTTGAAGCCGGAGTAGGTCATGCTGCCATAGGAGCGGAGGCCGGTTTCGCCGGCCGGCCGGTCGCTGTCAGAGATGCGCGTGACGCCTCCTTCCGCGGGCGTGTAGATAAAGCCGCCATCGGTTGCGCCCTTGGCGAAGGGAAGGTTGTTGGTTTCGCCGTACATCTGGGAGTGGGTGATAAAGACGAGAGCCTTCTGCATGGCGGGGTCGCTGCCGGGGATGCCGCTGTCATGGAGTGCTTCGATGAAAAATGCGGAGTTTGAGAGGTCGGGCCGGCCTTTGTTGTAGCTGGTGCCGCCGTACCAGGAACTCTCCTTGGTGATTTGCGGGCCATCGCCGCCCCGTTCCTTCATGGTTTCATCCTGCTGCAGCGATCTCAGATGTTTCTGCAATCCTTCGATGGCCGCTTTACGTCCGTCCGGGATCATGGCATAGGTGGAAAGAACGACCGACGAATTGTAGTTGGGGTTGGTATCCTTGTAGTAGCCGCCATCCTTCTGCTTCATGGTTTCGATGAATTCCAGTGCCTTTTTCACGGGCTCGTCATTGGGGGTGCGCCCTGATTGCAGAAGTGCTTTGGTGATGAGCGCCGTGACTGCGGGGCCGACCTGCGGCATCCAGGAGCCATCCTTTTCCTGAACTTTCAGGAGATAGTCGATGCCCTTTTTCTCGGAATCGGTGACGGGCCGGGCCGCCGGCGCGGGCTGAGCCTGTGAGATGTAAGGCGCGATTCCGGCGGCAAGCATCAAGAGACCGACGACGGAGAGGTGTGAAAGCTTCAAAGGTGCTCCTAAAATTCGATCACCCGTCTGGCATCCGGATGAATCACTCTTCATTGGAATGAGTGTTGCCGCAAGGCAGGAAATGGTTCATTTGGCATTCGAAAACACGATTTCCCGCATGTCAGCAGGATTGGGATTTAGATCGGGTTCATCCAGTCGGGCGGCAGGAGGAGGACAGGAATCCGCGCCCCGCGGATGACCTCCTGTGACACATTCCCTTCAATCAGCCGAGTGAGCACGCCTTTGTCGGAAAGACCGAGGACAATCACGGTGGCGTGGTGCTCTTCGGCCGTTTTGAGGATTGCCGCCCCGATGTTGTCGGAAAAGAGGAAGAGGGTTTCGGTTTTCACATTCCGCGCCCGCAGCTGTTTGGCGATCTGATCGATCAGCTTTTCGCCCGGCTGCACGCCCGCCCCGTCGGCCTCGCTGCCATAGGCGACATGGACGGCCAGGACGCTGCCGCCGAGACGTTGAACAAAATTGCCGATCACATCGACACGGGCGTCGGGCACCCAGCGGTCGGAGACAGCCAGCAGTATCTTGCTCATGCGCACCTGCGTTAAAAAGGAGCGTAGGGGTGGGGGTCGATTATACCGTGGGGGGGACCTCTGCCTAGGTGCGTAAGGCGTATCGAGGCTCAAGGGCCAGGTGTGGCGCAAAATCTGCTTCGGTAGGTCAACCTGCGGGCGGCTTTCCGCGAGATTTTCGTGGCGGGCGCTTTCCTGTGGTTACATCTTCCTCGAATCGCTTTTTTGAAATCAGGAGGTGGTGGTAGCTCTGGCCGAAGCGGTGGGCTTCGTCGCGGATGTGCTGGAGCAATTTGAGGGCGGCATTGGTGCGCGACAGCCGGATCGGCGCCGACCGGGCCTGGACGTAGATCTCCTCTTCGCGTTTGGCCAGGGAGATGACCATGGGGGGGGAGACATCCATCTGGCCGAACGCATCGCGTGCCGCGTGGAGCTGGCCGAGGCCGCCGTCGATCAGGATGACATCCGGGTAGAGCTCGTGATTGGCGCCGGCATCGCGGTATCGGCGGGTGACGACCTCCTGAATGGAGCGGTAGTCATCGACGCCAGCGACGGTCTTGATGCGGAAGCGGCGGTAGCCGTTTTTGAACGGGCGGCCATCGATGAAGCAGACGAGGCTGCCGACGGTTGCTTCCCCCTGGAAATGAGCGATGTCGATCCCCTCAACGCTCCGCGGCATTTCGGGAAGTTCGAGGATTTCCTGCAGGGCCTTCAGGCCGGCTTTGTGGTCGTGGAAGAAGACTTCCGCCTGGATGGCGCGGTCGGGCGCAACGCGTCCGCCGCCGCCGCGATCGGAGAGGGCGCGGAGGGCTTTGATCTGATCGCGCAGGGCGGCGGCTTTTTCGAATTCCAGGCTTTTGGATGCAGCCTCCATCTCCGCGACCATTTCGCGCAGGACGTCTCCGCCTTTGCTGTCGAGGAAGCGTTTCAGGCGTTCGATGTCCTGCCGGTAGGCTTCGCGAGAGATTTTGTCGGCACAGGGCGCGGTGCACTGCTTGATCGCATAGAGCAGGCAGGGCCGGAAAAACCTTTTGCGGTCGTCCTCTTCCAGAATCTCCAGGTGGCAGGTGCGGAATTTGAAGGCGCGCTGCATATGCTGGATCGCTTCACGCAACTGATAGGCGCTGGCGAAGGGGCCGTAGAGTTTTGTGCCGCTGTTGGAAGGGGTGCGCGTGAGGTAGACGCCGGGGTAATCGTCGCGGCTGGTGATTTCGAGATAGGGATAGGTTTTGTCATCGAGCAGCCGCGCGTTGAATCGGGGTTGAATGTCTTTGATGAGGCGGTTTTCCGTGAGGAGCGCTTCCACTTCTGACTCGCAGGGGAGCGTGTCGAAGTCATCCACGTATTGCAGGAGGAGTTGTTTGCCGAAGGGGCCGAGGTCGGTGGAGGGGACGAAGTAGGAACCGACGCGGTCGCGCAGGGAGCGGGATTTGCCGACGTAGATGACGACGCCGCGCGCGTCTTTCATGAGATAGACACCCGGACAGGTTGGCAGCGCACGAGCCTTCTCGCGCAGCCGCGGGAGGCGCACGGATGCGGCCTCCGATGGCCGCGGCAGTGCCACCTTTTCATTCGATTCTTCGACGACCAATCCGGGATCAGATTCAAAGGCATCAAGTTCGCGACCGATGGCTTCTTCGGCTTCGCGCGCAAACTCCGCTTCGCCGATCGTTGGGTCGGCAGGCTGGTAGGCGGCAAGCTCTTCCGGCGACAAGTCGTCTTCGCGCGCGGCGGGTTCCATATCCATTGCGTCTGATTTTAGCTTAGATCACCCGCTCATCCACATGGTGGAAGAGAGGCCAATTCCCCGGCGGCAACGCTAATGCAAAAAAGGCTTTCCCAGTCAGCACAAATCGCCAATTTCCTCGATTGTATTGACGTGGAAGTAGGGCTTCCGCTCTAATGCGGCGTTACAGATTGCCTAATCCTGTTATCTAACTCTTGGAGTTCTCATGGCCACGTTTGCTCTTATTGTCGGAAACCGCGGGTTTTTTCCGGCGCATCTCTGCTCCACTGGCCGCCAGGCGGTCATTGATCTGCTTAAGAAGGAAGGCCATGAAGTCGTCGCTCTGAGCACCGATGCCACGCGCCATGGTGCCGTCGAATCGCTTGAAGAGGCTCGGAAATGCGCGGACCTGTTCAAGGCCAATGCGGACAAGATTGATGGCGTGATTGTTACCCTCCCCAATTTTGGCGACGAGCGAGCCATCGCCAATACGCTGCGGTGGGCAAATCTCAGCGTGCCCGTGTTGATTCATGCCTTCGACGACACGGCCGGTAAGATGACCATCAAGGACCGCCGCGACTCCTTCTGTGGCAAGATGTCGGCGTGCAACAACCTGCGACAGTACAACATTCCGTATTCGCTGACGACGCTTCATACGGTCGATCCGGGTCGGCCGGAATTTACGGAGGATGTACGGCGGTTTGCGGCCACTTGCCGCGTCGTGCGCCGGTTTAAGAACGCCCGCATCGGGGCGATCGGCGCCCGTCCCGGGGCGTTTAATACTGTTCGCTATTCGGAAAAACTGCTGGAGCACGCTGGAATTACCGTTGAAACACTCGATTTATCGGAAGTACTTGGATGGGCGCGGAATCTCAAGGATGATGATGCCGCGGTGAAGGCAAAAGTGGCCCAGATCATGGGGTATACCAATACCGGGGGTATTCCGCAGTTGCCGGTGCTTAAGATGGCCAAGCTGGGGGCGGCGATCGAAAAATGGTCGACCGATCAACAGTTGACGGGCACGGCGATCCAGTGCTGGACCGCGCTGGAAGAGCTGTATGGCATTGTCCCATGCACGATTATGTCCATGTCCTCAAATAACCTACTTCCCTCAGCCTGTGAGACTGATATTACCGGAACTTTGTCGATGCTCGCCCTGACGGCGGCTGCGAACACCCCGGCGGCGCTCCTGGATTGGAATAATAATTATGGGACCGATCCGGACATGGGGGTTGTCTTCCATTGCTCGAACTTACCGAAGGATTTCTTCGGCAGTCATAAGATGGACTACCAGGAAATCATCGCCGGTACGGTTGGCAAGGAAAACACGTATGGCACGATCGTAGGCAAGATTGCTCCGGGGCCATTCACCTATTGCCGCGTATCGACGGACGACCTCGCCGGGAAGATCCAGGTGTATGTCGGAGAGGGCCAATTCACGGACGACAAGCTGGAAACCTTCGGTGGATACGGCACATTCCGCGTCCCGCATCTGCAGTCGCTGCTCCAATACATCTGCAGAAACGGCTACGAGCACCATGTGGCGGCAACGAAGGCCCCTGTGGCGGCAGCCGTGAAGGATGCGCTCTCCACCTACCTGAAGTGGGACGTTTACCTCCATGCTTGATGAGGAAACGCGGGGGGGCGTGTCGTACGGAAAGATACCCATTTTAACAAATGTGTGGAGGGCGGTTCGCTTGCGTGCGCCGCCCTCATATATTTTAAGAGGTGAGGAAATGGCGCAGAAATTGCAGAATCGCCATGTCAATTCGTCTGGATTGCGCACTTTTGCGAATGTCTCAAGGCATTCTAATATATAGATGTCAAGGTGACAGTTGCTGAACGGAATTTAATCGATAACTCACTGAAATCGGGGCCTTTATAGGTATATGCCGAGCGTTGTGGGCATCCGTAGACGCGGACGTTTTGTCCGGATTTCGCAAATCAACATAAATGAGAAAACCATCAATTTGGGAAACTGGGCAAAATTTATTTGCATCCGGATTGTTCGCGGCTATGTTTTTGGCGTGGGTATCACTCGCAGATGCTCCCGCCTGCTCCCCCGAACGAGGCAAGTTTGAAAGAACTTGATCGGAGGGGCCGGTCGGTGCGAAAGCGAGAGGTGCTGTTGCGGTCGGGAGGCCGCGCGAAGGAAAGGTTGGAACTCAATGAAGTCCGGGCGCAGTATTCTTGGTATGGCATTGGCCGCCCTATTGGGATTGGCGGCCAACGCACAGGCAGGATCGGTCCTGCTGAAGACGGTTAATCAGCCCGGGGCTGACGGCCGTGATGCGACTGCCTATTTCTACAACACCAACGGAAAGCTGGAAATCCTGGTGCGCAACACCGGCGATGCGACCCAGGTTGCCGATGGGTCATCCGTACTCACATCGTTTTTCTTCAGCCTGGCGGGATCGCCAAGCCTGACGTATTCCTCAGCCAAATCTCTGGCGACAGTCACGGGCTTTGCCGGCAGCGACAATGAGCCGGTGTCTGGCCTGGGTGGCAATGAGAAATCAAACTGGATTCTTGCTTCCTCGCTGCCCAGCGGCTACACGAACGGCGTGGGCACGGCGGGTGGCGAGTATTTCGGCGGCGGAATTCAGGGCGTGAGCCATGGCATTCTTCCCTCCGGTGCAAAGTTTCCCGTGTTGAACGACGATACGCAGAACCAGGTCCCCTTCGCGATGCCGGCGATCTGCTTCTTCTTCACCCTGCCGGAAAACTATGTGCTGAACAGCTTCAGCATCATCGGTGCGGCATTTGGGTACGGGTCTTCGGAAAGTGGTGCGGCGGCTCGTCCTTCCTTCGACGGGGCTGCGTCCCCCAATGCAGCGGTGCCGCTGCCTGCCGCGGCGTGGAGCGGCCTGTTGATGCTGGGCGGCCTTGGCATCATCGCCCGTGTCCGCAAGAATCGCGCTTCCTGAGTGAAATCCCCGTTTTATTGAGTGTTAAAAAGCCGAATCGCAGGATTCGGCTTTTTTGTTTTCGTGGCGGCGGTTGGCGGCTGCAAGCTGCCGGACTGCGCGACGTTATTCGTGCAGTGATTGCTTACTATCGTGGCCTCGAAAGGAAGCAGATGAGCTTGGATCGGTTGACGGTGTGTGTGGCTCTGGGTTTTGCGGTTGTTGCGGCTGCGTGTATTGAAGTGATGGCGGCGGCGCCCGCGACGAATCCGGCGGCCAGTGGACCGGCATCGCAGCCGGGAGCCGGTGGGCGCGGGGGGCGGGGGCGTGGGGGGCCGCCGGCTGCGTTGACCGTGATGCCGCTGCCGGATGCGGTGAAGGTTGAAACCGCACCGCCACTGGACAAGACCGGGAACTTCATTGTGTCGCCGAAGACGACATGGGCGGACGTGCCGGCCTACGAGGTGAAGCCGGGCGTGGCGCGTGGGAAGCTCACGCAGTTTGCGGTGAAGTCGACAGATTCGGACATGTTTCCGGGGGTGAACGGCGAATACACGCGCAATGTGTGGGTGTATGTGCCGGCGGGATATAAGGAGGGGACGGAATTGCCGCTGATGGTGGATCACGATGGCCGGGCGGATGCGGTGATCCAGACGACGCTGATTGCGGTGATGGACAATCTGATTGCCGAGAAGCGGCTGCCGATGATGGCGGGTCTGTTCATCGCCAACGGCGGGGACACACCGGGGCGCAGCGAGCGATCGCTGGAGTATGACACTGTTTCTGGAAAGTATGGGGAGTACATTGAGAAGGTGATTGTGCCGCTGGCGGAGAAGAACGGGAACGTGAAGTTCACGAAGGATGGAAACGGCCGCGGAGTGATCGGGCAGAGCTCCGGATCTCCGGCGGCATTGGGGATGGCATGGTTTCATAACGATCTGTACACGCGGGTGATCTCTTACTCGGGCACGTTCGTCAGCATTCAGAACAATGTGGAAGTGCCGCATGGGGCGTGGGAATATCACGAGAACATCATTCCGAAGGCGGAGAAAAAGAACCTGCGGATCTGGATGCATGTGAGTGACCGCGATAACAGTTTCAACCTGCCAGAGAGCGCCTATCGCAACTGGCCGATGGCCAACAACCGCATGGCGGAGGTGCTCAAGGCCAAGGGGTATGAGTACCAGTACCTGTGGTCGACGGATTCCGGCCATGTGGAGCGTGGCGTGGAGCGGCAGACACTGGAAGAAGCGATGGAATGGGTCTGGAAAACTTACAAAGCAAAGTGATTCTGCGCTATATGGTTATTGGACCTGGTTATCAGCAGCATTATGGACAAGTAACATAGTTGCGATTTAATACGCGAATGTTTTACATCTGGCGCGTTTCGGTAGAATAGGGAATTAGTTGCTGTACTATAGAATTAAATAGAGATTACAGCACCCTTCGATAATTATCATTAATCTTTTATAACCTGCATAAGTGTCATAAATACATGCACTTGCACGCGGGGTTTCGACGTCTAATTCTTGCCGGGAAAAGAGCTTATGACGTTGCTTCTCGCCCTTTCAGGTTTATAGTTGAAGTGTGGGAATTTTCTCCGCGAGCAGTGTTGTTTCTGATGGAACTGTGCGGGCCTTTTTGCCCATTTCATCGTGAATTGCTCGCGGAGGAATGCTCAATATGAATGGCCGTCATGCGGCCGCAACTGGAAAGGTTGGACTCTCCGATGAAAAACATGCGCACTCTCCTTGCAATTGCAGCGGCCGCCGCGTTGTCGATCGTGACGAATGCTCACGCTGCATCGTTACTCGGCTCTTACACAATAACGGGAACAGGCGGACGTTCGGCAACCGCTGACTTTTATAACGACGCGGGAAACCTGCGAATTGATTTGACCAACACCGGCAACGCAGCCGCGATTCTGGACGGCAGCTACATCATTACCGCGTTCTGGTTCAAGCTGAACGGTACTCCGACGTTGAACTATTTGTCCGCGACCGCCTCTGACACTATCACGGGCTTTTCGGCGGATGCCAATCAAACTGCCACCAAGGCCGGAGCAACCGCAGACGAAACATCCAACTGGGTGCTGCCAACTTCTCTGAAGGCCGGGTTCAGTTACGGAATTGGGACCGCAGGGAATCCCGGCGGCGGTGGGACCTTCGGACCTGGCGCGCAGGGTTTCAACGACGGACTGCTTCCGTCTGGCCCCGATTTTCCCACCATGAATAGCGGGACACAGGACAAAGCGCCTTTTGCAAGCCCCACGATTTCTTTCCTGTTCAGCATCAACGGGCCGTACACGCTCAATTCGGCCAGCCTGGGCAATTGTGTTGCCGTCGGTTATGGAACCTCCGGCACCGAGCCGGGCGCGACCTCTACCACGCCGTTGCTGACAGTTCCTCCGGTTCCACTTCCCGCGGCGGCGTGGAGCGGCATGGTCCTCCTGGGCGGATTGGGGCTGTCGCGCATCGTTAAAAGGCGCGTTTCCCAGTAAATCGTTCGATCCATACCCACGACGCACGAGGCCCGGACCCCACGCCTGGCCTCGTGCTGTTTTTGCGGCGCGGTATGATGGGGGAGTCATGTCCCGGGAGAGCACACTATGAATGCATCGCGCCGTTCCGCCTGTTCGATGGTCGCTGCCGCTCTGTGTGCGGGTCTATCGGCGCTGCTGACCGCTTCGTGCGGCATTATCACGGCGGGGGTGTCACTGCCCGAGGCGTTTACGCACAACGGAAACCTGGGTTTGCAGGGGCAACTGGTGGATGACCGCGGGATGCCGGTGGACGAGGTGATAGTCGAACTGACGCGGGATTATTACCTCTGGCATGCCGACGGCAGCTACACGGAGACGACGCACCTGACCTATGCGGCGGATCATGATTTCAACATTACGCCGATGCGGGCGGAAGTGCTTTCGTTCAAGTTCAAGAAACCGGGATATGTGGATGCTGAGATTTCCGTGGACATTGAAGGGATCAAGCAGAACACGAGTGATTTTATCGCCGGGGGCCGGTGGCCGCTGAACACGCCGGTGCGGCTGGTGATGCCGTTGGCCAGCAATCCGTTGCCGCCACTGACGCGCGTCGCGGTGCCGCTGGACTACACCGATCCTGCGGTGACGCCCATGATCGACCTGGCCCAGGCAAAGGGGGAAGTTTTGAAGGCGACATACTCCGCTAATGCGGTGCGGCCATTGAATGCGGGGGAGCAGCCGCCGGCGCTATCGGTTTTTGCGGAGGTGGAGCGCCAGCCGCTGAAGACCATCGGCAAGGATCGCCAAGTGGATCCGCTGGACATCAATCTGCCGGCGAAGTTTACGCTGCGGGTCGGCGACGCGGCGGGCGGATTTCAGGAGTTCACCCCGATGGCGGGGTGTCATCCGTTCAGCCAGATGCCGCTGGCGCCAGAGGAGGGATACACGGCGGGCCTCACGCTTGAGAGTGCGAGGCTGCGGCTGATGCGCGACAGCAAGCGGGAAGGGATGACGGAGCGGAACGTGTTTTTTTATGTGAAGGCCGGGGGCCAATATGGGAAGGGGCTGATTCGGTGGGGCACGAATGCCGAAGAGAAGCTGAGCATGCTGGTGGTGCTGATGATGCAGCCGGATGGCTCGCGGAATGTGCCGAGCATCGGATTTTCCAGCAATGCCGAACGGGCGCGCTAGGCGTTTTTCGACGCTGCGATATTCGGCCCGGTGGCGGCGAGGGGGAGTTCGACGCGGAACGACGTGCCCTGGCCCGGGTTTGATTCCACGGTGATGTGGCCTTTGTGTTCTTCGATGATGCGGCGGGTCGTGGGGAGACCCAGGCCGGTGCCGCCTTTTTTGGTGGTGAAGTAGGGGGCGAAGATTTTGGCGAGGTTGTCGTTGGGGATGCCCACTCCGGTGTCGGATACGTAGAGGATTGCGCTGTTGGCGGACTTGAGCGTGCGGACGAGCAGTTCGCCGGCGGTGCCGTCGGGGGAGACGGGGTCGAGCGGCATGGCCTGCAGGGCGTTGAGCAGCAGGTTGAGCAGGGCCTGCTTAAAGAGGTTGATATCCAGTTTGCATTTGGGATCGTCCGGTGCGAGGGCGGTGTGGACGCGCACTCGCGAGACCTGGGCCTGGGGCAGGAGGAAATCGACGAGTTCCTCGACGAGGGAGTTGAGAGAGACGGTTTCGAGGCGGAGTTCGATGCGCCCGGTGTAGTTGAGGAAGTCGTCGAGGGTCTGGCGGAGGCGGTCGGCTTCCCGCTTCAGGGTGTTGATGCGGGTGAGCGAGCGTTGGCCGACGCTGCCGTTGCCGGCGTCAGCAGTGACGAAGCCGGGGATGGAGCGGAGGTCTTCTTCCAGCAGTTGCAGGTTGAGCTTGATGGTGGAGAGGGGGTTGCGCAGCTCATGGGCGAGGCCAGCGGCGAGGGCGCCCATTTCGGCGAGGTGGCTGAGGCGTTGCAGACGCTGTGCCTCGCGCGTGATGGGATCGGGGTCAGAGGGTTCGGCGGGTAAAGGGGTTGCGGACATGCGCGTATTGTACGCGCCAGGGATGGACGCCCGCCATTTAGGGGTCGGTCTTGGGCGACACGGGAATACCCATGGCCTGTAGCGCATCGAGAGCATCTTTTGATTCTCGAACGAGCGCGGGATCAGCGAGGTCCGCGGGGGCGATGTTTTCGCGGTAATGCTTCTCAACCCAGCGCTTCAATTTTTCATGGAGGGCGTTTGTGAAGCGGACGCCGCGATGCATCGACGCCTGTTCCTCCGGTGTGAGGACCACGCGCAGGCGCAGGCAGGCGGGACCGCCGCCGTTGCGCATGCTTTCGCGGACGTTGATGAAGTGAATGGCGATGTCGGGGATGCGGTCGCGGAGAAGATTGATTGCCGCGCGTGCGGTTGGGAGTTCTTCACATTCGGTGGGGGCGATGAAGGCGAGTCCGTTGTTGGGCAGCGAGACGAGTTGGCTGTTGAAGAAGTAGGAGCGGACGGCGTCGGCGAGGGGGAGGATGTTGTCCGGGATCGTGATGACATTCAGCTCTGTGCCGGTGACGCGGCGGAAGGCTTCGCTCAGTTTCTGCATGGCTTCGGGGCCTTCGGCGAAGGCGCGTTCGTGGTGGACGAAGTGGTGCCCGTGGCCGACGGCGATGACATCGTTGTGGAAGACGCCGGCGGCGATCGCGGCGGGGTTCTGCTGGAGGAAGAGCGTGCGTTGGGGCGGGAGGGTGTGGAGTCTTGCGACGGCTTGAGATGCCGTAAGCGTTTGGCGGGCGGAAGATGGCTGTTGTGCGGCCGTGGGCGCATCGGTCCCGTAGACGAAGAGATGAAGGCCCGATCCGCCGCTGGGAGAGGACAGGCGCGTGTGATTGGCTGCGCCTTCGTCGGTTGTTTGCAGGTTCGCGGGGAGCGGATCGTGATGAATGAAGTGATCGCCGGGAAAAATTTGGCGCAGAACATCGGCAGTGGCGTCTGCCTCCAGTGAACGATGCAGGTGGCTTGCGAGATTGGCGGGGGTGATGTGCATGCGTCCGTCGGTGCTGTCTGCGCTGGGGCAGACGGTGGCGGCATTCGCGGCCCACATGGCCGAGGCGCTGTAGCAGGCGGCGAGGAGATGTGGGGCCTCGCTTGCGGCACGCTCAACGATCTGTAACTCGCTGCCGGTGAAGCCGAGGCGGCGGAGTGCGCCGAAGTGTGGGCGTAGTTGCGGCGGGAGGACGGCTTGGGGAATGTCGAGGTCGGCGAGGAATTTCATTTTGGCGAGGCCCTGCAGCGCGGCTTCGCGCGGATGGGAGACGAGGTGGCGATTTTGCTGCGAGGCGAGATTGCCGTGGGCGAGGCCGGCGTAGTTGTGGGTGGGGCCGACGATGCCGTCGAAATTGAATTCAACCGCGAGGGGTGTCATAGCGAGATTCCGGGCGGGAGCGTGGCGGGCATGGGAAGGGTGGGCGATTCGAGGGAGGCGACGGGGTCGTTGCAGTAGTCGATGGAGAAGCTGCCGGCGGGGCGGTGGTTGCCGCTGGCGCCGGTGCCGCCGAAGGGGAGTGCGCTGCTGGCGCCGTTGGTGGGGCGGTTCCAGTTGATGATGCCGGCGCGGATAGTGTCGAAGAATTGCTGGTAGAGGGCGTGATCGTCGGAGAGCAGTGCGGCGGCGAGGCCAAAAGCGGTCTGGTTGGCGGTGGCGAGTGCGGCTTCGATGGTGGGGACACGGATGACCTGAAGTACGGGGCCGAAGAGTTCTTCGTCCGTCGTGGTGATGCCGGTGACGTCGAGGATGGCCGGGGAAAGCATTGCTCCGCCTGGACCGAGGGCACGCAACGCGACAAGGGGCTGAGCGCCGCGCGCGACGAGTTCGGCGTAGGACTTCTGCAGGTGCGCGGCGGCTTGCCCGGAGATGACCGGGCCCATGAAAGGCTCGGGGGTCATCGAGGGGGGACCGACGCGGACCTTTGCCGCCATGTGGACGGTGCGGTCGAGCAGGTGATCGCCTTCGGCATCGTTGAGCAGGATGAGGCGGCGGGCGCAGGTGCAGCGCTGGCCGGAGGTCATGAAGGCGGATTGAATGATGGTGAGAGCCGCGGCATCGACGTTGCTGACGTGGGCGGCGACCAGCGGGTTGTTGCCGCCCATTTCGAGGGCGAGCATTTTGTCGGGATGGGGAGCGAGCATCCTGGAGATTGCGACTCCGCCGGCGCGGGAGCCGGTGAAAAGCACGGCCTGCACGCCCGCATGGCCGGCAAGGGCGGCCCCTTGCTCGCGCCCTCCCTGAACCATGTTGAAAACACCGGTGGGCAGGCCTGCGGCCTCCCAGCAGCGCGTGTAGAGCTCTCCCGTGGCGGGCGTCATTTCGCTGGGTTTGAAGACGATGGCGTTGCCGGCGAGCAGTGCCGGGATAATGTGGCCGTTGGGCAGGTGTGCGGGGAGATTGAACGGGCCGAAGACGGCGGCAACGCCCAGCGGTTTGTAGCGCGTGGCGGAGGTGAGGCCGTCCTTCGTGGTGGCGGAGGTGTTGCGGCGTTCGCGCAGGGCTTTCTTGGTCAGGTCGATTTTGCTGATGAGGGCATCGCACTCAGTTTTCACTTCCCAGCGCGGGCGGCCGGTTTCCAGGCAGATGGTGGCGAGCAATTCTTCGCGATGGGCGGCGACGGCTTTGGCGAAACTGTCGAGATGGGTTTCACGCTGCTCGATGGAAAGCCGTGCCCAGGCGGGGGCGGCTGCATTGGCGGCGACGACGGCGGCATCAATCTGCTCCGCGCCTGCCGCCGGGCCCTCCCACGTCACAGTGCCGGCGATGGGGTCGGTGCGCTTCCGGGGTGCGCCTGTGCCGGGTGTCCAGTGCCCGTTGATGAATTGTCCGCGTGCGGAAGGCATCAGGGCAGTCCTTTCTCGCGGGCGTTGCCGTGCGTGGTGGCGAACCGAATCGGCTCGCCGACGTTCACCTCAAGCGCCTTGGCGGTGGCGCGTTCGAGCCGCACTTTGCGAGAGGGGAGCAGTTCCACCACACCGCGGACGGTGCGGGAATCCGGTCGCGGGTTCAAAATGTGCATCAGGGGAGCCTTCAGGGGCGTGTCGGTGATTTCTTCGACGATGGCGCGGAGAGATTCTTTGACGGTGCGAATCTCGTCGCGTGCCACGCTGACCTTCGGCCCCGCTTCAAAGATGTCCACTTCATCGGTGATCACAAAACCTTCCGATTCCAACAGTTTCAGGGCGGGACGTGTCTCCGGATGGACATGGCCAATCACCGCTTGTGCCTCGAGGGGAAGCAGGGGGATATAGAGAGGATGGCGCGGCATGAGCTCGGCGATAAATTTTTTGTTCACCATCGAAAGATAGTCGGCCTTGGGGAAATCGATTTCGAAAAAGTGTTTTCCGACGGCATCCCAAAAGGCGGAGCGGCCTTTGTCATCGATCACGCCGCGCATCTCGGCAATGACCTGCGGCTCAAAGCGGTGGCGGTTCTCGGCGATGTAGAGGAAGCGCGAGAGGGAGAGGAGCCGGCCGTTGCCGTCACGGCGGTAATCGGGATGCAGGAAGAGCGAACCCACTTCGCACGGTCCACTATGCTCCTGCACCAGCGTGAGCGTCTGGATGTCCTTACTGACGTTCAGCATTTCGGAAGAGATGTGATTCGTGGTGACGCGATAGGCATAGAACGGCTCAAAGCCGCCGACCTTGGAGGCGATGCCGCAGGTTCCGACTACGCGTTTGTTCGCGAGATCTTCCATCACAAACAAGTAGCACTCGCCGCGGGGGCGCTGGGCCATGCGGCGGAAGCTCTGCTCGCTGTCCTCGATGCGCTCGGCGAGCAGTTCGCGATCGCGCGGCAGCGTGGTGAGGCCGAAGCCGGTCAGCGCGGCCAGTTCCATCAGGCTTTCGAGGTCATCCTTGCGGATCGGGCGAATGATGAGCATGGCAGCCTCCTTAGGCGTTTGCTGCGGCTACCTGGACCATTGACCGCTCTATGACGGCACAGACCGTGTCCATGTGAGCATCCGTGAGCACAGGAACGGGTGGCAGGAAGCGCAGTCGCGTCGGATTTGAGCCGTTGAAGAATGCGATGACGCCGTTGGCATACAGGGTGTGGAGGAGCTTTTTGACCTTGTCTTCCGAGCCGTCGAAGGGCGTGAACGCGACCATAGCGCCCAGCCCGTAGGGGCCTTTGACCCAGTTGGGATGGGCTCGCGAGATGGTGTCGAGGCGTTCGGCGAAGCGGGCGTTGATCTGCATGTTGCGGCCCTGCTCGCCGAACAGGTGTGGCGAGAGAAGTTCGCGGAGAATCACGCGGGCGGCGGCGATCGCGGAACTGGAGGCCGTGAAGGTCTGGCTCAGCAGTCCGGGGCCGGGCTTCATGGCATCGGTGAAAATTGTGGCACAGACCTGGAGCATTTTGCCGGTTGTGACAATGTCGACATACTTTTCCAGGCCAAAATGCTGGAAGGCGAAGAGCTTGCTGGTGCGACCGAAGGTCTGCACTTCATCAGCGACGACGGCAATCTGCCTGGTCTGGGCTTCCATGAAGAGGGCGGAGAAGAACTCGGCCGTGCCGGGATGGAAGCCGCCTTCACCCTGGATAAACTCGCACCAGATCGCGGCATGCTGGTTGGGATAGCGGGCGGTGAGCGTTTTGAAGGCGCGGAGCACGCGGTCTTCGCTGCCGACGGGGTCGGAGGCGTCATAGAAGGGGAGGTAGTCGACGGTCAGTGCCGTGGGGACGCCCATGCGATAGGCGGCCTTATCGGTGACGGCGGCAAGGGCCATGGTGCGGCCAGCGAAGGCGTGTTCAAAGGCCAGGATGCGCGTCGCCCCCGGCTTTTTCTGAAAGGCGAGCTTGAGGGCATTTTCGTTGGCCATCGCGCCGCTGCTCGTAAAGAAGCAGTGAGCGAGGCGGCTGCCGGGGGCGGCACGTTCCATCAGATCCTTTGCCAGGTCCGCGGAATCGGCATTCTGCTGCAGGTTGCCCTGCATGATGGTATCGCGCAGGGCGGCATCGAGCGAGGCGGCGACCAGCGCGGGATGAGAGTGGCCAAAATGGTGGACGCCGATACCGCTGATCATGTCGAACTTCACGCTGCCGTCGGCGAGTTCCACGAAGGGGCCGTTGCCGATGCCGGAGCCGAGGTACGGGAAGAAGAGTGACCCGGCCCGCTGCTCGCCAAATTGCTTCAAACATTCGGCATATGAAACCTGGCGCTCCGGATCAGGCGGGCGAATGGCGGTGAGCGGGCGCTGATGCTCGCAGAGTGCCTGCAGGAGCACTTCACGCGCCTGGTGGACGCGGGGGTCGGAAAAAAGCTGTTCGGCGGCAAGAGGTTTCATGTGTGGGCCACCTCCAGAGAGTTTCGAGTGATGGAGTCGAGCGCGATCTCGCCCGCGGCGAGCCGCATAAGGAAGAGTGCCGTGAGCTTGGCACGTTCGGCCAGGCTGTGGAGCTGCATGAATTCCTGATCGGTGTGGATGCTGCCCCCGCGGACGCCCAGCGAGTCAACGGCGGGCAGGCCGGCCGCGGCAAGGCGGTTTCCGTCGCAGGCGCCGCCGGTGGGGCACCAGGAGAGGGGAAACCTGAGTTGTCTGCCGCAGTCCGCGATGTGATGGAGCAGGGCGTCGAGTGCGGGCGTCATGGGCTTGGGGGGCGACAGAAAGCTGCCGTGCAGTTCAACGCGGATGCCATCGGGATGCGGGTCGCCTGCGAGCGCCTGCAGCCTTGTTTCGACCGCGTGCTGCTGGGTGGCGTTGTCCACACGCACGTTCACGCGTGCCATTGCCAGGTCTGGCACGATGTTGACCGGCCCTCCGCCGTGTATGAAGCCTGTGTTAACGATGATGCCGGGGATGTCGTGGGCTAGTGCTGCGAGTTGGTTGATCAGAGCTGCGAGCGCGTTGATGGCGTTGCGACCCTGCTCGCTGTTACGGCCGGCATGAGCGCTCTTGCCGTGCACGACGAAGGTGAAATTGCCTGAGCCTTTGCGGCTGCTGACGAGGTTGCCATCGGCGAGGGCCGGCTCGAAGAGCAGCCCGAGATCGTTCCGCCGCGCGGCATCATGGAAGAGAGTCCCCGATCCCGGTGAGCCAAGTTCTTCGTCGGGGTTCAGGATAACTTCCCAGTTCAATCGCCAAGCCAATGGCGAGCGTTCCAGAGCCCGCAAGGCGTATAGCAGGACAACTAATCCGCCCTTGGCATCGCAGACTCCTGGCCCGCGCATGGTCATCCCGTCGACCTGCGTGACCGCCTGGAAGGGGTCCTTCGCGCCAAAGACCGTGTCGTAGTGAATAGCCAGGAGCACGCGCGGGCCATCGCGGGGTGGTGAGCGGAGCGAGAGCGCGGCACCCAGGGTTTTTGTCTCAGCTCGACCGTTATCTGAGATGATTTGGTAGGGAGGAAGGGGCAGGGCCTTCATCTCGCCGCCCAGGTTTTTGAACGCCTCGCGGATGGCCGCGGCCTGGCATTCGAGTCCTGAAAGGTGATGGCTGCCGCTATTGATAGAGGCCCACTGCCGCAGCAATTCGGCCATGTGGCCCTGCTGCTGGTCAATCCACTGCAGGCTTTCCGCGAAACGGGCAGGCATACCTTATCCTTCGGTCAACGGCGGAAGGGTGATTCAAAGGATTGTAGGCCTTGGAGGTGGGGCGGATTTTTAGCGGGCCGTGAATCTTTTCACGCTCAATTTTCCCGGGCATCCGGCAGATATGATGAAGGGAGAGGCTTTTTGAGGACGCGGCAGCGTCCCAAAACGAGTGAGACATCGAGGAGCGAGCGGCTATGAACGAGACGAAATTAGACGCATTGCAGGCATTCCAATGGGCTCGGCAGCCCGGCGCGGAGGCGCTGGTCCGGAGCCTTGTCGAGGATTTCCTGGGCCGTCTGCCATTCGCCGCTGGTCTGGCGGCACGCATGCGCGACATTTCCGGGACCCGCTTCGTGGACTGGATTGACTACATTGAGGTACCGGACACAGGCCCGACAGAAGCGCAACTTCGGGAGAGTGGGTATGACATAGATGGCGCCTGCTCGCGCGGTCCCGGGGCGCGCATTTTCCGGAATCCGGATGGCGTGTTTCCGCGCGTGGTGCTTTCCGGCGAAGCGGGCGTGCAGGTGGCGTTGAAAATCGATGCCGTGGCTGATTTCCTGGCCGTGCATCAGATCGACGCGCCGATTGAGGGGGAACCGTTTGCGCCGATGCGCCGTGCGGTGGTGGCACGCGGTGAGGGTGTCACGCTTGCGGTCGTCGAACGGCGGGGCACCTGGCAATTTGGTCCGCCGCGCACCGATCCGGCCAAGCGGATTCTGGCGGCCAGCCATCTGGAGCGATTCCGCACGCGGCAGCGAAACTTTAAGAACGATGCCGAGGGATTTGCCCACGCCCGGGCGCTCGCGGAGACGGCTGTTCGCGATCTTGGCCAGGATCAGGCGTGCGCGCTCTTCTTTGCCGCCGAACGGGAGTTCTGGCAGCGCAAGAATCGTGCGGCACAGGTACAGAAGCACCAGCAGGACTTGTTGGGTCTGGGCTGGGGCAATCACGACCACCACACGTATCGTTCCTCGCGCGCCAACTTTGTTGAGCTGATCGCGTTCTTTGAGGCGCTTGGTCTGGAGTGCCGGGAGCGGTTTTATGCCGGCCGCGATGCCGGCTGGGGCGCCCAGGTCATGGAAAGCGCGAGCACGGGCATCATCACCTTTAATGACGTCGATCTTTCGCCGGACGAACTGCTGGAAGACTTCTCGCACCAGCCGCTGGCGCCGCGCGATCACCTGGGGACGGTGGGCCTCTGGTGCGGCCTGCATGGCGAGGCGTTCTTGCAGGCGGGCATGCACCATCTGGAATGCCAGTTCGACTTTGATGCGTTGGCAAAGCGTCTCAAGGAAGATCACAACATTCAGGTGATGAAACCGTTCACCAATTTTCCGTTCCTGCGCCAGGCGTTCACGGAGGGGGAGCGGTGGCCGGTCGCTGAGGAGCGCCTGCAGCGGCTTCTTACGCACCACCTGATTACGCCCGAGCAGGCGGCACAGTTCCGGTCGCAGGGGGCCATTGGCTCGCACCTTGAGAATCTCGAACGCAACGAGGGTTACAAGGGATTCAACCAGAAGGGTGTCAGCGAGATCATCTCCGCGACAGACCCGCGCAAGCAGGTCGCGGTTGTCTGACATCGCCGTTGGCAGGCTTGAAAGAGCGCGCGATCGCTGCTTATTTTGAAGGCATCATTCTGCGCGCCGGAGGGAGTGTGCGTAAAAAGTAGACGCCCCTCCCAGAGCGAAGCCGCTTTTCAGCCTGTTAATGCGGCAAATCCTCCATTTTCTGCGGTATCTGAATTGCAAATGGACAGGGCATTCCGTTTCCGTTGATGCGTTTGGCACTTCTTTGGAGGAATTCGAATGACCCGCCGCTCTGTCCTTTTCGGTTTGTTGAGTGCAGTTCTGATGGCGTTTGCGCCCGCGGTTTCGCGCGCGGCGGATCCTTTGAAGATCGCCTACAGCGACTGGCCGGGCTGGGTGGCGTGGGAAGTGGCAATTCAGAAGGGGTTCTTCAAGACGGAGGCGGTCGATGTGGAATTCATCTGGCTGGAATATGCACCGAGCATGGACGCATTCAGTGCCAATAAGGTGGATGCCGTGCTGATGACCAATGGCGATGCCATGGTAACCGGGGAAGCGGGCCGCAAGTCGACGGGCATCCTGCTGACGGATTACTCCAACGGCAATGACATGATTGTTGCCAAGCCGGGGATCGCCACCATCAAAGACCTGAAAGGGAAGAAGGTTGGCATTGAGCTGACGCTGGTTGAACACCTGATGCTGCTGAAAGCGCTCGAGGCCAATAGCATGAAGGAATCGGACGTGACGCTGGTGAAGGTGGCGACCAATGACACGCCGCAAACACTGGCGTCGGGCAGCGTTGATGCGATCGGCGCGTGGTATCCGCTGGCCGGGCAGGCGCTTAAGCAGGTTGCGGGATCGAAAGCATTGTTCACCTCCAAAGAGGTGCCGGGGCTCATCTATGACGGTTTGTATGTGGGCAAGGACAGCCTCGCGGCGCGCAAGGCGGATTGGGCCAAGGTGACCAAGGTGTGGTTTAAGACGGTCGCTTACATCAACGATCCGAAGACCCACGATGAATCGGTGAAGATCATGGCGGCGAAGGTGAAGGTCTCGCCGGAAGACTATGACAAGAGTTTGAAGGGGACCTTTTTGCTGGATCTGCCGGGCAACCTGAAGGCTTATGAGAAGAGAGAGACGCTCGACTCCGTCTATGGCTCCAGCAAAACGGCCGACGCCTTTTACGTGAAAAATGACGTCTACAAGAAGGCGGCGGATATCGACGCGTACCTCGATCCCAGCATCCTCAAGGCTCTCCCGAAGTAAGGGAGGCATAACGGCGGCGGAGCGTTGGAGGATTTATGGCATCGTGGCTGGCGATTCGTAAGCCGGTGACGGGGCTTCAGGGTGTGTTGCTTAAAATTCTGGCTTTCCTGATTCCGCTGGGAGTCTGGTGTGCCGTGAGTTATTGCCCATTCATCTGGCACCCACTGATCAGGATCACGATGCCGGGGGATTCGGGATTTGAAGTCGGTACGCCTTGCACGGCAGACTTTTTCGCAAGCAACAACGCAGCCCTGAAGGCCGAGGGAAAAATTCCCGCCCAGGGTGTGCGCGCCAATCCCATCTACCTCCCTCCACCTCATGCCGTAGCGAAGGCGCTCTACACCGCCTTTACCACCGAGCCGACGCTGCGCGGCGAGAAATGGTTTCACCAGAGCCTGCTGCAGAGTGCGAAGGTGATCTTCTGGGGATTCTCGCTGGCGATGATCATCGCGATTCCGCTGGGAATACTTTGCGGCACGTTCGATGTCCTGGCGAAAATGACAGAGCCGTTTGTCGATTTTGTCCGCTATATGCCGCCGCCGACCTTTGGCGCATTGATGGTGGCGGTGTGGGGCATTTTTGAAGCGCCGAAGATTGCGATCATCTTTATTGGATGTCTGTTCAACATGGTCCTGGTCACGGCCAACACGACGCGCAGCCTGGATACGTCGCTGATCGAAGCGGCACAGACGCTGGGAGCGCGGCGGTTGAGCACGATTGTGCACGTGATTGTGCCAGGCACGCTGCCGGGGATTTACAAGGATATGCGGATTTCTCTCGGGGCGGCATGGACGTTTCTGACTGCCGCGGAGTTGGTTGGCGCGATGAGCGGGTTGAGCGAATTCATCAACCAGCAGGGGAAGCATCAGCATTTCGAAAATGTGTATGCGGGAATTGTGGTGATCGGGGCGTTTGGTTTTTTCTTTGACCGCATCCTGGCCTTTTTGGGTACGTTGCTTTTCCCATGGACGCCGGAGGCTAACCACGGCATGCGCCGCTGGCTGGGGCGATTCTTTAAACGCAAGAATGGCTTTCCGCCTTTGGCGCCCACGCCGTCGGTTGACGATCGCGCTGTGATGGGTGTGCCTGCGCCGCCGGTGAATACGCCTGGGACTGCGGAACTGCCGCGGGAGGAGCTGACGCATGCCAGTCGTTGAACTGCCTGATTATCGAGAGAAGCCGGCAGAGGTTGCTGCGCGCTTTGAACGCATCCATGCGCGTCGCGTGGTTTTGGAGGTGAAGGACCTGGGGAAGACATTTGAATCCCGCCGCGGGCCGGTGGAGGCCTTGCGGGGAATTAACCTCACAGTGCGGAAGCGGGAATTTGTTTGCGTCATCGGCCGCTCCGGCTGCGGAAAGAGCACGCTGATCCGGATTCTCTCTGGTTTGGAGTCGCCCTCGAGCGGGCAACTGCTGGTGGACGGGAAGGAAGTGCACGGGCCGGGGCCGGATCGCGGCATGGTGTTTCAGAGCTACACTCTGTTTCCATGGCTGACGGTGAAGCAGAACGTGATGTTTGGGCTGCGACGCGCGGGCGTGGACCGGTGGAATGCCGAGAGAGACGCCATGAGCTGGATTCGGATGGTGGGGTTGGAGCCGTTCGCGGAGAATTATCCCAACCAGTTATCGGGCGGGATGAAGCAGCGGGTGGCGATTGCGCGGGCGCTGGCGAACAAGCCGGCGATTCTGCTGATGGATGAGCCGTTTGGGGCGCTGGATGCGCAAACACGCTGCACGATGCAGACGTATCTTCAGGAGATCTGGCAGAACGTCGAGGTGACGGTCGTTTTCATCACGCATGACCTGGATGAGGCGATTTATCTGGCGGATCGGATTATTGTGTTGGACGCGAATCCGGGCCGGGTGCAGGAGGTCATTGATGTGCCGATCGGCCGCATGCGGAAGCCGGAGGATTTGCTGAATCCGCGATTTCTGGCGGTGAAGCAGCGGCTTGAGGAACTGATCCACAAGCCGGAACAGACAAAAGAGGAAGTGAAATTCCCAGTCGAACGGGCGGACCTGATTGCGGATGAGGTGCTGTGACATGAGCAGGGTGTTGTGCGCGGCGGTGAGTTGTTGTGATGTGAAAGGTTTTGGCGACGAACATCGATGGGACGCCAATGCCACATGGTGCTGGGACATGGAGACGAGACGTGGCTGATTTATCGACACCAGACAAGGCACGGGAGCATGCGCGGGCGATGGGGGCGACGGTCGTGGCGAATATGCCGACGATTCCGGCGAGTGCGGCGAAGCATCTGCCGGCGGGCGTTGCTGCGAAGGATATGGTGTGGGAAGAGACGCTCGGGGCGGGGGAATATGCGGCACGGAGGCTGGCGCGGGGGACGCGGGTGCGGCTGACGAATCTGGAAGGAGACGGGTGTGTGAGTCTGCTGGTGCTGAATGCCGACCAGCCGATTGAGCGTTTCAATCTCGCGGATACGGTGAAGGTGCAGTGGAACGCATATCTGGGGAAGGGGAGGCTGCTGCTGTCGGACATGGGGCGGGTGCTGATGAGCATCGTGGAGGATACGTGCGGGAAGCATGACACATTTTGCGGGGCATCGAACGAGAAGACGAATGCGAAGAAGTATGGGGCGGGGCAGAACTATTCGAAGTTTCCCAATGCGCGCGACCGGTTTCTGCTGGCGCTCTTGAAGTTTGGGCTGGGGAAGAAGGATATTCCGCCGGTGATCAATCTGTTCAAGGGGGTGCGGATTGAGGCGGATGGGGCGACGACGCTGCTGGCCAATTCGAGCAAGGCGGGAGATGTGGTGGAATTGCGGGCGGAGATGAATGTGATTCTGGTGCTGGTGAATGCGCCGCACGTGTTGGATGAGCGGACGGAATATGTGTGTACGCCGGTGCGGATTTCGGCGTGGCGCGGGCCGGTGACGCCGGCGGATGATGCGGTGCGGAACCGGACGCCGGAGGCGTTGCGGGCGTTTTTGAATACGGAGGATTTTTACGCTGTGACCGTTGAAAGTGAACCACAGAGTCACAGAGGTCACTGAGACCATACAGAGGCGAAAAGAGAATTAACACGTCCCTTTGTGCGTCCTCGGTCCTCTCCGTGGCTCCGTGGTGAAGAATCAGGAATGATCATGACTGCAGAACTTAAAGAAGCTCTTACCGTCAAAGGCAAAGTAGTTTACGACTTTGTGATTCCGGCGCGGGCGCCGTGGTCGCATGTGGTCAAGAAGGGGCAGACGATTCGGATTGTCGATCTGGAGGGGAACCAGGCGGTGGACTGCATTTTTTATAATGCGCATGATCCGGCGGAGCGGTATAGCTCGTGCGACACGATCACGGCACAGCGGAATATTTTTCTCAACAAGGGGACGACCCTGATGAGCAACGAGGGGAACCCAATGCTCACGATCACTGCCGACACGTGCGGGCGGCATGATACGTCGGGCGGGGCATGCTCGTGCGAATCGAATACGCTGCGCTACGGCTTTTTTACGAAGCACCAGCATGCGTGCGTGGAGAATTTTGTCTATGAGCTGGGACAGCATGGGCTGGGGAAGCGCGACATGACGAGCAACATCAACTGGTTCATGAATGTGCCGGTGGAAGCGGATGGTGCGCTGGGGATTGTGGATGGCATCAGCGCGCCGGGTAAGTATCTCGACCTGCTGGCGCTGATGGACACGCTGGTGGTGATCAGCAACTGTCCGCAGATCAATAATCCCTGCAACGGATTTAACCCGACGCCGGTGCGCGTCATTGTTACTGAGTAAGGTAAGACGAAGCACGAAGACACGAAGGGCACGAAGACGCACGAAGCGTGAGTTGAGATAAGTAACCTCTTCCGTCCTAAAGGGCTTTTAGAAAGTTATTTTGAGCTTGCTGACGTTCCGCGAAGTCTTTTCGTGACCCTTCGTGCCCTTGGGTGTCTTCGAGCTTCGTTTCCCTCCCCCAACCCCCCGGAGTCTGAGTGATGTTCAAGAAAGTGTTGATTGCCAACCGTGGCGAGATTGCGTGCCGCGTGATGCGGACACTGAAGAAGATGGGTATCAAGTCCGTTGCGGTGTATTCGGAGGCGGATGCGCATTCCGGGCATGTGGCGGCGGCGGATGAGGCGGTGTGTATTGGGCCGGCGGCGGCTGCCGAGAGTTATCTGAAGATTGAGAAGATTCTGGAGGCGGCGAAGAAGACCGGGGCGCAGGCGATTCATCCGGGGTATGGGTTTTTGTCGGAGAATCCGACGTTTGCGGATGCGTGCCGGGATGCGGGGGTGGTGTTCATCGGCCCGACGGGCGACCAAATGCGGTCGTTCGGGCTGAAGCACACGGCACGGGAGCTGGCGAAGAAGGAAGGGGTACCGATGCTGCCGGGGTCGGGGCTGGTGGCGAACCTGGAGGAGGCGAAGGGGGCAGCGGAAAAGATTGGTTATCCGGTGATGATCAAGGCCACGGCTGGCGGGGGCGGCATTGGGATGCGCGTCTGCCAGCATGCCGGCGAGCTTGCGGAGCATCTGGCGGCGGTGGAGCGGCTGTCGAAGGCGAATTTCAAAGAGACGGGGATCTACCTGGAAAAATATGTCGCGGTGGGCCGGCACATTGAGGTGCAGATTTTCGGCGACGGGAAAGGAAATGTGATCGCGCTGGGCGAGCGTGATTGCTCCGTTCAGCGGCGCAATCAGAAGGTGATTGAGGAGACGCCGGCGCCGCACATTTCGCAGGGAGTGCGGCAGGCGCTGTTTGATTCCGCGACGAAGCTGGCGAAGGCGGTGAAATATCAGTCCGCTGGGACCGTGGAGTTCATCTATGACACGGCGACGCACCATGCGTATTTTCTGGAGGTGAACACGCGGCTGCAGGTGGAGCACACGGTGACGGAGGAGGTGACGGGGTACGATCTGGTCGAGTGGATGGTGAAGCAGGCGGCGGGGGAGTTGGCGCCGCTGGAATCGCTGTATCGCGAGCCCAAGGGGGCGTCGATCCAGGTGCGGCTGTATGCCGAGGATCCGAACAAGAATTTTCAACCGAGCGCCGGGCGGCTGACGGAGGTGCGGTTTCCGAAGGATGCGCGTGTGGAGACGTGGGTGGAGCCGGGCTCGGAGATCAGTCCGTACTATGACCCGCTGGTGGCGAAGATTATTTCCCGCGGCAAGGATCGGGCGGAGGCGATTGCCAACCTGGAGAAGGCGCTCGCGGCGACGGCGGTATATGGAATTGAGAGCAACCTCTCGTACCTAAGGCAGATTCTTGCGGACGTGCGTTTCCGCGCGGGCGAGGTTTCCACCGGGCTGCTGGGCAAGTTCACTTATGGGCCGTCGACGATTGATGTGCTGGACGGCGGGGCGCAGTCGACGGTGCAGGATTTTCCGGGGCGGGTTGGATATTGGGACATCGGCGTGCCGCCCTCCGGCCCGATGGACACGCTGAACTTCCAACTCGCCAACCGCATCCTTGGCAACGAGACGAATGCCGCCGGGTTTGAGTTTACGCTCTCCGGTCCCACGTTGACGTTCAATACGGACACGATGATTGCCCTCGCCGGTGCGCGGATGTCCGCCACCCTCGACGGCAAGCCGATCGACTATTACGCGCCGATTCGTATCGCCGCCGGACAAACGCTTCGCCTCGGTCCGATCAGCGGTCCGGGCTTTCGTACGTACATGGCCGTCCGCCAGGGTCTCGATGTTCCCGTCTACCTCAAGAGCCGCAGCACATTTACCTTGGGCAACTTTGGCGGGCATGCCGGGCGCTCTTTGCGCACGGGTGATGTACTCGCGATCAACACCACGTCTGATGCCGCGTCGGAGGAGACGCTCACGCCGCTACCTCCTCAACTGCAACCATTGCTTAGCAACGAATGGCTCGTCCGCGTCATCTATGGCCCGCACGGTGCGCCAGATTTCTTTACCCAGGAAGATATCCAGACCATTTTCGACACCACCTGGAAAATCCACTACAACTCCAACCGCACCGGCGTCCGCCTCAGCGGCCCCAAACCCAAATGGGCCCGCACCGACGGCGGCGAGGCCGGCCTCCACCCCAGCAACATCCACGACAACGCCTACGCTATCGGCACCATCGATTACACCGGCGACATGCCCGTCATCCTCGGGCCCGACGGCCCCTCGCTCGGCGGCTTCGTCTGCCCCGCCACGATCATTGCCGCGGATCTGTGGAAAATCGGGCAGTTCAAACCGGGCGACTCGCTGCGATTCGTAAAGGTTTCCATCGATTATGCGAACTGGCTCGAGAAGGACCAAGACCAATCGATTCGCTCGCTAGAGCCGCCACAGCCTCATCTCCATGCTCAAATATGTGCCGGTGCAGAGATCGGCCTCTTCTCTCCCATCGTCAACACACTTCCCGAAACGCCAAAGCGCCCTGAGGTCGTCTATCGCCTCGACGGGGACAAATACCTTCTCGTCGAATACGGCCCGCTCGTGCTCGATCTCAACCTGCGATTCCGCGTGCACATGCTGACCGAGCATCTGCGTGCTGCGGACATTCCGGGCGTGATTGATCTGACGCCGGGGATTCGCTCGCTGCACATTCACTATGACAGCCGGGTGCTGCCGCTGAACGTGTTGCTCGACACGCTGATCAGGGCGGAAGAGAAATTGCCGGCGATTGAAGACATCGAGGTGCCCACGCGGATCGTGCACATGCCGTTGTCGTGGGATGATGTGGCGACGCGAAAAGCGATTGACATTTACATGAAGTCGGTGCGGCCGGATGCGCCGTGGTGTCCGTGGAATATAGAGTTTATCCGGCGGATCAACGGGCTCGATTCCGTTGAGCAGGTGAAGGAGATTGTCTTTGGCGCCAGCTACCTGACGCTGGGACTGGGGGATGTCTATCTGGGTGCGCCGGTGGCGACGCCGGTTGATCCGCGGCACCGGCTGGTCACAACCAAATATAATCCGGCGCGCACATGGACGGCGGAAAACTCCGTGGGCATTGGCGGGGCGTATTTGTGCATCTACGGCATGGAGGGGCCGGGCGGGTATCAGTTCGTCGGCCGGACCGTGCAGGTATGGAACACGTACAAATCGACGGCGGACTTCGCGCCCGGGAAGCCGTGGCTGCTGCGATTCTTCGACCAGATTCGTTTTTATCCGGTGACGGCGGACAAACTGCTGAAACATCGCGAGGATTTTCTACAGGGCAAATTCAAGCTGCGGATCACGGAAGAAATGTTTTCGCTGCGGAAGTACAACGGCTTTTTACGCGAAAATCAGTCGTCGATCGCGGCATTCAAGTCGAAACAACAGACGGCATTTGAGGCGGAACGCGAGCGGTGGCGCGCCAGCGGCCAACTTACGTATCAACCACCCGAAGACCTCGATGCGCCTGTTGCCGATGCGCAACAACAGATTCCCGAAGGCTGCCAGGCCGTCTCCGCCGGCATCTCCGGCAACATCTGGAAAATCCCCGCAGCAGCTGGCGCGAAGGTGAAGGCTGGCACAACGCTTGTGATCATAGAAGCGATGAAAATGGAGATCAACGTCCTTGCGCCGTGCGATGGCACTATTGACCAGATTATCTGCAAAGAAGGAAAACCGGTGACGGCGGGGCAACTGCTGGTCATCATGCGGCCGTAGTCGTGGTTCAGGCAATTTGCCTGGAGCGCAATTACGCCGGTGCCCAGCCCTTCACGATGTTCTCTTCCTTCATTGCCGCATAGAGCGCCTCGATCTGCTCGCGCGAGTTGCTGATGCGGATGTCGCGGTCCAGCGGCGTGGCGCGGCCGGGGCTGAAATCCGTGAGATAAGCGACGTAGGCGGGGTGATTGCCCCCTTCGATGGCTTTATTGGTTTCCCAGAGCAGCAGTTTGCGCACCATGAGGTTTCCCTTGAGCGTTTTGGTGTAAACCTCCCGGCGAATCAGGACACTTTTGGGAAGCGACAACTGCCGGGCGTCGCGGTCGATCAGCGGGACTTCGACCACGTCCGCCACCTGCTGCAGACGCAGGTCGTTGCGATGGATCGTCTTGTCCTCGCGCCGCCGCTGGAAGACGGGCGAAATCGGACTGGCCAGTGGCAGCCGGCGAATGGACTGATACGCGTTCTTCTGCCGGTCAAAGCCTAGCACCATGCGATCGACGGTGCTGCCGCGGGTGTTCTGGTTGATCAGGTCGAGGCAGGAAACCTCAATCACCCATTCCGGCTTGACCATCTGGTAAGCGACGGAGTCATTCACTTCCGCATAGTCGCTGTCGGCATGCATGTCCTTCAGATCGCTGAGCCACTCCCGCCGCTGGTTGTCGGTGAAGCCGCCGCCGACGCGTCCCAGCACGTGGAAGCTGTCATCCTGTCGCATCAGGCCGATGAGCAGGTCGTGCAGCATGCCGGTGCGGTCGTCGGTGCCTTCGGTGAAACCGAGCACGGCGACATCCAGCGAGATGCGCGGCTTGATCTTGAAACTGCCACCCTGGTCGGAGCGGACGACGATCCCCTCCGCCCCTTCCTTCTCCACCCAGCTCTCGAAACACTTCGCGATTTCTTCGAGCGTCTTGGCGCGAACGGTCTCGACGGGCCGAATGCGACTGCCGTTTTTAAAGACCGCTTCGATTTTCTTGAATGAATCCGTGTAAGAAGCGGGGGCGGGCTTGCCGTCGATTTCCAGGACATCGAAGACGGCGAAGTGAAGTGTGTCGAGATCGGCCTGCGATTCGGGCTGGCGGGCGACGCGGGAGACATCATGGACGCGCGGCCTGCGGTCGGTGCGAGCCAGGAAAAGTTCGCCGGCGAGCAGTAACTGCTTGTGCTTTGATTTGCCGAGAAGTTCAGCGGCTTCCTGCATGAAGGGGAGCCCATGGCGCACCACGCCGCCGGGATTGACGGAGCAGCACTGACCATTGTCGATGAGGAGAATGGTGCATTCTCCGTCGATCTTTCGGCTGACGAGGCAGTCACCGGCGGGGATTTTCTGCTGCATGGCGGGCTTGTCGAGGCCCATGAGGCGTGCCGCCATGTTGCGGCGGTAGGTCTGGGCCTTTAGCACCAGAAAAGGGTCGGAGAGGCAGGGAGATCGCCCGGTGCCGTATGTGCCAAAGAGCATCTGCAGGCGCGAAGGGTTGAGAATCGTGGTGGCCATGCGAAACTCCGGAAAGTGATCAACCCGCAGCCGGCGCTGCCGAGGCAGGCGGCGGGGGGGCGGCCTTCAACTCCATGTTGGAGAGATGGAGAATCAGGCAATACCTATCGCCCTGCGTACGGCCTTCGAGGAAGCCGCGGTATTGCTGGCCGCCGCGCGTGAGGACCAGCGGCATGTTCCCCTTCGGGCCTGCGCCTACGAGCATGAGGCTCTGTGTCTGCTCAAGGTCCTTTGCCATGTTGAAAAGGAAGTCATACGTCAAACCATTCACGTGGACGATCTGACGTTTGACGGCGAAGACAAACTTGTTGTAGGCCTCGCTTTTCTTCATGAGTTTGCCGGTCCACTTCAGCGGCAGTTCCACGTCTGTGTTCGGCTGCGCGATTTTTCTCGGGCGGCGTTCGCGTTCCGTGCCATCGGGGTTCTTGATGACTTCAAATTGCGTGACCTTGTGCACGATTTTGCCATCCGGGTCGATGAAGACGCGGCTGGTGTTTTTGAGCATGGAGCCATAAAGCTCCAGGTCGACTTCCGGATCGCCTTCGACGAGCGTCTTGGAGATGTTTTCACGTCCCTTCGCCTGTGCCTCCAGCGCGGCAAGATCTCGCGACTGCACGCCTTTGATCACGCGGCCAGACTGCGCCTGACGCCCCTTGCCGTCGAGCCAGCGGACTTTGACGGGCTTGAGTACGCTCTGCGCGCCGACGACGGCATCGCGTCCTTTGCTGTTGGAGAGGTTGATCGTTCCCATGCCTGCGCCCTCACATCATGCTGAAATCGAGCGACTCTTCATCTTCTTCGCCTTCATCGTCCGCGGTGATGGGCGCCGGCTGATCGAGGCCGACGAATTCGAGTTTTGTCGGCGTGCCGATGGCAAGGAAGGGGGTGCCGTCGGCGGCGAGCAGGAGGAAACCGGCATCGGCTTCGATGCCGCCGCGGAAAGAGTAGGGGAACTGGAAAATGGCTCCCTGCTTGAGCTCTGTCATCAGCGGCGAGAGGTCTGTTTCACTGCTGATCTGATAGACGGCGCGAATGTTGTGGTTCAGATAGTCGTCGATGGAGACCTTCTGCTCCAAGGGGACCGGCGCGGCATAAGAGGAGCCGACGGGCGTGATCGCCTGGCCCTGATTGTCGGTGGGCGTCAGCGACTTTTTCTCCAGCCATTCCCCTTCGGGGGACAACTGCACCATGGCGGCACCGGAGGTTGCGATGATCGTCTTCCCATCCTCTGCGAGCGTCGCCATCTGGCACCGCCGCCCCCTGGCGTCGAAGGTTTCAATCTCGACGTACCCGTAGAGATCCGACCGCTCGACCTTTTCGAGCGCCAGCGGAAATTCCGCACTTCCCAATCTCACGAGCAGCGGCTTTGGCATAATGACCGTATTTGACCCGAACCGCGGCGGGGACGTCAAATCGTCGCGGCCAGCCATCGCATCTGCGTCCTGCGAATGTTGCGCAGATCGCCGTCTATGGCAAGTCGCTCTTCGGTGGGGCTGGCTGCGATGCGGCCAACTTCGCGCGGATGGCATCGCGGCCCGCGGGCGAGAGGTTGAGATAAATCTGGATCACCTTGCCGGACTGAATGGTGAACCAGAGATATGCCTTGTCATACTGGAGGTTGGTGGTGTCGTTGCCGTTGGCGTCGGTGCGTTCCGGTTTGCCGTAGACTCTCTCGACCTCCTCGCGGGGAGAGCCGATGCCGAGGCCATTCTCCAGTTTGCCCGGGAAGTCGTTGACGTTGAACATCGGGTAGGCTTTTTTGGAGCCAGCCATGATGGTGAGAACGCCCTGCTTGGGAGAGACCGTCAGCCAGAGGCCCTTGGATGGATATGCCCAGGCGATGTCGGATGTGATGCTCTCCGGCTTGCCGAAAAGCTCGGTGACGCGGGCGGCGTCGTCGCCGAATTTCAAGTCGCCAATGCCCACGCCCGCCTTCAGCACCAGCTTTGCCGCCTCCTGCGTGGTGGGCGGCGCCTTGAGCTGATCCGCAGCAATACCGCCCATGTCCTCCACCTTGTACCCTTCAGGAATCGCCATGGAAAAGAGCTTTTCATCGAGAGGCAAATCCCATTTGAAGTTGGTGGCGTGGGTGATCTGGTCCTTCTCTGCGATTTCCGCTTCCACCGGCAGATTGGTCGCGGTATCCACCCAGATCGTCAAGGGTGTTTCCTGCTCCTTGCCGCGCTCTGACAGGTGACGCGTCACCCGGAATCCTGTGACTTTTTTTCCGTTGAGCTGCTTGTCGCCCAGACGCTCCTCCTTGCCATCCTGGAAGTCATGGAATATGGCGTAGAGATCGAATTCCTGCCGCGCCATCGTGATCGTCATGGCGGTGCGCGCCTTGGGATCGATCGAGACCCACTTTCCGGTGGCGCGGTCGCCGATGCTCACGCCCCCGCCCTCCAATTCAAACCGCATCATGTTGCCCCGAACCAGGAGATGGGCGACTTCGTTTCCCATGCTCAGGTCGCAGCTCATGGATTGTGCCTTCTCGACTTGCTGCAGCACCTGGGCATAGGCATGTTGGGGCGTGGCCAGAAAAAGAAATAGAGTGATGGCAAAGATAAGGGCTGCTGCGATTCCCACTGTTACACGCATAAAATTCCTCCTCAAAAAAGAACGCTGAACCGGATGATGTGCCGCGTGATCGCGCCGCAACCGGCTCATGATGGAATCCGCATGCGATCCCCGCGGGGCCAGCTCACGGCCCATGGCATTCAAGTCATCTTCGAGATATCGTTTGTCCCGGCTCATGGTTGATACTCCCTCAGTAGTTCACGCATGCGGGCATGGGCCCGGAAAATCCGCTTGCTCACCGTGCCGGGCGATTCGCCGGTGATGCGTGCGATGGCTTCCATCTCCAACCCCTCAAAGTGCCGCAGCAGCAGCGCCTGTCGCTCGCCCTCGGGCAGACCCAGCAGCACGCCAAGCACACGCTCGGAATCAAAACCGAGAGCGGAAATCACCCGGTGCGGCAGATTCTCTCCCAACGGCACGGTCGCCACGCGCCCCTGCGAAAGTTCCTGAGCGCGGCGGCGCACGATCATCGCCAGCCATCCGCCAAATGCCGACGGATTTTTCAGGGTCGGCAAAGCCCGGTAGGCGGCAAGAAAGCCATCCTGCGACGCATCCTCGGCAAGTTGGCGGTCGCCAATCACGGCGTGCGCAATGACTCCCATGGAGCGCTCGTACCGCGTGACAAGAATGCCAAAAGCATCGATCTCGCCGCCCAGCACGCGCCGCACCAGCTCGGCATCGCCGGCAAGGTTGTCGTCGTCACGTTGCACGTCACCATCTTAGAGGGAGATGGCGGCTCCCACGCGGCAGGAAATTTGTAAGAACTCAATGGGAACCATTCCTGACCAGCCGGCTCAGCACGCACTCCTTGTCAGGAAGACGTTTGTGACCTTCAAAACGCTTCGCGGACTTCGTGGTTAGAACAATAGCATCGGCAGACTGTGACTGAGCTTAGGCGGCAGCGTCTGTTACCAGCTGGACATTAAACAGCGCCATCTTGATCGCGTTCCGTGTCCCCGCCGACACTTCGCACAGGGGCAAGCGCATCTCGCCAGTGTCGCGGCCAAGGATGGACATCGCAGTTTTGACGCCCATCGGGTTGCCTTCGAGGAAGAGGGACTTGATTAACTCAAAGTGACGCAGGTGAATCTGCCGAGCGGTGGCGAGATCGCTGCCGGCAGCGGCATCCACAAGTTGCCGAATCTGCTTCGGAATGATGTTCGATGCGACGCTGATAACACCCGCGCCGCCGACGGCCATCATCGGCAGCGTCAGCGAATCGTCGCCCGAGAGGACGGTGAATGACCCGTTCGAGGGAAACATCGCGCACAACTCTGTGCACGAATCGAGGCTGCCGGTGGCTTCTTTCATGCCGACGATGGTTTTGAATTCTTTGGCTAGCCGTCCAACGGTGGCGTTGCTCATCGTCACGCCGCAGCGGCCCGGGATGTTGTACAGAACCAACGGGATGTCCACGCCTGTGGCCAGGGCTTTGAAGTGCCGGTACATGCCTTCCTGCGTGGGCTTGTTGTAATAGGGCATGACGACCAATGCCCCATCCGCGCCGACCTTTTTTGCGAAGCGGGTAAGGTCGAGGGCTTCATCGGTGCTGTTGGAGCCGGTGCCGGCCATGACTTTCATGCCGGTGCCTTTGGCGGCTTTCACGGCAATCTCGATCACCTGGTGGTGCTCTTCGTGCGAGAGGGTAGGAGATTCGCCGGTGGTGCCGACGGGGACGATGCCGTTGGTGCCGTTCTTGGCCTGGAATTCGATCTGCTTTTCGAACGCGGCCCGGTCAAAGGCGCCGTTGCGGAAGGGGGTGACCAGTGCCGTATACGAACCGCGAAACATGATCGAATCTCCAGATCGGGGAAAAAGGGGAAGCGAACCATTGTAGATGGGATGGGCTAAAGACTAAAGACGAAAGAGGAAAGCCTGGAGTGGTTCCGCCATTTGCCTTAACATTTTGGTCTTTCTCACTTGCCTGTTTTCATTTCGCTTTCTCACAAAAGGTGGTAGACTGCCTAATGATTGGGCATGCGGCATTACCAAACGGTAACGCATCCGCGAATGTTGTGCCGCGAAATTGGGCGGTATTCCCCATCGACTAAGGAATGCATGATTGACGATAAATCTATATTGGGTCAACGTTTACAAGAATCTGATTCCTCCGGGACTGCTGCATTGTCGGCATCTACCTATCCGGGCGTCTCGCTTCCGCTTGAGGCTGTGCACGATTTTTGCTCTCCCCCTGTCGGAACACCCCTGGACGTGCCCAATGTTGTGCCAAATCAGGGACTCCCTGCCCCGGAAGATCGCAGGCGAACGGTTATGGAACGAGCTGAACTGGAACTGAGTCTGCTGAATGAGATCAGCCGCGTCCTGGGGTCGACGTTGGACTTGCACAACGTATTTGATCAAACCATGCGCGTTCTGGCTGACCGTCTGGGCATGGAGCGCGGCTCCATGGTCCTGCTGGACGAGGCCACCGGCAAGCTGCGCATTGAAACCGCCATCGGTCTCACCCCGGAGGAAATCCACCGCGGACAGTACGAAGTGGGGGAGGGTATTACCGGATCTGTGGTCGCCAGTGGCGAATCGATTGTGGTACGCGACATCGCCCGGGACGACCGCTTCCTGAACCGCACTGGCGCGCGAAACGTCGTCGAAGGGGTGCAGACCAGCTTTATCTGCGTCCCCATCAAAACCGAAGGCCGCACCATTGGCGCGCTCTCCGTCGACAAGCGGTTCCATGACGAAGAATCGATGAAGAGCGACCAGCGGCTGCTGGAAATTCTGGCATCGTTTATCGCCCAGGCGCTGAAAATCAATGAGATCGTGGCGCTGGAACGGGAGGAGTGGCAGGAGGAGAAGCGGTCGATCACGGCAAACCTGCGATCGAAATATAAATTCGACAACATCATCGGCAGCGCGCCGGCAATGCTCGATGTGTTCGACACTATTGCCCAGGTCGCCAGTTCTCGCGCGACCTGCTTACTGCTGGGTGAGACCGGTACCGGTAAGGAACTCATCGCCAAGGCGATTCATTTCAATTCAAACCGTGCCGACAAGCCGTTTATCCGTGTGAACTGCGGTGCCCTAACGGGCACGCTGCTGGAGTCGGAATTGTTCGGCCACGTGAAGGGGTCTTTCACCGGCGCGATCAAGGACAAAATGGGGCGCTTTGAAGCTGCCAACGGCGGCACGCTTTTCCTCGATGAGATCGGCACGATCGACACGGGTTTGCAGGTCAAACTGCTGCGTGTGCTGCAGGAGCGCGAGTTTGAGCGCGTCGGCGACAACCGCACGATGAAGGTGGATGTGCGCATCATTGCCGCCACCAACCTCGACCTGCAGGAGGAAGTGGGCAAGGGCAAGTTCCGCGAGGACCTTTTCTACCGGCTTAATGTCGTGACGATTCATCTGCCGGCGCTGCGCAATCGCCGCGAGGATATTCCGCGGTTGATCGATTTCTTCCTCGACAAGTTCAATGCCGAGAATGGCAAGCAACTCCGCAAGATTTCCAAGGAGATGCTGAACATCTTCGTGCGATATCCGTGGCCGGGCAACGTGCGCGAGCTGGAGAACGCCATCGAGCGCGCCGTGGTGCTTTCGCGCGGCGATACGCTTACGGAAGACCTGCTTCCGACGGCAATCCGCGCGTTTGCGCAGCAGGGGCGCGCGAACACGGCATCTGAGGGGCTCGATGCGCTCACGCGGCGCCTTGCCGATCAGTCGATCAGCGAGTTTGAGCTGCGCGAAGGGCAGATCTATGACATGGTGATCCGGCAGGTGGAGAAATCGCTCATCGAAAAGGCGCTGAGCCGATGCTCGGGCGTCAAAATCAAGGCTGCCGATTTCCTGGGAATCAACCGCAACACGCTGAACAAGAAATTCAAGGAACTGGGCCTTGAGTCTGCGGACGATCCCATACCCGCGGTTCCCATCCCGCCGGCGAGGGCCGGCTAAAGAAGCGCCTGTATCGCGTTCACGGCTTCATCGACCGACAGATTTCCGACGTCCAACTCATGATTTGCCGCCGCGCGATACAAAGGAAGGCGCGCAGCGAGTATTTTTTTCACTTCCTCCGGTCCGCCGTGGGTGGTCAGATTCGGACGTGTTTTGCTTGTCTCAGCGTCCGCCTGGATGCGGGCGTACAGGACTTCGGGTGTCGCTGTCAGCCACACCACCGTCGCATTTTGTGTTAAGGCGGCGACATTTTCAGGGCGCAGAATCGCACCGCCACCGGCGGCAATGATCTGTCGATCCGCAGCGCAGGCCCGCAGAATCGCTGCCGTCTCGCGTGTCCGGAAACCAGCCTCTCCTTCCCGTTCAAAGATGTCTTTAATCGTGCATCCCGCCGTCTCAACAATGAGCTGGTCCGTATCCACAAAGGCGCGACCCGTGCGTGCCGCAAGGGCACGACCGATGGAAGACTTTCCCGAACCGCGATAGCCGATCAAAACGATGTTCATGAAGGGAGTATACTATTTCTCATCACCCGCACGATTGTGATCGATCGCAAACTTGAATGACCGTTTCACCAATTATTTGACCTTTCTCAACGCGCGGCCATACTGCATTGACTCGTGTGGGCTGGTTTTAACACTTCATTTCACTCCTGTGTCCAGCGTTCCGTCCTTTTCGGAGGCGCGATGAAACGCGTTCTGCCAACTCTCGTTGCAGCAGTGGGGGCGGCGATTCTTTCCGGCCGCGTCTCCGCAGACATCACGTACCTCAGCGATGGCGCGATGCCCGACCTTCCGCAGATTTGGCTGGAAAATCAGAGCGTGCGCGCGATCTGCGAAGCAGCAACGGCGGCGGATATCATGTGGTATTGGGATCAACACGGCTATGCCGGTCTGGTCAAGGCGGGCGGCGTGCCGGCCACGCCCTGGCGAACCGATGCACAGGCCCTCGTCTTCACCATGTCCAAGTACATCTACGGCAAAGATCCTGCCAATGGCACACTCTCCAACCTTGGCCAGGGAACCACCATCGCGGCACTCGGCAGATACATCCGAGTCAAGGACATGTACTCCGGCCAGAAGACCAAAGGAGCCGACGGACTCGTTGTCGATTACTACCAGGCAGGGACCGCCACCTACGCCAATTGGGCCAGCACGATCGGCGCGGGGACGACAAACATGGCGGCGATGTCCTGGCGGAAAGAGACCGGCGGGCCGATCAACCTGCACTCCATGGCCGGTGCCGGCGTCGATTCGGAATCCAAACTGTTCGTCGTCACGCACGGCTGGGGCGATCACCCGGCGGATCAGGCACCCTACAAGAAACCGCCCTATGGGCAGGGGGAAACGCCCTACATCAACCAGTATCCGATGACTGTTGAGCAGGGGCGCCTGACGATTCCGAATCCCGGCGACGGCTCGGTGGAACTCTTTGGTGGCGCAACCTACGGAGCGGCCAATCGCATGCAGATGGGCGATTTCTACGCCATCCACCCCAAGGCGAAGGCGCGCGTGCAGATGCGCACCAAGCAGAGCGTGGGTTTCGATTTCACCTTCACCAGCCAGGTGCATAACGACACCTTTGAGCCGATCTATCAATACATTCAGGAGGTGGAGACGCCCATCAGCGGTGTCACCGCCCCGGCGGGGTGGACGGCAATACCCTGGACCTACACGCAAACGCCGGATGTGACGCGCCTTCCTTTCTCCAGTGCTCCGCCGCCATTTGAAAACGATTCGCCCATCGACGTGGAGCCTGTTATCCTGCAGGGCATCCTGTTTTACACCACCAGCGACCCCATCCTGCCCGGCAGCGATCTTGACGGTTTCTCCTTCGATACATCGCAGGCATTCGCGGGCATGGCGCAAGACGCGATGTCCTTCCTGAGCAACGGCCGCAGTTTGAGCGTTGATGCCTCCACGACGGGCCTCACCACCGAGTTGCTCTTCCCAACGTTTGTCCCGGAGCCGGGGAGCATCGCGCTGCTTGCAATGGGCACAGGTCTGCTGCTGCGCAGGCGCAACAACCGTGTGTGATTGAGATGACCGGGTGATTACTTGTGGGTGAAGGAAAGTGCGATCAGATATTCGGATCTGTCGGGCGCTCGCCTCGGTTCGGACATTTCAACGTTGGCAAAACTGGGATCCTTTTTCAGGTCGGCGTGAAACATGATCACGCCAGGATACTTCTTCTCCGCCGTGGCGAGGGACCCATCGGATCTCTTCATTCCTTTGGGAAACAGCATGTCCAGCGTTGTCGCGGCATGCGGGCCGCGGGCGATGTTTCCCTCAGCGGAGTATTTGGCTTCATCGACCCTGCAAACAGGTATCGCCGCATGGGGAGCGTTCGCCGGCGGCGCCGCGCCGAGTGCTGCAACAGACAACGCGGATAGCTTCATCGAGGAATCTCAGCCGGGCTTCAGCCATTTCACCAGAAACTCCACGGCCGCTTTCTCCGATTCCGGGTTCACCCTGTGTGCCGTGTTCGGCTGTACCAGCAACACAAAATGGTCCTCGGCATTGGCCTTTTTATAAGCCGCCTCGATCGCGTCGGTCGCCAGTTTCAGACTTGCCGGCGGCGTGCGGGGATCCTTTTCGCCGTTGATGGCCATCAGCGGTCGCGGCGCGGCCAGCGGAATGATCGACGGACCATCAAACGCGTCCTCGATCCCCGGCGCGAGGCGTGCGTAGAAAGCATGCACAAACGCCGCATCCGGTTTTTGTACATTCGATGCCCTTGCCGCCGCATCAAACGACTTTTGAATCGTCTCAATCCGCGCCTGCCACGTGTTGTTGTCATTCGCCCAGCGGAACGATTCCACCGAAATGCACGGCACCGCCGCCGCGATGCGCGGATCCGCGGCGATTGCCAGGTAGGCCTCAATGCCGCCTTTCGACACGCCATAAAGGCCGACGCGGTTCGCGTCCACGTCGTCGCGCGTTTCCAGGTAATCCATCAGCCGCATGATGTCCCAAACGCCATCGAAGAAGAATGGATGTTCATGCGTCAGTGTGGTATCGGCGAGTTTTTCCGGAGCGTTATTCTGCCAGGCGCGGAAGCAGGCGGTTTCGTACGCGTTCATTCCCGGCTCTTTGGGCGCGTTGACGGCGCGCTCGCCGTGATATCGGCCGTCGATCGCAATGCCGATGAAACCGCGGGCCGCCAGCGTGCGCAGCAGATTGCCCTCATCCTCCTTTTTTCCGTTGGTGCCATGCAACGCGACCACGACCGGGCGGCGGCCTGTCCCTGCCGCCTGCTTAACAAGCATGCCAGGCACTGTCTGCCCCTTCTCCGTGACATAGGTGAAACGAAATTCCGTAATCCCTCCGACAGTCCCGATCGCGTGTGTCTCCGCCGCCAGCGGTACACGCGGCCGCTCGATCAGCTTCAGGAAATCCGCGCGTGGATCCTGTGATGATGGCCGGCTTGGCGCGGGCGCTGCGCCCGCCAGCGATAACCCAACGGCCAGGAATCCGCCCCACAACGCTGCGTATCTTCTTTTCATGACCTCTCCTCTTATGTTCAGGACGTGCGGCTCGCCACACTGAGTCTGGCAAGCGATCTTTCCAGATTAACTCGCGCTGTCGCCTCATATTGCCCATGAAACCATTGCGTGGAATAGATGGCGGGGCGGTTGAGAAAGTTTTTCAATATGGCTCCGCGACCGAGGCCTTTCCAGCACAGTGGGATCCGAAGCTTGGAATTCACGTGACTTGAAGTCGCG